>WPCH01134549.1_pt1 | contig 84356 bp, 73 predicted proteins | sample 5399881 | NCBI WGS metagenome assembly WPCH01 (sample SAMN12869468, study PRJNA574797) | sludge metagenome | isolation source: wastewater treatment of pH5 | place: China:Beijing | collected 2019-05-20 | reverse complement strand
CGTTTATAGTCAACGTATCATAGCTATTGAGCTCAAAAATGCCTGCCGAGACATAGTCATTCCAGTCGCTGGAATTGTTTATCGTATAGTCGGTCGCCGCCTGTGCCGTCACAGGGAACACTCCCACCACCATAAACAGCACCAGCATAATGGAAAAGAATTTGCGTGCGCTTATCTTGTTCATTTCAATTCTCCTTTCTAATACCCCTCCAAATTATAGATTTTCTTCACTTGAACGCGCTGCGTCCTTTGAGCGGCGTCTATGCCGCGCCTGAAGACGGGGTTACTGCTTGAAGCTGAACTTCATGGCGTTGACCGAGGCTTCCAGAGGCGGCGCCGCGCCTTCCTGTCCAAGCAGCAGATATTTTCCCGAAGCATCCGATCCGGTGGAATAATGGCTTGACGCGTCGGGCAGCGTCTCCTGTGCGCTCCATGTCTGGCCGCTGTCGCTGCTCTCAACGGATACCCTGTCTGTCAACGTCACCACGCCGTCCTTAACGCTGAATTTGCCTGTGGTAGCCACATAGTCCCCGTAAACGATCAGTTGGGCGAATGTACCGTCCTCGCGGAAGGTATAGATAAGCCCCATGCCGGATACGTCCTCAAACTTTCCCGAGCTTGTGTTGTACTTGCCGGATGCAGTCCCCGAAGCCCAGGTGCCGGTGATGGCGCCCCCCTCCGGCTGGTCGGAGGAGGTTGACGCCGGCGCAGCGGCGGTGGTTTCCAGTAAAGCCTGCGCTTCCTGTTCCGCCGGCTCTTCAGTCTCCGGATCCGGAGCGGATCCGTCGTACAGCTCTTTATCCACGGGTTTCCCTTCCATCAGGGATGAAAGGATGCCTTCGATTGAGCCGCCCTTCTTATCCACGGCGTAGCACGTAAGAATCCGCCCGTCGCGGATGGCGATGTTATAGCCTGCTCTGTCGATATCATCAGCGTTTCTCACGGCCGCGTCCTCGGTTTCACACTCAACAAAGGAGTAGACCGTGGTTTGATTATCCGCCGTGATTTCAACGGAGAAACCGTCCTTAACCTCGCTCAGGAACACCAGCTGGTGCTCGTCGTAAATATTGTATCCGGAGTCCTCCCCGGCTTTGCGTATCGCGTCGAGGGCGACGACGTCCCCTTCCTCCGTCCCGGGGTCTCCGTCTGTGTCGGACTCCTCAGAAGTTGCGCCTCCGCACGCCGCGAAGGTTGCTATAACAAGGATACCTGTCAGAAAGGCCGCTGCTATTCTCTTCTTCATAAAAAACTCTCCTTTATTTATTGCAAATGCTTGTCGAGGATCTCTCCCCGTTTGCCCTGGCTGGTATAGGCTTTCAGGTCTTCCGAATAACCGGGCAAGCGGCGCATTACGCCCTCCAGAGCGGCGTTCATCCCGTCGCTGCTCAAATGCATCGTAACCTTGCGCTCAGTGGCCTTGCCGCCGGGATCCGGTTCTACATGAATCACAAAATCTATTTCCGCGATGCCCATTTGGGAGTCCTGGTGTTCTAAGGTTTCGCCGACAGCTCCTGTGGCTCTCGCCTCCAGATAGGCGGAGGTAGCCTCTGTGACAAAACTCCCTCTGGCGGCAAGCGTGTCGTTTAAAGGCGTCAGGGTTCCGTCCTTTCCATCGGGCATCGTGTAATCCCCGCTTTCAATCTCCTGACGCCAGCTGCCGGAAACCTCGATGACAAAAATGCTCGGTGGGTAGATGGCGCTTTTTCACTGGTCTGCCGACGCGGCTTCTCCCTCCGGGGCGGTTGGATCCCCTCCGGAAGCGCCGCCGGAAAAGATAAGGTCTCCTTCCTCCCTCTCCTCGTCGTCGCCCGCGGCCATACCGCCACAGGCGGCGCAAAGGAGAATCAGGAGGAGGGCTATGCATAATACTACGGTTTTTTTCATTTACGCACCTCCTTTTCGGGTCATTCCTCTATCCAAAAGTTGCAGGTGAAGGTGGTTCTGGTGTCCACGGTCTCATAGATCTCTATGGCAGCTTCATAGCTTTTGCCCTTCCACTCGAAGGATTTGTACATTTGATATTCGTCGCCGGTCCAGCCTTTTTGGGCCAGGCTGTTCATATATTCCCGGGCGGCGGCCTCGTCGATACCGTCATAGGTATAGTCGAAATACCACATGTCTTCCGCGGATGACAAAACCTCTACCTTGCCCGCTAAAACGTCCTGTTCCGGCTCGGGCACGTCGGGCGGAATCTGGTCCGCGGGCCAGTCGCCGCCTTCCCGGGTATACACATCGATCTGCAGCATCGTATCGTCGGCGCCCTGCAGCGCGAATCTCACTTCATGGAGGCCTAACACGGCTTCCGACTCCCTGCTGCCGGAGGTGACGATCCAGCCGGCGTTCTGCAGCTCTTCTAAATAAGCGCCAAGGGCGTCCCTGCTTGTATCCGCGACTTTAATGGTAAGGGAGCCTTCGGTATCCCCCGAAGCTGTAACGGTCCCGTCGGCATACTCCGGCAGTTCTTCAGGAGCGGAGTCGGGCCAGCAGAAGTATAAGAATGTAACAAACTTGTTTCTTCATCGTCTTCACCTCTTTATATAGTCTTTCCATTCGGTTCCCGCGCGCTTACAGCCCGTCCTCCTCCGGAGGAATATCCTTCGGCTGAAGCTGCTGCATGTTATAAAACTTGCAAACCTCCGTTTCATTGGTTACACGCAGTTTGCGGAATACGGAGCGAAACAGATGCCTGGCAGTTTTCCGGTCAAGCAGCATAGTCTCTGCCGCCCAGCGTGCTGTATACCCCAGCCTGAACCACTCAAATGCTTTGTATTCATCGCCGGAAAGCAAAGCTATCCTCTGCCTTTTTTCATCTTCCGAATCGATTCCCTCCGCAAAGGGACCGGGATCGTACTCCGGCTGTGAGAGCATCCCCTTAAACCAACTCTTGCACATACTCCACCTCCTCCCGCTTTTCTTGCAGGTTCAGTCATCTTCAGTCTGCGGCGCCTCGTCACGTTTAACAATCTCCCAATTTTGAGAGTCCGCAAAAAAACACCCCTCCCAAAATTGGGGGGGGGCAGTATAAAAGCGGCGCTCAGGATGGCAGTCCCGGTTCAGGATGGCGGCCTTTGTTCAGCGGAAGCGTCTGCGGTCTGGTGGCCGAACAGCATGAATAATTCGCTGCGGCTATTGATGCCGAGTTTTTTATAGATGATTTTGCTGTAGGTGGAAACCGTTGAAAAGGTGAGTCCCAACTCCGCGGCGGACTGCCTGAGGGTCATGCCCCGCAAAAGCAGCAGAACCACCTGCTTTTCGCGCAGGGACAGATTCGTATCGTCCAGGCTTGGCCGGCGCTCCTTATCCGTTTCAAAGGCTTGCTTCACGCCGGAATCGCCGCCGGTCATATAAAGTCTGCGAAACTCCTCCGACCAGTCGCAGAAAAACAGGCGCCGCGAAAAGGCGGGGGAGAACAGGAGGAAGAGAACAAACAAAACCCCGGACACCACCGCGGGGACGGTATCGGCAAAAGCCGTCCGGGCCAGCAGATCCGACGCTACGTAAAGAAGGGCCACCGCCGGAATGCACAGGGTCACAAGGAGCTTATGCATGACAAAGTCGCCGAACTTGTTCGTCACCGATCCGATGAGATAAAAAGACACGAACAGGCCGATATCGTCCATCCCGGCAAGCAGGTAGGCGGCCTTCGGCATCTGGGCATACCACAGCGCGTAGCTGGCGATGGCGGAAATAAAAAACACGTTGCACATGGTCCACATGCTGTACTTGAATATGGCCTGCAAAAGAATACAGATCAGAACCGGAATCAGCGTGAGCACGCCCCAGACCTCCGCAGCGGACTGCTGTTGAAATGCAGGAATATAGAAGTTCATAATCCGGATGGCGAAATAGGAAAAAAAGATAAACAGGGCCAGCCAAACGCTCGGATCAAACCTTCCGGCCGGTCCCTCCCTGATGTAATCCTCTTTTCTGGAAAGACCCATGCAAATCACCATACCGGCAATCAGAATCAGCGCCAGCCCTTTTCTGGCAGCGGCGTGGAGCAGGATAAACGGAGCGCCAAGCTCCACCAGTCCGATTAGAAGCAGCATAAAGGCGCTTCCAAAGAAGCGCTCGGCATTGTTCAGGACAAATACAAAGGAAAAGCTGCTGCAGGATAAGCATCCGCCGATCCCCGCCATAAAAATCATAGCGCATATAAAGGCGGCGTAACCCTCGGGCAGGAAAAGCCAGGGCACAAACCCCATCACTGTCAATCCGGAGGATATTCGGGAAATGACGGATATGTTTTCAGGGGTGGCAAAGGTGAGCATTCCCGCGGCGCCTACGGCGAAGGCCACGAAGAGGATGGTGGTGGAAGGAAATCCATACACGCGGATACTGCTTATCCAGATATGATCCTGTATATTGATGAATATCATGGAAAGAGGAAAGGCAAAGAAGTATTGCAGATAATCGAATCGGATATTGTGCAGCTCCAGCGTTTCCTGCGCGCTCCAGAGGCTGCGGAGAGAACACAGCAGCCTTGTTATGTAATTGCGTTTTTTTACCGGTAAACCCATCATATCAATTCACATCCCTTTATTGCATGAATTTGAGCAATTCCCGTTTCCACCCTTCCGGGGAGGAATGAATCACACGGCCCGCGAAATGGGAGCGCATAAAACGCAGAGCTCCGTTGCGCTTCACCACCATGGCGGCGCCGCCATTGTCATCCTGAACGAAGTGAAGGATCTTAACCTAACTAAAGATTCTTCGCCGGCGCTCAGAATGACGCAAGGGTTTTGGTTTTCCTGACATTAACCTAACTTCGTCCCGCAGTTGTTGCAAAAGCGGGCCGAAGGGGCGTTTTGAGCGCCGCATTGGGAGCATTCCTTCATCTCCATGGACGCGCCGCAGTTGCTGCAGAATTTTCCCGTCCCCGCGGGCTTGCCGCAGGAGGGGCAGACGGTGACCTTGCTCTCTATATTGCCCTGCCAGACGGTGGCATTGGCTCCCGCCTCTTCAATATTGCGCCGCATGGCGTCGGCCTGGGCCTTCGCTACATAAACCTCCTGTCGGGGTGCGCAGTCGGTGCACATCATAACATCCTCGTTGTAATGGCTGTCGCATATCCATCTATGGCAGCGATGGCAGCGGTTAAAGCAGGGCCTCGCCTCCTCCCGGGCCCGTTCAAAGGCCTCTTTGACCGTGGAGGCGCTGATATGTTTCGTGGTGAAGCCTCCGTCGCACAGATCACAGAAAAAGGTAAACCGGAACCTGCCATCCTCCTCCGTCATCGCGATTTTAGGTGTAAAGTCAACGCACGTCACTTTTATCCCTGCCTTCCTTTCTATCCGTACTTCTCGCTGTGCAAAATTGTGAGTTTTGTGTGGATTCGACCCTGCTTTCAGGGCCAGTTGACTTGCTTCCATTGTTAATATAAAATCAAGTTGAAATTTCCATTGCCAACAGCACAAAACGATCTGTCCCGTTGCGTCTTTTCTCTTTAAATATACGGGATTTCTTTATTCCTGTAATCACCTCCGGGGTGATTTTGGCCCCCGATATGGGTGTTTTTAAGGATGATTTTTACGAACGGAGGTTATTCGACATGAACAGCAAAAAAATTGCCCTCCTTTTAGCCCTCCTTTTAGCCATCGGCTCCCTGTCCGGCTGCGACGGAGAAAAGACAGGCCCCGATCCCCAGAATCCGCTGACGGTTACTCTCTGGCACAATTACGGCGGGCAGATGCAGCAGACTATGGATGAGCTAATCGACGAGTTTAATATGACTGTCGGTCGGGAGAAAGGCGTTATCGTAAGCGTAACCTCCATTTCCGCCATGAAGGAACAGGAAGAGCGTTTAAAGATGATCGCTGCGGGGGACCCCGGCGCCGAGGATATGCCCGACATCGTAACAGCCTATCCTAAGACTGCCATGCTTTTATCCCAACAGGGCCTTTTGGCCGTTCTTGACGATTACTTTAATCAGGATGAGCTTGCGGCCTTCGTGCCTCAATTTATTGAAGAAGGGCGGTTACCGGACGGCAGCTTATATGTCTTTCCTATCGCCAAATCCACCGAAGTGCTCTTTGTCAATGAAACTCTTTTTGATCGCTTTTCCGACGCTACCGGCATTACTCCCGACAGTCTCGATACCTTTGAGGGAATTGCGGAAGCGTCGGTTAAATACTTCCAATGGACCGATTCTTTGACGCCGGAAACTCCGGATGACGGAAAAACCCTCTTTACTGCCGATTCCTGGTTCAATATCGCCCAGGCAGGTATGGCCCAGATGGGAAGCACCTTCGTTGAGCCCGATAAGCTATCGACGGATCTGCCCCAATTCGAGAGGATCTGGGAAGCCTCCCTGCTGCCCGCTCTTTCGGGAGGGTTTGCCGTGACCGACGGATACTCCTCCGAGCTTTCGAAAACAGGCGATATCGTCTGCTCTATTGGCTCGACAGCAGGGATTCTCTTCTACGGCGACAGCATCACTTATTCTGACAATACGATAGAAGAGGTTACCTTCCGCATTCTCCCCTATCCGGTCTTTAACGGGGGGGAAAAAATAGCGATCCAACGGGGAGCGGGCATGATCGTAGCCAGTTCCACCCCGGCGAAGGAATATGCCGCCTCACTGTTTCTGAAGTGGTTTACTTCCCCCGAGCAAAACCTGCGCTTTATCTCTTCCACCGGCTATCTGCCGGTAACAGACGAAGCTTTTACCCAAATCATGAGTGACACGGCCCCGGTAACAGAAAATCTCAATGTGCGAAAGCTATTGGAAACAGCAGTAAAGATGCACAGCGAATACCTTTTTATGACCGCGCCGAATTACGAAACCTTCGATGCTATGAGCCGTTCCTATGAGGCGAATATCAAGGAGGCTATGCGGGAAGGCCGCCAAAGAGTGCAAAGGGGAGAGATAACTTCTGAAGTCATGGAAGCGTTGATGGCAGATTTTATCGATTAACGCCAGAGGTACAGCCGTACATTTATATGCTCTCAGAGGGTAAAGGGGAAACAGGGTGAGAAACAAGAATTTCCTTAAGATTCTGCAGGACGCGCGCAGCTTCGGGCACGAAGGGTTGACCCTTCAGCGCCGTCTATTCGTGTTCTTCTTCCTTTTCCTTGTTGCCGTTATGTCGGCCCTGCTCCTTATTCTGTTCGCCCTCGGAGTTTTCTCCGCAGGGTTGAAAGAGAATCGTATTTTCCTTGAAAATGAGCTTCATCACATTGCCGGATCCGTAGAAAAAGATTTCGGTTCCATTGCCGTTCAAGGTGTGTCTCTCTCCAGGCGGCTGACGGAACAGATTGAAAGAGGATTTACGGAAAATAACCTGACGCCCTGGAATTTCCGGGAATCTCCTGACCATCTGGAGTCCCTGCTTAACAATTGCTTTGATACCCTGAACGCGGCGCTGGAGCAAGCCAGAGTAAGCGCTGCTTTTGTCGTCCTTGACGCGACAGTGAACCCGGATCTCGCGGGGGCTGAAACCTCCCGCGCCGGTATTTTTCTGAAGAACATGGCGCCCAATGTGGCTTATGAGTCTCCCTCCGCCATTCGGTATATGCGCGGGCCCACCTCCATCGCCAGAGAGCGGAATATGTATCTTATGCCCCAGTGGGAGATGGAATTTACTATAGCCCGGGACGACTTTTTCTACAGGGCCATGAAAACCGCCTATAATGACGGCCTGGAATTGTCACGCCTTTATTATTGGAATCCTAAAGCCTTTCTCGCCGGAGACTACATCGAGGCCATGATGCTGGTAGTGCCAATGATTGCCGGGGACGGAACGGTGGTCGGCGTCTGCGGCTTTGAAGTCAGTGACATGCTCTTCAAAATGCAATATACTCCCGACAACTCCGCCTTCAGCCGTATTTTCTCCATGCTGGCTCCCACGGACGACAAAGAAACCTTCGATGCTTCACAGGCACTGCTTGCGGGAAGTTACACAGCCACATCTGCCGGCATAAGCGGAATATTCGAAATTAAAATGAAGAAAAACGGCCTCTCCTATTTCATCGGGCCCAATGATTCCACATATTCCGGATTATATCGAGCTGTGAATCTGTATCCCAAAGACGCTGTTCACGGAAGTACCCAGTGGATTCTCGGCGTTGCTATGCCTCAGCAGGATTTGTCGGATTACGCAAGAGCGCGAAACACGCGTATACTGATTCTTCTCCTGACCCTTTTTATCCTGAGCGCGGCAGCGGCTTCCATACTCAGTCGAAAATACATATCCCCCGTAGTAAACGCTCTCGAAAAGATCCGGCAGCCCTCATCTTCGGATTATGAAAAAACCAACATACAGGAAATAGATGATCTTTTAGCTTTCCTTGCGCAGCAGGATAAGCCCGATGCGCAGACGTCGCAGCGGACAGAGGTTCGGCAGGAGGGCTCCGCCCTGTTTGACGCCTTTATCAAGAACATAGAAACCCTGTCCCCCGCCGAACGGTCGGTGTTTAATCTCTATCTGGAGGGATACAACGCCAGGGAAATCGCGGAAATATTATGCCTCTCCATTAATACCATCAAGACCCATAACAAGCGCATCTATATGAAGTTGGATGTTTCCTCCCGCAACGAGCTTCTGCTCTATGTGAAAATGATGAAGGAAAGAAATCAGTAGAATGTTTTATTCTTTTCATGGATTTTTCATGGGTAAGTCATGATAGAACACATTTGCGGCTTGTAGGAGCGGCGAAATAAGAGTAAAATAAAGTGTTAGAATGGTAATGCGGCTTTGACGCTATTACCACCGGCTCCTGCGGCTTTAAGCGGCGGTATTCCGTATATTTACCACAGACTTTGTGAGGTGTTTTGAAATATGATTGCAATTATCGACTATGGAATGGGAAATCTGCGCAGCGTGCAGAACGCTTTGAAGGCCATCGGCGCTCCTTCCTGCATTACGGCGGACCCTGCCGAAATTGCCCGGGCCGACAGGATTATTCTCCCCGGCGTGGGCGCGTTCCCGGACGCCATTGACAGGTTGAGGAAAACAGGACTGGTGGACATGCTGAAAAGCGAGGTGGAGTCTGGCAAACCCTTTTTAGGCATCTGCCTCGGTATGCAGCTGCTGTTTGAAACCAGTGACGAATTTGGACACCATGAGGGCCTGGGCTTTGTGGATGGAACTATCACACTGATGCAACTGGCGGAAAAGGTTCCCCATATGGGCTGGAACCGGGTAAAAGCCAAAGAAGGCTGCCCTCTTTTCATCGGAATTGAAAATGAATACTTCTACTTTATTCACTCTTATTGGAAGGAATATGAGGGCGAAGACAGCGCCGTCGGCATTACAGAGTATGGCAAACCCTTTGTCAGCGCTGTTGGCAAAGGCAACCTCTTCGGCACCCAGTTTCACCCGGAGAAAAGCGGCGACATGGGAATACAGCTTTTGAAAAACTTTGTGAAGTTATAGCCATAGGAGGGCTTTTAATGCTGACGAAACGAGTAATCCCCTGCCTGGATGTCAAAGACGGGCGGGTGGTAAAAGGAACAAATTTTGTGAATTTAGTGGACGCCGGCGATCCGGTAGAGGCCGCCGCATTATATAATCAGCAGGGCGCCGACGAGTTGGTGCTGCTGGATATCACGGCCACACATGAAGGCCGCAAAACCATAGTGGACATCGTGAGCCGCGTGGCGGAAAAGGTCTTTATTCCTTTTGCTGTAGGAGGGGGAATCAACGATCTGGATTGGATCAAAACCCTCTTGCGCCATGGAGCGGACAAGGTATCTATTAACTCTGCGGCAGTACGGGACAGTTCTCTGATCCGACGGGCGGCGGATCGATTCGGCAGCCAGTGCATTACGGTGGCCATCGACGTGAAACGTCATGGTGATGCATACCATGTCTATGTCAACGGCGGAAGAATCGATACCGGCATGGACGCTCTCAAGTGGGCGGAGACCGTCGCTTCCTGCGGAGCGGGAGAAATCCTGCTTACCAGCATGGACGCGGACGGCACACAGGCCGGCTTCGATATCCCTATTCTGCGCCAGGTATCCGATGCCGTGGGAATCCCGGTAATCGCTTCCGGCGGCGCGGGATCTCTCGAGCATTTTTCCGACGCCATCCTCCAAGGGGGCGCCGACGCGGTGCTGGCCGCCTCCCTGTTCCACTTCGGCACATTTTCCGTAAGCCAGGTAAAACAGCACCTTGCGGAAAAAGGGGTTCCGGTGAGGGAGTAAATTCAAATTACGGTTTACATCTGCTGCAGGGAGTGTAACCGGAACCGGCGGCGTCTGACTTAGAAATAGATATTTTACTTTGTCTTAAATATTGACAGCCGTCTTTATGATATTTCTCACCGGTTTTAGTGATATAAACGGTATAGTTGTTTGAGCTTTGGGTAGTTTCCGGCTCGGCTTTCCCGGGACTCTCAGTTGCTGTCTGCTGAGCGGTGACTTTCTTTTCCGCTTCGGCTTCCGATTGAAGGGCCGCTATTTTTTTCTCTGCCTCGACTTGTGCCTGGACAGCCGCTTCTTTATCGGTTTGTGCCTGAAGGCTAACTAATTTTTCTTCGGCCCAACTTAATATTGTAAGATTTGTGACATAAGCTTTTTCTTCGGAATCCAGGGAAGCATACTCGGATCTTATTGCCTTAACTTCATCGGCTTGCTCCAATGTAATAAGATTTACATCTCCCAAGGCCTCTATTCTTGAGTCAATGGCAATTGCGGCGCTTTGGTCGACGTCATCTTGATCCACAATCGCAGTCATATTCGATTGACCACCGTCACCTTGCGCTGCAATTGGAGGCATATTCAAATTGTTTAGCTCTGCGTTCTCACTGGGGCTCTCCGCAAAAACTCCAGTTAAAAGAGAAAACAGCAGTATGCCCACACCGTAATATTTGAGGACACTTTTTCTGCTTCTCTTTTCCGTTGAACCCCATTTAATTACTGCGCCGGGCCTGATTAGTCCGATAATTAACGCGATTAGACAAATAATGAAAAGTAATGAGAACAATTTATCCATATTAAACCCCTCCTCAATTCACTATTCCATTTCAAAAAAGCACGATCATTTAAACCCAAGGGGCCCCAGTATCTGCTCCACCGTGCCGACAAAGCTGTCCTCGGCGCCCCAGGAAAATTTTCGGCTTTAGGAATCCTTCCTATCATCTTTTAATAATTTCGATTGCTAATTATGCTCATAATGAGCCGACAACCATATCGGAAATAATGCTGAAATCCATTCCGATGTTTTACGCCTCGTCTCAAAACCCACATATCCTTTATAACTGTAAAGGTAATCTATTTTCCACCGGCCTTTCGGGTCTTGTTTTTCCTGAAGGAACCGTAACAAAGGCGCGCTGTTTTCCTCCGCCGTCAGTTCTCTTTTTCCGGCGATATAGGTTAAATCAGTTAGGGAAAGAGCGTAACTCTGCGGAAACATTATGTCTGTAATATGAGGGCTGATAGGCCTGCCGTCGGATAGCCGCTGAAACATGTTATGCCGAAGCATATAGTCTGTCCCTTTCGCGAGAAGGCGCTCCACTTCCCGATCCTGATATTTCACACAATCCGAATAAGTTACAAGGGCACGGACTGCTTTGCCGACTCCAATATAGCAGGGTATTTTTCCAAGACAACCGCCATGCATGCAAATACCCTTGTATGGCCACAAGGTGGTTTGATTACGCTCAAAAAGTTGGTATTGCTTTATCCAGTTTAAAGCTGCCTGCGCCTCTTTACCGGCAGCAAGCCCAAGTCGGCAATAGGCTTCCAGCAGCATTGCATTGTAGCAGGGCACAATTTCTTCCATTCCGCCTAAACATGAAAACCCTTCTGTGGTGGCAATGTTTCGGTTTATATAATCAATTATTTTTTGGGTATAAGGCAATCTTTCAATATAGGGAATTTCACTTAACCCCATAATCCGAAACACCGCAAATAAAGGTTGCGCCATAAAATCGCCGGTGAGCTTGTCCACCAGTTGGGATTGACTTAATAGGTGAGCAATTTCGCCATCATCTAAATGCTGGTTTTGTTCGAGAGCAATCCTTAACGTTAATGCAGTATCCATGTTACACCCCCTTTAAGAAGTTAATGGATGAGTTTAGACGCCAAATTGGAGTTGGCATGGCGCCCCGTTGATTTGGCCCCATCGCTTCAACGGTAGATTAAAATTCCAATGGCGCCCCGTTGATTCCCTTCGGCACTTTCAACGGGAAACTGCCATTTTGATCCCGTACCGTTAACCGCGTCCTGGTTTTTCAACGGGAAATGGGAATTTGGATGTTCCCGGCTACGCTCTTATTAACGGATAAAAGCAATAAGGCAAAAATTCATTCTATCGGTATGGTTGTTATCAATCGGCGGTATAATTGTTCTGTACTTATGCTGTCACGGGAGCTTATATATACATCTTTCTTGTCAGTTCGTTCAATCTTTATTGTAGGAGATGATTTCGATTGAACAAAGAGTAACGTTTCACCGAGGGTATCTGATTTGAAATTTCCTTTTAGGGCTTCTCCGATACCGCCATAGCCATTAGTTCTTGAGCCAATACCAATATCACGCATGCTTTTCTCTATCAGAGATATATCGGCAATTTCCGAAAAACCGATGCTTAATCCATACATGGCTTTTATTTGTATACGGTCATCAAGTATGCTTACGTCAGGGTCTTTTTCACCGTAAAAAAACATTGCGCCTACCGCAATAAGGATTATTACGGAAATGGAAGTTATAGCGATAATAACCGCTTTTGGTGTCTTTGATGTTGAACTGTCAGTTTTATAAATAACCGCTGTGCTTTTGTATTTGTTATAAATCCGATTATAGGAAAAGATTAAGACAGCAATGCCAGGAACGCATATAATAACTAATAAAATAGCCCCTATTTTAGTGCTGAAAAGTGATACTATACCCGTTACAACCATACAAACGGTGTAAATTCCCCACATCAGACCGTTGGCGCGGTTGTATGAGGGAATATCCGCTATTTCTTCAGGCCTTACTGTACTTCCTGACCAAAAGTGCATCGGTTCTTTACGTTTGAACGCCCAAAGAGCGATTGCCCCAAAAATCAATGAACACAGCCAACATACAACGGCAAATATGATGTTTGCAAACGACATTGCTGTTTCCTCCCTGCCATCTTCTGATAAATATACATAATCAGAACTTCAAACTCTGTTCATCTATATATTGTGAATACAGACTATCTCTTCGCCTGAAGGTTTTGCAAAATCTCATGGTATCGTATTGTTGCCAGCCCGCTTTTTTTACCTTTTTTACAGAATGATAGCCCTGCCAGTTTCGGAACAATCCGCTCAACCACAATCTGACCATCTACCAGCTTGGATTCCAGTATTTCCAAAGCCTCGAGAAACCGCTTATCCGTCTTTGCCCGGTTGTAAAAGGATAAGGTGTATACGTATATAAAAAGATTATAATTGCGGAAAGGATATTCAACTTGCATGAACAGCGTGCCCATTCCGTAGTGACACGGTCCGATAGGTTTTCTGATTGTCCAATGGTCCAGCAAAAAATCTACGGCCTTGTCCAGCGCCGGCTCTTTGTTGAGATAATTGGTGAAGCGGAACGCATTCAGAGCATTGAGGGTTGGAAAAGGATTTGAATACTCCGTTTCCGGGCCCCGGCCAAAGCTGAATTTATTACAACGCCAACCGCCGTCTGTATATTGAATATCTAAAAGATGCTGTAAAGTTTTTTGCAGTCTAATGTCGGGAGCATATCCCATATGACAGAGCACATTGGCGGCGTGGATTGTTTGACATGGATAAACCGCGCCCTTGGGATACAACTTGAAACCTCCGTCCTCCTGCCAGGTGCTGAATATCAATTCGGCGGCTTCTTTCAGCAAAGGTTCTGAAGGTTCCATACCCAATTCCAACAGGTGCATTACGCTCTCCAAAGTTGAGAAAGGCGCGCCTTTTATCAGGCGCTTATCAGGCGTAGTCCAAAGGTCTGCCCCGTTATCCTGTCTATGGGACAGGATCGCTTCAACATCTGACGCATATTGCTTCTCTATAGCCATCCCTTTCCCCTTTCTCAGGGCAAGTCCATACTCTGATCTCTGATTCACTCTCCGGCAATTCAGGCCGGATTTCATATTATATCAATAATCCGCAGGTCCAATGTAAAGCAAATCTCTGTTTGTCAGATCTTATTGTCAGCTTTTGATGTATTCCTCGTCAGTCTGTAATCTCTTATTTTCTCTTTTTCGAAGATTCAGCGACTGCGCCAATCACTAAACCAATTGCGACTCCTAAGGAAATGCCCATGGCTAAATTATCGAATATGACCCCAAAGGAGACGCCCACCCCGGCGCCTATAGAAAGAAAGACGCCGGTGTAATTCATTTCGCTTTTGTTATTTCTATCTGTATTTTCATCACCTGAGTTATGCATATCCTTTTGTGTATCTTCTTTGTTATCAGAGTTATTTACCTTTTTCATATCTTCCATCCCTTACTTCCGTTTGACAATGTCCAATACGGTTGTCAATCAGGGTTCCCCTTCATATATAATAATCGGAATCTTATCAATGGCTGCGTTCAGTTTCACAAATTGATTATAAAACAAACATAGCACAAATCCTGTTTGTTTTCCACAAGACTTTCAAAGGCTCAAATGGGTTATACAAAATTCTCTGAAAAAGATTTTTATGAATAACTACCCCGATAAAAAGCCGTAAACCACATGAAATATCCAATACATTCCACTTGCCACTTGGTTATACAAAAACGGCCTGGAACTCAAAATTTGATTAAGATTCTCCTAAAGAAGGGCTCCGCCGCCTATCAGAGGAGGGCTTCTCGCCCGTCAAAAACGGAACCCTAATAAATTCCAGTAATCAAGCCATATGATAAAGCCCAACGATGCAACCGTCAGCAGGGCATAATGAGTTCGCACGGATCCGCCCCTGCGGGCTTTCCATATCCGCATCGCACAGGGCAGCAGCACCAGTCCCAGCGCCGCGCCGATGTGCAATAACGTCAGCATTACCACCGCCACGGGAGGTATCCCCGCTCCAAACGCCGGAAAGCCTGCCACGCGCTTTATCAGCAGAAGATATACCGTACCGAAAAGCCCAAACAGATAAAGCAACGGTACGCTCAAGGCCAGCCAGTGAAAAATCTGTGAAACTCCTGCGGATTGCCGCTTCATCCTCCAGAACAAAACCGGAGAGGACAGAAAAACCAGGAGCATTGCCCCAAGCAGCGCCAACTGTACCTCTGGTCCTTCATACCAGGCAAGCCTGTCATAGACACTGTGATAGCCGGAGCCTGAAGCCAGCCCGATGATACCTCCGGCTTCGTCTTCCAAAAATGCAAGATACCCTTCATGCCCAACCTCTTTGAACAGCAGGGGATCAACAGCAGCCCAATGGCTGGAGCCTTCAAAGCCGCCCAGATAGTCACCCAGCCCCAGAGAAGCAATAGTCACATACCCTTCCGCTTCGGCTGTCACTCTCAGGTTGCCGGTAAACAGATATTCCAGGAATTTTACAATGGTATATTCATTTGCTGCCGCTGCCCGGTATACGCCGGCATACTTTTTTGTATCTACCGCCTTGAATTCTTCAGGGGGCTTCTCCGTACCCGCGGCGAACCGCTCCAGAAACACTCCCTGGAATTCGTTTAGCAATCCATCCCCTCCGGTATTTTGAACATAGAAGTATCCAGTGTTTTGGTCCGGCAGCAGACAGAGCTGTGAGCGTATCCCAAGGCCGCTTCCGTCCCGTATCAGCACGGGAACACCTCCCGCAGTCTGCTCCATAAAGCCATAGGTTATTCCCCCAAGCTCCGGATGCATGGAAAACTGTCTCTCAAACATAGCGTCGATGCTTTGCGCGCCCAAACCGGGAACTTCCTTATTCAAAAGCGCCTGCAAAAAGAGCCCCATATCGAGAGCGGTCGTCGTCAGCCCGCCGGTAGGCGGCGTATGCAGATACAGATATGGGTTGGGAACATAGCGTTCTTCCTTTTCCTCATAGGAATAAACAACGGCCGCGCCGCCCGCCAAAGGATCGGGCAAAACCTGTTCAAAACTGCTGTGCTCCATTCCCAGCGGTTCAAAGAGATATTCGGTCGTATATTGCGCAAAGGGCAGACCCGACGCGCGCTCAACCAGATGCCCCGCCAGAGCGGTGCCGAAGCTGCCGTATACCACTGCCGTTCCCGGCTTTTTCACCGGCGGCGTAAGCTCCTTTTTCAAAAGCTCCCCCAGCGGCTGTAAACTTTCAGAGGTGGTGGAAAATGTGTTGATATCCCGCGTGCCGAAACCGTCGGTATGGGTCAGCAGATGCCACACCCGAACCGGCTCGTCAAAGGAATTCTTTAATGTCCATTCAATATGGCGGCTTACATCGTCGTCCAGGCCCAGCTCTCCGCCCTCGCAAAGCTGCAGTACGGCCGCTATAGTCAGCGCCTTTGAAACCGAGGCCACGCGAAAAGGCGTATGCGCAGGGTCAACCGGCGTCATTTTCTCAAGGTTTCCATAGCCGTACCCCGCAAGGAATGTGATCCTGCCCTTTTCCACGATGGCAATGGCTGCCCCGGGAACATGATTCTCTTCCATGCCCGCCTCGAAAAAGAAGTCCAACTCATCGTAAAAACCCTCAGAGAGGTTACTCCATGCAGGTAGAACAGCCCTGTTCCCGTACTCTCCGCCCTGTGCGCTCAAGGCGGAGACTTTCAATATACCGGGAGAATGCAACCCCGCGACGGCTAAAGCCAGGAAGACCATGGCGATGCCCGCGCTCACGAGAATTTTTATTACGCTGTTCATTGATGACTCCTGATGCCCGGAAAGGCAACTGCCCTTCCGAGCTATATTTTACAATTAACTGATTTTCGTAATTCTCCCATACCTCCATGCCGCGGCGGCCATTGCCGCCAGAGCAATCCCCAGCACAGCGCCCAGGGCGAGAGGCGGACTCCACTGCGCAGTAACCCCGTAGGCCAGGCCGTTAAACGCGTGCATGGCGTGGGTGGCGGGAAGGATATTTCCAAAGTGCTCGAGGGGCGCGGGAAGAAGATCCGCCGGAAACATGATGCCGCTGAGCATCAGCGAGGGCATGAAGACAGCCTGCGAGAGCATCATTGCCATGGACTGATTCTTTGCCGTTGCCCCGATAAGAAGCCCCACCGCCACACTGCAAAGGAGAAGGGCGGCGAGGACGGCAAAGAATCCACCTGCGGATTGCGGCGCTTCGGCGCCGAACAGCAGGGGAGCGGTAACAGATATAATGAGGGATACGATGGACAGATGGGCAAAGGCGCTGAGGCCCACGCTTGAAAGTACGGAACTTCCCGGGATGCCGGTAACCTGATACGCCCTCAGCACTCCCGCCTCCCGCAGCTTAACCAGCGTTGGCGGCAGTCCGATCAGCGCTCCCATGCTCACAGAGAAGATAGCCATTGTAGCGGAAAGCACAGGCTTGATTTCGGGATTTACCGAGGAAAACACAGCGCCCATGACGGCATAAAAGCCCAGTGGCACCAAATAGAAAACCAAAAGCGTACCCTTATCCCGAAAGTCCATGCGAAATTGAATAGCAAGCTGTTTTAACAATGCGTTCACGACCGTTTTCCTCCTTCCACCATTTCCAGAAAACGTTCCTCCAGCGACGGGCGCTCTACCCGCAAATCCTCCACGGGATCGTTTTCAGCCATTGCCGCGCCGAGCAATTCCATCACCGCCGGCGCCGTATCCTGGCACAGCCATTGAGCAAAGCCCTCTGTTTCACGCCGGTAGGCCGCCTTTTGGATGGCGCCTTGCTTTAAAAGGCTGTCGTGGCGGGTGCGCACCGTAATCCGGGTTTGGGAGTTCCCCGCCGCCGTAATCTGCTCCGGCGTACCCAATGCCGCCAGCCTGCCGCCGATGAGGATCGCGATGCGGTCGCACAGCGCCTCGGCTTCGGCCATATCGTGGGTGGCGAGAATCAGCGTTACGCCGTCCTCCTTCAGCTTGCGTATAGCCTCGTGCAGCTCGGCCCGGCCCTGAACGTCCACGCCCGCGGTGGGCTCATCCAGCACCACAAGCCTGGGATTGCCGCACAGCGCCAGCGCCAGCTGCAATCTGCGCTTCTGTCCTGTGGACAGTTTTCCATACTGTTTATTTTTCAACTCCTCCAGTCCAAAGCGCCGCATCAGATCCTCTCTCGGCTTGATATCATGCCGGGAGCAGACCATCGCCATTGCCTCTTTCACCAGCATGACCTCCGGCAGAGCGGAGCTTTGCAGCTGAACGCCCAAAATCCGGCGCAGCCGGCGGCCGTCCTTCACCGGATGCAGCCCGGCCACCGAAATGCTCCCCGACGTGGGAGTGCGCAGCCCCTCAATACATTCGAGGGTGGTGGTTTTGCCGGCGCCGTTCGGACCTAAAAGCCCGAAGACCTCTCCGGGATAAATCGTAAGGTCGACGCTGTCCACCGCCGTAACGGCCTGATATTGTTTTATCAGCTTTTGTACTGTCAAAATCGGCTCTTTCATTTTGTTTCTTCCCCCATTCCGGGCGGTACAATGCCCTTTTTTATGAAGTAATTTCCCAACGCCGGAGACAGAAAGTCCTGTATCGCCTCTTTTACATCTCCGGCCTCCTCCGGCCAGCCGGACATGTCTTCACCCGCTTTGAGTACGGTAGATATGAGCTCCGGATCGCCCCCTGTCAGGAGCATCACCCGATCCCACCAGTCGACGGCCAGCCGCTGACCTTCCGGCCCCAGCGGATCCGCCCCGCTGTTGTGCAGTTCCTTCAGGCGCAGTAAAAGCGCGGTCCAGTCGCTGTTTGTTTCTTCACTATCCCGTGTTCCATCCGTACTCATCAGTGCTTTAAGATTTTCCTGTCCGAGGCTTTTCATGACAAAAGCAAAGAAGTTGTTCTGCTTGGTAGCCGACAGTATGGCAATCACCATATTGATGGGAATATCGCCGCTTTGGCGGATTTCCTCCACGGCGCTCTCCATCAGGGAGACCGTTTCCGCCAGGTATTCGATTTGTTTTTCCACAACGTCCCGCTGCTTCAACAGCATATCGGAGAAATCCTGCGCCGAATCGATAGACATCAGCCGGTCCCGGATCTCATCCAGAGAAAAACCGAATCCTTTATAAAATAAAATCTGCTGCAGACGCAATACATCGTTTACGCTGTAAAGGCGCCTCCCTCCATCCGAATGACGGCTGGGAGTGAGCAGACCGCTGCGGTCGTAAAACTGCAGCGTACGCACAGTCACGCCGCATTTTTTTGCCAGTTCTCCTACGGTAAATAGTCTTTCATGGCGCATTCTTCATCACCTCACGCACAGCATATCATATGACGTAACGTCACGAGCAAGAGCTTTTTTAAGAAAATCGCAAAAATTTCACAGATTTGTCTGTTGGGCAGCGTGTAATACTATTGTAGGAAAGAGATGGTCATATGATAAGTGTCTTGGGTCATGAGTGTGGTCATGTAGTTGAACCTGAGCAAAAAAAGAGGACCGCGATTCCGGCAGATAGTTCGGCTGCCGGAGCCACAGCCCCTTGCGTATCTCTTATTTATTCAAATATTTGATACTGAAAATCAGTAAACAAAAGGTATCGTCAATAATGGATTTTACTGATAAATATCATAAGCCTCTACAATTTTATCCGTCCAGAATTCAGCTGGTTTCGGATTCCGGTGATAGCGCTCGTAGTTAAAGTCATTCAACACTGCCTCACCATGCTTCAGGTGACCTACCAGATCCTCTCTCTTGACACCCATTTCTTTTAGAGACTTAACACCGATTTCACGGTTGAACTCGATCACTCTCTGTGCGATTGCCTCTCCCAATTCGCTGGGGGATACATTTTCGTCCAAATCCAGTCCCAGAGCCTCTGCCAATACTCTCACCTTTTCAGGACATTCCTCAGCCCTGATTTTGATGTAAACAGGGAATGCAAGAGCACACAGAATACCGTGAGACGCTTCTACAACGGTTGCTGCCATAGCATGGGCCATGCAGTGTCCATAGGACGTCCATCCCTCGTTGATTGCCATACCGGCGAAATTACTTGCCAGCGCGACCTGAGTCCTTGCTTCAAGGTTCTTCCCGTCCTTTACCGCCACAGGCAGCCACTTTAGAAGCAATTTTACCGCATGGGAGGCTAAGACAGTGGACTTGGGATTATCCCGGATATTGGTGATATTTTCCGCCGCGTGGCAGAAAGCGTCCATACCCGTACCTGCCGTAACGCCGGGAGGCGCGGTTACAGTCATTTCCGGATCAAGAATTGCAAAATGACCGGTTGCCAGAACCGAGCGCTTTCCTCCTGCCTTATTGCTGGTGATGACTCCCGCGAAGGTTACTTCGGAGCCTGTGCCGGAGGTAGTCGGAATGGAGATGAGCGGTAAAATGGGATTAGGCGCCAAAGAGGGAAAAGGATTGCCAAAATAATCATCAATTTTTCCCGGATTTGTCAGCAGAATATCGATAGCCTTTGCGGTATCTATCGTGCTTCCGCCGCCGATGGCAATGACGCCGTCCACTTTTTCTTTTCTGCCCAGTTCTGCGCCCTCATCGCATATTTCTTCGGGAGGATCCGGCAGGACCTTATCAAAGGATACGGTCTCAATTCCCGCTTCTTTAAGATAACCGATTACCCTGTCCGCCGCGCCGGTGCTCTTCATCGCCTCATCATAGACGCACAGCGCTTTTGTAATTTTGAGTTTTTTGGCCTCAATGCCTACCTGATCTACAGCTCCGCAGCCAAAAAGCACGGGGCAGCCCTGCTGCATCAGATTGTTCATAATAAGCTCGCCTTTATTCATGTTCTTTCGCCCTTTCTTAATTATGTATGTTTTTTCGCTGACTTCTCATACGTCTCAGTCGAATTCCGCGTATTCTGCGCCGCCGACTGAACACAGACAGCCCTGTACCAGAAAAATTTGCTTATACTCTTCCATCTGTTCCTTCGTTGGAGGTTCGATCTCCAATGTGGGGTATTCCTTGCCAATCATGGCGTATTTCACCGCTCCAAAATTGTGGTAAGGCAACAGGTTCACCGGTGTTTTCGGTTCCAGAGCAGCGATAAACCTGGCGGTTGCCTCCAGATTTTCCACGCTGTCATTAAGGCCGGGAATCACCGGAACACGGATGATAAGCCTGCAGTCCGTTTCGGCGCATACCTTTGCAGCCATGCGGATGTTTTCAAGGATGATCCCATTGTCAACGCCGGTCAGTTCCTTATGCAAATCGGGAGAGGCGGCCTTCAGATCGATAAAGGCCCATTGGGTCAACCTCAGAATAGCTTCGAAATCCTCCGGCTTTCCATAGGCCGAGGTCTCAATGGTCCGATGAATCATGTGCTGCTTTGCCAGCTTCAAAACCGCAACCGCTTTATCGGGTTGACTTAAAATTTCGCCGCCCGTCAACGTAAGGCCGCCTTCGTTGCGCCTGTAGAAGGCGCGGTCTCGCAAAACCGTTTGAATAATCTCCTCCGGAGAGAGGTAGGAGCCGATTACGGTTCGGGCATTCGCATGGCAGACCGTTACACATTTTCCGCATAAATTACAACGCTCCGGGTCCGTTTGGACCTTGTCACCCATCCGTGTAATTGCCTCTTGAGGACAGGTAGAAATACACAGGCCGCAGCCGGTGCATTTTCTGGTCGAATATGCCAGCTGGTGCTTGGGAGAAAGGCCAAAAGCATTGCTGCACCACTTGCACCGCAGAGGACATCCCTTGAAGAAGACTGCCGTCCGGATTCCAGGTCCGTCTTCAATCATATATCTGGACATGTCGAATATATTCACTTCCTGTTTCAATTCCAGTTCTCCTTCCATCGGCAATCCCACGCGTTTGCAGGTCAAACGCCGATGCCGCGGAGCGGATTGGCGTAACTCCCCTCCGCGGCATTTCACGTTTCTTTCCCTTCGCTGTTTACGTTAGTTGATTAAAAGTGGTGCTCTGTTCTCGCGATGACGTGGTCCTGCGTGTCTCTGGCCAGGTCGTTGAAGTACACACTATAGCCCGCTACACGGACCATCAGCGTCGGATAGTTTTCCGGATGCTTCTGTGCATCTACCAGCACGTCTTTGTTGATGGTGTTAAACTGCACATGCCCTGCTCCAAAGTCATTCAGCAGCGTGCGGACGATGGCCGCCATGTTCTGCATACCGGATTCCTTGTACTCAGGCACCTCATAGGTGCTTTCCGGCAGATTGAATTCTGCCATTCCCAGTGTTCCCATTGTCATAATAATACCTCCTCTACTTTACCAGTTCATCACGACCGATCCACATGTTCAAAATGGATCCGTTGCTCAATCTTGGATAGTTCACTTTTCCATAGGATTTCACCGCTGCCGTGGGGCCCAGACGGTCCATATCCGGACATGCCGACATGGTATCGGCCAACGGTTCTCCCGCTTTTCTGCCGCTGGGCAGCGCGCCGGTCATTACGCCGAAGCCTACGTTGCTCTGGGCCGGCTGAATACCCGGATCCAAATAGTTGCCACGGCCCGACTTGTAGGACGCTACCTTCGCCGCAAACTTATCCAGCATGTCGGCTAACAGCTCATCCACATAGTCGTCGTCGTTACCGAATTTCGGCGTATGCATCATCTTGGCACGCATTTCTTCGTAACCTTCGAAGTTGGCGTCAACGGCCTTTTGGATCTCTTCTAATGTGTATTCTTTCTCTTCAAAGACCAGCTTCTTGACTGCCGCAAGGGAATCCGCCGCATCCGCCAGGCCCAGCGCCGCATAGCAGGGACCAATGTTGCAGAAGGCGCCGCCTCGGGCAGCATCCAGACCCTTTTCAATGGTTCCCCGGGATACGATGCTGTAATAGGGCATGGGATACAGATCCATCAGGATCTTTTCCGCCCGAATCAGTGCTACGTGAGCCTCCTTGATGGCATGGTACATCTGTTCGTACACTGCCTGCTGGAAGTCCTCGAAGGTTTTAAAGTCGCCCGGTTCGCCGGTGGCAGGTCCAATTTGCTCTCCCGCTCCATAGCCGGGAATGCTCTCATGCTTCACGCCGTTGTGCAGCGCAAGGCTGACCATGGCGCTGAAGTTGATGACAGCGGAATCGGAGTGGCCATACTGGTGGCCGGCAACAGCAGGTTCGACGCACCCCAGCGCCATACCGTAATTCCGGATCTGATCGAGAGTGAAGGGGCTCTTTCCGTTGAGACCGCCGCCGCGCCTCTCCAGCATACGGTGCAGCGCATCCACATCGAAGAAGGACGGGTGTCCCATTCCCTCTGCGGAAAGCTTGATTGCTTCCTGAAGCAGCGCCTCCGGCGTTTTCGGGCCGATGAACACACCGATGGACGGGCCGCTTGTACGCACATAGCGCATTGCCCGCAGGCACAGGTAGGTCAGATCGTTGGTAATGTCCTGCCCCTTAGCGTTAATTCCGCCAACATGCATATTGGTGAAACGATAGTAACCGTTGGCCCAACGGGACTGGGCGCTGGTGCTGATCCAGGGGAACTGGGTCAGTTTTATGTAAAACTCCTCCAGATACTCCATGGCCTTTTCGGGGCTCAGGGAGCCATCTTCAATGCCCTTTTTGTAAAGCGGATAGAGGAAACGGTCCGGCTGTCCCTGGGACAGTCCCGGCGCGCAGGATTCCACCAGCATGATCAGGTTCATGGTCCACCACATCTGAACGCCTTCCTGGAAATCTCTCGGCGGATTCCAGGGCACGTGGTTGCAGACGCGGGCAATGTCCCGCAGCTCAGCCGCGCGAACCGGATCCGTCTCTGTCTCAGCCAGCTCCGCAGCCTTGGCGGCATAGCGCTCTCCTAAGGTTTTCAGAGCTTCGCAAACTTTGATTATTCCCTTGTAAAATTCTTCTTTTTCCACTTCCGCCGGGTCGTTCCGATCCAGATTGTCCAGACATTCCTGCGCCAATTCCGCATAGCCTTTGAATCCAATTTGAAACGCCTTGTCGTAGTCGGGAATGAAGTGGGCGCCGGGGTTGCACACGTAGTTGAGCATATCGAAGCCACCGGTGGAGAAGTACTTCTCATGATCCGGTCCCATCGCTTTCTTCCACTGGGTAAGGGACGTTTTGTCGTACCAATAGGGAATGTGGATCTCCCGCAGTTCGGCCACATCTTCGTCCGAAATCTGGAACGGATCATGGAATCTCGTGGGCATGTTTTCCATTTCGTAATCGTTCAGCCATCCGGCCTGGACCTCAATGGTCAGCGGCGCAGAACGGGGATAGCTTCCCTGCCACATGACGATACGTTCGTCCTTCAGAATATTCACGTCCATGGTGGCATAAATCTCCGCCAGCGCACTGTAACGGCGGCGCAGATGGGGTTCTCCCTCTGTTCTCTTAAACACGTCCGTCATCACACGGGTGCGGTGCATATCGATGCGCGGTCTGTGGTTATGCATTAACTGGTTCAAGTTCTGGATACGAGGTGTGCTGCCCACTGCGGCTTGCTTTCCGGCGCGTAAGGCCCGTGCCGCCTCGCTTCCCAATCCTTTTTTATCCATTTCACTCATGTCTTTTCCCTTTCTGCTTAAAGCTTTGGTTTCATGCAAACAAATGCCTAATACACCTTTGTCTAATGTGCGCTTCACCTCCGTAACGCTTCGAATAGCCCGGCGGCCCTTTAAATATGCCGCACTGTCACAAGTAAAACCATTTTGAAAACCACACCGCTCTTTATGTCCCATTTATTTCTAAAAATCATTCGATTCCTTGAAAAATGATATTATCTGAGGTATAATATTTGCGGCTTAAACGCTGGGAGTGAATCGCAAAACCCTTTTTTGGAGTGAGGTAGCCGCTTTACGCCCCAAAATAATAAACAGCGGTATCGATACGTGTATCGATACACGCATCTTAACATGGAAGTTAAAAGTTTGTCAATATTTTATTTATTTTTTTGTAATGGGACACGAGGAGTTAGTATGTCAAAGGATAAAGACACAAGCGAATACAATGAACATGACAGCACTGAAAGCCGTCTGCTGGAGGCGGCAAGAAAGCTGCTTAAGCGAGACGGGTATAAGTCCTTGACCATACGCGGAATCTGCAAGGAGGCCGACTGCTCCACCTCCACCTTCTATCAGCATTTCGACAGCAAGGACGATTTGCTGTCTTCGTTTATTCAACTCGATTCATTGAAGAAAAGCAATCCGGACGATTACATCGGCTATGCGCATCCCGATGCGATTATCGAGCTTTATCTGCAGGCGGCGGGCTATCTGGCGTCTTTGGCGCCAGAGATACTGCGCAATTACCTGACGCCGACAAACCTGGCCCTGGATCCACGGGTGATTCTGCAATCGAGGCGCAGCCGATGGGTTGTCGATGTGCTGCAGGAACATTTTCGCGACGCGCATCGAGAGGGCATGTTTTCCCCCGGTTACGATGGCATCGACATCTATGACGAGATGAACGTCATCTATTTCGGATATCTCTTCCATTGGGTACTTTACGATGGCAATTACGAACTGCTCCCTTCGATGCGGAAGATGCTGATTAGGCATCTGAACAACTATTTGCTGCCGGAATACAAACTTCCCTTGTGATGAATACGATGAATAATCTGAAGTAACGCTCATATAGGGCGTTATTTTTTTATTGTTTAACACAGGCCGCGGATACGGTTGTCGGGAATCAAAGCATAACATTCCTCTTTACACGCATGAAGCTTCTGTGTATAATGTGAAACTATGTGTAACGTGGAGTGACGCAAACCCTGCATAATCCAGAATGGAGAATATAAATATGCAGAAATCACAAAGAGCTATACTGGTTGTTATCGGCGCAGTAGGCATTAATTTAATTTTAGGAATCATCTATATTTGGAGCGTCATCAGCAAGGAATTAATAAGGGAATACCATTGGAGCAGCACGGAGACCGCCCTTCCCTATATGCTCAGCATGACGATGCTCGCTGTTGTATCTGTCTTCGGAGGAAGAATCGCAGACACTTTGAGCCCGCGGGTTTCAACCGTCATCGGAGGAACCTTGCTGGGTGGTGGTCTATTTTTTTCCAGCTATGCAACCACTGCTGGAATGATGACAATAACCTATGGCTTGCTGGTGGGATCAGGAATCGGATTTTCGTTGTCCGCTACAACCGTAACGGCTATGAAATGGTTTCCACCAGCAAAAAAGGGCTTGATATCGGGTATCTGCTATGCCGGGGCCGGCCTGGCCGCCCTTTACATATCACCGCTTGTCAATTTTTTAATTGCGTCTTTCGGGATCGTGGAAACCTTTCGTTTCACCGGTATCGGCGCTTTCATTATCATCATGATATTTACCGTGTTTTTGAAAAAACCGGAAGCTCCGGCTCCCTTGCAACAATCCCATCAAAACATTGCCCTGTCGGTGGACACTGCCGCAGATGTTGAATGGCGTGACATGTTGAAGACTCCGGCTTTCTACCAGCTTTGGTTTATGTTCGCATTCGCAGCAGCCGCCGCCTTGGTAATCATCGGAAACATTGCCATCATCGCGGTAAAACAGGCCCAATGGGAGGGCGGTTTCCTGCTGGTAATGCTTTTGGCTCTTTTCAATGCTGCCGGAAGATTTTTCACAGGCGCCATATCCGATCGAATCGGTATCCAGAATACTCTTCGGATTATATTTCTGTTACAGGCGGTAAATTTAGCTCTCTTCAACTATTATGATACCGTCATCCTTTTAGCCATTGGAACTGCAGTGGGCGGATATTGCTATGGCGGTCTGGTTACTGTATTCCCGGCAGCAACGGCAGATAAGTTTGGATTCAAAAATCTGGGTATGAACTTCGGTCTTGTCAATACGGCCTATGGGCTGGCCGGAATTATAGGGCCAATCATGGCCGGCAGAATCGTGGATTTGACCGGCAGCTATCACTTTGCCTACCTTGGGGCGGCAGCTTTGCTTCTGTTGGCTACCGGCGTAACCTTCGGACTGAAAGGTAAAGAGAACTCCGAACCTGTCGCTGGTTAAGCTGCGTTGGTTCAGATCTCGTTTGCCGACAGGCTTTAGGTTAGTTTATTTGACTTACCCAATCCAAACGTTCGAACACAGGGTCCGCGGATCCTGTGTTTTCTTCTGCGTATGGCGCCGCCAAATCCAAGATCAGTCGATAAATAGAATTGCCTGCTAAAGGCATTTATTAGTCCTTCTCTGGAAATTGCTGCTCGCTCTACATAACAACCACCTTGTTCTTTCCGCTGCTTTTGGCTAAATATAGATTATTGTCAGCCCTTTTTATTAAATCATCTTTTTTGGCGTCGGTTGTTAAGCAAAATGCCGCGCCAACGCTGACTGTCAACTTGCCGTCCGGCTGCTTGTCCTGAAATCTAAAATCATGATTTTCCACAGCTTCTCTTATCTTCTCTGCGACTATTTTGATCCCTTCCTCTGAAGTTTGGCAGCAAATAACGGCGAACTCTTCTCCGCCGTATCTGCATAGTATATCGGTGGGATATAAGACTTCCTTAACGACAGTAACAATTGTTTGTAAAAGTTCATCTCCTGCCAGATGCCCATTGTTATCGTTATATAGTTTAAAATAGTCTATATCAAACATAATCAACCCAAAATTGTCGACTTTCTTGCAGGGTTCCTGACCATAGGCTTTTAGTCTGATTACACGGTCAATCTCTTGTTGCAATCTTTCATCGAAGAAATATCTATTATAAGACTGGGTCAGCCAATCCCGGGTTGCCAGGCTCTGTAATCTTTCATTGAGCTGCATCACTTGCTTTAGACTGTTTTTATGCTCTGTAATATCTTTTTTTAAAATTATGGTCCCTATATGATTATCATTGCCGCTCATATAAATAGGCGTAACTTCCACCACATAATAGGCGATGCTTTCACCCACGGACCTGGGTATTTCAAAGCTTACCTTTTTTTGCTCACGAACTGCCTCGTTCAAAAAATCCATAAATCTGTCAGCATCAAAATCACTATAGTTTTCTCTGATTACTTTCATAATGTCAACTTTTCTGGTTGCCCCGGGAAAGCCGTCTGCAAAAGATTGATTGTAATCTATGATTTCAAAATCCTCATTAATAACCGCGTAGCTGTCGGAAATCAAATTAACGACGGTCTGCAAAGCAATGGGTATTACATTCAGAAAGTCAAACTTTACCGTCGCTAATATAAAGAAACTGACGGTAACAGCAAAGACAATGTTCTCAATCGCCGTTGACCAGTTAAAGATCTTAAACGTGCTTACGGCGTCAGTGGCCAGCGAAATGGCAATGCCAATAGATATTAACAATGACTGCTTGGAAAAAGCTCCATAATTCTTTATAGAAGAAACGACAAGATAGACCAGTCCAATTACGATACACAGATAGGAATATATTGTATGTATGGTAAAGTAGATCCCGAAATCCTGCTCGGAAGGTATCAGGCTAAAGGTCGTATAAAACAAGTGATGACTCTGATTCGTGAACAGCACCGTAATAGAGATGACGGGAACAATGAAAATCAATGCATGCTTCCATGTAAATTTTATTTTGGTTCGAGCAAATATTAACCCGGTAAATAATACTGAAATCGATACCAGAATCGTACCTGAAAAGTACAATCGTTCACAAATTGATAATATCCAGGGGACATTATCAAACGTCAAATAGAATAACACCGCCACATTCCATATAAAAATGCTTGCCATTATGCTTAAAACGGCGTAATGAATTTGTTTCTTGTGCTTTCTTCCTGCTACCAGCAATAAGAAATACAGCACAACCAAGGTAGATAGAATCAGCAACACATAAACAATATCGACATTATCCAAATTATAAACCCTCCCTCATCACGGGCCTTCTATAATCTTTCTTCCGTTGTCACTTCTTCATCACTTTACTTTGCTCATACTGGTCCACATGATTCTGAGAACTTTCTCGAGCCGCCAGTTTTCAATATTCCGTTTAATCTATAGACTATGGGAGAGGACATCCACATTAAAGCTGCTCTATCAAAATAGCCTAATTATAATATCGGCCATGAGTTTAATTAATTTAGCGATAACGTATCCGGCGCCGCATTTTCGCGGCGCTTCTTGAAAATTTTCCCTTAAAGAAATATAATAGTCAAAATGATATTTTTTCATGAAAATCCAATCAGGGCAAATCGCATGGCATTGAACCAAAATTCCGATATCGGCAAAAACCTTGAATTTACAAATGAATATTTCATTGATTTCTTGCCGATAATAAAGTATAATAGATAATACCGAAAGTCATATATACAAGCTGCGGGGAGAAGTCTATGAAATATAGATCGGTTGCGGAAACCGCAAAGAAATGGAATGTATCGGAACGGACGGTTCGAAACTATTGCGCGCGGGGGCGTATTCCGGGCGCCTTTCTCACTGGAAAGACGTGGAACATCCCCGAAGACGCGCAACGCCCGGAGCGCTCCAACAAGCGCAGGGATGAGCCACGGGATCTGCTTGAATTTCTGCGCGGGGAGAAAGCCGGAGGCGTCAAGGGCGGCATCTATCATAAGATACAGGTTGAGTTGACCTATAATTCCAATTACATCGAAGGCAGCCGCCTGACTCTTGATCAGACACGCTTCATCTATGAAACAAATACCATCGGTTTCGATAACGCCGCGGTGAATGTTGATGATATTGTGGAGACGGCAAATCATTTCCGCTGCATCGATATGGTCATCGAGCAGGCAAATCAACCTTTGAGCGAAACATTCATAAAAGGGCTACACTTAACTTTGGTCAATGGAACCAGCAACTCCAGAAAAGACTGGTTTGCCGCAGGCGATTACAAGCGGCTTCCAAACGAAGTCGGCGGATACGAGACCGCCCTCCCGGAGGAGGTGCCATTCCGTATGAAGGAATTGCTCCGATCCTACAACGCCGTAAAAGAAAAGTCGCTGAATGAAATCATCGAGTTTCACTATGAATTTGAAATGATCCACCCCTTTCAGGATGGCAATGGTCGTTTAGGCAGGCTGCTTCTTCTAAAGGAATGCCTGCGGAATAGCATCATGCCCTTCATCATTGACGAAGACTTAAAAATGTTCTATTACCGCGGTCTGCGCGAATGGAAAAACGAGAGAGGCTTTTTGATTGATACCTGCCTTTCGGCACAGAATAAGTTCAAGACATACCTTGATTACTTTCGGGTGCCCTATGTGAAGTGAAGTTCTTTATACGGGCATAGTTTCTTTTTCAGGGTCGCTTTATATGTTACACTGTGTTTGATAATAAACCATTATGGACAAATACCCGATTGGAGAAAATATTGTGAATGAAAAAATCAGGTGCTCCTGGACGGGAGATATTCCCATTTACATCGATTATCACGATCACGAATGGGGACGGCCTGTACATGATGATAACAAGTTGTTTGAAATGCTGATTTTGGAAGGTATGCAGGCTGGGCTTTCCTGGATAACCGTACTAAAGAAGCGGGCCGCGTACCGGAAAGCCTTTGATGGCTTTGATCCTGAAAAGGTGTCGCTTTACGACGAAGCAAAGATTGAGGAACTCATGGTAAACGAAGGTATCATCAGAAACCGCCTCAAAATTAACGCCGCCGTAACGAATGCCGGGGCGTTTCTGGAAGTTGTTGAAAAATACGGAAGTTTCGATCAATTCATATGGAGTTATGTGAATGATACGCCTATCGTAGGCCACTGGGAAACCATTGAGGAGGTTCCCGCAACCACGCCCCTCTCCGATCAAATCAGTAAAGATCTGAAAAAAATCGGATTCAAATTTGTTGGTTCAACGATCATTTACGCATTTATGCAGGCTACAGGCATGGTGAATGACCATATTTCAGAGTGCTTTGTTTATAAGGAGATGGAGGAGGAAAAATAAATGAGACGTCACATTTCTGTGACATCTGTTATTTTGTTGGAGACAAGGAGGATTCACAGCTGCTCCCTCTGGTCGCATCTGCCGCCCTGCGGCTTCCTGAGAAGCCTTGGGCCGTGTCGCTAAAAACAGTCCCCGACTGTTTTCTTTACGCGTCGCGCTCTTTCGAGTCCGATCCCCCTTCTCACCTACCAAAAACAACAAACACCGCATTTCTGCGGTGTTTGGATTTTGGTGGAGACAAGGAGGATCGAACTCCTGACCTCTTGACTGCCAGTCAAACGCTCTCCCAGCTGAGCTATGCCCCCAATTCGTACTCTGATATAATAGCACAAATGGGAACAGAATTTCAATCCTAAATTTTATTTTTTGTTTTTGTCTTTTTACTAAGTTCCGGGCGGCAGGCCGGCCGATGCTGATAGGGGCGTATATTGGCCCCGCTGGGTTTCCCAACATTACTCCGTATATTCATCCTCAGAATCGATTGTAATGTCTTTTACGACCGGATCCCAGCCTACGGCAAAGTTCAAAGCTTTTCCTAAATCCCGCAGTTTGAAGTAATTATTGCCCCCGATGGTGTAGGCCACAAACGCGATTTCTTCGCCGTCAAGGAAAATGTGCGACTGGGTGGCAAGACCCGTTTTGTTCTCTTTCGAAGAACTGGTTGTCAGATCTCCGCTTTGCAATGTGTAGGGCTTGCCAGTGGTCAGAGAAATGCTGTTTTTATCGGCATCCCAATCGACTTCAAACTGTTTTGCCGTGCCGCTGAGAACCGCGGCGATGTCCCGCAGTTTAAAATAATTGTAACCGTTTATATAATAAGCGAGGAAATCCTGCTTATCCCCATCCACATAGGTCGGCGAGCTGGTTGGCACGGCCGTAACAATGAGCTCTACTTTAGACTCTTCGGAGGCCTCTGACTTAGGCGCTTCTACAACGCGAAAGAAAAAGGAGGTCGTCTTTCCCTTCTCTGCGAGATCTACACTCATAAAGGCATAGCTAGTATCAGCCTTTGTTACCGCATATGACACAGTGGTACCGGCCTCAAGCTCTTTTGCGTCTCCATTGGGTTTTCCGGTTTTGCTCATGCTAAAGGAATCGATTTTTCGATTGCGCTCGTTATAGCGGGTAATCTCCTGGGAGATGCCTTCCGTTTTGGCCGTCACGGTAATAACGGAGCCCACAGGCAACTCATAAATCATGACCGGATCCGCCCCGTCTTTCTCCGAAGCAGACAGCTCGTGCTGATCGATGATCTCCGAGATGGTAATCAGATAGCTGTCCGTTTCCGCTTCCGGCATTACCGGCGCATCCGTAGCCGCAAAGGCTGCGCCTGCGGTTAAAAGCATCAAAGTTAGAATAACGGCTATATACGAAGATATTTTTTTCATATCAACCCTCCAATAAAAGTATTTTTGTCCAACATTTTCTTTTCTATTTTCTTCTAACAGTATACTGTTTCATCCATTGACACGCAAGGAAAAAAAGTATTATAATAGCTTTACACCGTTTTTTCGACAAGGATGTAATGAAATGGGGGCATAGTCTCAGTTGGTTAGAGCGCATGCGTCACAAGCATGAGGTCGCAGGTTCGAGTCCCGCTGTCCCCACCATTTTTCTCCGGCAGAAGCCGGAGACTTTTTCCGCCCGATATCCATGCCGGGGAATTAGCTCAGCTGGGAGAGCGCATGGTTCGCAATCATGAGGCCAGGGGTTCGATCCCCCTATTCTCCACCATTTTAGAAGCCGCTAAAAATAGCGGTTTCTTTTATTTTCAACGCTTGCGGGATTTTTCCATGTGTAAAGATTTACTCATCATTTACCCCATTTTGCAACACGTGTTGCATGTTTTTCCATCAAATGCAACACGAAATGCAATATGAAATTGGCCGCCAAAAATTAGTTTTTGTCTAATATTTGAGGGGCAGTTCACCTCCCCGTCTAATTTTAATGTCGATATATGATATAATATATCAAATTCGCAATCGCAACCTTTATGCTTTCTATTGGGAGGTTAGTATGGGTACAGAGTTCTATGTTGGATGGGGAACCTTGACTCTGATTAACGCAGGGCTTGCCCAAGGTAAAAACAGGCCTGGTTTAAATTGGTTTCTACTGTCTTTGTTCCTCGGGCCAATCGCCACTTTTTTTCTAGTTATATCTAGTAAAAGATAAAATAGCTGGGTCTCCCCGGCTAATCCTATAGCTATTCACTTATCATTCCCTTCGCCAGATTGTACCACTCCTGGAGCTTTGCCCGGCGCGAGTCCTGCACAAAAAGAGTTTGGAATTGACTAAATCAGTCAATAATGTTACAGTATAAATTGACCGAAACAGTCAACGGAGGAATAATGATGAAAGCACTTAACATTCCCGAAGACAAAAGACAGCGAATTATCTGTGCAGCCATGGAGCATTTTTCCAAAAACGGCTATAAAAACGCAACAATAGATGATATTGTCGCAACCGCGAATATCTCCAAGGGCCTGATTTTCCACTATTTTGGCAGTAAGAAAAAACTTTACCTCTACCTCTATGAATTTGCCTACGGTCTGGTGTATGACCGCTTAGTGAATTCCTTTGAACAGGAAGATTTGTTTGAGCGCATCCGAGAGGCAGAGAAGATCAAGCTGGGTGTAGTGAATGAATACCCTTATGTGTTAGACTTTTTTCTTTCTATTCGTAAAGAAACTGACGAGCAGTTGCGTGAGGAAATTTCCCAAGTTAAATTGCAGAACTTTCCGCCCTGGAAACAAACTTTCTTCCCCGGGCTTGACACATCTAAATTAAGAGAAGGTATTGATTTGGAAAAAGTTATCAAAATTATATCATGGGCCAGTGACGGCCTTTTAGCTGAGCACAGGGAGCATTTTGTCCTGGAGGATATCTTTGCGGAAATGGATGAATATCTCAAGCTGATGCGCAAGGCATTTTACAAGGAGGAATACCAATGAGCATGCTCTTAAACCTCACCGATACCGCTGCCGGAGACATCTCCCTGACCGGAGGTAAAGGAGCAAATCTCCACCGGCTGCTCTCCATGGATGGCATCCATATACCTGGTGGATTTGTCATCACCACGAATGCTTTCACGAGGCTTTGTGGCTCTGTGGTTGAGTCCTCCAGAGAGAAGCTGCGGCAAAGCGTTGCTCCGGAGGGGGTGGCCCGAGTCGGTACTGAAATCCGTCAGGCGATTCAGAGTCTTTCCATTCCGGAGGGTTTTTTACGCGAAGTTGAGACGACGCTGGCCTCCTATCCACCGGACGCCCTTTTTGCCGTGCGTTCTTCAGCCACAGCGGAGGATCTGCCCGACGCGTCATTTGCGGGGCAGCAGGACAGCTATCTGAATGTGCCGGCAGCCGACGTCCCCCGCGCCGTGATGAATTGCTTCGCGTCGCTGTACAACGATAGGGCCGTGGCCTACCGTGTGAAAAACGGCTACTCTCATGAAGAAGTATCTATCGCTGTGGTGGTGCAGGAGATGATACCTGCCCAGGTCTCCGGCGTGCTGTTCACCGCCGATCCCACAACCTCCGACCGTTTGACCTCTGTTATCGAAGCGGTAGAAGGGCTGGGCGAAGATCTGGTATCAGGCCGTAAGAATCCCTTCATCTGGCGATTGCGCAACGGAAAAATACAATCAGACAACAGTGAACCCCCTCCCCTCGTAGCCTCTCAACTACAGGAACTTTCCGCCATTGGCAAGAGGGTTGAAGCCGCCTTCGGCTCCCCCCAGGATATCGAGTGGTGCTGGGTAGACGGAGGATTCTCCATCGTGCAATCCCGGGCAATCACAACCCTCTTCCCCGCTCCGGAAAGCAGAGATGGCCTTAAACGTGCCTTCGTATCGGCGGGGCACATGCAGATGATGACTGACGTGATGCTGCCGCTGGGCATGTCCTTCATGAAGCTCATCGCCCTTTTCCGCATGGTAGAAACAGGCGGACGGCTATACATTGATATCACTCACGACATGAAGACCTTATATGGGAAAAAGATGATCCGTACCAAGCTTTCCGCCACCGATCCCCTTACCCACCATGCCATAGAAGAAGTGTTGGCGCGCAAGGATTACATTCGCGGCATCCCCAAAGGCCCCGGAAGCTTCTCCTCTTTCAACGGCTGGCTGCCTATGATTCGAGAGGGCATTCGCCTCTACCGGCGCAACGATCCTTCCGACATCGATCGCTATATCGCGCGCATGGAGCGCTCTGTGACCCAGCTTAATGATCAGCTGGAACCCCTTTCGGGAGCAGCCGTTATCGAGACCATCCTCGAAGACCAGAAACAGCTTTCCGGAATCATTTACGATGCCTCTGGCTTCGGGATGGTTCTGGCGACCCAATTTATCATACAGAAAATCGACGCTATGGGCAAAATTCTCACTGGCGAGGACAACCTCAGCAACCGTCTGTCCAAATCGGTGGAACATAATCCCACCTCCGAGATGGGGCTTGCATTAAGCGAAGTGGCGGATCTTGCACGACAGTATCCATCGGTGGTGCAGTACCTGGAGGAAGCAGGAGAAACCTTCCGAATGGACGACCTGCGTCAAGTGGAAGGCGGCGACGCCACGGCGAATGCTTTTGAGAGTTTCCTGCGTCAATACGGTATGCGGGCTGCCGGTGAGATCGATATCTCCAAGACCCGATTCCGGGAAAATCCCGCCGAACTGGTGGGAACAATCCTCACCAACATTGGCACCCTGCCGCAGGGACATGGCAAAGCTTCCTTTGAACAGGGCCGTGTAGAGATGGATACACGGATAGACGAGCTGCTTGCTCTGGCGCGGGAAAAGCTGGGGGTGCGTAAAGCGAAAAAGCTGCGTCGCTATATTTCCTTCTTCCGCAATTATCTGGGAACGAGAGAGTATCCCAAATACTTTTGGATTTGTCGTTATGATGTATATAAAAGGGCAGTTGTACGGGAGGCGAAGCGCCTTGTTGAGCAAAGCGTTCTGCGGCAGCCGGGCGACGTCTTTTACCTTTATCTGGAGGAACTCCGGGAAACAATATTGACCGGCAGGGTGAATTACGCGAACATTGGTCGCCGCAAAAAAGATTATGCCCATTTTAGGAATCTCACACCGCCCCGCATCATGTTTTCCGACGGCGAAGTACCGGAGATGGCTTACAAAAAGGATATTCCCGTCGGCGCGCTGCCCGGCTTGGGTGTCTCCTCCGGTGTGATTGAGGGCCGGGCTCGCGTAATCTTGTCCATCGAGGATGCGGAGATGCAAAAAGGAGATATTCTGGTGACCTCCTTCACCGATCCCAGCTGGACGCCTGTATTCGTCTCTATTGCAGGCCTTGTCACCGAGGTGGGCGGCATGATGACCCACGGAGCCGTCATCACTCGGGAGTACGGCCTGCCCGCCGTGGTCGGCGTTGTCGGCGCGACAAAACGCATTCAAGACGGTGACCGTATTCGGATAAACGGTGATGAGGGCTATGTGGAAATCCTGTAAAGCAGTCCTTTGAGCCCGCAGAGCTCCTACAGCTTGAAATTTTTCCATATCCCTTCAAGTTCAGGACTTCAGGACTGTACTGACAAAATCCGCATCGGGCTCACAATTTTTCACTCCCCCGCACGGCGGAACGCACTTCAACGCAGGAGAACCCCATGACCAGAACCATCGACATATCCAAGCTTCCTCTAAAGCAATACGGCAGTAAAACACACGTTGATTGGGGCATAGCCGTGGGCAGCAAAATCCCTTTTGTTTACGACAGTATTTCGGGTGACTTGACGATTCTGGAGCATCAGAAAGGAAATTATATCGTAGTCGGCTACCTTGGCAGACAAAAAAGAATGCGGACCAACCACCTGTTTCGCATGCAGTTCCCAGATTTAATTGATCCGGATAAAAAGCATCTCCATCAACGGAATATCAAAACCCAGGAAACATTTCTCAAGGAAGTAGAGGAGCTATACCCAAACGAATACGAAGTCCTTTCTGCATATCATGGAAATAAACGGCCCATTCTCATTCGACATAATTGCGCGGCATGCAACTATCGCACATTCTCTCCCACACCAAACAATTTCTTGCGGGGCTCCGGCTGCCCGGCGTGCAACGGCAGTCCCTCCTTTCCCGAAATATGCCTCTTGCTTGTGATTTCTCAATTCTTCCCTGATGCCAAAAAACAGAAGTTTAACGGCCGCGAGTGCGATATCGTATTCAACGCGCGGGATAAGCGGATCGGGCTACAGTATGACGGGGCCTACTATCACAAAAAACCGCGAAGAGATAATGATTTTAACAACCTTTTCCTCAGGGATGAAGCCAGCTATTTAATCCGGATACGGGAGCCGGGTTGCCCTGAGTTGACCCCGCGCCATCGTATGTATGAACTGAAAGGAACGAAACGCTACACAAAGGAAACCATGCAAGAAATCCTGTCTGACGTTTTTTGCATCATCAATCCCTTGCTGAAAGAAGAATACCGGCCGCAGCTGACCGATGAAATCGTGCAGAAAGCCAGGCAACAATCAAAGCGAGCATATCACTATAAGCTTCTTGTAGAAGAATATGTTCGTTATCTTCACAAACATCATTCAGCCCCGCCCGGCAGGAGCGCAGAAGATTTACGGGGCAGAATCGCCACGGCAATCAGGGAGCAAAGGTTCAGTGATGAAGAGCTTGTTAAGATTGCGGAGGCCCGAAAACGATACGGTATCCATGTTGGGGATCGAAGCCCCCATTCCATTTATCAGGACATGCTGAATTTTCACGCGCAAAAGGGAATTTTGCCAAGGCAGCAGGCCGGAACGAAGGATGAAAATCATTTACACAGGGAGATTAAAAAGTGTATTCGGGGAAGCCTGTTCACAGAGGAACAAATGCAGGAATACAAACGGCTGCGCGAAATTACGGCCAATTATCCCATAGCCGCCGACAGACTTTACAGCGCATATGTTGAGTTTGTCGTGAAGAACGGTCGTCTTCCAAACGCCGACTATAGCCCGGATGAAAAGTCACTTCTATCCCGAGTCAACCACCGGCTTTCACGCAAATCCTTTTCTCAGGAACAACGTTCCGGGATTGAGCAGCTGCGGCGCCAATACTCCTGCAGATATATTAAAGAAGGAATTATTGAGGAATACCGTGACTTCCTTTCAGCTAATGACCGATTGCCATTTTACAAAGGGGCCGGCTCCGAGGGAAAGCTGGAAATGAATATGCTGCGATATCTGCGAACACACGGCTTTTCCCCTGAAGAATGCCAAAAAGTACTGGAAATGCGGGCAAAATACCAGACCTTTACCCGCCGCCTCAAAGAATCTTCCCTATATCTCGGGGAAGACGAGGTGGAATTTGTTCAAAGGCGCTATGAGGAGTTTTGCGCTGCAAATAAGCGGTTGCCTGCAAAAAATCTGCGCAACACAGAGGAATATGATTTATGCCGCCTTGTTCTGCGCTATCTTGATCCGGAGCAGTATCCCTTAGCCCCAAAGTATAAAAAGCCTCCAAAATCAAAGGCGCGGAAGAAGAAAATCCCGGCAGAAACCTCTGCTAAAGGGAAAAATCATAATTCCTCAGTGGAAACTTTTAATGAGGGAAAGCAGAAGGAGAAAAAACATAGAACCGCAGCAGGAACTTTTGATGAGGCAATGGCGTTTTACAGGGAAAATGGGCGCTTCCCCCTCCATGTGAAAAAAGGAAAGAATCCCGAACGTCCCTACGAGGGAAAGCTCGCGGCCCGTGTTACTGGACTGTATCAACAAAATGGCTTCTCATCTGAGCAGATGAAGTGTATCGATCAGTTGCGCATCAAAAATAAAGACAAGGCGTCTATTCTGTATGAACGTTTTTTTAAATATATCAAAACTCATGAGGGAGCCATCCCCAAACACAGATCCCAGACCAGTGAGGGCAGATTGCTCAACAGCTTGAAAAACCACATGCGGCAAGGCCATTATACAAAAAACCAGCTGGATGCGATTTTAATGCTTCTGCCCGGGACAAGGCGTACCTATCCGGCAATGCCGGAGTAACATTGCGGCCGCGGTCGAAGCTCCCGTCTTTCGCTCTTCCATGATCCCGAAAACACGGTATGAATTGTAACTGCTTTAACGCTGTTCTAAAATCAATTCGCTGCAGGATATCGACGGCCTCTATTTTTTATAGTACAATTTTAATTAACCTTTTGATTATTTCATATATAAACAAAGCTGTATGATACATTGATGCGCTTATGACACAATGATCAAACTATTTTGACGGACAAGGGAGTTTGCGATGGATATAAGTGATAACATAAAGCTTCTCTACGACAGCGATACAAGCAGGGCGTATGCCATTTTGCAGGAGCTGGAAGCCATTTCTGAACAAGAAGATATCCTCTATCCCTATTTAGATGAATTTATATCCATGCTAAAAAGTGAAAATTCTTTTATTAGGGGAAGAGGGTTCAGGTTGCTTTGTAAACAAGCGAGATGGGATAACAATAGCAAAATTCATACTGCGATCGCGGAGATTTTGAATACTTTGCATGATGAAAAGCCTACGGTAGTAAGACAGACCTTGCAGTATTTGAAATATCTTATCCCCTATAAGAAGGACCTTCACAACAAGATTAAACAAGCAGTCCTTTCAATCGACTGCTCAACATTCAAAGACACCATGCAGCCGCTAATAATGAAAGATATTCAAAGTCTGCTTCCGTTACTCCACACACAATGAAAACAGCCGCAACAAATTGACAGCACCTGTAAATAACTGCAGCCAGTACATATACAAGAAAATAATAATTGATTTCAGAGAGGAGATATGTTATGAGTCGATACGCATTTATGGTTCACGCTCCGGGAGAGAGCCCGGCAACCTATTCCAAGGTATATGAAACACCGGAAAGCTATGAGCTGTATGCTGGTGTTTCCGATATGAACATGGGCGCGGAGTTGATGAAACAGCTCTCGGAAGAGGGCTTTGAAATGGTCGACCTCTGCGGCGCTTTTGACGATGAGACGGTGAAAAAATTTATTGAAATCGGCCAAGGCAAAATAGAGGTCAGCGCGGCCAGATACTCTCCGGAAGAATTAGCGAAGCTGGAGAAATTGCCTGCCCTGAAGGAATTTGGCTTCCTCAGCTTTATGCCCAGTGTGAATGAAATAGAGCGGGTAGACCTTCTGAGCAAGAACTGCAACACATATATACGTTTTGTACGGGATATGGAGATGGCCTGTCAGGCCGCTGCCGAATTAGTGGAAGCGGGAATCGATATGATAGAACTCTGCAGCTGGTTCGATTCAGCCAAAACACAGACAATCATTGACGCCATCCAGGGAAAAGCTCCAATAGGAAGCTGCGGACAGACCGGCAAGTAACATTGGGATATCGCCGGGGGTCTTGCCGCGCCTCCGGCGACGTGGGAAAAAATGGTATTAACGAAAAAATCCCTTCGCTGTTTCCTCCTCCCATGGAAAAGCCCGATTGCAGCAAGGCCTCTGTGAAGTCGGGGTAATTCTTTATTCGTTTCATATTCAACATGGTCCCTCCTCCTTAGCCTGTTACCCCTGCAAATACCCGCGCAAAAATTTCTCAGCCAGAGAACCGCTGGCAATGTTCTCTTTGCTCTCCTCAATTGTAAACCAGGTTACTTTATCCACCTCTTTGGAATTGACAACATAGTCGTCGCTGGTAACGGAGCATGTAAAATTTAACATAAGAGTGTTGCTTTTATTGTAATATTCGCTCCTGTTGTAGCGTATATCCACCGCGTTCAGCCCGACCTCTTCAAATACTTCTCGCTTTACCGCATCCTCGGCGCTCTCGCCTTTATTTATATACCCGGCCACAAGTACGTTTCGTTCCCGCCCATATTGTTGGATGAGCAATATCCTATCTTCCTTCGTGTTTTTAATAATAACGCTCATGGCCACATTAAATACAGGAAACCGAAACTGCTCGCAAGCGGAGCAATAGGGCATTTCTCCTTCTCCTTCTAAGTATTTGGTCTGCAGCTTCGTGCCGCATTCCATGCAATGTCTCATCTGCTCACTATCCTCTCTCGTATCGAGTCCCATCCATAAGTTTGCCGCCTTGCTCGCATCCACCCCAGGCCATAAAGAACTACTTCTTTAGACTATGGCTTTTCACAAACAGGCTTTTACCCATTCTCCGCCACCGGCAATTGGCGGCCCAGTGTTTTCATTTTCCGGATAAACAGCCTTCGGATATTTTTCTTTGCATCGGCCGTTTCATGAGGCTCCAATCCCTTGCCGCCGTAGATCTCCTGGTAGTAATACTTCACAATTTTATTGAAAATGTCTTCATACTCCGCATATTTCAGAGTCAGCTTCCGGGCATATTCCAGGGGCGTGTCATAGCTCTCCTGATAAACGCCGTGCAAAGTCCCCCATCTCACCAGCCTTTTATATACCCTCACGATGGTTCTCTCACTTCTGCCCCATAAAGGAGCAAAGGCCTTTATACTTTTAATAAAATAGGAAAGGGATATGCGGATCGCTTTGAGCCACGCTGACAATAGCTCTTTCAGGCTTTTCTGTTCGACGGTAACTCCCCGCTTTGCAAGCAGAAATCTCAAAATTGAACCGAGGGTGGAAATTACAGCCGCCAAAATCACCATTGCGATCGCTCCAAAAAAGAGCTTTTCCATGACTTCTCCGAAAAGGCTGGGCTCTGTCGCCGCATAAACCGCGTCCGCTCCAAGCTCAAGATCCCCGCCGGAGGAAGCATCCTGCCGGATAGTGCGGCGCGCAAAAATAAATCTCAAGAAGGCCACAAGATAAGGATAAAGCGGCTCCGATACGGATTTAGCCACAAACACCCCTGTTTCCGCCACCCATCTCAGGGAATCGATGAAAAATGCCATAATCATGACAATGATCAAGAAAACGGCGAAGATAAACAGGAAGATCAGCCTCAGGTGTTTGCCGTCCTTATTTTCTCCATTGCTCCAGTTTTCGGCTTTGTTTAGCATGATAAACAAGATGGCCCATAAAAAGAACAGGAGAATATAAGCGTTCATCCCCGGTACTTCTTCACCCAGTCCAAGCTGCAGCAGGACGATGAGAAAAAAGATCAAAGCTCCGGTTTCCAATTTCCTGACGCTTTTGATGTAGTCAATCCGTCTCGCCATGTAATAAGTGCCGGAAGAACAAAGCAACACAACCGAGGCAAAAATGGTGATAAAGGGCAACAACGCCGTTATGCCGGAAGACTGCCCCAGCAGGGTGAGCCAGTAAAGGCCGCCGCCCCAATTTCCCGGAGCCCTGAAGTACACCGAGAGCAGCCACAGGGAGGAAAGGGCGAATAAGGCGGCATATAGCAACAGAATAACGATCACATAGAGCCTGCGCCTTCTTACGATAGCCGTCACAGCCGCCGCTGCCCAAAAGACAACAAAACAAACCGCCATAGGCAGGCCTTTTCCACTGGCTCCGTGGACCAGGAGTTGAACCAGAGCGTAAAGCCAGAAAAACTCCGCGCAGCCTCCCGAAAAAATATTCATACCTCTTTGCGTCTTAAGTCCGTTCATTCCGTTACACCGTCTATGCTTGCGCCACTTTCACTTTCCCGAAAACCTGATATGAATTGAATGTTCTTGCCGCGTTTTTTTAAGGTGCAGGCCTTTTCATTAACGGAGCAGCAAAAATACAGGTAAGAAGTGTCCGCTTTAAATGGCCCTGCGTTTATCATCTCATTCCATTTAACGTCCAAATCCATCGTCAATCTCGCCAGGATTTCCAGCTGCTTGTACACCGTATCCGCGCCTTCATCGGCGGATACAAACTGTACACCGCCCCCAGTCAGCACTCCATTAACCATGAGTCCGGGAGATATGCCCGCTTTGAACAGCTCTACCGTGGCCGTTGCGGCTTTGCTGAGGGTGTATTCAAATTCATCGAAAGCATCGGCCTCTTTAAAACCTTCTACATCTACGATCAGAAGCACTCTCTTGTGAGCAGAAGATTCCAACACTTTCTCCTGCAGCACTCCGGTTTTTGCCGACGCCGTCCAGTGGATATTCTTTGCCGGCCGGCTCTGAGTATAGTCCCTTGTTCCCGCAAGCAGCACCGGGTCCTCGATAAAGTTCCTGGTGATATGATTTCCAAAAAGACTCTCGCTTTTTATTTCACCCGGAGAGAAAGGAATCAATTCAGGGTAGATTATAACCTCCCGCATTTGGGCATCGCTTTTCTGAACGGAATAAAAGCCCAGAAGATCACCGCCGGACACCCGCAGCGGCCCCAGCGAATAGACGCCCCTTTTGGGATATGTTAAATCCCATTGGTGACGATAATCCCCAAAGCTCGAAAGGCCCGTTTCCTGTGACAGCGGTTGCAGCCGGTCCTGAAATTGCGCTTTCAGTTCCTGTTGTGACTGTAATTCTGACTGAGTCTGGAATTGGGGCTGTGATTGCATCTGTGTTCGTGATTCCGACTCTGTTTGGGAGTGATTCTGTAATTGCGATTGGGGCCGCAGCGTCCCTTCCCCTCCCTCGATTTCAATACGAACCCATACGGGAATAATTTTTTTATTCCTTATGTGAACCTTTACCTGAATCGGGTCATTTGGGAAAGCCCGTTTGGTACTTAGCTGCAAGCTCTGCTCCATTTTATTCAAACTGACCCTGGCCCAGGCTTTCGCTCCCAGGGATAAGACAAGGGCGCATATGCACAGCAAAACAATGGAGGTAGCCCTGTAAATTAAAGCTGCCGCCAATATGCCGATAACGCCTGTCTGAATTAATTTTTCCGCAAAAATCGTCGAAGCGGTTGAGTTGATTTTGATTTTCTGCTTTTTCAAAGAACCACCCTGTATCTGTATATCAATTCAGCGTCGGTAAACGATCCTGTATCTGTTGTCCATGCTTCTATCGCCCTACCCGTCTATCGATCTGCCGGTACGGGTACCTGTCGCAGGATATCATCGAGGGCGTCGTAAACGGAGACGCCTTTCATCTGTTCCGCTTCTTTCAGCTTTACCCTGTGCCCCAGTATAAAAGGAACTAAGTATTTCACATCATCGGGAATCACATAATCCCTGCCTCGCAGCGCCGCCAAAGCCCTGGCGCTTTCCATAAGCGCGAGAGTCGCTCTGGGGCTGGCGCCTACATGAAATAAGCCGGAGGTTCTGGTCTCCTGCAAGAGATCAATGATGTACCTTTTCACGGCGTCGGCAACCTTTATCTGTTTCACGGCTTTCGTCAGTTCCATGATTTGCTCCGGTTCCGTGACGCTGCCCAATTCCTCATAGGGATTCTGGGTTTGAAAGCGCCCCAGAATCAAAAGTTCCTCTTCCTTTGTGGGATAGCCCAGATTCAGTTTAAAAAGGAATCGGTCAAGCTGAGCCTCAGGCAAAGGGTAGGTCCCTTCCAAATCGATGGGGTTTTGCGTAGCAATGACGAAAAAAGGTTGGGGCAGAGGATAGGTGACGTGATCCACAGTTACCTGATGCTCCCCCATGCTTTCCAGCAGACTGGATTGCGTTCTTGGAATGGTCCGGTTGATTTCGTCCGCCAACAGTACGTTGGTCATAATGGGCCCCTGCTGGTAGCAGAATTGTCCGCTCTTCATGTCGTAATATTTAAACCCTGTAATGTCACTGGGCAGCAAGTCCGGTGTAAATTGAATTCTCGTGAAGGTTCCGCCGATACTCCTGGCGATGGATTTTGCCAGAAGGGTCTTTCCCGTTCCGGGAAGGTCTTCCAGTAAAATATGCCCCTCAATTAAAATGGCTGCCAGAAGCAGCTCAATCACATTTTCCTTACCGATGATTACCTTATTGACATTTTCCTTTATACGATCCACGATCTTAAAATCCATACCACTTGTCCTTTCGAGCCACTTGTCCTTTCCCGTCATATTTATTCACTAAGTATGAATTGTATCATAAGTGCAAGCCGCTGCTCCGGCTTGCTTCACAATGATACAATAAATGCATCCGGGGAAAACCCCTAAGGTTTTCCTTCAATACTTGCATTTATTATATCATAAATGCATGGCATTTTTGATATAATCAGCCATCTGCGTTTTCGGCTCTATGCCTGCCTTTTTGCCCCAAGGTACTGAAAGTAGCTTGGATGGCAAAACGGACAGCATGGGAGCGAAGCGAGTCGGAGTGAGGAACACTCTGTTCCGAACGTTGTCGAAATTCTCGCAGGGTGTTAAATGTATGATGTCCGCAACCCTTGGTACTGCGGATATTATACCATAATTGCAAAGCGATTATGGTATAATATCCGCCCCATATGCGATTTCGGCATTCTGGTCCGCCGAAATAATCGCAGGGCACTGAATGTATGATATCCGCATCCTCTGATTTTGCGGATATTATACCATAAATTCGAATTTGGATTTACTGAAGCAAATGAGCAAAAATTCCGGTTGTATGCAACATTATGACCCTCTTTGTCTCTAATTGAGCCTCAGGTGAGCAAAAATTCCGGTTGTATGCGGAAAATCAGGGAAGCTCTTACAGACAACCGAAAAATTTGCACAAGAAGGGGGAGCCTTAAACGTAGATTCCACCATTTTACCTTTACCTGAGTTTTGACGAAGGCGTGTGCGCTTCGGTATACAACTTGATTTTTTGTCCTCTTGCTGTTCTGGTTTGAGGTGGCCAAGGGGACGTCCACATTGTTGCTCTACCCTGAGACCCCTCATTTCACAGGGCTATGCACTCTTGTTTGTATATTTATAATTTTTTATGTATAAATATTAAAATTTCTATTGCAAACCAGTCGTACCAGTGCTATAATTCTCCACGTAATGTTATATGCTTAATTCTGCCGCATGCGCAGAATTGCGATATTGATTGGAGGAATTTGAGATGGGAAAAGAGAAAGCAGTACTTGCCTATTCGGGCGGCCTTGATACGTCCGTTATTATGACCTGGCTGAAGGATCATTATGATTACGATGTAATCGCGGTCTGCTGCAACGCGGGTCAGGATGAGGATTTTGCGGCTATTGAAAAGAAAGCTTATGACACGGGAGCCTACAAGGCTTTCGTCCTGGACATCCAGGAGGAATTCATAACGGATTACGTCTGGCCAACCCTCAAGGCCGGCGCCATCTATGAAGGAGACTATCTTCTGGGAACTGCCATGGCCAGACCGCTGATGGCAAAAAAATTAGTCGAAATCGCGGAAGCGGAAGGAGCTTTTTACATAGCCCACGGCTGCACGGGAAAAGGCAATGACCAGGTTCGCTTTGAAGCTACCATCAAGGCTTTAAGTCCCGCTATCAAGATCATTGCTCCCTGGAGAATCTGGGATCTGGAATCCAGAGAGGATTGCATTGCTTACGCGAAAAAACATAATATCTCCATTGCCCAGACGGAAGAGGACATTTACAGCCGGGATCAGAACATCTGGCACATCAGCCACGAAGGCGGAAACCTGGAGAACCCCTGGAACGAGCATAAAGATGACATCCTTAAAATGAGCGTACCTCCGGAAAAGGCCCCGGATGAGCCCGCATATGTAGATATCGACTTTGAAGAAGGTATCCCAGTGGCTGTAGACGGAGAAAAGCTGGGTCCGGTAGAACTTCTCACGGTTCTCAATAAAGTGGCCGGAGAGCACGGAGTCGGTACAATCGATATCATTGAAAACCGTCTGGTTGGTATGAAATCCAGAGGAGTATACGAGACTCCCGGCGGCACGGTGCTCTTTAAAGCTCACGCAGCTTTGGAAAAACTGGTACTTGACCGTGATACCATGGCCTACAAGAACATCGTCGCCCAGAAGTACTCCCAGCTGATCTATGACGGACTTTGGTTCAGCCCGCTGAGAGAAGCAATTGATGCCTTTGTAAATTCCACACAAAGCTTGCTGACAGGCACAGTAAAGGTTAAACTGTATAAAGGAAGTGCGACACCCGTTGCTTCGAAATCGAAGTACTCCTTGTACAGTGAAGAATTTGCCACCTTCAGCAAGGACGAGGTATATAACCAAAAGGATTCAGAAGGCTTTATCAATCTGTTTGCGCTGCCCTTGAAGATCCGGGCAATCCACAAGCAGAACTTAGAGGGAGGTACCGATACACATGAAGCTTTGGAAAGGAAGGTTCTTAAAGGAGGCGAATTCATCCGCTGATGAGTTCAACGCTTCCATCGAAACGGACCAGAGACTTTATAAGCAAGATATTCAGGGAAGCCTGGCCCACGCTTTGATGCTGGGGAAACAGGGAATTATACCTATGGGGGAAGCCGAAATTATTCGGCTTTCTCTGCGTGAAATCCTCAAAGATATCGAGGCTGGAAAAGTGGATTTTACTGTAGAACGGGAAGATATTCACATGAATATCGAAGCCCTGCTCACAGAGCGCATCGGCGATGCGGGAAAGAGACTGCACACGGCAAGAAGCCGGAACGATCAGGTAGCCACGGATTTGAGGCTCTATCAAAAGGAAGAAATTGCAGAGATCAGGGAGCTTTTGAAAGCTTTGGAGAGTACCCTGAAAGACCTGGCAAAGGTGCATAAAGAAACAGTTATGCCGGGTTATACCCATCTTCAGAGAGCCCAGCCCGTCACTCTCGCCCTGCATTTGGGCGCTTACGCCGAGATGTTCAAACGAGACCGGGAGCGCTTTAAGGATTGCCTCAAGAGGACGGATCAACTGCCTCTGGGCGCGGGAGCCCTGGCCGGCACCACCTACCCTATCGACCGACACTTTGTCGCGAAGGAGCTTGGGTTCTCCGGGATCTGTGAAAATACCATGGACGCGGTCAGCGACAGGGATTTTGCAATTGAGTTCGCAAGCTGCTGCGCAATCACCATGATGCATCTGTCCCGTTTCTGCGAAGAGCTGATTCTCTGGAGCTCCACAGAATTTGCCTTTGTGGAAATGGATGACGCCTTCAGCACCGGCAGCAGCATCATGCCTCAGAAAAAGAATCCGGACATGGCGGAGCTGATCAGGGGAAAAACAGGCCGGGTATACGGTGACCTCTTCTCTCTGCTTACTGTCATGAAGGGCATTCCTCTGGCTTACAACAAAGATATGCAGGAGGACAAGGCTCCCCTCTTTGACGCGGGAGATACGCTGAAAGCCTGCCTCTCAATTTTCACCCAGGTGATCAGCACTATGGAAGTAAAAAAGCAGAATATGGAGAAGGCCGCCAGCGCAGGGTTTATGAACGCCACGGACGCTGCGGACTATCTCGTAAAGAAGGGACTCCCCTTCCGGGATTGCCACGAGATTATCGGAAAGATGGTGCTCTACTGCATCGGACAGGGAAAGAACATAGAGGAGATGACTTTGAAAGAGTTCCAGAGTTTTTCGCCTCTCTTTGAGGAGGATATCTTTGAAGCCATCGACATCAGGAAACGCGCAATTAAATAAACGCAGGACGGCCTTTGTGTCGCTCCCCCATTAATATCCCAAACTCAAATTTATACGGGGCTGTAGCAAAACAGCCCTAAAAAAACAGAGCCAAAGTGACTGCGAAAGCAGACGCAAAGGCTCTGTTTTTGGTATACTTGAGTTAATGAAAAACATAATACACCACCAAAAGTATGGCACAGGAAAGCGAAATGTGCAACTGAAAATGGACGAGATTTTTGCCGAGAAAATAATTCCAGCGGACGACAGTGTGCGGCTCTTAGACGAAATCATAGAGGAGATGGATCATAGTCCGCTTTTTAGAGCATACAAACGCACCGGTCGCCCCCCGGCAACCAATCCCGTCACAATGATGAAGATCCTGGTGTACGCCAGTATGGAGAGCAACTTTTCAAGCCGTGGGATTGCATCTTCCTGCAACCGGGACATCAACTACATCTGGCTGTTAAACGGTGAAAAAGCACCCAACCACAGTGAGATCGCAAGGTTCCGGAGCAAACGACTGACCGAATGCGGCGAAGCGTTCTTTTATCAGCTGGTTGAAAAACTGTCCGTGCTGGGCGAGATCAACTATGAGCACCTGTTTGTAGATGGAACAAAGATCGAGGCGAATGCGAACAAATACAGCTTTGTCTGGAAAAAGAGTACGACAAAATATGAGGCGCGTTTGCTTGCAAAGCTGGAAAACCTTTCGCCGGAGCTTTGTTCAAGGTACGGAGTCTCTTTCGACACGCCGGAAGAATGGCTCTGGGAGCTGGAAAGTCGGGTAACAACCCCCTTCGTCCATGGCAGAGGCAAACGAAAGAGTGAGCTTCAAAGGGACATTGAGGGTTTGCGAGAACTGCTGATCCGAAAAGACAAGTACACAAGATATCAAGAGACCTTTCGAGGACGCAACAGCTTTTCCAAAACAGACCCGGATGCAACCTTCATGCACATGAAGGACGACCACATGCGCAACGCACAGCTTAAGCCAGGTTACAACATCCAGCTCGGAGTGGAGGGCGAATACATTACAGGGGTACAGGTATCCAGTGAACGCAGCGATCAGCTTGCCCTCATCCCTCTTTTGGAAAGGATGGAAGAACATCTGGGACGAAGCTACGAGGATGTAACGGCGGATGCAGGCTACGAGAGCGAAGAAAACTATAGCTATTTTGAGGGCAGGACGACGGAATGTTACATCAAGCCTCAGAATTACGAACGGTCGAAAACGAAGAAATACAAAAGCAACATGGCGTTGAGGGAAAACATGGCATATGATCCGGATTTAGATGAGTACACTTGCCAGGCCGGAAAGAGACTGCGAGCGGTTTATGTGGGTAAACGGAAGAGTAAATCCGGGTTTGAGAGCGAGATTACCTACTACGAGTGCGAGAGCTGCGAAGGCTGCCCGCATAAAAAGTCCTGTACTCGCTCAAAGGGCAATCGGAAGCTTCAGGTCTCCAAAAAGTTCATCCAGCAGCGTAAGCAGTCTCTGGAACGCATCACCAGTGAAAAAGGCGCTCTGTTGCGGATGAACCGATCCATTCAGGTGGAGGGTGCCTTTGGTGTGATCAAACAGGATTACGGATTCAGACAGTTCCTGCTGCGCGGCAATAAAAAAGTCTTAGCCGAGATTCTTCTGGTAGCTATGGGTTACAACGTCAACAAATTGCATAACAAAATTCAGCAAAATCGTACCGGAAGGCAGTTGTTTGAGAAACTGGCCGCTTAACGGCGGCAAAACAGAATAGGTTCCCTTTCTAAAAGCAGCCTTCCAAGCCGACCCTTATTTTTTCGTCTCTATTTTTTACTGTAATCTGCATTTTTCCATGACTGAATTTCCTTTTTTAACATAGCTTAAGGGGCTGCAGCAATTTTTGTTTTGCTACAGCCCCTTTGGTTTTAAATGGATCCGCCAGATCGCAGGCCCATTATTTTCGATCAAACTGTGTTTTGCCCACTATTTTAGACGAAACTATGTTTTTGATTATAAAGCTACTATAGAAGGATACAGTCTGAAAAAGGCTTTTCCTATCACTTCATGGATTGCCACACACCCCACCTGCTCTGATCGGGAATCCTCACTTGCCTGCCTGTTATCGCCCATGATGAACAAATATCCTTCCTGAACCGTTATCAATTCCTGGGTCCCCATTGTTTCTTTTTCAAGCAGATACGGCTCGTCAAGAATAGTTCCATTTAAGTAAACCACACCATCCTCGATTGAAATAGTATCGCCCGGCAGCCCTATGACCCGTTTAATGAGTAATTTTTCTTCCCCCTGAGGCGTTTTAAGATCGCTGTGACATACGATAATATCGCCCCTCTCCGGTTCACCGAATCGATACGCCTGCTTATTCAAAAATATATAATTATTTTCATAAAGGGTCGGCTGCATTGAACGTCCCTGTACAATTGTAGGCTGTACGAATTGAATGACCAGAAAAGCAATGATAACCGCAATCACAATGTCTTTGATCCAACCTTTCATTCCTTTCATTTTCCCCTTCCCTTTCACATACCCCTTATTTGGCGGATCCTTCTCCCACAGGACCTATTCCGCCGTCAGCTGCATCATGATCTCCAGCTTGTTGAAGACTCCCCGTTCCAACACATCGTAAATAGGCTGGATTTCTTCTTTTTTCAAATAGACCCGGATGGCGTCGTAATATTCCTGTTCGCTTATATTCCAGAAAATCGGCGGCAGGCCGTTTCGAATCAGATGGTATTGAGCAGCAGTCCTGGCCATAGCTTCCGACGCCGTTTCGTAAGGATAGATTTCGATGATTTTATTGTGTAGATACGCGGCCTTTTCGATGGGATTGGCCTCATGAGAATTTGAGTGCAGCCAGTGGAACAGCATCTCCATCTGCTCACCGATCTCTTTGAAGTGAGGAGGGTTGTATGCAATCATTCTCAGCACCGGATTATTCTTTCTGTACTCCGGCGGTTCTTCCTTCGTCAGGGTCTGATACAGCTTGAACATGTATTTCTCATTGAGGTAAAATCCCATATCCGCCATATCATAGATCAAATCGATGACTTCCCGATAATTGCTGATAAAGGAGTGATCCTTTATACCCACATCGATGAGAAACTCACCTTTCAGAATCCTCTCTACAGCGGCCCTTGTCAGGCTGCTTCCGTCCAGCCTCAGAGAGGAATGTATCCAATCCAGGCGGTGGATCTCCGCCAGGAAGTCCGCGGCTTCTTTCCGGTAGGGCTTCCGGTTGTCCAAGATCAGCTTCTTCTTTTTAATCTCCCGATACACTGTTTCCGCCCCCTCTCCTGTTTCTATGAAATCAGTGAGTGTTGATATTACAACCTCTTGTCATTCTGAGCGCCAGCGAGGAATCTTATTGAAGATCCTTCACGACCTTCAGGATGACAGACTTTCAAGAGCCAGTCTTCGCGCCGGTCCCTGCAAACCTTGTGTGACAGGCAGACGATATCCGCATCGTCCCATCCTTTTCGTATTATCTTGATAATTATTTTACCATGAAACAGCAAATTTTGTTTACTGATTTCAGTATTTTTCATATAATAGGACTACAACCTACCCTCTGCGAACTGTTTTTCACTTATAAACAGAGGGGAGAAGGAGGGCTGTGACATGGAATGGATGTACGATATTAATTTAGCCTCTATTACGCTCCGTTTGACCCTGGCCCTGCTGTTCGGCGGAGCTGTTGGACTGGAGCGGGGAGCCAACAAGCACCAGGCAGGTCTGCGCACGCATATTCTGGTATGCATCGGCGCGGCATTGGCCATGCTGACAAACTCATATATATTTGAAACCATAGCGCCCATGTCCGATCCCGGAAGGTTGGGCGCTCAGGTTATCAGCGGCATCGGCTTTCTTGGAGCCGGCCTTATTCTGGTAACCAGCAGGAATAAGGTAAAGGGCCTCACTACCGCAGCAGGATTGTGGGCTTCCGCATGTATCGGCCTGGCGCTGGGAATCGGCTTCTACTCCGGAGCCATCATCGCCGGCGTCTTCGTTTTCATCGTTTTGGCAGCCCTTCCCAAAGTGGAGGTGTATTTCTACAACCGTTCCCGGCTTATGGAGCTCTTCATTGAAGTAGACTCTATGACAAATATGCGCGAATTTCTCTCCTCTGTACGCAGCCATAACATCTTAATAACAGAGACCCATGTCAATAAATCCGAGACCATTGTCAGTGAAGGCTACAGTCTCCATTTATCGATACGAATCCCTAAGAAGATCACTCATATTGAAGTTATTGAGCTACTGTCAGCCCTTCCCGGCGTCTTCCTCGTAGAGGAGCTGGAATAAGGGACAACCCGGCCCTTGCCATGATCTAATTCACGACATGATAAAAGGAGGCGATGCCTGCATCGCCCCCCTGTTACACTTGTATCTTACATCGGGTAGATTTTTCTATACCGGATAAATTGTTGCTTAGACGGGATAAACCATGTCCTCTTCGTTGAGAAGGCTGGAATCGATCTGATATCTCTGAGCATTTCTGTATTTGAAGAAATCAATAGAGGGTTTGGGGAACATGGCTCTGGTGAGCACATCTTCATCCTGCTCTACATACTCAGCTACCTCTTTCTTTATGCTTTCCAGCTCCGGCTCGATAAGGTCAGCCGGCCTGCAGGTAACCTGCTCTTCGTTTCCTATGATCTTTTTGACAACTTCTTCCTTGATGGGCACGGTAGTCTTTCCGTACATTCCCTTAACCAACATTTTTACTTCGTTGGGGAACATCTTGTAACGCTCGCCCATGACCACGTTGAGCACCGCCTGGGTTCCAACGATCTGACTTGTGGGAGTGACCAGCGGTGGATAGCCAAGGTCCTCTCTGACTCTCGGAACCTCTTTCAGCACCTCTTCAAATTTGTCCATAGCGTTCTGCTGTTTCAGCTGAGACACCAGATTGGACAACATGCCTCCCGGCACCTGATATTTCAGAGTGTTGATGTCTACGCCCATGAGCTTGGGATCCAGCAGACCTTCCGCGATGTATTTCTCACGAATGGGTCTGAAATACTCCGCAATCTCGTTGAGAGCGTCCATGTCCATTCCCGTATCAAATTCGGTTCCCGCGAATGTCTTGACCATGGGCTCTGTAGAGGGCTGAGACGTCCCCTCGCCAAAGGGAGAAATAGCGGTATCTATGATGTCCGCGCCTGCTTCCACACCTTTCAGAAGCGCCATACTTCCCAGTCCGCTTGTGGCGTGGGTGTGAAGTTCCAGGGGCACGCTGATTTTCTTCTTGATATCCTTTACCAGCTGATAGGTGTTATAGGGGTCCAACAATCCGGCCATATCTTTGATACAGATGGAGTCGGCGCCCATCTCCTCAAATTCCTTGGCCATATCGGCAAAGACCTCGTTGGTGTGAATGGGGCTGATGGTGTAAGACATGGCCGCCTGAGCATGGCCGCCTTCCTTCTTTATGGTTTCAACGGCCTTCATCAGATTTCTGGGGTCGTTGAGGGCGTCAAATACCCGGATAATATCGATGCCGTTAGCCAGGCTCTTCTTTACAAATTCCTCCACAACATCGTCGGCGTAATGCTTATAGCCGAGAAGATTCTGCCCCCGGAGAAGCATCTGCAGCTTTGTGTTTTTAATATTTTTCCGAATGACTCTCAGTCTCTCCCATGGATCCTCATTGAGGAAACGAAGACATGCGTCAAAAGTAGCTCCGCCCCATACTTCAAGGGAATGATAGCCCGCCCGGTCCATGGTTCCCAGAATGGGGAGCATTTCCTCCGTGGTCATTCTCGTCGCAATCATGGACTGATGGCCGTCGCGTAATACCGTTTCTGTGATTCTTACTTTAGCCAAGTGTTTACCTCCTATCTCAAAGCAATTATACTTTGTATGACTTACCCTTTGCGTTAATTTACCAACCGCGATCCTATCTTTCGAATTCCAAATACTGTCTCATATTATATACGGACGAGCAAGGGGAACACAAGAGCAATTTTATCTTCTCCGCCCCCTCTCAAGAGTTGTTTTTTCAGAATTCACACTATTTTATTAATTATATCATAGTTTTCGCATTTTTGGGCCTCTTTGCATATTATGCAAGAAACAACGCAGTTATCTGGAAACGGAGGCTTTAGCTCATGCCCTTTGACGAGAGAGAATTATTAGCCAGACTGATTCAGTGCGAAGCGGGGGGCGAAGGGGAAGTAGGAATGCAGGCCGTCGCGACAGTGGTAATGAATCGGGCCACCATCACCTACGGTGAATTCGGGAGGGTAAACGAGGGCGGCAGCATTCGCAACATTATCATGCAGCCGGGGCAGTTTACCTGCGCCATGACTGAGATCAGAGGCGTCCCTAACCCTCAGAACATATACAACATGCAGCCGGCGGATGTTCACTTCGATATTGCGGACTGGGCAATGGCGGGGAACCGGCTCGCCGGTGTTGACCATTCCCTTTACTTTTACAATCCCTTCGCGGTTGTCTGCTCTCCTTTTTTCCCGCCGCCGAATTATGGCGTCATTCACAATAGAATCGGCGACCACTGCTTTTATATTCCTACGGTTTACTATGCCAGTACTTAATGAAAGAAGGTATGACCATGCATTATCCCTATAATCCGGGGGCCCAAAATCCCTCTTTTGTAAGCGCGTCCGCAAACACCTGCTCCAAGGGGAACGGGGATGCGGCCAGGCCTGTTCAAAACACTGTTCCTGTGCAGGATCCTCCTGAAAGCCCTCATTTTCCCCTTGTGGAGCCGATTGATTTCACAAGCCCGAAGCAATCCTTTACCAGCTCCGTAATGCCTGTGGTATCGCCTGAACCGCCTCATTTCTCCGTTCCGAGCAATCCGCTGCTCCCGGGGGAATATAAAGAGGTATTGACTTACGAAAGCCTCCAGTACATGAACGGCTTTCTGAGGACGCAGATCGGCAAGGAATGCCTGGTTACCATGACCGTCGGAGCCGGAGGAGGCCTGTTATCCAGACTGGGCTATCTGGTAGGCGTGGGCATCAATTATCTGCTGCTTCAGGACGCCTGCAGCGATGAGATCCTGGTCTGCGATTTCTACTGCGTAAAATTGGTCCAACTGATGGGGAAAAGGTGCCCCGTAAATTTGAACATACGGTAATCCAGCGGCAATCGATCATTTCATTTATTTTTTTGTGCGGAATAAAAGGCGCATGAGCTTTTTCCCGTTGAAGGGGATAAGGGGATACAGATAGGATGTTTTGGTCAGAGTCTTTGTTGTCGCCAGGATAATGAGGGCAATGACCAGCACTCCCAAGAAACCCCACAGCCCCAGCGCGGCGGCGCCTATGAGAAGCATTACCCGTATAAATTTAACAGCGTAGGACAGTTCCATGCTGGGCTGTGAAAAGGCCGCCAGAGCCACTACAGCCATGAGCAAAATAGTTTGAGGAATGAACCAGCCTGCAGTTATAGAGAGCTCCCCCAAAAGCAACGCTCCGATCACGGAGAGGGACATTCCCAAAGCATTTGGTGTATTGAGAGACGCCAGCTTCAGGCCGTCCACGGCGATTTCCAAAATGATAAACTGCCAGAACAGTGGAATCGGGTAGGATTCCTGCGGCATGAGAAAGCCCCAGGCCTCAGGGAATGCCATGATTCCCCTGTCCACCAGCAGGTAAATCGGCGTGACAAAAAGAGATACAAGCATGGTTATGTTTCGGACCATCCTCAAATACGTACCCGTGATGACGGGGAAATAAAAATCGTCCGCGTCCTGAAGAAAATCAAAAAAAGCCGTGGGAAGAATGATGGCGGTGGGGCTGTTATCCACTAAGATAACGAAACTTCCCTCGGTAAGGTGGGCCGCTACCACATCGGGACGCTCCGTATAGCGAATCTTCGGAAAAGGATTGAGCCAGTGCCGCTTGTCCAGGGCCTCTACCAGGCTTTGATCTCCAACTGTCAAGGTGTCTATTTTGATGCCTTCGATTTTTCCGATAAGCTCTTTTACCACTCCTTCGTTTGCCAGCCCCTTCATATATCCGAGGCATACATCCGTTCTCGAGGAGTGACCCACGCTCATCATATGAAAAACCAACTCCGGGTCCCGTATCCGTCTGCGAATTAAGGCGGTATTAGAGACCAGGGTCTCTACAAAACCATCTCTGGCTCCCCGGAGAGTCCGCTCCTTGTCCGGCTCTTCAATACTCCGGGCGGGATAGCTGCGGAGATCCATCACGATGATACTGTCGTATCCGTCGACGACCAAAACCGTCATTCCGGAAAGTATATTTATCACGGCGATCCTGGGCGTATACACTTCGGATACCTCCACCGTAGGGATCTTTCGTTTGATGAAATCACCGGCGCAGGACATAGCCTTCATGTCGGAAGGAGAAATGTTTTGAAAATCCGTTATCATGATCTGAAGTTGGTGGTCCTTCACAAAACCCACCGTGAAATAGATGCTGGCATCCTTGCCGCCGATGGTGAGTTTCCGTTCTGTTATATCAAAACTCTCCCCGATAGGCAAAAGCTCCCGGATTTCCTCAATAAATCCGGACTTTTGTTTCTCCTCGTTTCTTTTTCCACCGCTCATAAAAAGCCTCCCCGCATAGGTTTCTGCGGTTTAGTTTAGCCGATGGGAGGGTTCGCTATACAAAAAAGGAGATTTTGAGCAAATCGGCACCACGACAATATCACAACAAAATTACAATCTTATTTACAGCAAAGGTCCGGCGAGGTCATGTCTCCGCAGCGAGCGTCAACCTATCGAGGCTTTTATGCGCAGATTTGCCAAAGCGCATTAAAAAGTCGTCGGGAGCCCAGGAGACATGGCCTTGACGGACCAATCAATCAGTATTTATTTTACTTCCCGCTCCTGCGGCGCTCCAACTCCCTGAGCAGCTTCTTTCTCAGGCGGATATCGTCGGGAACTACTTCCACCAACTCATCGTCATTGATGAATTCAAGAGCCTCCTCGAGAGTAAATATCTTGGGCGGAGCAAGACGGATGGCGTCGTCGTTTCCCGCGGCTCTCATATTAGTGGATTTCTTCATTTTACAGGGGTTTACATTCATGTCTTCGCTTCGTCTGTTCATGCCGATGATCATTCCTTCGTAGACCTTGGTTCCCGGATGGATGAACATAGTAGCCCTCTCTCCGATATTGAAGAGCGCATAGGGCGTTGAAACCCCCTCCTCCATGGAAATAATCGCGCCGTTTATCCTTTGCGGAATATCCCCTTTATGGTCCTCAAAACAGTCGAATCTCCGAATGAGAGTTCCTTCTCCTCTGGTATCGTTGATGAATTCGGTCCTGTAGCCCAGAAGCCCCCTGGTAGGAACCAGATATTCCAGTCTGGAATATCCATCCCTGCCCGACATGGATTGCATAATGCCCTTTCTTATATTCAGCTTGGAGATAACAGTGCCTGAATACTCGTCCGGCACGGTTATAACCACCCGTTCCACCGGCTCCTGAAGCCTGCCGTCCTTGCGCTTCATGATTACTTCCGGCTTGGACACCGCCACCTCGTAGCTCTCTCGCCTCATATTCTCCAGCAAAATGGACAGGTGGAGCTCCCCCCTCCCGGAAACCTTAAAACCGTCCGTAGTATCCAGCGGCTCCACGAGCAGCCCCACATTTACCTCCAATTCCCTTTCCAGGCGGGCCTTCAAATGGCGCGAAGTCACATATTTACCGGATTTTCCGGCAAAAGGCGACTTGTTGACAAGAAAGTTCATAGAAAGAGTGGGCTCCTCGATTTTGATCATCTCCATGGGAAGGGGATTCTTCTCATGGCAGACCGTCTCTCCTATGGAAATATCGCTGATACCGGAGATCACTACAATGTCTCCGCTCTCAGCCTCTTCCACCGCTGTGCGCTTCAGTCCTTTGTATACAAAGACCTGATTGATTTTACCGGTTCCTACGCTGCCGTCCGCTTTGCAGACAGATACGGTCTGTCCGCTGCGAATCTTCCCTTTATAGATCCTGCCGATGCCCAGGCGGCCAATGTAATCGTCATACGCCAGACTGGATACCTGCATCTGCAGCGGTTCATCGTCGTAATCCGGATAAGCCGGCACATAGGAAATGACCTTGTCGAAGAGAGGCGTTATATCCACGCTCTCCTCATCCAGCTCCTCCTGGGCAATTCCTCTTTTCGCGATGCCGTAGAGGATAGGAAAGTCCAGCTGTTCGTTGGTGGCGTTCAGATCCATAAAAAGCTCGTAAGTCAGGTCCACCACGTCCTTTGCCCGCTGGTCCTTTTTATCGATTTTATTGATGAACAGGATAGGCCGAAGTCCCATCTCCAGGGCTTTCTGCAGCACGTATCTTGTCTGGGGCATGGGTCCTTCGCTGGAATCCACCAGCAGGATAACGGAATCCACCGTCTTAATAATCCGTTCCACCTCTGATGAAAAGTCCGCATGGCCCGGCGTATCGACTATATTGATCTTCACGTCGTTGTGCATGATGGAGCAATTTTTGGAGTAGATGGTGATACCCCTCTCTCTTTCAATGTCATCGCTGTCCATAATGCACTCCACGACTTCTTCGTTGTCACGGAAAATGCCGCTTTGGCTTAAAAACGCATCCACCAACGTGGATTTACCCGCGTCTACATGAGCAATAACTGCAATGTTAATTATTTTTTTCTTTTGCTTCAATTTAATTCCTTCTTCCGGTCACAGATTTCCGTACCCTCTCTCCACAAGGTAATAGGCATCTTGTCAATAAAGGGTAAAATACAAACCTATATATTTTAGCACATGACGCGCCGTGTTGTCACGTTGAAATTTTGGACAATGGCTGCGACTTGCAGTATGAAGGAATGAATCCAAAAACGAAGCCAAGAATGAAGCGAAATTGGTAATCCCTGCAAAGATCCCAAAGGTGCAAAAAATTCGGTTGTATTCGGTTTAACACTGAATCCATCTATAAATCGGTGACAGGCGAGCAGAAATTGCGTTTATCTGCCGATTCACCCCCTTACGCCTACGCACAAACGAAAATTCTGCTCAGTTAGAGGCTGGAAACCTGCAATTGAATCAGCAATGCTGCGGATAAACGAAAATTTTGCTCACTTGGAGTCTTTTTTGAGAATCGGCTGGCATCCTTCACTGCCATCCGTCCTTATAAAAATGAACCCCCTCATTCTGCATTGCATACAATACAAGATAATGAATTCACAATGAACATAAATCAGGAGGATACTTTATTATGTATTATCAAGCGGCAAACGTGGCCCCCGGCAACCAGCCCTCCGTTTTTTTAAGTCCGTCGGTGCAGGAATTCAATCCCTTTATTACCGGCGAGAGTGAGGAATACTGGATGAACCGCATTGCCGACGCCATGATCCCCTATTTGCAGGCCTCCGGCATCGCCTTCGGCCGCAACAATCCCAATGAGTCCCTGAGCCAGGCCATCGCGGCCTCCAATGCGGGAGGCTATGATTTCCATCTGGCCATCCACTCCAACGCCTCTCCGCCCACCATGCCCGGCGCTTTCCGCGGACCCGATGTATATTACTTCCCCGGCAGCCCGGATGGCACGCGAATGGCCGATATAATCGCCGGAAATTTCACCGCCATCTACCCGGACCCGGACCTGGTGGTCACCATTCCAAACAGTACTTTTGCAGAGCTCATCCGGACGGTAGCCCCCGCGAATCTGGTTGAGGTGGCATACCATGACAACTGGGATGACGCGACCTGGATCATTAACAACATCGACCCTATCGCGCGGGCCCTTGCCCTATCGCTGACCCAATACTTCGGAATTCCTTTCGTGGAGCCCTGGTGATCCGAAAGTCTTCATCCATTATACATTACCCCACTGAAAAAGGCGCCTTCGGAAATCCCTCGAAGCCGCCTTTTTCAGTAATCTGCGATACACTCTATTGACATGGTAATAAACGCTTTGTCAACAGAGGGTATCAACCGTTTTTAGAATTTAACCGCTACGCTCTGACGTTCTTCCTCCGAGGCAACCTCGAAAAGCGTCTTTCGCGCAAATTTAAAAAGTCCGGCGATGATATTGGAGGGGAATACCTCTGTTTTTGTATTGTACTCCCTTACCGCCGCATTATAGTAATTTCTGGAGCTGGCGATGTCCTCCTCAACCCTTTGGAGCTGAGCCTGCAGGTCCATAAAATTGGTGTTGGCTTTCAAATCCGGGTAGGATTCCGACAGAGCAAAGAGGTTTCTTAACGCTCCGGTCAGCATATTCTCTCCTTGGATCCGCTCTTCCACACTGCCTGCCGAGGCCGCCATATTCCGGGCCTGAACCACCTTTTCAAGGGTCCCTGCCTCATGAGCCGCATATCCCTTCACCGTTTCTACCAGATTGGGGATCAGATCGTATCTCTTTTTAAGATACACATCCATCCTGGCAAATGCCTCCTCTGTCAGATTTCTCAGTCTGACCAGACCATTGTAGCCCCCTATGAGAAAGAGCGCAATGACTACGACGACTACTATGGCGCCGATGATAAATTTCATAATTCATACCTCCTGTTCCGAGTTCTGTTTTATCTCCCAGTCGATGGGTTCCCCATATTGGCTGAGAAACGCGTTGGCTTTTGAAAAGTGGCGGCATCCGAAGAAGCCGTTATGCGCGGACAGCGGGCTCGGGTGCGCCGCCGTCAGCACCAGATGATTTTTATTGGTTATAAAAGGCGCTTTCGCCTTGGCGTTGGCTCCCCACAATAAGAATACCATAGGTTGCTCCCGTTTATTCAGTATTTCGATAACCTTGTCCGTGAAAATCTCCCAGCCTTTCCCTTTATGGGAGTTTGCCTGGCCCTGCCGCACGGTAAGCACAGTGTTCAGCAGCATAACCCCCTGATCCGCCCATTCCTTCAAATAGCCGTGAGAGGGCGCAGGGATATTCAGATCGGAGTTCATTTCCTTAAAAATGTTCTCCAGAGACGGCGGTTTGGGGACCCCTTTCATAACGGAAAAACAGAGTCCATGGGCCTGGCCCGGCCCGTGGTAGGGATCCTGACCCAGGATAACCGCCTTCACCTTACTGCAGGGGGTAAATTTCAAGGCGTTAAAGATATCGTACATGGAGGGGTAAATCACTCTGGACCGGTATTCCGAAATCAAAAACCGCCTCAGCTGTATGTAGTATTCCTTTTCAAATTCGCCAGCCAACAGTTCATCCCAATCGTTTCCTATCTGTACCATCTGCTCTTTTGTCCTCCCTTTCCTGAATATCTCCAAGTTCCTTTTTCTTAGCTATTAGCGGGGAGGCTTTTGCCTCCAACCCGTTCAACCTTCGATCAAAGCCCCGCTTCCCGCAGGAAATCCATATAGGACCGAAAAGCGGAGGGTAATGCGTATTTCGTCTCCAGATCCTGACGGTCCGCCCAAACCCACCGGGGTTTTTGTTCTTTTCTGTCCCTGCTGTAGACCTCCGGCTCTTCCTCTACTGTCCCTATACTTTCCAATGCCCATCGACTGCCGGTCAGCAGCGGTTTCGACGTCTCGATTCTTTCATCCGGGCTATGGCTGAAACCTTCTCCATCCCTGTCCAAGCCCGATTCCGGATCAAAGCCCGATTCCAGGTCCAAAGTCACCCCTAAGTCCGATTCTGACTCCAGATCCACCGCAAAACCCGCCATGTGCCATTCGATGTGACTGAAAATATGCTTTGCCGCCGGCAGGGTCTCTATGCTCCCGACCCGAAAACCTTCCTGCTCTATAAGGAGACTCAGCTGCTCCCGGTCCAACTCTCCGCTGAATCCCGGAAGCTCCCACAAGCCTGCCAAAAGTCCCTTTTCATTCCTTCTGTGCAAAAGGACCCTTCCGCCGCTTCGAAGAATGACTATAGTCCTCTTTTCAACGCTGCGGGCCTTCTTCGGAGCCTTCACCGGAAGGGTGGCCTGTATGTCCAGAATCCGGGCCTTGCATAAATCCGATACGGGGCATTCGCCGCATTTAGGAGCGCCGTTTGGAATACAGACCACAGCGCCCAGCTCCATGAGGGCCTGATTGAAATCCCCCGGTCTGTCAGCGGGAATTACCTTCAAAAGAAGCTGCTCCAGCTTTTTCTTCGTGGCCGGAGCCCCTATATCCTCTTTGTCCGCCGTCAGCCTCGCCGCTACCCGGAGCACATTTCCATCCACCGCCGCCACGGGCAGGCCGAAGGCGATAGATCCTATGGCTCCGGCAGTATAAGGCCCGATCCCCGGCAGGGACAGCAAGGCTTCATAGCTGTCGGGCAATGCGCCTCCATACTTCTCCATAACGATGCCGGCTGCTTTCTTGAGGTTTCTGGCTCTGTTGTAATAACCCAGCCCCTCCCAAAGCTTCATCAACCTGTCATCCGTCACATTTGCCAGGGCTTCCACATGGGGAAGTTCCTCCATCCATCGCAGAAAATAGCCCTTCCCGGCTTCTACACGGGTCTGCTGCAGCATAATCTCCGAGATCCATATACGATAAGGTGAAGGCTCCCTGCGCCAGGGCAGATCCCTCGCGTTACTGTCATACCAGTTGAGAAGGGGTTCAACGACTCCCTGCAGTATTTCGATGTTCTTCATATCAGTCTCCGGCATCCTTTTGCCTCCCCTTTATTTCTGCAGTTCCGAGCACAGATACCGCCCTCTTCACAGTGAATATTCCAACAAGGACTATTCGCTATACATACGGTAAAGGTGGGAGTACACTCCTCCTTTGGCCAGCAGCTCCTCATGACTGCCCTGCTCTTCGATACCGTTTTCCGTCAATACCAAAATGATAGAAGCATTCTTTATCGTCGTCAGGCGATGAGCTATGGTAAAGGTAGTCCTGCCCGCGGCAAGCCGCTCCAGAGATTTCCTCACGATGAGCTCGCTCTCGTTGTCCAAAGCGGAAGTAGCTTCGTCCAGAATCAGGATGGGCGGGTTCTTCAGGAAGACCCTGGCGATACTGATTCTTTGTTTCTGGCCGCCGGAGAGCTTTACTCCTCTTTCACCTACGTAGGTATTGTATCCCTCCGAAAGTCCCATGATAAAGTCATGAGCCCCTGCGTCTTGCGCGGCCTGCATCACCTCTTCCATAGTGGCTTCCGGTTTGCCGTAAGCGATGTTTTCGAATACGGAGCCGGAGAAAAGATATACGTCCTGCTGGACCATACCGATCTGTGACCGCAGGGATTCAATCGTAACGGTTTTAATGTCCTTTCCGTCCACCAGCACCCTTCCCGAGGACACATCATAAAAACGTGGAATCAGGTTGCACAAAGTGGTTTTTCCGCTGCCCGAAGGCCCTACGAGAGCCACATTTTCTCCCGCCTGAACCGTCAGGTCAATGTTGGAAAGCACGTTTTTATTATTATCGGAATAGCGGAAGCTGACCTTGTCAAATCTGATTTCGCCTTTTACTTTGCCTATAGGCTCAGCCCCCTCTACATCATCCACTTCCACGGGAGCATCCATAACCTCGATAAAACGTTCAATTCCTGTCATACCACGCTGGAATTGCTCCGTAAATTCCACAATGCGGCGAATCGAGGTAAGCAGCATTGTGACGTAGAGCAGATAGGCCACCAGATCCGGAGCACCAATCCGTCCATTGACCATGAAGATAGCGCCGACAATAACCACCACGATATACATGATACCGTCGAAGAGCCTTATGGTGCTCTGAAAACCGGCCATGTAGCGATAGGCCTCTTTTTTGATGCTGAGGAAGCCTTCGTTTCCTTCACGGAACTTTTCCTGCTCCACGCTTTCGTTAGCAAAGGATTTTACCACCCGGACTCCTAAAAGGCTATCCTCTACCCGGGCGTTCAGCTCCCCGATCTGGTTTCTTGATTTTTTGAAGGCGCTCCTCATCTTTTTATTAAAGGACATAGCGCATATCAACATGATAGGAATCAGGGAAAAGATAATCAGAGTGAGTACGATATCCGTCTGGGCCAATATGCCGAAGGCCACGCCGATTTTCAAAGCGGCGATGAAATACTCTTCCGGACAGTGGTGGGCAAATTCCGTAATATCGAAGAGATCACTTGTGATACGGGCCATGATCTGACCGATCTTCGTGTTGTCATAATAGGAATAGGACAGCTCCTGCAAATGCGCGAAGAGATCCTTTCTCATATCCGTTTCGATCCTGGCTCCCATAACATGTCCTACGTTGGCCATAAAATAATTAGCCACCACGTCTATAAGACGCAGAGCAATGTAAGCTCCTCCTATAGAAAGGATGATCCTTATGGTCAATCCTTCCAGATTGTTCATCCCCATGTCCGTCAGATAGCGGACGATAAGGGGGAGAGCCAGCTCGCAGACCGTAGTCAGAGCGGCGCAAAACAAGTCAAGGGCCAGGATCCACCGGTATTTTTTAAAATAAGGTATAAACCTTTTAAGAAGGTATGATGTTTTTATTGTTTTGTTTTCGTTCATTTTCTATGTTCTCTCTAAAAGTTGATATTCGGGGCGATGTGAGCATCGTCCCCTACGATTTTACCCAAAAATGCTTTACGGTTTTTGGTGCATATCGTTATAAAATACGCGCCGTTTTGACTGTAATCATATCCATTTAATCTATTACGTTTTCTCTTTGGCAAATCCAAAACACCACCGCCTACAACGGAAATTTCCGGATGGTGTAGCGGAACTTGCCCGAACCGCTCACCGGTATATCCGCAACCATGCTGACTTCAACATCCGTCCCCGGCAGCAGTTCTTTTACTTTCCGAATAAATTCATCGATCTCGCTCTGCCCGGAGCCTTCCTCCTGCACGATACGCAGGCTGGCCCGATCAGGGCTTTCCTGGATGATTTGAAATTTCCGAATGGAATCCATGCGCCGGGACAGATGGTTAAAGGCATGTCCATGGATGAACTTTCCATCCACGGTTACAAACATGTCGTCCTCCCGCCCATCCAACTTATTCAGCACCGGCAGCCCCATGCCGCAGGGGCAGCTTTCATCTGACAGGGCGGCCCTGTCTCCCACCTGGTATCTCAGCCTGGGCATCACGTAGTTATTCAGGTCCGTTACCAGGAGAAGGCCGCTCTCCCCCGGAGGCAGCGGCTCAAAGGTAGCGGGATCCACCACTTCCAAAAGGGCATTTTCCGCACTGATATGCATACCCCCATCTCCGCATTGGTAAGCAATAATACCGCCGTCCCTGGCCCCGTATTCGTTCACTACCGGGCATCCAAAGGCTTTTTCTATCGCCTGTCGCTGGAACTCGTGGAGAGTCTCCGCGGTGGATACTACCGCTTTCAACTCAAACCCAGAGCTCAGGTTTTGACGGGACATCAATTCGGAAAAGAGGTTCAATGCCGAGGCGTATCCATAAATGTATTCCGGCTTAAAACTTCGGATCCTTTTTAAATAATTTTCTATTTCCTCCGCCCTAAGGGAATAGGCGGGAATCATGATCCGGTTTTTCAGCCATCTCTCTTTAAAGCTATACTTTCTCGTCTCATATCGGTTTAATTCCAGGGGATTTCCCCAGATCATCACGCTCCGGCTTCCTGGTGTAATTCCCCACCAGCTTAGCCCTCTCCATCGGGCCGCTTCATAATATTCTACCATATGCCGGTCCATGTAAAACTTCACCGGCTCGCTGGTTGAGCCGCCGGTGTAATTTGCGATAAGAGCCTCTTTGTCCGTTTCCCTGTTCAGATAGGAGTCAAAACCTTCTTTAAAGAGGCTTTTCGTCAGCACGGGAAGCCGGCGCAGAGCGGCGGCGGGATCTCTCTTGATTTCTTCCTCCAAATGGCTATAGGCCTCATATGCCGGAACATGGGCGACGCAGTGGAGCAGGAGGTCCCGCAGCTTTTCCGTCTGGAGAACCGCCAGCTCATTTGGCGAAAGGCTCTGATTCTTCTTCAGTTCCTCCGTCTTTTGACGGATCTGATTCCCCCGCCTCTTTTCCATATAGGGATAGACTCCCTTTTCGATAATCCATTTGACCATATCCATATTAATTATTGAGCAGTATTTTGGGCCGGACCCTCGCCGCGTTCCCGTGGGAGCTTATTGCCTTCTCCGGTTTTCCGGCGCTCCTGCTCTTCCCTTTCTCCCATTTACGAATGCTATAAGTGCTTTACGTAAAAATGCATGTCTACGGGCGTGAAACCAATTTTTGTATAAAAGGCCAACGCACCCGGATTAGTAAATTCAGATTGGAACTGCAGGCGTTTATAGCCCTTATCCTTTGCATAGCCCGTCAGGTATTGCATAAATTCCTTGCCGAGTCCTTTTCCCTGATGCTCCCGGCGAATGAACAAATCATCCAGAATTAACGCCTTTCCATGGGCCCATACACTGTAGATGGTCATCAGGTTGGCGAAACCCACAACCTCCCCATCTTCCTCAAAGAGCAATAAGATTATGAGCTGCGGATTCTCTAACGCTTCCCGAAAGGTGTTCTGAAAGACGGAGTCCGGTTCATTTTGCGTATCGTTCCACGAGGCGTCGTCCTGGATTTCCGAATCCATAAACTCCCGATTGAGTTTAATCCAGATGTCTTCGTGTCGTTTTTCGCATGCGTAGATTTTAATCACGGAAACCTTCCCTCCGGACTTTCGGTCCGTCATGTTTTGATTATGGCATAAATTCCGATTTATTTTTCGACAGCAGAACCTTGATAATAAATTTCGGCAAAGCCGCCAGCCTTTTATACCGGGCGGGCTGCCGCGCAAAGCGATAGAGCCACTCCAAACCGTGTTTCTGGTAAAATTCAGGAGCGCGCTTTACTGTCCCCGCCCACACATCCAGACTGCCGCCGACGCCGATAGCCGCCTTCACCCCAAGGTCCTTCCTATAACGGGCCATGAACTTCTCCTGCTTGGGCGATCCCAGCGCGACACAGAGAAAGTCGGCTCCGGCATTCCTGATGTCCTCCACGAGGCTCTGTTCTTCCTCTTCATTGAAATACCCGTGATGAGCCCCGGCGATTTGTATATCCGGGAAGGCCTCCTTCATTTTTAATGCGGCAAGCTCCGCCGTGCTGGCGGATCCGTCTTCTCCCGGTCGGCTTCCCAGCAGATAAACGGACTTTTTCTCCTTTGCCAGCAAGTCCAAAGTCCGGCTTAAAAAATCAATCCCCGTCACTCTTTCCTTAAAGGGAAAGCCAAGGATTCTGGAAGCATATACAAGACCGATTCCATCAGGAATTATCAGATCCGCCGACCGGATAATCTCCAGCAGTTCAGGATCCTTACCCGCGTTTACGACGATTTCCGAGTTGGGGGTAACAATAAGACTGCAACCCGGAGCTTGCATTAGTTCTTCCAGCCGCCCGGCGGCCTGCTCCATGTCAATCATATCCACGGGCACGTCCAATATATTGACTCGTCTCACTTCGTTCATTTCAGTCGTTCCCCTCCGCGGCTGATATCCTCGTTTTCCAGGCCCTCCGCGCCGTAATTCTCTCCGCCGGCAAACCGCGTCGCGATGTAGTCCTCTTCCAGATACCTCTCCGAAGCGGCAATCAAAGCGGCGGACCTCTCCGAAAGATCTCTGAGCCCATCCAATGGAATCTCTTCTCCTGTGTCTATTACCCAGGCCGTTCCATTCTCAAAAACTCCATCGACAGACATGAGAAAGGCGATATCATCCGTAATGAAAGACCCTCTGTGGGCATAGCGGCTCTGAGCGACAAAGCCTGTTTCCGCCGTGATGAGATTCTGCCCCAAATGTATCGTATCCAACTCCGTAAATCCCATCAAAAACGCCATTGTAGGCAAAAAGTCCAGATGACCCCCGGCAACGCTCAGGGTTCCGTTTATCCTTTCGCCGGGAATATGAATGATCAACGGTATATTGGCCATTTCGTCAAAGCGGTAGGACTTTCCTAAAAACTCGCTCATGAGCTCTTCGTTGTCATCGTCCTTCTCTGAGAGGCCAAAGTGATCTCCGTAGATAGCAATAATCGAATTTTCATAGAGCCCTGCCTCTTTCAGCGCGTCGAAAAGAGCTCCCAAGGCGTAGTCTGAGTAAGCCGTGCTGTTCAGATAATTGCCAAATCTTGTATCCCTGTGCTCCTTCAACAGCTTCAGCTTCGAATGCTTCTTCTCCATGAAAAAGGGCGTGTGGTTTGTCAGAGAAACCAAAAAGCTGTAAAAGGGTTGGGGCTGCTCTTTCAGATAGTCCACCGACTGTATGTAAAACTCCTCGTCCAGGATTCCCCAGCCTTGAATCTCCGAGGGATCATAGCCTTCTCCGTCTATAAAGGTATCAAAGCCCTGAATCGGATACATTTCACCCCGGCTCCAAAAGCTGCCGTCATATCCGTGCATGGCGATAGTGGAATAACCGATTTCCTTCAGGAGAACAGGCAGCCCCCGGAAGGTATTTTCTTTATACAGTTCATATGTATAGCTCTTGTCTGAGCCGTAAAGAGAGTTATGGGTCGCAAATTCCGCATCGGAAGTATTCCCCGCGGCGATCTGCATGTAGTAGCGGTCGAAATAGAGAGAGCCATCCTCCCGAATAAGGCTGTTCAATACCGGAGTAATCTCCTGTCCCTCATATTCCCTGTTGATGACAAAGTTCTGCAGGGACTCCATCTGAATGACGATGAGATTCTTATCCCGGGCAATTCCGAAAAGCCGGTTTTCTCTCTCCTCTTTTGTTAAAAAATAAAAGGATCGGCTTCCCGAATAAACGCTCCGGTCTCCAAAGCCTGTGGAGGCCTGCAACACGTCCTTTATATGTACGGAGAAGAACTCCAGGTTCCCCGCCGATCGCAAAGGTAAGCTGAGACTGACGCTGCCCAGAATCAGCAAAGAAACCATCCAGATTAAAATCGTCTTCGGCAGCCATTTGACGTTGAAAAACTGTGCCCCCCTTCTCCGCGCTCCGACAACCGCCACCGCCAAAAGGGGCAAATCCAAAAACAGAAGGCCGAACTCCGGCCGGACTACTTCTTTGATTACATCCAGCACATCGCCCAGATATTTTGCCGACCCCGCCGCGTTCACAGGGAGATAGCCGTTAAAGTAGGCGTTAAATGTCACATCGCAGAACATCAGTATAGTAAAAGCCGCATAAAGCCCATAAGGAATCCACAGGTTTTTAAAGCTCCCGAACAGTAATACGAGGATCAACGCCGTAGCTGCCCATAGGAACAGCATGTTGATCCGGATATCCATCAGATTGTAAAATATAAACGGCTTTACTATCAAACAGCCGACTATGAGCCACTTCCAAAGGTAAATTCGATTATTCCCGTCAAAACCATATGCTTGCATTCTTTATGTAACGAGGCATATCTGACCTTGCCCCAGTCCTTTCTTTAATATCTAAATAAATATTATATCATAAATGATTTTGATTTTGTAGAGGCGGTATCTGCAGTCCGCAGGACAGGGCTTACGCATGAAACTTCCCTTAAAACCATAAAACCATTTTAACGCAAGGTTTTCCCTCCCTTGCATCAATGTAACTATACGCTACTGCATATGAGGCGTCAGGGAACAAAATAAATAAAATTCAAAGAGGCTGTAGGCCTTGTTTTTGCACGCCTCCTTCCTTTACATCAATATAAATATATGCTACTATTTAGTTTATCGTATAACAATTTTAAAACTTTTTTTCCGGCTGCCGGAGACAAAACCTTTTAAAATTTTATCTACAGTTAAAAGAAGCACTCTTTATAGAGTTGGCCTGTGTTTACAGTTTGCCTTTTTGTTTATATTTTAACAGATTCTATCAATTGGAAATCTGTTAGTTTTAGCACAAATCCTGCCGGGCACATTACCTGGCATTTTGAGCAGAATGGGGTATAAAAGGGGGATAGGGATATGAAAATTTGCGTCATCGGTTTAGGCTATATCGGACTTCCTACAGCTGCAATGTTCGCTTCAACAGGCGCTTCCGTCGTGGGCGTTGACCGTAATCCAAAAGTGGTTGAAGCGCTGAACCGCGGAGAAATCATCATCGAGGAGCAAGGATTGGGGGACCTGGTCAGCCGGGTAGTACAAAGCGGTGACCTGCGCGGCTCCCTGACTCCGGAAGAGGCGGATGTTTTTATAATCGCCGTTCCCACTCCCATTACTTCCGACAAAAAAGCGGACATGGCCTACGTAGCCGCGGCCACGGAAGAGATTGTTCCCTATTTGCGGGCCGGAAACACTGTAGTTCTGGAGTCCACCTCTCCCGTAGGTACCGTAGATGAGCTCATGCTTCCGATCTTAGAAAAGTCCGGGCTGGAGATGGGCACGGAGCTCTATGTGGGCCACTCTCCCGAGCGAGTCATCCCCGGCCAAATTCTGAAAGAACTTGTAAATAACAGCCGTATTGCGGGAGGTATCAATCCGGAGTCCGCCCGGCGGATTACGGAGATTTATAAAACCTTCGTTCAGGGCCACATCTATACCACGGACACCCGCACCGCCGAGCTGTGCAAAGTAGCGGAAAACACCTATCGGGATGTGAATATCGCCTTTGCAAATGAGCTGGCCAAAATCTGTGAAAATATAGGGGTCAACGTCTGGGAAGCCATCGAGCTTTGTAACAAGCATCCCAGAGTTAACATCCATCAACCCGGCCCCGGCGTAGGCGGCCACTGCATTGCCGTGGATCCGTGGTTTATTGTGGAAAAACAGCCGGATACGGCCCGGATCATTAACTTGAGTCGCATCACCAACGATTCCATGCCCGCCCACGTAGCTTCAGAAATTCTTGCCCTTCTGGAGGGTGTTGAGAATCCGCTGGTAACGGTTTTAGGCGTTACCTATAAACCAAACGTGGATGATATGAGAGAAAGCCCCGTACTTCATTTAATTGAAATTCTGAAAGAGCAGGGAGTCCGGGTTCGCGCTTTCGATCCTTATGTAACAGACAACCCGGGTATTTGCGGCAGCCTTGAGGAAGCGGCAAAGGACAGCGATCTGCTGGTTCTCGGCGTCCATCATGACGAATTCAAGGAAATTCCTTTTGAAGGTCTGAAAACGTTGATGCGCCGCCCCAATTTCTACGACACCCGGAACTTCGTCCCCGCCGCCGCAGTTGAAGACGCCGGCTTCCGGTATTATCTACTGGGCAACCGGTAAGATAAGCCAGAATACTATCACAAGCCGTAGGGAGCGTATGCTTAAAAGTAAAAATTTGACACAGAGCTATATTGATGATACTATATTGTCAAATAAGGGTTGCCGCTTCCGGTAGAGCGGTCAGTCCTAAGACTTGTGGACCGCCTAAATTTACAGTTTAGGCGGTCAGGCTATTTTTTGAGATGTATCATCACAAAGATGGTGATAACCCCTATGATCACAAGTGCGAACTGAAACAGCTCTTCATATGTAACCATCATAGCATCACCTCCTCTACAGGAAGTGACTGACCGCCATACGGCAACCCTAACTTAATATTATCATGTAAAATAATACAAATTAACCATATATTCCAAAATATAGGTTACGTTGCATTTCCGCGTAGAGATCAAAGATTCGTTTGAGGCCAGGAAGAGGACCAACGCGGAGGTCGGACCCTGCTCTTAATCAACGCTACGCCGATCCTGGTTTCGCGAAGAAGCCCAGATATATGAGCATGGCAGCCAGGCCCCAGAAATAGGCCATCATATAAGGCTCTTCGAAAATATTTTCGAAATAGCAGTGGACCAGTACGCCGCAGAGTCCGGAGAGGATTCCTACTGCCAGAGTTTTTTGGTTTCCCACAGCCCGAACCAGCGGGTCCTTGCCCGGCACGAATCCAGCCCCGCTGCGGTAAACAGCCCTCAGGCCCCAGATCAACAGACCCGCCAACAGCAGCAGGAAAAAGGCGATTCCGATGTAACCCATCTCTACCATGGTCTTGAGGTAATAATTATCCATGTAAAAATAGCTGAACTCCTCCGTCTCGTCCAGAAGTTGATTGTTCATAGCCACTGCGCCGCCAAAGCGTCCCAGTCCGAAACCGGTGAAGGGGTTATTCTCCATAAGCAAAAGTCGGCCCGTCGCCCACCGCAGGGCTCTTCCTCCTATAGCGGAAGCCTCCGCGTAATCGCTGGTAAACAGATAGGTCAGCCGGGAAGTGATAGAGGGAACAAAGACCAGCACCGACGCTACGGCTGCTCCCATGATAATCAGCAGCCTCCTGTCCAGATAAAGGGCAAAGAGGATAACGGCCACCACCATGCCAATCCAGGCACCCCGGGAAAAGGTAAACAACAGGCATAAGCACATGAGCCCCGTCACTCCCAGGAAAAACACCTTGGCCCAGGCCTTCTTGCAGTAGTAGATCATCGCCGCCGCAAGGGGCGCCGTAAGCACCATCAAAGAACCCAGTATATTGGGGCTGCCCGTAAGGGAAAAGACCCGTGTGCGAACTCCCATCTCCGTCTGGCTTACCCAGCCTGCCGGTATGGGCACCGCTATGATGTACTGATAAATCCCGTGAAAACTGATCAGTACACCCATACCCAATATCGTATAGAAAACCACCTTGAAATCCTCATCCTTCTCAATGAGCCGGATCACCAAAAAGAACCAGACCATATAGGTTACTACGGCCCGATAGCCGGCAAAAGCAACGGCAGGATGGGGATTCACCAGAGACATGAGCAGGAAGCCAACCGCCATAAAGAGCAAGATATAAGCGTCCAGGGGAGTCTCCCTGCCGATAGCTTTACTCTGGTTCAGCGCCTTTCGCCAAAGAATAAGGACCGCCGCGGCAAAGATGAAGAGTTCCTCCCAAACCGAAGCAACCAAGCCCAAACCCAACCTGTCGCGGATAACGTATTCCAAAGGAAGGTATAGGGCGAAGGCCACGAGCATCCATTGGCGAAGGCCCAGCCTGTGTATCTGGGCGAATACCACGCTTCCCTTTGTGGTTCGAAAATAAAAGTCCCGGATCAGGCTTACAAGCCGATAAAACAAGCTCTTCTCCAGTATGCGGCCTATGGCCCGCAGCACTCCCCGCAGCTTTTCCATAAGCACCCCGTAACGGGAAAGAGGCGCGTAATTGTCCACAGAGCAGAAGCCGGTCCAGATCCGTTGGGAAAGAGAGCTCTCATAGCTTTTTTTCAGGGTAAAAGAAAGCCTTCCCAGCAGACTGTGCCGCCAGGCGCCAAGCATCGTGACAAACAGAGCGGTAAGAGCTCTGAATACAAAACTGTTTTGAATGATCGCATTCATAGTTTCACCCTAACTCTACTCGCCGATTTCGACGTAACGGATCGTGGCGCTGCATTCAAAGGTCTGGGTCTTCAATATGAAAGTCTTCCCCGCCCGCAGCTCCTGGCTGCCGATCTTTGGGCTGGGAGTGTCCTTTGCGACGGTGGACTTGATCTCCACCACAACATCCTTTTTGCTGGGGTCCACCGAGTCAACGATAACGCCGTCAGCCCGAATGGCCTGCATCACGTAATCCTCCAGCCAAACGTCGCTAACGGTAGCGTTCATGTACTCGTTTCCCGCGACCAGTCTCTCTCCTACCAGGTCCTGCCGCATGACCTCATCCACCAGCCGTGGGGCCGTACCGATGATAACCACCTCCGCCGTAACCTCTACCTGAGGAGATACCGCGTCATTGATCTTCTGACCGAAGAGCTGCATTCCAATGGCTCCGCCTATAGCAACCACCGCGATCAAAATCAGCAGATCCACTACATTAATGATTCCAAAAAGCTTACCTTTCTCGTTGATTACCTTCATTCCAACCTCCGTAAAATTCAAATTAAGTATGATGAAATTACATCCGCTTGCCGGCGCACGGGGGTATCGCCCCAGCGAATGCAAGCAAGTGCTTACCGTAAATAACGGGCCGTCTAAATCAAAAGCAACGTTCAGAACTGCGTTCTTCACTCCGACTCGCTTCGCTCCCATGCTGTCCGTTTTCCCATTGCAGCTAAAGCTGCGGGAAAAAGGCACGCAGTGCACGGCTGTTGAGCGGGGGCGATACCCCCGTGCGCCGGCGAGCATTCCAGATAGCGGGGCGGGCATCTCTCCTATAGGAATATGCCTCTATCTTTTAATATCTGTTCCATCTGCTCCACCCTGCGGTCCCAGGAGCAGGCTCTTCCGTACTCCATGCGCTTTTCCGTCTTTGAAGCATCCCGCTCCTCCAGAGCCTGTCTGCATTTTACCACAAAATCATCCTTATTTTCAGCAATATATACCACATCCGAATAGTCCAGCACCTGCAGCGGCTCTCTGGTACTGACAACGGGCTTCCCCGTAGCCAGATACTCGTAGAATTTCAGAGGACTTACATCCTTTGACAACCTGCCCTCACGGAAGACATTGAGGCAGACGTCAAAACCCCGGATGATCCCCGGCAGCTGTTCCTGAGGAACCAGCCCCATAAACCGAACGTTGGGACATTCCTGGAGGGGAGACAGGTCCACCCCCGGCAGGCTGCGGCCCACAAGGATCAGTTCCCCATGAGGAAAGGCCTCCGCCACAGCCTTCAGGCACTCGTAATCGATGCATTCCTGCAGCATTCCTACAAAGCCGAAAACCGGCCCGGAGCCATCACTGTCCCTGTTGCTGACTTCAGGCCCCGCCGCCTGTGAAAAGAGCTCATAATTAGCGCCATTAGGGATCATTACGGTATGCTCATTATACTCCCGCAGAGTATCATATAGCCCCGCCGCCGTACAGAACACCTGTGAGGCGGAGGCAGCCAGATCCTCTTCCATCTTGTCCACCACCGCCGGATCGATCATCCCTTTGTAGGCAGAGTGCCGGTCCACACAGTCGTAAATCACACCCTTGTTGGGGATATTCTCCACCAGATCGCAGGAGGTGGGAGAATAACACCAAAGATAAGGGTTCGTAACCCCCTGCTCCTTCATCCGTTTTTTGATATAGCGGGTCAGCCGCTTCTGATTCAGTCGATTGATCAGGCGATATTTATTGAAGAAAGGAAACACGGGAGGAGGAGCGAAAACCGTAACATTGTCCCTGACCTTTTGGCCCGGCTCCCGATACGCAAAAAGTCTCTTAAAAGCGGATCTGTCCTTCAGCGGCGCGAGAAGAGAGACTGGCGGATCAATATATATAATCTCCGCCTCGGTGAGACGATTCATCACGTTTTGCTTCCGAGTGGGAATCGGATAGTAGTTGGAAGTGGAAACGCATACAATCTGCCGCATCACATCCTCCTTTCACTTGCCGAATTCCCGTTGGAATTATGTTCCTCGACACGATCCAGCAGCCGTCTGGCGGCGTCGATGTTGATCTTTTGAGCCACCTTTAACCGTTCCGCTATCTGCCCGGCCTCCTGGGAGCCCTTTTTCATAGCGTAATCGATTTCCCGCCGAAGCCCTTCTCCGCTCAGGGCGGATAGAGGAATGCAAGCCGTGGAGCCTATATCCTTTATAAAGCTGTCAACTTTCACGTCGTAGGATATACCGATGACAGGAGCGCCTCCCGCCGTGGCGAAAATCAAAGAGTGAAGACGCATGCCCACAACGGCCTCCATGGAGCCAAGCATTCCGATAAGCTCCTCAACACCGTGTTTCAGGCTGCATGTGTAATAAGGTCCTGTCATACTGGGAGTGACCTTTCCCGCGGCGGATATATCCTTGGGAATTTCAATGGGAAGGAATACCGGCGTAACACCGTAGGTATCCCAGGCATAATCCGCGGCCGCTCCCACCTCCTCCGGATGGAGGAAATCAGGCCAGTTTCGCAGGCAGAAGCCGATTTTGCGTACATCCGCGGGAATTCCCTCCTGAGCGAAGGCCGCCTCCACCGCCGCGTCTCCCGCCTTTTTCAGATTTACCGTGGGGTCCGCCGCCAGGATGATTTCCGGTTTTTCTACCTTCATCTCCTTTAACAGCTCCAGAGATACACTGTCTCTCAATGTTATGATGTCGGCGGTGCTGTTGAGCACCCTGGCGGCAATTCGGCGGTTCTGCCGGGAGTTGATGGGGCCGATGCCGCAGCCGTACATAATAATCCTGCAGCCGCACCATTTTGCCGCTTTCAACGTAAAGAGATAGTAGTACAGCGATCTGGAGGACGTGATGTCCTGAATCAGGCTGCCTCCTCCGTTTACAAATATTTCTGCCTTCCGCAGACTGCTGATAAAGGCGAAGAGATTAAACAGATACATGGCCCTGGTCTTGTTGGCGGACCTTGTCTCCTTCTTTTTCCTCGACATAACCCAGAAGGGCATGTCCTCATCGATCTCACGGAACTGGGACAAAATGGCCTTCAAAATTGCCTCGTCCCCGGCGTTTCCTCTGCCGTAAGCGCCGCAGATGACGGCTCCCTGTCTGCCGGTATGTTTTTGACGGCGGATTATGGTGCGGTAGACCTTCTCCTGATCCTCCCGCATGCGTTCCAGCGAAAATTCTTCTTTGGCCTTTTGGAACAGGTTTTCCGCAAGCCTGCGTCTTAAATCCTCATCCACCGACAGTCGATATATGTAGTCGCTGAAGGTCTCCACATCCCCCGCCTCAAAGAGAAACCCGTTCTCTCCGTGATTGATCAGCGCCGGGATACCTCCCACCCGGCTCGCCACGGCAGGACAGTGCTCGTAGGCTCCTTCCAGAAGGGAATAGGGAAAGGTCTCGGAAAGAGAGGCCAGTACATTGATGTCCACTTTGGAAAAGAAGCCCTGGATATCGCTGACCCATCCCGCGAACTCAACTCTGTCGTCGATCTGCAGTTCTCTTGCCAGTCCCTTGAGTTCTTCTTCATCCTCCCCGGTGCCTGCAATCCGCAGCCTCAACCGTGGATTTTTTTCATAGGCCAGCTTGAAGGCCCGGATCAGCGTTCCGATATCCTTGATAGGAGTCAGCCGGGCGGCGATGCCCACTACAATATCCTCATGGTCCGCTTTCGGCGGTTTCGGCTCCTCGGAAGCGTTGGAAAAATCCAGACCGTTATAAATCGTAAATATCCTCCAGGGGTCAAAGCCCCTCTCAATGAGGTTTTGTTCCATTTTGCCGGCTACCGCCATATAGAAATCCATATTGCGAAGAGCGATGGCATTTATGAGTCCGAAGGTGTACTGCTTCAGCGGCATCCCCAGATAGTCCAGCCTGGGGTCCGAATGGACCGTAGTCATGACAGCCACGGATCGAAGCTTCTTCACCAGCACGCCCAGCATGTTGGCCTTGGCGCCGTGACAGTGAATCACATCGGGTTTGAAACTGTCCACCAGGGACAACGCCATCTTCATATCCTTAAAGAGATTCCATCCGTTTTCCGCTACCGCTACATCAAGTCCCATCTCCCTGCCTTCATCGGCCAAAACGCCGCCGCGAAAGCTTAACAGCATCAAGTCGTTGTTGGCTGAAAGCTCCCGCGCAAGGGACAGAATATGGGTTTTGCCACCTCCGATGTCGCCACCGGCCGCAAACAGCATAATTTTCATTAAATCCTCCGCAAGGACGGGGCGATGTCACATTGCCCATACAAATTCTAACATAGGTGTCATTCTGAGGAGCTTGCGACGAAGAATCTTTAATTCTGTTTAAGATCCTTCGCTGCGCTCAGGATGACAAGCGGGGCAAGAACCTGGTAGGGCGGCCGGCCGGCCGCCCATATAAATTCTAATTTAATATAGGCCCGTTATAATGGTAGCCACCTGTGCCCGGGTCACCGGATTTTTAGCCCAGATCTTTCCGCTGGAGCCGGTAACCACCTGCTGGTACACCAGGGTTTTTACATAGGGAAGGGCCCAGTTGGCCACCTCTCCGGCGTCAGTAAAGGTTGCCGCCAGATCCGATTCGCCAAATCCCCGAATCTGTGTACGGCCGATTATGGTCATTACTTCCTGTCTGCTGATAGCGCCCATGGGATTGAATACCGGTCTCCCATCCTCTGTCACCGATCCCATAATGATGCCCATTCCATACATGGCTTTTACTGACTCGAGAGCCCAATCCGGTATGGCTGCCGCGTCCACAAAAGGCAGTTCCGTGTTTCCATAGCCGGCGGTCTTTTCTCCCAGCCAGTTTTTCATCAATACGGCAAATTCCGCTCTGGTGATGCTCCTGTCCGGATTGTAAACCAGACCCCGGTCCGTATTCACACCGTTGACAATGCCCTTGCTGTAGAGATAGGCCGTATTATCCCTGCCCCAATGTCCTTCCATATCGCGGAAGGGTTGAGCCATTGAAGCGCCCAGGATAGTCAGACCGCGGCGAGCCAGGTTTCCGCTCTCATCGGACGCAACCAGCGCCACTCTGTGCGTCGCTCCATCCGCCGCGGGCAAATTAGCCGTGAGGGCTTTTGTGCCTGCATTGTACTGGAATGTCAGAGGCTTTCCATCATAGGTCAGGGTTATATCCCCCGAAGAGATAGCGGGATCCATTGTATCACTGATATTGGCGGTCAGGGTCTGTCCGCTGACGCTCATCTGTATCTGCGGCGGGATCGTATCCACGTAGTGTCCGATTCCCGCTATAAATTGGTCGAGATAAATAATTCCCGTTCCTGTCCCTGTGCTAAGGATGTTGACGGAGGTCAGACCCGTCGCTCCCGCCGGAAGGGCCACCGTCACTGCCTTCCAGCCTGTAAAGTCAAGGACGGTTCCCTTGACCTCTTTCGGGCCGCCCGACGTATTTATCATAAGGTCCAGCGTATTGCCCGAGCCGTCACCATATACCCAGAAAGTCAAGCTGTTGGGGGTTTTCTGGCCGAAGGTAAGGGATGTAGGTATGGTGATCACACTGCCTCCCGCCAAACCAAAGTCATACTTTACTTCGGCGCTCTGATAGCCGTACCGCACCTTTGTAAGGTCTTTATTCAGGTTTACGGAAATGCCCGGCTGGGGCTGCATCAGGAAGCTGTGGGAAGCGTTTTCGAAGGTCTCCAGGCGCCATCCTTCGCTGGTGATGCTGACGGAAACCGTAGCGGAAACATTTCCGACAGAAGCGGTTATCGTTCCTGTACCGCTGGTAATATTCGCCGCGGTAAAGACGCCGTTTTCATCGATGGTTCCGATTCCTCCCGTCGTGGTCCACTTGAAGCTTCTGTCCCCGGATAACAGGGGCAGACGCTGATAGACCGCTGAAGCGGTAAGATCCACTGAGCTTCCTCCGCCGACGCCAAGACTGGTTACCGCGGCTCCCGTGGCCTGGTTGAGGATCGTTATGCTGTCTACCTTGTCCACTACAGTGACGGGAATCGTCGTGGAGATTCTATTATTATAGCTTGCCGTGATTTCGCCGGTTCTGGCGGTGCCGGCAGCAGTGAATACATTATCAGAATTAAAGGTACCTACTCCGTTTGAGGCGCTGAAGGACAGAGACGAGGGAGCCTCCACAGGATAGTAATGCTCATCCGTCGCCTTGATAGTGAAGGTTTGGTCAGCCCCTGCCAGTATTCTCAAATTATAAGGGTACAGATGTATGTTGGAAAGCTGCCCCGTAGGGGAAGCGGTATTGACCAGAAGGATGTAATTGGCACAGCTTCGCAGGCTGCCCTGAGAAGGTCTGTTTACCGTGGTCAGCACATCTTCGCCCGGATAAATGGAGTGAACCGCGGTGGACCCGCCTCCATCCATATTGACCGCCTCCACACAGCCCAGCTCCAGCAGACGATTTGCCAGCTGGCTCAATGTGGTTCCCTTGCTGTGATCGGCGATCCGTCCGTCTACAGTGTAAAAAACAACGCTGCCGTCGGCGCGGATACCTACAGCGGTACGAGGATGAATCTCCGCATTGGCAGGAGCCACGTTTCTGCCCGCTGTGATCAGCTTCTCTCCCCCTCCTACTGCGTAAGCCACGTCGTTCCATTCAGGGTTAGCCGCTTCAAAAGTAAGGGTGATCTGATCCCCGCGATCCAGCGAGAGAAAGTTCGTCAGTGTTCCGGGATAATTGCTGTTGGATGCTATGGTCAGCAAAAGTCTGCCTTCCGGTATGAAAGTAGGACCTGTTGCCTCACGGACGTCTTCCACTACAGCCTGAACCGTTCCGTTCATATACAACTCGTCCGAATCCACCAATAACACAACGTTATGTGTGGGGATAGAAGCCTTATTGGTAAAGTCATTGCCGTAATCCCTCGTATAAAGCATTACTCCTGACGCGGTGGTGACGGCCTTATTTAAATGAATGGAACCGATGGTTCCCATATATTGTCCGGTAGCCCGAATATTCAAACCGGCCCGGCCTATGGTGGCCCTTCCGTCAGCATAAAAACCCACAGAGGGAGCGGACATGCTCTCGGAGGTAATAAGACGACCATCTTTGATGGTCATTCCCACGGGAACGCCGTTGCTCATGTTAAAAAAGTCGCCGTTCAAGCCGGCCAGCACGCGCCGGCCTTCCCGGGCCGCTTTCTCTGCTACGGCTCTAAAACTGGCCGCTCCGTATACATCGTTCCCGTGACAGATTATCGGAACAACATCTCCCCCGGGAACATATTCAATATAGTTTTCCGTGATTTTTTCCGTATACCCGGTGTTCCAATAGATCCCGTTTGCAAGCAGGGTCTCTTCGCCGATGAGCAGAGATTTTCCATAGATCCTGTCTCCCAGACTGGCGGCAAATACAGTCCATCCGCTGAACGCGCTTACAAGCAGTACCGCTACAAGCAGCAGTGATATCCGTTTGTTTAAGTTTCTCATTTTCCCTTGTCCCCTTTGTGGTTTTTAGCTGTTGGAATCTATTCGATGGAATATGTACCTTTCACCAGGACCCAAATGTCCGTGGCTGCGCTGATTCCCCTGCCATCGTCTCTGGGAATCAACAGAAGATGGTTTCTGGAGACGGCCAGGCCTCCCGCCAGATCTCTGCCTGCTGTCACATCGGAAAGGCCGTCCTGTCCGCTGGCAACAGCAAGAGCCCCTCCGCTCCGCAGAATAAGCTCTGTTCCCTCACCGCCGACGAGTTTTTTACCCGCTTCCACGAAGACAGGCTGGAATACGGCCGCCGCGGTTCCCGAGGTTCCCCCGGAGCTCTTCAGAGCGGCAATCTGCGCGTCCACATAACTCTTGGTTACTACAGGGTCTTCCGATGAGCCCGGCTCATAACCGGCAGCCCCCACCGCCACTGTTGTGACGATGAGGGCGAGGGCAACAATCAATACTGTGACGTTTACTTTGTTCATGTCGCTTCTCCTTTGTGTTTTTCCCCGGGTGTTAAAAATCAACGATTCCCAGGCTGATGGTCAGAGCTTCATTGGTCCGCTCGATACTTCTTTCGTCGATGCGGCCGATTTTTTCTCTTAACCGTTTTTTATCTATCGTTCTCAACTGCTCCAGCAGAATCACCGAATCCTTTGCCAGTCCGTGGCCTTCCGCCGTGATCTCCACGTGGGTGGGCAGCTTGGCTTTGTTAATCTGAGAAGTAACCGCGGCCACGATGACCGTGGGGCTATATTTATTGCCGACGTCATTCTGAACTACAAGAACAGGTCTTACGCCACCTTGTTCCGAGCCGATGACAGGACTTAAATCGGCAAAGTAGATTTCACCTTTTTTTACAATCAAGTCATTCACTCTCTCTTCCGTACATTCCGACGGGAATCCAACCCGTAACGGATGTTATTGGATATTGTTTCAAACCACGGGCGGCAATCAGCCATTGACGCCGTCCTTCAGGTTTGACTCATATTCATTTAGATCTGTCAGAGCGTCGCCCATACCTTCCTCAGCCAGAATCAGGCTAAGTCCGTTCATCTCCTCGTATCCCCTTATCAGATTCTCTCGTATCTTTTTTTTCTTTTGTTCCGAGAGATAGAGGAGGAGGGCTTCTCTAATCAGTTCACTTCTGTTTTTATCCTGCTCTTCCGCTATGCGGTCCGTTTGCTCCAGTAAAGGAGCAGGCAGGCTGATAATTATTTTTTTAAGATTTGACATTTGCTCACCTCTCGCTCTCTATATATACGTTTGTATATCCAAACATATATCCAGAATAAATCATGTGTCGCATTTTGTCAAATCCTAAAGGCCTGTAATCTTTTGGATAGCCAGGCCGGTCATAGCGGCGATATCGGAAGCGGTTATTCCGTACTCGCCTAATGCCCTTGCCGCCATATCCCCGGCAGATCCGTGAATATATACGCCGCAGGCTGTCGCCGCCAAACAGGAAAGACCTTGCCCGGCCAGCGCGCCAATGATGCCCGAAAGCACATCGCCGCTGCCCCCGGTAGCCATACCCGGGTTTCCTGTCGTATTAATATATGTCTGGCGGTTTTGGGTTGCCACAAGGGTACCCGCCCCTTTTAAGACGGCTACAGCTCCTGTTTGTTCCGTCAGGCGGCATACGGCCTCCACTCTGTCGGCGTTTACCTCCGCCACAGCACAACCTAACAGCCGGGCCGCTTCTCCAGGATGGGGGGTAATAATTAACCTCCCTGCCGTCTGTCTGGCAGCCTCTTTCAATTCATCATCCCCGGCAAGCAAATTAAGTCCGTCCGCATCGAGAACGATAGCAGGGCAATTACTGTTAAAAACGGTTTTTATAATCGGAACATTGGATAGCTCATCTCCCAACCCCGGACCTATAACGATTGCCTGATACTCTTCAAGCCGGTCCGGTGGAAGCGATCTGGATACACAGGTGGCTTCGGGTACTCCTGTCTGCAGGATGGGAAAAAGTTCTTCCGGTACGGAGATCCGTACCAGGCCGGCCCCGCTTCGCAGCGCCCCTCTGGCGCTGAGGACGGCGGCCCCGGCCATGCCCTTGCTTCCGGCAATGACTAAAACCCTTCCGCATTTGCCTTTATGTAGCTCCTTATCTCGCTTCTTGATGAAAGTATTGACAAAGGCCTCATCAATTAAACCCGGTTTTTTCATTTTTCTTCCGCTTTCCGTCTCTAAAAACCCATTATTTATTTCGCCGATAGTATATCCTTTTTGCGCCTTTTCGTAAACCACTCTGGGCATAAAGTAAAGAACTTGTCATATTGTCCCCGCCGTATTGTAGAAACCCGGTTTTCATGGTATCCTATTCTCGTTATTTCAAACATTTTACAGGGAGAGGAAGCGTCACCGCAATGCCGGACTATATTTCATTGAAGGACCTTGTCTACAATTATATTGTGGATCAGATCAGCAGGAGGCTTATCCTTCCAAACGATAAGATAAACGAGCAGAAGATCTGCAGCGCGCTTAACATCAGCCGAACCCCTGTCAGGGAGGCCCTGATACAGCTGTGCTGCGAAGGTCTTTTGGAGAACGTCCCCCGCAAAGGCTTCTACATTAAAATGCTCAGCGGAGAGGAGGCCCGGGAGATTTACCGGATCATCGGCGTTCTGGACGGTTTATCCGCGTCACTGGCCTGTGAAAATATCGAGGACAGGCATATAAAAGATATGGAATTTTATATTGGCAGCATGAATCTGGCCATAGACGGCGGAAACTACGAAATGTATTATAAGACCCAGGAAGCTTTTCACATGGTATACCTGTCCATATGCGGCAATCAGACGTTGATTGACCTGCTGGTTCAGACAAAGAAGAAGTTTCTGAAGAAAACCTATACCATGGACAACGGCAGCTGGGATATCTCTAAAGTTCTGTACGAGACCAACGAAGAGCACCAGAAGATGCTCGAATTATTCAAAAAAAGAGACGTTCCCGCCCTGGATCATTTTCTGCGCACCATTCACTGGGACCCTGAAAAGGCGGCTTTTGAGACTCTGAAAGAAAGTTCAAAAGATGCTTAAGATATCATGCTAAAATTTGCAGGGGCGGCCGGCCGGCCACCCCTACTTTTTGTGATTTATTAGAAGGGCTGTATCGTTCCGTTGCCGATCATTACTACGGACGCAACGAACATGACGAGAAGCACCACCAGGATAAGAGTATCCGCCTTCTTTCCGGCGAAAGCCCTTTCTCCCTGTTCTCTTTTACCCCAAAGATATATCAAAGACCCCGGTGCGTAAAGCAGAGCGGTTATCAGTATGTATGTTAATCCGCTGGCATATAGCAGCCATCCTCCATATATGGTGCCGAGTATGGCCACAAGCCATATTTGCGCCGATTCTCCCGGAGTTTTGCCCGCAAGAGATTCCCCCTTTACGGTCAGTTTCAGATAATACCCCGCCGACAGTAAATAGGGCAGCATTATCATGCTCGCCGACAAAGTATAGAAAATCTGATATGTAGATTCATTGAACAAAACGATGATCAAAAATACCTGAATTATGATATTGGTGATAATCAGCGATCCCACAGGAGCTTTCCTTCTGTTTTCCAAAGCAAATATTTTGGGGAATGAGCCCTTCACCGCCGGGGCGTAGGCTGATTCGGCGGAGAGGATGGTATATGTGAAGGTGGCCCCTCCTAAAGAAATGATTACGGCAAGATTGACGAGAGCGGCGCCCCAGGGGCCCACTACCGACTCCAATACACCTGCCATGGGCGGATTGCTCAGAGCTCCCAATTCTTCCGCCGGCATAACTCCCATGCTTAATATGGATATCATCAGATAGATGGCGAAGAGGCTCAGGAAAGAAATAACCGTAGCCCGACCGGCGTCCCTGGTGCCCCTGGCCCGTC
>WPCH01010865.1_pt1 | contig 84618 bp, 77 predicted proteins | sample 5399881 | NCBI WGS metagenome assembly WPCH01 (sample SAMN12869468, study PRJNA574797) | sludge metagenome | isolation source: wastewater treatment of pH5 | place: China:Beijing | collected 2019-05-20 | reverse complement strand
AAACTGGCCTTCGCGGTCGCCGTTGCGGCCACGAAGACAATTCGAACGCGGTGCGAAGGCGATTCCGGAAAACAATGTCACGATGAAATTCGACCTGAACCTCAGTGCTGGCGCGGTGCCGCCGGCTTTTGCATCGCGCTGTTAGGGATTCTAAAGAATCTGATAGCAAATTGGATCGGCATCGCGGAGCGATGACTGACTGCCTCTGGCCGGACTGAGACCTTCACCAGTGATGCAACCCGGCCCACCACCCCCGAGCGTCTCGACCCGATCCATAGCCGCCAGAGAGCTTTTCTTAAAGCTGTCGTTTAATGTTTGAATTCATTGGCCGCCGGAGGCGGTCCGCTGGAATGAATGGTTATACGCAGGCATTACTTCAGCCAAATGGTGTAGTCGAGTTTTCCAATGAAGTTTGAAATATTGGCTAGCGCTATTGCTTGACCAACACTCGTTAGGTTGATTGCAAAAAGATTGTCAGTCGTGAACTGTTCCAAAAGGCGCAAATACGAAGGAGCGCCAGTTGTTAGTGCGGCCTTGAATGCTGTTGCGTCGGCAATATCGAAGTATTTGTACTCCTGCCTCAGAATGTCGAAAATATCGCCGCCAAGTATGTTGTTTACCGATGCTGCGCCAGCATACTGAAGATGCTGTTTCTGGGATTCAGATAAACCAAATCCGGGAGAGGAGAAGGTTAATGCGACTCTACCAACCTGCTCCAAGGCGTTGATATTCGGGAGCCCTTGATAAATCATTGAGCGCACAGAATGTACAAACGAAAGCAGAGCGATCTGCTGTCCAGTGAGCTTCGGGACAACATGCACTGCCTCCGAAAGAACCATATCTTTGTAGTCGCTAGTGCTCTTGGCGACGCGCTCCGAAATGAGTGTTGAAAGAACATTCGGATTGGCGGCCATGCCTTTTCTGGCGCTGGCCTGAACCGCATCGTTTATTGCAGCCTGAACATCAGGTTCGCGGAACTTCTCAAATGCAATTGAAGCAGCGTCGTTGGCCAAGCGAGCCTCCAAGCCTACCGCAAAAGTTTGTACATGTTCTTCTGCCGTTCGCTTCGCCTCTTCTCGAAGCATTGGAAAGTTGTCGCGAAGAAAGAGAATGCAGAGTTCACGGACTTCGCTGACTGACAAGCCAGTGATATTTATGTCACGCCCGGCTTGAAGTGCGGTAGAACCACTTTCCGTTGTCTGTTGTTGCTTGTCACCCAGCATATTTGCTCTCCCGTCAATCTTTCCTAATATCTCGGATATTTGCATCGCGGCCTGCTTGGATGCCAATAGACGATCCAGAGACTTGCTGAGTTTGGCCTTCGGATTTTTTCTCGCGTTTAAGAAAGAATGATGAAAGGAGTGCGGCAAGAGCCGCGACACACGCGACAGCGGAATCGTAAGCAGGTGAACTAATCAACCATGCAAGTGCTAAGAGCAGCGCAAGCGATGAAGCAAGAATTGCAGCGAGACGCATTGGGTTCTCCTACGTATAACGTTTGCGCTCAGCCGTTGGTGCCAGCGGACGAAGGCCGCTGGGAACTGTCGGCTGCAGCGCAGGGTTAGCTATCATCCGTGCCATCGCCCGCCTTCTTCGCCTGGGGGCGCCTATTGAACAGGTGTAGCCCAATGTGCGCAAGTATCGACTCATCGGCATACTCGATGTCATCGACAAGCAAATAGCCAAGGATCAAGATCAAAGTCGAAGAGATAATCAGAGTTGCCACGTTACTATCTCCGGTGAGATGCAGACAAGTATGTAAACTTCCGCTGCGATGACGCCCGAAAGAAGGGAGAGGGCGCGCAAGCGCCAAGGCAGCCCGTTCTGTGGATGCCGCTTTCGTACGGCCAAGTAGAGTGCGAGCCCCATAAGACAAAGCGCCACCGCCAACGCCGTTCTTAGGTTCGAGTTGGCATAACCGGTGAGATTCGACGTAGCATCAAGCGTGATGAGGCTAACAACCGAGAGCATGGTGAGGTGGAGCCCGTGGTCACCAAACGTGTACTTGCTCCCGGCGACACCGGTCAAGAAGACCTCAGCTATCCAAAGGGCTGAGGTCATAATTAGGAAATTGCGCACTTTGTCGTTGTCATTAAAAACGATGTAGCCGAACCGTGCAGCAAGTAACCACAGTCCAACGAACAACGCTGCCATAACAATTGCGACGATGAAACGTTTGTCGGCTTCGTCAAGCATGGAGTTCTCCCCTGCTAGCTAACGTCGAAGCTCAGGGGCGCGCCGCTTGCGGCGCGTCCCGCTGGAGCGAAGTGTTAGAGGCAGATTGTTCATAGCCAATTGTCGTCTGGGTCAGAGCGCCACCACGCCCAGAGTGTAGGAACGGCCGCAAAGATAAACCCATAGACGACCAGATGGCTAAAGTTAACTAGCGCGTTAAATATCAAGGTGATAGACAGCAGGGAGCAAACACGCCCAGTAGAAGGACGCGAACTGAATTCAGAAAGCCATTTGCTGAAATAAAGCAGACATAGCCCGAGTGACGTGACCGCTGCGAAGATCAGCGGAAAAATGGGCTCTTCATCAAACATGGGGGTCATATATATATCCCACAGCCTCTCCAGTCTTTCGTCTCCCTCAGAGAAGAATGGGAGTCCCAGCAGTATTGCCAGCCCGGCGTATGCAACGGAAGCTAGGGATTGCGGCCCGTTACTGTATGAGTACCTCATGCCTCTAACGAATAGGGTTTATCCCTCGCGCCGCAAGCGCCGTTCAGTGTGCGGGCGCCTGCCGCGAGGGATAAGCCTTGTTGAACTGAACCGCCGCTCTGGCGGTGATACTGGGGATTCTACGCGCGGCTCATCCACATTGGATAGAGCGCGACAGGCCCCTGGCATCAGCGGGTCGCCGCTCCCGGCTCAGCGCTCGCGGCCATCGCCGTAATCGGCCGCAATCGTGTGCCGACCCTGCATCGGGCGGGTGGTGTCGGTCGCGTTCGCCAGTCCGGGAACGTGCCACGGCCTGCCGGTGCGAACGCCGCATCAGCGAGGATTGAGATGGGGGCGCGTGAGTGTTCATGGTGGCCCATCCCGACAGCGCGGCGCCGGTGCAGGTGGGTCGTACCGGCGAGCCATGACGATCTCGACCGTGTGCCAACGCCCGACCCCGCAGTGCGGGCAGCATCGCGGGTCCTCCCCGCTTACGCGCGCGAGGAAGTGTTCGGCCGCTTCGATAGCGACTGCTTGTGGTGCCGGCGTCTGGAGCGCCGCACGGGCGGCGGCAAGCCGGGCACGCTTGTGGCCGCAGGCGAGCAGCCCGTAGTGGCGCAGGCGCTTGAAGCCGGCCGGCAGCACGTGGTGCAGGAAGCGTCCGATGAAGGTGTCGGTCGGCAGGCTCACCGTACGTTTGCCGCCGGTTTCGTTGTCGCGCACCCGAAGGCGCACCTGGCCCGCATCGCAGCCAAGCAGGCGGTCGTTCGAGAGCGCCACGCGGTGCGTGTAGCGGGCAAGGTAGTCGAGCACCTGGGCGGGTCCGCCGGGCGGCGGCTTGGCGTAGACCACCCAGTCGTGCGCCAGCAGCGCACGACGTCGGGCTTGCCATGCACCCGGCGCAGCGCTCGGATCGTCGGCCAGCTCGCCGCTGCGGTGGGCCGCGTCGAGCCGCGCGAGGAACTTGCCGCGAAACACCTTCGAGGCGGCCTGGACGGGAAACAGGAAGCGCGGGCCGCGCACCGGTGTGCGCCATCTGCCCTCGGCGTCGAGCCCGCCACAGGTGATCAGGGCGTGCACATGCAGGTGCATGCGCAGGTCCTGGCTCCAGGTGTGGAGCACGAGGCTGAAGCCAGGCACGGCGCCCAGCCAGCGCGGGTGGGCGGCGAGCTCGAGCAAGGTCGCCGCCACACTGTCGAACAACGCACCGTAGAGCCAGCGCGGGTGCCGGATCGCCAGTGGATTGAGCGCGTGGGGCAGCGTGAACACCCAGTGCGCGTAGGGCACCGGCAGCACCTCGCGCAGGCGCGCCGCACGCCAGGCCTCCTTGGCCCGCGTCTGGCACTGCGGGCAATGCCGGTTGCGACACGAGCGCCAGACATGGCGCTCGGCGCCGCAGTTTGCGCAACGCTCGCGTACGCCGCCGAGCGCGGCGGTGCGGCAGTCGACGATGGCACGCCAGGCCCGCGCCTGCACCGCCGACAGGGTGTGGCCTCGCCGGTAGTCTTCGCCGTACGTGCGCAGGATGCCGGCCAGCGTGGGGCGGTCCATGGCCGCTCGGCCTCAGAGCCGGCGCAGCAGATCGAGCGGGCTGTCGTGGGGGATTGAACCCGGACGCGCCAGATGCAGGTAGCGCTGCGTGGTCGACAGGTGGCCGTGGCCCAGGAGCTTCGCGAGCGTGGCCAGATCGACGCCGGCCTCCAGCAGATGGGTGGCGAAGGCGTGGCGCAGCGTGTGGATGCCGCCCGTCTTGGTGATGCCGGCCCGGTCGCGGGCACGGTAGTACGCACGTTGCGCACTGCTGATGTCGAACGGCTGGGCGGCGTCGGTGGCGCGAGGGAACAGCCATACGCGGGGTTTGCAGATGCGCCAATACACGCGCAGCGCTTCGAGCAGGCTCGGGCTGAGCAGCGTGTAGCGATCCTTGCCGCCCTTGCCTGCCACCACCCGGATGCACATGCGATCCGGTGCGCTGTCGATGTCGGCGATGCGCAGTGCGCACACCTCGGACACCCGCAGTCCGGCCGCGTAGGCCGTCATCAACAGTGTGCGCGTGCGCAGATTGGCGGCCGCTTCGAACAGGCGTGCCAGTTCCTCGCGCGAGAGGATCTCCGGCTGACGCTGCGGCGTGTGCGCGTAGGGAATCGTGACGGCCTCAGCCCTGCGGCCCAGCACGGTGTCGAAGAAGAACTTCAGGGCGCACACGGCCTGGTTCACGGTCGTGTAGGCCAGGTGCCGCTCGGTGATCCGGTGCAGCAGCCAGGCCTTGACTTGCGCGCCATCGAGCCGGTCGGGGCTGCAGTGGTAGTGCGCGGCCAACTGCGCCACCACCGACAGGTAGGCCTGCTGCGTGCGCCGTGCCAATCCGCGCAGCACCATCGCGTCGATCATCTGCTGACGTAAGGGGCTCATGACACTTCTCCTTGAACGCGGGGACATCCCCCGTTTCAAGGTAGGTCAGCGGCGCTGACGTCATGAAAAACGCGGTGGCGCATGGGTTCGCGGCCACCGCGTCAGCGGTTTAGTTCAACTTTGTTTTCTGGCGACAGTTCTGCGGCATAACATCAGGATGCCGGATAACATGTTCTACAACCGCCTGTTTAGAAAAAGAAATCTCGCGCAAGGCAAGATAACAACGCAGGAAAAGCAGCAGCCGGCATGGTGGGTGATCTGATCGACTCCGGGCAGAAGCGTTTAGCATACCCTCCCGCCCCGACGACTGCTATCCGGATCGATTGATGACCGGCCGCTTCTGGCCGAGTCGAGCCAAGGCGATCCAGCGAGGGGAATCCTGGCCGGATCTCCAACTGCCGTTGATGACCGAACTGAGCCCTCAGTCTGGTCCTGCACCGAGGCCTCCCGAGGCGGTGTCGACGCCGACAGGGGCAATGCGATCAACCAAGCGCGCTTGGTGATAGCAGCGTTCCTGCCGTCGGTGTCGCCGCCTCGCGCACTGACGCTGAAGCCAGCGACCTATCCCGTACCTTGCGCACGGCGGTCGCTGGTTCGAGGCCCATCAGGCCTTCTTTACAAACTCGGACTTCAGCCCCATCGCGCCGATGCCGTCGATCTTGCAGTCGATGTCGTGATCGCCGTCGACGAGCCGAATGCTCTTGACCTTGGTGCCGACCTTCACCACCGTCGACGAGCCCTTGACCTTCAGGTCCTTGATGACGGTGACGCTGTCGCCGTCCTGGAGAATGTTGCCGACGGCATCGCGAACGACGCGCACTTCCTCCGCCGCGCTAGCCGCCACCTTGGGCCACTCGTGCGCGCACTCGGGGCAGACGAACACCTCACCGTCTTCATAGGTGTATTCGGAACTGCATTGGGGGCACTTGGGGAGGGAATTCATATAGCTGTCTCTGGCAGGAATGCGATATCAAGCGTTGGCAAGGGACAGGATGGTACTTGCTATGGCCGCCGAGCGAGAACTGCCTGACGGTCCGGTCATGACGGGCAGCGCCCTTTCTGCAGTGGCATGGCCCGCCATCGCGCCGGGTCAACGAAAAATGCCCGCCGGGCAAGATGCACCGGCGGGCACTAAGGACGACAGGCGCTGATCAGAAGGTGTACTTGACCACCAGCGAGAGCTGATCGCGGTCGGTCAGCTGCCGGTTCTTGACCGGGTGCAGGCTGGCCTCGCCGAAGTAACCAAGGTAGGTCAGGCCGATCTGCAGGTTGCGGCGATAGGTCATCGTCGCCCCCACGCTCAGGCGGTGGTCGCCCTCACCCATACCCAGGTTGCCTTGCAGCGTTCGGCCCTTGAGCTGGCGCGAGTAGCTGATCGGCACACCGAGCTCCCAGTTCTCGATGATCCCCGGGTAGGTCAGGCTCAGGGTCGAGGCGAAGGCAAGACCGTAGCTGCCGAAGTTAAGCGCATCGGACGTAGGCGTCGACACCGGGACGACACCGAATCCCGGCGCAAAGGTCTGCGACGTATCGCCCGTTGCCCCGGGGACACGACGCGCATCCGGATTACGGACGTCGGTGTAAGCGATCTCCGCGAGGAAGTTCGCCTGCGGTGCCAGGAAAGTCCGTCCCAGGTTGATGAAGGTATTGAGGTTTGTCTGCAGAACATCCGCCGTCGTAGCGGTCGGGATCACGCTCGCGCCCATCCGCGTGCTGACCAGGGCAGGCGCGTCCTTTCGATAGGAGATCTCGCCACCGAGGGTCGCAATGCCAAACGAGGTCGAGAACGTGGCACCGAGCATCTTCACGTCTTCGAAATAGCGATGGTTGAAACCAAAGCCGCTACCGTCGGACAGCAGATAATCGACATCCACCATCGGCGCACGATCATGGTAGTTGAGGTAGATCAGGCCAACCTCTGTCTCGTCCGTGATGCGGTACTTGGCACCCACGCCCCATTGTCCGGTCTTGCCTGGCTTGTCGTCGGCCCGTCGCGGCACACCACACGGGGCGGGCCCGGCGGTCAGACACACCGCGCCCGGCCCCACGGCATCGGAAGTACTCATGAACGAGCCTGGCGCATTCACCAAGGTCTTGTGCCAGCCGTACTGCGCATGCGCCATCAGCGACAGGCGTTCGTTGACCTCGTACAGGGCAGAGATCTGGTCTTCCGGCAGCAGTTGGTCCTTGACCTCGGTACCGGGGATGCCGGCCTTGGTGCCATCCGCGGGGCCTTGGACACCGGAGATACCCGGGATGAACAAGGTCTCGCCCCAGGACACGACGTGCTTGCCGAGACGCACCGTTGCCCGGCCCTGCTCACCCACATTGAACGAGGTGTAGCCATAGGCATCGAGGAGGCGGCTGTAGCCGCCGTGATAGCGCTTGGCCTCGCTACTGAACTGGTTGGCCGGGCCGCTCAGCTTGTTGGGGAAGGACGTGCCATCGTTGTCGTTGCGGCTGTGATAGACATTGTCATAGAAGGTGCTCGCCGACAGGATGAAACCCGAGTTGCCCTTCTTGAAATGCGTATCGAGCAAGAGGCTCAAGCGGTTCGCCGTCAGCGCCCCCTTGTCGAAGTTGTTGTTACCGTCGTTGCCACCCGCGTTGTTCGCCAAAAGCGGGGCTCGGTTCTCAAGCCGGGTCGACAAAGTGTAGGTCGAAGTAAGGCGCGACTCGAACACTGCGCCGTTGTCGAACTGGATTGCCTCGAAGGCCATGGCCGGTGCCATCACACCCATCCCGATCACGGCGAGCGCGACCGGCTTCATCTTCTTGTGCAGTTTCATGCTGCGTGCTCCCTATCGTTTGCTTTGATCGCTCACTGGCCCATCGCACGCAGCGCGGCGGGGGTGTACATGTCGGGGGTCAGGTCGCCGGCGTTCAGCACCCACGCCTTGTCACGCTCCTGGATCAGGTTGAAGCCAACGTAGGCTCCGGCGTTGAGGTCGTGGTAGAAGGCGGTGCCGGCCTGCCAGGCGTTGAGGTCGAAGGCGTAGAAGTGGTTGATGAAGGCGTGCTGCCAGAGCTGGCCGCGCTGGTCGTAGTAGTCGCCCACCGAGGCCTGCCAGTTGTCCTCGTCGATGAACATCACGCGCTTGCCGAAGGCGTGGCGGAAACCCTCCTTGAGCTTGCCTTCGAGCACCCAGACACGACGCAGCTCGTAGCGCATGTAGTCGGGCTTGGCGTGACCCTTCGTCAGCAGGTCGGCGTACTTCACGTCCTTGGAATGGATGCGGTAGGCGTTGGCGGGGATGTACATCTCCTTCTTGCCATGCAGGGTCCACTCGTAACGGCTGGGGTCGCCGTTCATCAGGCGGTCCTGGTCGATGGTCATCTTGCCGCTGGTACCACCCATGGGAGAGTCGAAGCCGTAGGTCGGCAGCTGACGCACGCGGCGGGTGCCCGGGTCGTACTGCCAGGCCAGACGCTTGGCGCGCGCAAAGTTGACCGGTTCCTGCGAGGCGGTGAAGCTGCCGCGGTCGCGCTCGGGCAGCAGCGTGCCCGAGATCGAGTAGGCCATCAGGCCCTCCATCGGCTTGCCCAGTTCGCTCGGCGAAGTGACGACGTTGAGGTTCTTGTTGACCTGGCGCCCCCAGGTGATGCTGCCGTTCGAGGAAACGTCCGCGATGTCACGAACGACGTGCTCGGTGAACGCGCGGTAAGGGAAGTTCATGTTGGCCAGGACTTCCAGCGGCGCCTTCGGGATCGGGAAGCCGACCGGGCCCTTGTAGCCGGTATAGCCCAGGCCGCCATCGATGAGTTCGGCCTCGAGCGCGTTCTTCTTGGCCAGCTCGCAGATGATGTCCGGATAGCGGAAATCACGACGGCTCTGATACACCGGCATGCGGAAGGTGTCCGGGAAGCGCTTGAACATCGCAACCTGGCCTTCGCTCAGCTTGTCGGCGTACTGCTCGTAGTTGGCCGCAGTGATCTCGAACAGCGGCTTGTCCTCGGGGTACACGTCCACCGGATGCTGACCAACGTGCGGCGTGTAGTCCACGTGCGGCGGCTTGCCCAGCCATTTGCCCGAGAAGGCGGGGATGCTGCCATCGGCATTCGCGGCGGCTTCGGCACCCACGCAGGTCAGCTCCTTGCCCAACTTGGCGGCTTCGGCCTCGCTGACCTTGGCCATGGCACTGCTCGCAGTCATCGACAACGCGATCGTCGTCATGACGGGTACCCAGATGCGGGTCTTGATCATTTACGTCTCCTTCCTGGTGGGCGTTCTAAGTGTCCCGATTGATCCGGCTGACCGGATGCAGGCAGGGCGGTTTTCCCAAAGCGCTGCTTTTGCATCCGGTGCCATTGTTTTTCCGCCGGGTCACTCGTCACATCGTCCGATGGGACTAAATCAAGTCCAGAAGTGGAAATAACTCAGTGCTCGGGCGCAGCGACGAAGGCCGCGCGCAGTTGGCCCTTGAGCAGCTTTCCGGCCGGATTGCGCGGCAGCGCCTGGCTGCGCACCTGCACCACCGCCGGCACCTTGTAGGCCGCCAGGTGGGCAGCGACGTGGGCGCGTACGGCCTCGGCGTCCAGGGCCGAGCCCTCGCGCACCGACAGCACCGCGGCCACAGCCTCGCCGGTGTCTTCGTCCGGCACGGCAAATACCGCGGCCTCGAGGACATCCGGCAGATGCAGCAGGCAGGACTCGACCTCGGCGGCGGCGATCTTCTCGCCGCAGCGGTTGATCACGTCCTTGATGCGATCGACGACGAAGAGGAAATCCTCCTCGTCCAGGTAGCCGACGTCCCCGGTGCGGAACCAGCCTTCGCTCATGGCCGCTGCACTCGCCTCCGGATTGCGCCAGTAGCCGTCCATGACGGTGACGCCGCGCAGCCAGATCTCGCCCTGCTCGCCCTGTGGCAGCGGCTGCCCAGCGGCATCCACCACCCGCACTTCGATGATCGGCGAGGTCAGGCCCGAGCTGCGCGGCTTGTACGCGAACAGGCTGCCCGAGGTCGCTGCGGCGACGCCATTGGTCTCGGTCAGCCCGAAGCCGATGCCCGACATCGAATTCGGCTTGCGCTGCATCACCTCGTCGATCAGGCGCTGCGGCAGGCCTGCGCCGCCGAAGCCCAGCCCGCCCAGGCTGCCGGTGACGGCGGGGTCGTCGAAGCCGGGCTGAGCAAGCAGCTGCATGACCATCGACGGTGCACCATTGAACTGGGTGATGCGCTCGGCGCGGATCAACTCGATCGCCTTCTCCGGGTCCCAGCGCGGCATGAAGACCAGGCGCCGGCCGTTGCGCAACGAAGTCAGCAGCTGGGCGTGCAGGCCGCTGACGTGGAAGAGCGGCACCGCGGTCAGCGTGGTCGGCGGCAGGCCACGCGCCATCAGTGCGGCGACCACCTCGGGCGAGGTCATGCCCGACAGCGCGCCGATGAAGTCGATGTTGAACAAGGCCTGGCACACCGCACGCTGCGAGGACAGCACGCCCTTGGCGCGGCTGGTGGCGCCCGAGGTGAACAGGATCAGGGCCGGGTCGTCGGGCTGCAGCGCGGGGAGCGCAGCAGGCGTTGCGGCGCGCGCGGCCAGCTCGGCATACGCCGCCACGCCCGCAGGCACGGCCCCATCGCCAACACACAGCACGCGGCAGCCGCCGACACGGACAGCGCCACCGACGCGCTCGAGGCGCTCGACGTCGCACACGAACAGCTGCGGCTCGACATCGGCGAGCGCATCGTGCAGTTCCTCTCCCAGGCCGAAGCTGTTGAGCGGCGCCGGTACCGCGCCGATCAGCGCCGCAGCGACAAAAGCCACCCCCCATTCGGGCCGGTTGCGCATGGCGATGGCGACCCTCGCCCCCGGCCCCAGGCCCCACTCGCGCATCTGCGCCGCGAGCGCGTCGGCCTCGGCGAAGAAGCGCGCAAAGGTCCAGGTTTCGCCCTGATAGACGATGAAGGGCTTGTCGCCATGTGCACGCGCGCTGGCGAGCAGCTCGGGCAGCGTGCGGAAGGCGTTGCGATAGACGCGGAAGGCCTGGCCACGGACCACCTCTTCGACGACTTCGAAGGGCGCTCCGGGCGCCGTCAGTTGGGCGCGGACCTTATGGGCAAGTTCGGAAAGCTGGGACATGGGTCACTCCTGAAGATCAGTTCGCGAGGCTGAAGCGATACATGCCGTCATCGTCCAGCACCCGTCGGACCTGGCCGGCGTAACGCAGCCAGGAGAGGTGTGCAATGGTCTCGCCCAGCGCCATCATGTCCTCGACGGCACTGAGCGGACGGGAAAAGAGTCGTGCCTTGGCCTCGAACGCGGTGGACGCGCCCGACGCCTGCAGGTGGTCCCGCACGATATCGAACTGCCCCTGATGATGCACCTGCAGCTCGTGCACCCGGCGGTGCAGCCCGCTGAACACGCGCTCGTGGGAGGGCAGCACCAGCGTGCCGGGCGCCAGGCAGGCAAGGCGGTCCAGCGAGTCCAGCCACAGCTGCAGCGGGTTGGCCTCGGGCTCGATATCGGTCACCAGAACGTTGGAGGTGATGCGCGGCAACAACTGGTCGCCGGCGATCAGCAGACGATCGGACTCGCAGTACAGGCAGGCATGCTCGGGCGAGTGCCCCTCGCCGATCACCACACGCCACGCGCGCCCGCCGATCGTCAGCACCTGTGCCTCGCGCAGGCGGCTGAAGGCGCGCGGCTGAGGCGGCATGAAGGGGTCGCGGCGCAGCTTGGCGAACATCTCGTCGACACGCTCGCGCGGCATGCCCGCGCGCAGGTAGAACTGCAGCAAGGAACCGGGCAGGGGCTCGGGCGGCGGCCCGGCAAGGGTGCGCATGGTGTAGTACTCGCCATGCGTCATGTACAGCGGCACGGCGTGGCGCTCGGTCAGCCACGCCGACAGTCCGGCGTGGTCGTAGTGGAAATGCGTGCAGATCACGCCCTTGAGCGGCAGCCCGTCGAAATGCCGCGCCATCACCTCGTCCCAGAGCGCGCGGGTGCGCTCGGTGTTGAGGCCGGTATCGACGATGAACCAGCCGTCGCCGTCGCGCAGCAGATACACGTTGATGTGGTCGAGCTGCATCGGCATCGGCATGCGCACCCACAGCACGCCGGGTGCGAGCGTGACGGCGGCGCCGTCGGGCGTCGGCGCCTCATGCGGAAACTCGATCTGTTCGTCGACCGGGGGGGTCTGTGCGCGTGGTGCGCTCCGGGGTTCAGCCATGTCGCCTCCGTTGGCCACTGTCGTGGTCGTTCTAGTCCTTATCGCTCCGCACCTTATGCGGCAGCGGGTGCCGGCAACACGTCCAAAAGGACGATGCCCGTCCGCTACCACCAACGCCACCTCGGCCTTGACCATCGTCCAAACAGAGGATGTGCCCCGTTGCCGGCGCGACCAGAATCGGTTCGCATCGCAGGGTGTGGCATGGGCACCGAGCGACCAATCCAAAACACGCATTGACGAGGAGGAGGGCCTCATGGCCACGACAAAAGACTATCGCCTTGGTGAATTCACCTTTCCGCGCGGCTGGTTCATGATCGCCGAAGCGGCCGAGCTCAATACCCACAAGCCCTTGTCGGTACGCTTCTTCGGCCAGGACTTCGCGCTCTACCGTGGCCGCGAGACCGGCAAGGTCGTGCTGCTCGATGCCTACTGCCCGCACATGAAGACCCACCTCGCCGCGCCGAACAACACCTCCTACGTGGTGCTGGACGGCGGCGGCTCCAACGTCGACGGTGACGGCATTCGCTGCCCTTACCACGGCTGGCGTTTCGGCGCCGACGGCAAGTGCAACGACATCCCCTACCACGAAGGCCCGATCCCGGCCGCAGCAAGCGTCAAGTCCTGGCCGGTGGTCGAAAGCCTGGGCGCGATCTGGGTGTGGTACGACCCCGAGGGCGGCGAACCCGAGTGGGACCACCCCAGCCTCAAGGAATGGAACGACCCGGCCTGGGTGCACTGGAAGTTCGACCACCTCGGCATGCTCCAGCAGCATCCGCAGGAAGTGATCGACAACATCTGCGACTACGGCCATCTCAGCCCGATCCACGGCTCGACCGTGCAGCGCTACGAGAACGAGTTCAAGGGCCACCACGCCATCCAGCGCCAGTGCGGCCCGCACCGCACGCTGGTGGGTGAAAACGGCGTCAGCCCCGTCCTGCACACGATCACCGTGTACCACGGCCCCGGCGTGCTGATCTCCCACCTCACCGGCCTGTACGACGCGGTGCTGATGATCACGCACACCCCGGTCGAGGATGGCTCGCTCAAGGTATGGCATGCACTGCTGGTCAAGTCGCCGGGCGGCAATGCCGTGGCAACGCTGCCGGACACGATCGCCGCACGCCAGTTCCAGGAATCCAGCCGCCTCGCCTTCGCACAGGACTTCGAGGTGTGGACCAACAAGGGCCCCTGCCTGAACGGTCTCTTCATCCCGAGCGACGGCCCGTTCATGAAGGCGCGCATCTGGTACAAGCAGTTCTACAACCCGCGCGCGAAGAAGAACGAGTACCTCGAGCAGTGCGAGGGCTACTACGTACCCAAGGGCATCGCGCCCTACACCGAACCTGAAGCGGTCGCCTGACCCACCTCCCTCGTCCGTTTCAGCCTTGATGGCCTGCCCTCGAAAGCAGGCCTTTTTTCTTCCGCACCCGGAGAACCCGCAACATGATGCAAGTGGTACCGCTACTGGGGCTGATCGGCCTTATCGGCCTGGCCGGACTCGCAGGCCTGCGCAAACCGGTTGCGCGCGAACGCGCTGGCGGGGGCATCCGCGCACTCGGGCTGCTCGGCCTGGGTGGGCTGGCTGGATTCTGGATCGACGGCGCCGGCGCGATGGGCGCGTTCGGCGCGCTCGGGCTGTGGAATCATCAGTCAGCCGCGCTCGCCACCTGGGGACGGCTCGGCTGGGCCGGACTGGTCGGGCTGCCGTTCGCGATCGGCGCACTGCTCTGAAACGGCGCGGCCCCGTCGAGACGGGGCCGCGATGCGTCACACCCTGAGCGCTTTCGACAAGCGCCCGTAGAGCTTCTTCGAATACGGCGGCACCAGCCCCAAAGCCTTGCGCGGGTCCCACCAGCCGCTGCGATACACGGTGCGCGGATGGCAGAACTCGTTGAATCCCTCGCGCCCGTGATACACCCCCATGCCCGAGGCGCCGACACCGCCGAAGGGCGCATCGTGTGCGGCGACCTGCAGCATCACGTCGTTGATCGCCACGCCGCCGGACAGGGTGCGCTCGAGGACCTGGCGCTCCTCGGCACGGTCGGTACCGAAGTAATACAGCGCAAGCGGACGCGGAGCGGCGTTGATGCGGTCGATGACCGCGGCGATGTCCGCGTAGCGCTCCACCTGCAGCACGGGGCCGAAGATCTCCTCCCGTGCAATCCGGCTGCCGGCTGGCGGATCGACGACCAGATGCAGCGCCAGCTTGCGGCCGCTTGTGGCCAGGCCTCCACCGCAGTCCACGACACGCCCGCCTGCCGAGCGAATCTCGTCCACGTAGCCGCGGATGCGGGCGAAGTGGCGCGCATCGATGACGGACGTCAATGCGGCATCGCCCGCCGCCGGCGGGAACAGGCGGCGGTGGACCGCCTCGCACGCCACGATGAAGGGCTCGACGAGCTCGTCCGCGACATGCACCGTGTCCGGGCTGACACAGACCTGCCCGCCGTTCATCACCTTCGCAGTCACGATGCGCTCCGCGGCGAGCCCCACATCTGCGCTGCGACCAACGATCACCGGCGACTTGCCGCCCAGCTCGAGCGTGACCGGCACAAGATTCTCGGCTGCCGCCCGCATCACCCGGATGCCGGTCGTCGTGCTACCGGTAAACACCAGGTGATCGAAGGGCAAGGCGCTGAAAGCGCCGGCAACCGCGGCATCGCCGGTGAACACGGCCACCTCGTCTGCCGCGAACACATCCTGCACTGCCGACTGCAGCAGGGCCGACGTACGCGGCACGAACTCCGACGGCTTGAGCATCGCGCGGTTGCCTGCAGCGAGCGCGAATGCCAGCGGCGCCAGGGTGGTGAATAGCGGCACATTCCACGGCCCCAGGATGCCCACCACCCCCTTGGGCATGCGCTGGACATCGACCCGGGCCCCGAACAGGTTGAACGGGACGACACCGTCGCGCCGCTCGGGCTTCATCCAGCGTCGTACCCGCCCACGCGCGTACTTGACCGTGTTGAAGGTCGCCATGACGTCGCTCATCAGCGAGGTCTCGCGCGCGCGCCCGTCAAAGTCGGCGTCGAGGGCGGCACAGAAATCGTCCGCCCGATCGCGCAGCAGGACCATCAGCCGTGTCAGGCGATCCATGCGCAGCGCCGCATCCGGCGGGCCGTCACGCGTTTGCGCAGCCTTCATCGCCTCGAGGCAGGCGCGCAGCACCGTCTCGTCTGCCGCCTGCAGGCGCGCCACCTCTTCACTGTTCATCTTCATCTCGATCCTCGCTTCAGGTGGCATTCGGCATCAGCATCGTGCGGCGCGGGCGAACTCGGCCGCGCGCTCGCCGATCACGATCGCGGTGGCATTGGTGTTGCCCGAGATCAGCCGCGGCATCACCGAGGCGTCGGCCACGCGCAGGCCCGCCACACCGCGCACCGCCAGCGTGGTATCGACCACGGCGGCGGCGTCATTGCCCATGCGGCAGGTGCCCACCGGATGATGTCCGGTGGTGCCGGCACGGCGGGCATAGTCCACCAGCTGCTCGCGCGTGGTCGCGGCCGTCCCGGGATACACCTCGCCCGCCGTGATCGCCGCCAGCGCCGGGGCCGCGGCGATGCGCCGCGCCCATTCCATGCCCGCCAGCGTGAGCTCGACATCGTGGTCGGTGCTCAGGTAGTTCATGCGCAGGCGCGGCCGCGCAGCGGGATCGGCCGACGCGAGGCTGACTGCGCCGCGCGAAGTCGGCCGGCAGACGTTGGGCGCCAGCGTGTAGCCCGGAAAGGCATGCAGCTTCTTGTCTTCGCCGTCCAGGTCGCCCGAAAGCGGCAGCACGTGGAACTGCAGGTCCGGGCGTACGACATCCTGCCGACTGCGCAGGAAGATGCCGACCTCGGCCGCCGGCATGGTCATCGCCCCGCGCTTGCGCACGAGGTAGTTCAGCACTTCGAGCAGCACGCGCGCCCCGCCCAGGCGCGGGTTCATGGACGGCTGGCCGTCGCGCAGCCGCCACATCAGCGGCACCACCAGGTGGTCCTGCAGGTCAGCGCCCACGGCGGGCGCATCGACGCGCACCGGGATGCCGTGGCGCGCCAGCTCCGCACCCGGGCCGATGCCCGACAGCATCAGGATCTGTGGCGAGCCGATGGCGCCGGCGCACAGGATCACCTCGGCGCGCGCTGCAGCGACTCGCTCCTGCCCGCCGAGACGGTAGCGCACCCCGGTCGCCCGCCCGCCCTCGATCACCACGCCGGCAACCATCGCCCCCGTGTGCACCGTGAGGTTCTGCCGCGCGCGTGCCGGGCGCAGATAGCCATGCGCCGCCGAACACCGGCGTGCTTGCGCGATCGTCGCCTGGTAAGGCCCGACGCCCTCCTGGCGCACGCCGTTGAAGTCGCGGGTGCGGGGAACGCCCGCCTGCTCGGCGGCACGGATCATCACCTCGGCCAGCGGCGTCGGGTCGACCAGGTCGGACACCGTGATCGGGCCGTCCTCGCCATGGTGCTCATCGACAATGCCCAGGTTGCGCTCCATGCGGCGGAAGTAAGGCGCCATCTCGGCCCAACCCCAACCCGGCGCCCCCGCGGCGACCCAGTCGTCGTAGTCCTCGTGCTGGCCGCGGACATAGAGCAGACCGTTGATCGCCGAACTGCCGCCCAGCACCTTGCCGCGCGGCAGGGGCACGCGCCTGCCGCCGAGACCAGGCTCGGCCTCGGTCTCGAACGCCCAGTTGAAAGCGCTGGACGGCTCCTGCGTCTTGCCCCAGCCGGCGGGCATGTCGATCATCAGGTTGTCGTCGCGCCCGCCGGCCTCGAGCAGCAGCACGCTGCAGGCAGGGTCTTCCGAGAGGCGGGCAGCGACCGCGCAGCCGGCGCTGCCCGCGCCCACCACGACATAGTCGAAGCTGTCCATCTCAATCCTCCCGGATCTGGGTGCAGGCGGCCACATCGCGCCCGACGCGCGCCTCATTGACCGGCGCAGCGGGGTCGGGGCGGCCGAAGGACACGCCGAACAGGAGCTGGGCGCCGGGGGCGATGTCGAACTCGGCGCGCACGCGCTCGGGATGGAAACTGAGTGCAGTCTGCGGGCAGCTCGCATACCCCATGCTCGTGAGCGCCAGCATGAAGGTCTGCGCGCACATGCCCAGGTCGGCAGCCTCGCGGATGCCGAAACCTCCGGGCAGGAAGAAGAAGGCCACATGCGGCGCGCCGAAGAACGCGTAGTTGCGCATGAACTGCGCCTGGCGCCCGGCCTTGTCGTCGCGCGCGATGCCGGCTGCGCCATAGAGGGCTTCGGCGGCGGCAACCTGGCGCTCGCGGTACACGCCGGCATAGCGGCCGTCGTAGGGCAGGTCCGGCGCCATGTGGCCGCGCATCATGTCGGCGGAGATGGCTGCCGCGAGACGGTCGCGGGTAGCGCCGGACGCCACGGCGACGGTCCACGGCTGCGTGTTGCAGTTCGAGGGCGCCCGGCAGGCGAGCGCGAGGGCGCGCTCGATGTCGGCGCGCGGCAGCGGTTCGGCGAGAAAGGCACGTGTCGACGCGCGCCGCGCGACGATGTCGGCGAAGGCCGCCGCGAGATCGGTATCAGTCTGTTGCATGGAGAGGTTCATCCGGGTTGAGGCCGAAGGATCGGCCTGATGCATAAGTGCAGGGGCGCGCCAGCGTGGTCGCGGATCAGCGCCCCTCCCATGACGGTGCGCGCTTCTGGTTGAAGGCCATGATGCCCTCGACCACGTCGCGGCTGCCGCGCATGGCCTCGATGGCCGGGTAGCCCCCGGCATCCTGGCGGCGGATCGCCTCGTCGAGCGGCAGTGCCAGGCCGTCGCGCACCGCGGCCTTGGTCGCGCGCAGCGCCAGCGGCGCGTTGGCGCACAGCAGCGCGCACCAGCGCGCGATGGCGAAGTCCATGGCGCCGTCGTCCACCACCTCGTTCACCAGCCCCCACTCCGCCGCCTGCTCGGCGTCGATGCTGCGCGCCGTCAGCAGCAGCTCCATCGCCCGCTTCATGCCGATCTGGCGCGGCAGGCGGTGCATGCCGCCGGCGTAAGCGACAGCGCCGATGCGCGGCTCGGGCAGTGCGAAGCTGGCGCTGCGGGTGGCGAGCACGAGGTCGCAGGCCATCGCGACCTCGAAGCCGCCGCCCATGGCGATGCCCTCGACCGCGGCGATCACCGGCTTGTCGAGATCGAAGCGGCTGGTGAGGCCGCCGTAGCCGGTGGCGGGAATGGTGTAGGGGGCACCGCCTTCGAGCGCGGTGCGCATCGCACGGATGTCGCCGCCGGCCGAGAACGCCCGCCCGCCCGCGCCACGCACGACGGCGATCCAGAGTTCGTCATCGGCCGCGAAGGCATCGAAGGCCGCGGACATCAGCGCCTGGGTTTCCGGGTCGAGCGCGTTCATCGCCTCGGGCCGGTTGATGGTGACGGTCAATACATGGCCGTCGATTCGGGTCAGAACCTTGCTCATCGTTATTCAATCCTGTGCACATCAGATCGGGCTGAACGTCTCACGCAGCGACGTCGAGCAACCCCTTGAACCCGCTCGGCGCATGCGCGCCGACGATCATCTGTTCCACCACACCCTGGCCGCGACGGGGCGCCTGACCGGGTCGGTGCAATTCAGCGCTGCACAGTGCGTGCAGATGCACCTGGGCGAAATCGTTGGGGTCGAGCACTCGGGTATCCAGGGTCTGGAACGCGGTCTCAAAGACGCCGTGATACATGCCGTGCCCCCATACAGGGTGGTTGTAGCCCTCGCCCTGCTTGTAGACGACCTCGCCACAGTTCAGCTCGACCACGATTTCGCCACCTGCGGGCAAGGTCGCGCTGATGCGCAGCCCGGCAAGCTGACGCGTGCCTGGCCGGTACGCGGCCTGATACCTGACCGACGCCAGCTTCTGCGGCGCGCCACCGTCGACCGGCACCAGCACCGCAGCGCGGTTCCAACCCTGCCCCTCGGCATCGTCGTTGGTGTGGAAGAAGAGCATGCAGTCGTCGAAATGCAGCGGCGCCCACAGCCAGTACCACTGCGGCTCACCTGCAGGGGCATGGGGACGGGTGTCGCGCAGGCCCAGCGGGCGCACGCCCCAGGAGCGGTCGCGCGCACCGCGCCAGCCATGCACCGCGAGACACTCGTCGCCGAGCGCGATTTCGCCCTCCCAGGTGCCGCCCTGAGTCATGCGCGTCAGGTCCAGCACGGTGAGCGCCCCCGCACGATGGGTGAAGCGCGGCTCCTCGACCGGCGCGGCAAGCCCGGTGAATTCCAGCACTGCCTTGAAGTTGTGAGCAGCATCGTCCACCGCCACGCGCAAGCGCTTGAGCGGCTCGCGCACCTCGACTGCAATCGGCCCCACCCGGGTATCCATGCGTTCGTGATCGAGATGGCGGGAGGCGAAGACGCTGTGCTGAACGCCGTCGCGCTGGATCATGAACGCCGCGTCGATGATGTTCAGGTGGGGGTAGACGCCAAGCGCCGCACCGAAGAACACCTTGCCGGCGGCGTCATAGCCCTGGAAGTAGTAACGGTCGTAGAAGTTGCGGTCGCTGCCGGCAAAAGCCACCGGCTCGGGCAGCTGATGGACCGGGTAATCGTCGGCGGCCGTCAGCATGCTTCGCCTCCTTGCACGAACGGTAGCCCCTGCTCGGCAGCGAGGATGCGCAGGATGCTGCTGCCACCGTTGTTCAGGTCCATGCGCTGTTCGCGCGCAACGAAGCCGCGGTCCATGAACAGGCAGCCGATGCGCGCCATGATGAGGGCGAACTTGAAGGCGCAGAACAGCTCGTAGTAGGCCAGGTTGTCCGCCTTCAGGCCGCTGTGGCGTTCCCAGTGGGCAATGGTCTCGTCGCGCGAAGGCAGGCCCTCGAGGCGTGGATAGCCGTAGCCATCGCACAGCGAGCGATCGAGCATGAGCCACCAGCCAAGATCGTCCACCGGGTTGCCCAGGTGCGCCGACTCCCAGTCGAGCACGCCGGTGCAGCGATCGTCGTCCTCGTCGAACAGGCAGTTGCCGAGCTTGGCATCGCCCCAGCACAGGCCCACCGGCCCACCCTGCGGCCGGTTCGCCTCGAGCCATGCGAGCGCAGCACGCAGCAGCGGATACGGTTCGGCAAGCGACTCGGCCCAGGCGAGGAAGTCGCGCAGACTGCGCAACTGGCGATCGAGCGGCGACTCACCCGTCGTGGGCGTATCGAGAAAATCGAGGCCGAGCACCGCCACGTCGAGCCGATTGACGCGCGCCATCATCTCTACGCCGTTCAACCACACTCCACGGCGCCGCTCAACGGGCAGCGCGTGCAGCCAGCCGTCGAGGTGGTAGAGCGGGTTCTCGGTGGGCGCACGGCCGGGCATGCGCTCCATCAGGTAGAAGGGCCGCCCAAGCGGGCTGGCTTCATCCGACAGGACGCCCGCCTCGCCGAGCAGGCGCGGCACGGGAACGTCGCTACCGGCCAGGCGGGCCATGCAGCGATACTGGATCGACAGATCGTAGTGCGGGAATAGTGCGATGTCGGCAGGTTGCAGGCGCAGCACGAGCGGGATGCGTTCGCGCACGCCCTCCTCTTCCCACAACAGGTCGAGCAGCCAGGTTTCGTTCGAAAAACCCTGGATCGGCGGGCGTACATCCACCAGTTCGATGCTGCGCTTGCGCGGCCAGCGTTCGGCCAGCCAGCTTGCCAGCGCCGCGACGATCGCGGCGGGATCCTGGTTCATGCGGGAGTCTCCTTGTCACCGTCTTCGGCGCCCGAGCGCCCCGCAGCTGCGGAGCAGTCAGGACGAAGCCAGTATAGGGAGCGCCGGAAAGGGCTGCGATTCGCATTGGCGCAACCCGAACAACGAAGCCAAGACCCTGTTTTTAAAAGCGATACATGTCAAGAAGGCGATACGGGCCGTGCACCGGTCGCATTCTGGCCGACGCCCGGCGCATCAGGCTCGGGGGGGAGTCGCGGATCGAGCACGCCAAGCGCCATGGCCAGCAGGCAGTCCAGGAACACCGGCGATTCGACACGCTCGGGCGCGTCTTCCAGACCCACGCGGATCGTCGACCTCAGCGCCATGCACAGCATGTACGCGCTCATGTCACGCCGCACCGGATCCATGTCGGGCACGTAGAGCGCGACGAAAGGCCCCCAGGCGTCATCGATGTACTGGCGCGAGCTTTCGTAGGGGCCCAGGCGCATCCCCACCTGCAGGTCCGCGTGGTAACGCAGGTGGAACTCGCGGTGCAAGCGGTACAGGCGCAGTTCCACTCGCACCATGTTCTCCAGGATCTCGCGCAGCGCGCCTGCCAGCGGCATGCCCGTGACGCGTTCGCGCAGCGCCGGCACATGGACGGTGACCTCCTCATGGAGGATGTGGTTGAAAACGACGCTGACCACCGCCTCCTTGTTAGGGAAGTACTGGTAGATCGAGCCGACGGCGACGCCCGAGACCTCGGCAAGCCGGTTCACCGTCAGCGCCTCCGCCCCCTCACGTTCCAGGATGTGGATGCAGGCCTCGACCAGTGCCGTCACCAGCGAGCGCGAACGCGACTGGGTGGGCAGCTTGCGGGGAGCGGGCAGGCGCCCGGGGGCGGGTACGTCGATGAGTAAAGTCTTCTTGCTGGCCATGAGAATGCGAGGCATGTCCGCAGAGGTCGCGAAAAATGCCATTTTCCATATTCAAATCAGCAACCTGCATCCCTGATGCGGCGCCCTGCAATACGAATTCCAGACCTGCGGGCGCACGTCCCATACTTTCGGACACACGCTTTCACCGCGGACATCTCAACTCTAACAAAGCTGGAGACAGGACATGAAAGCACACGGAGACACGCCATGAGCGGCGGCAGCATCGGACCACTGCTGGCCGCCGACGAAGGCTTCAACCATCAGATCGTCGATACCTTCGCCAGCGTCGCGCACACCGACCCCGCATGGACGGAGAAGGTGTGCGGCATGGCTGCCGCACGCGACGGCTCGCTGCAGGTAGGCTTCGGCTTCGGAAAATATGTGAACCGCAACGTGGTCGATGGCTACGGCGGCGTCTCGCGCGGGGTCGCGCAGTGGGCGGTGCAGGCCAGCCGCGAACTGTCGCATGCGCCCGACAGCATCGGCGTCGGCCCCCTCCACTACGAGGTCATCGAGCCGCTCAGGCGCATCCGCGTGAGGCTGGACGCGACCGACGTGCAGCCGATCGCCTTCGACCTCGAGCTCGAAGGCATCGTGCCCTGCTTCGTCGAGGCGCGCGAAGACCGCCGTGGCCTCACCGGCTACCGCCGTACCGCGGACCAGATCCGCTACCACCAGACCGGCCATGCCCGCGGCTGGGTCGAGCTTGAGGGCCGGCGCACCGAGGTGACGCCCGACACCTGGATCATGACCCGCGACCACTCCTGGGGCATACGCCCGGCGGTCGGCCAGCCGCTCACCGACCTCGCGCCCGAGCCGGTGGACTCCGCCCACATGCGCGTGCTCGCGATCTGGAACCCGCTCTATTTCCAGGCGGCCGACGGCAGCACCTACGCCTATCACCAGTACTACCTGCATTACGCCGCCCAGGGCTTCGAACAGAAGCAGGTGCAAGGCCACTTCGAATACGCCGACGGGCGCCGGGTGCCGGTCGCGGCGATCGAGCCCGCGCTGCGTTTCGACCCGCGCAACCGCCGTCTGCTCGGCGGCGTCTTTCATCTGCGCATGGCCGACGGCAGCACGCGCGAACTGCGCGCGCGCCCACTCGGCGACACCGGCTTCCACCTTGGCGGCGGTGGCTACCACCGACTCGACGGCAAGAACCATGGCAGCTACCGCGGCCCATTGCACGTCGAGGGCGAGCACTTCGCCGACTGCTCGCAACCCGAAGTGGTCGCCATCCTCAACCAGTTCCGCGACTGCATGATCGAGGTCGTCGACAGCGCCACCGGCGCCACCGGCTGGGGCAACTGCCAGACCTACGTGTCCGGCGCCTGGCCCGAACTCGGCCTGCCCGCATGAGCACGCCCGTCGCAAGCGCGGCCCCGCGCTGCAAGCTGCCGGCGCTGCCGCCGGGGCGGCACTACCGCTACCACGTCATGGTCAAGCCGGCCGGCGCGCTGTGCAACCTCGACTGTCCGTACTGCTTCTACCTGCACAAGACCGACCTGCTGCAGCACGGTCGCAACGCGCGCATGGACACGGGGCTGCTGGAGACCCACATCCGCCAGTACATCGAGGCCCAGACCGGCGACGAGGTGGTGTTCTCCTGGCAGGGCGGCGAACCCACGGTGATGGGGCTGGACTTCTTCCGCCGCGTGGTCGAACTGCAGGCGCGCCACCGCAAGCCCGGTCAGCGCATCGAGAACGACCTGCAGACCAACGGCCTGCTGCTCGACGACGAATGGGTCGCCTTCCTGAAGGCCCACGGCTTCGTCGTCGGCCTCAGCGTGGACGGCACCCGCGAACTGCACGACCGCTACCGCCCGACCAAGGGCGGCGAGCCGACCTACGACCGCGTCATCGCCGCCGCCAACCGGCTGGCGGTGGCCGAGGTCCCCTTCTCCCTGCTGTGCGTGGTCAATCGCGACGTCGCGCGCGCGCCGCTCGAGGTCTATCGCAGCCTGCGTGCGATTCCCGGTAGCTTTCGCATCCAGTTCACGCCCTGCGTCGAGACCCGCGACTTCAAGCTGCGCGCGCCCGGTCTCGCCCGACCGGCCGACATGCCGCTGCTCGGCACCCCGCGCACGCGGCCCGATCACCCGCTGTCCATCGTCACCGAATGGTCGGTCGATGCCCGCGACTATGGCGACTTCCTGTGTGCCGTGTGGGCGGAATGGCTGGCGCAGGACTTCGGCCGCCTGCACATCAATGTGTTCGAGACCGCGGTCGCGCAGTCGCTCGGCCTGCCCGCGCAGATGTGCACCAGCGCGCCGGTATGCGGCAAGGCGATGGCGCTGGAGCACGATGGCGAACTCTATGCCTGCGACCACTTCGTCTATCCGGAGTACCGCCTCGGCAACATCCGCGAGGTGCACCAGGGCGACCTCGCCTTCGCCGACAAGCAGGTCCGCTTCGGCCTCGCCAAGCACGACAGCCTGCCTGGCCACTGCCGGCGCTGCCCGCAGTTGCAGCTGTGCTGGGGCGAATGCCCGAAGAACCGCTTGCTGCGAACACCGGAAGGCGAGCCCGGCCTGAACTACCTGTGCGAAGGCCTCGCCGCCTTCTACGCCCGCGTCACGCGGGACATGCCGGAAATCCGGCGCCGGCTCGGTGTGCGTACACCGGGTCCGATCATCCCAAACTGAGGAGACAGCCATGAACAAGAACCGACCAATGCGGACACCCGGCACGAACCCCCGACGGGCCCTCGCCGGTGCCATGCTCGCCGCGGCCCTCGCCGGCACGGCGCCCGCCAAGGCGCAGGCCAAGCCACCCAACATCCTGGTGATCATGAGCGACGACGTCGGCCACACCAACGTCGGTGCGTACAGCCACGGCATGATGGTGCCCACGCCCAACATCGACCGCATCGCCCGCGAAGGCCTGCTGTTTACCGACCATTACGCCCACCCCAGCTCCACCCCGGGGCGCGGCGCCTTCATCACCGGCCAGCTGCCGATCCGCACCGGTCTCACCACCGTCGGCCTGCCCGGCTCGCCGGTCGGGCTGGACGCGCGCGATCCGACCCTGGCGAAAGTGCTCAAGAGCGCCGGCTATCGTACCGGCCAGTTCGGCAAGAACCACCTTGGCGACCGCAATGAGCACCTGCCTACGGTGCACGGCTTCGACGAGTTCTTCGGCAATCTCTACCACCTCAACACCGAGGAAGAGCCCGAGCTGGCGATGTGGAAACAGGACCCCGGCTTCAACAGCCGCTACCGCCCGCGCGGCGTGCTCGACTGCGTCGCCAGCGCCACCGACGACAGTGCCCCCGACCCCCGCTTCGGCGCCTGGGGCAAGCAGCGCTGCAAGGACACCGGCGCGCTGACCTCGAAACGCATGGAAACCGCGGACGAGGAATTCCTCGCCCGCACGCAGGACTTCATGGAGCGCGCGGCCCAGGCCAGTGAGCCCTTCTTCGCCTGGTTCAACCCGACGCGCATGCACATCTACACCCACCTGAAGGAAGAGTCCCGCGGCCTGGCCAATGACATCTCGTCCGAGTTCGACGTATTCGGCAGCGGCATGATGGAGCACGATGGCCACGTCGGCCAGTTGCTCGCCCACCTCGACAAGCTGGGCATCGCGCGCGACACCATCGTCATCTACACCACGGATAACGGCGCCATGTCGGCCTGGTGGCCCGATGGCGGCACCACCCCCTTCCGCGGCGAGAAGGCCACCACCTGGGAGGGCGGCGTGCGGGTGCCGATGCTGGTGCGCTGGCCGGCGGCGATCCCTGCCGGCTCGGTATCCAACGGCATCCAGACGCACGAGGACCTGTTCACCACGCTGGCCGCCGCCGCCGGGGTGACAGGTGTGGCGGAACGCCTGCGCAAGAGCCATCAGGTCTGCATCGACGGTGTGGATAACCTGGCCCACTGGCAGGGCAAGGGCCCCTCCGAGCGCAACACGGTGATTTACTACAACGAGAGCGAACTCACTGCCGTGCGCATCGGACCGTGGAAATCACACCTGAAGACACGAGAGGGTTTCTTCGACCATCAGAAGCCGAGCACGCTGACCTTCAACCTGCGCATGGACCCTTTCGAGCGCCATGACGGCCACAAGGCCAACGAACTGTCGATGCGCATGGGCGTAGCCTGGGGCGGGCAGGTCTACGACCTGATCGGCAGTCACATGCGTTCCCTGCAGGAATGCCCGCCACGCCAGAAGGGCGGCACGCTGGGCGTTCGCGCCCAGTAGCGGGATCCGCACCACTGCCGTCCCTCAGGGGCGGCGGTGGGTCACATGGGTCAGCAGGCACACCGAGCGCGTAGCGTCGATCTGGTCCGCCAGCCCACCCGGCAGGCGCGCCCACACGGACACCCTGCCGAACGCGTCGGCAACGGCTTCGACCGAGGGAAACCACGCCTCAACGATCGCGTCGTACTCGTAACCCGGCGGCGGCTCCCCAGCCACCACGTTCCATACCAAACGGGTCACTGCAGCCCACGGCGAGCCGGCTACGCCGATCAGGTCGCCCGCCTGCAATCGCTGCGCTTCACGCGCGCGCAGGAACAGGACGACGCACACGCCGGTTTCCTCACCGTCCACCAGCACCCGCTCTTCTGCAACCAGGGTGAAATCGCGCACGTAGGTCGAGAACACTCGCGGCTCGTCGGGCCGCATGATGCGCAAGGTCTCTTCGTCGTTCCAGATGTCGTCGGCGGCCTGGCGGTCGCGCAGCGACAGCAGATTGACGCCGTCGTAGTCGATGCTGGCGCCGTTGGGCATACCGGGCCGATCGAGCACGCGCGAACACTGGCGCACGGTCCTGACCTTGTCCTGGACGTTGCGGCACTGGCGGCCCAGCGCGGAATGCTCGCGCCAGGCCTGCGGAAAGTCCTCGGGCGCCAGCGCCGTATTGCGCTTGGCGAGGTAGATCATCTTCCATTGCGTCATGAACGCAGTCCGTCCGGCACCGCCCCCGCCGGAGCAGCGAACGACGCGGGCAGCGCAGCGGCTTCGGCGTATTCCTGACGCATGCGCGCCACCAGTTCGGCCACCGTGGGCACGTCGTGGATGCTGCCGATGCCCTGGCCTGCCGACCACACTTCCTTCCAGGCCTTGGGCTTGGCGTCCAGCCCAGCGAAGAGGTCGTCCTTGCCACCGTCCTGGCTGCCCGCAAGCGCATCCGGGTCGATCCCCGCCGCGCGCACGCTGTTCTTCAGGTAGTTGGCCCAGATGCCGCTGAACACCGGGGTGTAGACGATGTCTGCCGCGCCGTCGCGCACGATCATGTCCTTGTGCGCGGCATCAGCCGCGGCCTCGCGGGTGGCGATGAAGCGCGTCCCCATGTAGCCCAGGTCGGCGCCCATGACCTCGGCGGCACGCAATGCCCGCCCGCTCGACAAGGCGCCCGCCAGCAGCAGGGGACCGTCCCAGAACGCACGCACTTCGGCCACCAGTGCAAAGGGCGACATCGTGCCGCCGTGGCCACCGGCGCCCGCACACACGAGAATCAGGCCATCCACGCCACTGGCGGCAGCCTTGCGCGCATGCTCGACGTTGATGACATCGTGGAACACCAGCCCGCCGTAGTCGTGCACACGCTCGACCACCGCATCCGGGCGGCCCACCGAGGTGATCACGAAGGGCACCCGGTGCCTGACCACGCAATCAAGGTCGGCGTCGCGCCGCGGATTGGATTTGTGCAGGATCAGGTTGGCCCCATAGGGCGCAGCCGGGCACTCAGGATGCGCGCGATCCCAGGCCGCCAGATCCGCCGCAATGTGTGTCAGCCACTGGTCGAGCAGCTCGGGCGTACGCGCGTTCAGCGTCGGGAAGCTGCCGGCAACGCCGGCCTTGCACTGTGCCAGCACCAGCGCCTGGCCACTGGCGAGGAACATCGGCGAACCGATCAGCGGCAGCGCGAGCCGCCCGCGGAACAGGTCGGGAATGGGCATCCCATCTTCTCCGGGAAAATGTCGTCTCGCAGGCGGTCACGAGGGCACGCGGGCGCTCAAGCGCGCGGCATGCCCAACCCACGCTCGGCGATGATGTTGAGCTGAATCTCGTTGGTGCCGGCATAGATCGTGTCGGCGCGCGAGAAGAAGAACACCTGCTGCAGGCGGCGTACCGCGTCGTCGTCCGAGCGCACGTCGCCCGCCACGCCGATCACATCCATCGCCAGCTGGCCAAGCTCGCGGTGCCAGTTCGACCACGCGTACTTGTAGATGAGCGCCTCCGGCCGCACCGTGGTCGAGCTGGTGTCTTCTTCCAGCATGCGCAGGCCGTTGTAGCGCAGGCCCTGCAGGCCCACCCAGGCGTCGGCGATGCGCTGGCGGATGGCCGGGTCGCGCGCAGCACCATTGGCACGCGCAACGTCGACCACCAGCTGCAGCTCATGGATGAAGTGCATCTGCTGGCCGAGCGTGGACACGCCGCGCTCGAAGCCGAGCAGCGCCATCGCCACCTTCCAGCCCTCGCCCGGCTTGCCGACGATGCAGTCGGCCTCGGTCACCGCGCCGTCGAAGAACACCGAGTTGAACTCGGCCTCACCGGTCATCTGGCGGATCGGGTGAATGTCGACGCCCGGCTGGTCGAGCGGCACGAGCAGGAAGGACAGCCCTTCGCGCCCCACCGAACCCGGCGTGCTGCGGGCAATGACGAACACCCAGTCCGACTCGTGTGCGAGCGAGGTCCACACCTTCTGCCCCTGCAGCCGCCAGCGGCCGTCCTCGTCCTGCCAGCAGCGCGTGGTGATGGCGGCGAGATCTGAACCGGCGCCCGGCTCCGAGTAGCCCTGCGCCCAATACTCGCGCCCTTCGCGGATGCCGGGCAGGAAGCGGGCCTGCTGTGCAGGCGTGCCGAGCGCAATCAGCGTTGGCGCCATCAGCGTCTCGCCGATGTGGCCGATGCGGCCCGGCCCGCCGGCGCGCACGTATTCCTCATGGAAGGCGAGCTGCAGCGCCAGCGGCAGGTCGCGCCCGCCGTGCGCCTTCGGCCAGCCCAGGCCGACCCAGCCGCCCGCGGCCAGCGCCTGCTCCCATTCCTTGCGCAGCGCCGGATAGGCTTCCTCGTCACCGGGGCCGCCGCGGTGTTTCAGGCAGGCGAAGCGACCCGTCAGGTGCGTCGCCATCCAGTCGGCGACTTCCTGGCGAAATTCCTGTTCGTTCATGCTCATCGGTCCTTGTTCTTGCGGTCAGGCGGCGTCGAGCAGATGGGCGGCGAGCGCCTCGCGCCAGTCGCGGGTGGGGCCGAACCACTGGCTGGCCCACTGCGCGCGCTTGAAGTGCATCTGCGGGTCGTATTCCCAGGTGAAGCCCACCCCGCCGTGCAACTGGATGGCTTCCTGCGCGCAGTAGCTGTAGGCCTCCGTGGCCTGCACCCGTGCGGCGCCGACTTCGGCCGCCAGCTCGGCGTCGTCCAGCCCGCCTTCCGCGATCCGCGCCGCCACGCCGCGTACGGTGGAACGCGCGGTTTCCATGCGCACCATCATCTCGGCGACGCGGTGCTTGACCGCCTGGAAGCTGGCCACCGGCTTGCCGAACTGCACCCGCTCCTTGGTGTAATCGACGGCCAGCTGCAGGCACTGCGCCGCACCACCGACCTGCTCGGCCGCAAGCTGCAGGGCCGCCAGCACGCGCGTGCGTGCAAGGCCGGCCAGCACTCGTGCCGGATCGTCGACGCGGGCCTCAGCGCCCACGCGGACGTCGGCGAAGGTCCAGCGCGCCTGCGGCCGGGTGAGGTCGAAGACGTCGAGCGGCGTGCGGGTCAGGCCGGCCGCATCCGCAGCGAGCTCGAACAGCGCCACGCCCGGCGCCTCCTCGATACGTGCCGCCACGTAGGCGTGGGTGAGCAGGCCATCATCGAGCACCTGCGCCGCCTCGCCGGCCAGCACCCAGGCATCGCCGTCGCGGCGCGCTTTCACGCTCAACGAGGCCGGCTCGGCATCCAACCCCGGCCCCAGGATCAGCGTGGCAGTACGCTCACCGTAGGCCAGCGCCGCAAGCGCGCCCTGCTGAGCCTCGGTGGTGCCAGCCTGCAGCAGCGCGGTCTGCGCCAGCACCACGTTGCCCAGGAAGGGCGTGCGCACCAGACGCCGGCCCATTTCCTCCATCAGCAGCGCCAGTTCGACCGGCCCCAGGCCGAGGCCGTCGAAGTCTTCCGGCACCTGCACCGCAGCCCAGCCCAGCTCGACGATGCGCGACCACAGTTCGGCATCGGCGTCGGCATCCTTGCGCGCGTTGGTATGGGCAGCGAGGAAGTCGGCCGCCGTCTCCTGCAGCGCACGTTGCTCGTCGGACAGCGTCAGGCTCATCACAGCACCTCGAACAGGCCCGCTGCGCCCATGCCGCCGCCGATGCACATCGACACCACCACATAGCGCACGCCGCGGCGACGGCCTTCGAGCAGCGCGTGGCCGACCATGCGCGCGCCCGACATGCCGAAAGGGTGACCGATGGCGATGGCACCGCCGTTGACGTTCAGGCGGTCGTTGGGGATGCCGAGCTTGTCGCGGCTGTAGAGCACCTGGCAGGCGAAGGCCTCGTTGATCTCCCACAGGCCGATGTCGCTCACCTTGAGGTTGAAGCGCTCGAGCAACTTGGGGATGGCGAACACCGGGCCGATGCCCATTTCGTCCGGCGCGCAGCCGGCCACGGCGATGCCGCGGTAGGCACCCAGCGGCGCGATGCCGCGGCGTTCGGCCTCGTCGCGGCTCATCACCAGCGCGGCCGAGGCGCCGTCCGACAGCTGCGAGGCGTTGCCAGCGGTGACGTATTCGCCCTGCTTCACCCACTGGCCGTCCTTGACCACCGGATTCAGCTTGGCGAGATCCGCCAGCGTGGTCGAGGCGCGGTTGCACTCGTCGCGGGTGGCGACGACGTCCTCGTGACCCACCGGCTTGCCTTCCTTGTCGAACACCAGTTTGCGCGCCGCCAGCGGCACGATCTCGGCGTCGAACAGGCCGGCGGCCTGCGCGGCGGCGGTGCGCTGCTGGCTTTGCAACGAGAACTCGTCCTGCGCGGCGCGCGAGATGCCGTAGCGGGCCGACACGATCTCGGCCGTCTCCAGCATCGGGATGTAGGCCGCGGGCACGATCGCCTTCACCGCTTCGGACTGCGCGCGGTAGGTGTTCTTGTGCTTGGTCTGGGTGAGCGACAGCGACTCGACGCCGCCCGCCACTGCGATCTTCATCTCACCCGCCAGGATGTTCTTGGCGGCGACGCCGATCGTCATCAGACCCGACGCGCACATGCGGTCCAGCGCCATGCCCGGCACGGTGTCCGGCAGGCCGCCGGTGTAGGCGCACAGGCGGCCGATGTTGTAGGCCTGGGTGCCCTGCTGCACGGCGGCGCCCATGATCACGTCCTCGACTGCTGCCGGCTCGATGCCGGCACGCTCGACGACGGCGCGCACCACATGGCCGCCCAGCACCGGCGCCTCGGTGTCGTTGAAGGACCCGCGGAAGGACTTGGTCAGCGCGGTGCGCGCGGTGGAAACGATGACGGCTTCGGTCATGGCGATGTGCTCTCTCGGGAATTCAATCGTTGAAGGTGTAGCGGCTGATGGTGTCGACCACGCAGCCGGGGCGCTCGCTGCCCTCGATCTCGATGGTCACGCGCACGGTGGATTGCACCGCGTCCTTGATGCGTTCGACCTTGAGGATTTCGCCGCGACCGCGGATGCGCGAGCCGACCTTGACCGGCGCCGGAAAGCGCACGCGGTCGCAGCCGACGTTGACGCCCATCTTCAGGTTGTCGGCGCGGATCAGCTGCGGCAGAAACAGGTTGGCGAGTGCGAGCGTCAGGTAGCCGTGCGCGATGCAGGCGCCGAAGGGGCCGTCCTTGGCGCGCGCGGGATCGACATGGATCCACTGGTGGTCGTCGGTGGCGTCGGCAAACCGGTCGATGCGGTCCTGGCGGATCTCGACCCAGTCGGTCGTGCCCAGATCCTGCCCCTCTGCCGCAACCAGCTGCTCGGCACTGGAGAAAACCATGGTCATCGCCGCGCCCCTCAAGCGTGCTGCGAGCTGACCGACAGCACTTCGCCGGTCATGTAGGACGCGTAGTCGCTGGCGAGGAAGACCATCACGTTGGCCACTTCCCACACCTCGGCGGCGCGGCCGAAGGCCTCGCGGCTGGCAAGCTGGGCGAGCAGCTCCTCGCTGGACGCCTTCTTCAGGAATTCGTGCAGCGCGATCGACGGCGACACCGCGTTGATGCGCACGCCATGCTCGGCCGCCTCGACCGCCGAGCAGCGCGTCAGCGCCATCACGCCGGCCTTGGCCGCGGCGTAGTGGGCCTGACCCTTCTGCGCCCGCCAGCCGAGCACCGAGGCGTTGTTGACGATGGCGCCGCGGCCGCGCTTTTCCATGTGCGGCAGCATCGCGCGCGTCATGCGGAAGGTGCCGGTGAGCGTGATGTCGAGCACCCGGCTCCACTCGTCGTCGGTCATCTCGGTGACGCGCTTCTCGCCGCCCAGGCCGGCGTTGTTGATGAGCACATCCACGCCGCCGAGCTTGTCCTCGGCAGCAGCGACCAGGGCCTGCACTTCCTCTTCATGGGTGACGTTGCACAGCTGGCCCCAGACGTTCTGCAGGCCGGTGTCGGCCTTCAGCTTCGCGACCGCCTCTTCCAGCCGGCGCGGATGGATGTCGGAGATCATCAAGGCGCGGCAACCTTCTTCGGCGCACTTGCGCGCAGCGGCAAAGCCGATGCCGGCGCCCGCAGCGGCGGTGATCAGGACGGACTTGCCAGCCAGCAACTGGTGACCGGGGACGTAGGCGGGGGCTTCTTTCACGGCACGAACCTCGAAGGGTGGAGATGCCGTCATTTATAGGGGGGGTGCAGGAGGGCAGCATCGTCAAAACGGACGGGGCCGCAAATGCGCGCCACATTCCCGATTGGGAAAATTTGTTTCCTTGCGCGGCGCTCTGGCCCTGAGTTTCCCGAACGGAAAATATGAAACCAAGCGGTATCCGTGACGAGGCTCGATAGAATAGGCGGCTTCAAGCACAAGCCCGATTCGATGACGGACAGCCGCCCCACCTCAGAGCGCATTCTCGACGTTGCCGAGGAACTCTTCGCCAGCACGGGTTACCACGCAACCTCACTCGGTGACATCGCAGACCGGGTCGGCATCCGTACGCCAAGCCTCTACAACCACTTCAAGAACAAGGAAGCCCTGTACGCTGCCGTGCTGGAGAGACTGATGGCGCACTTTCGCCCCATCATCGCAGCCGCAGCACCGCAGCCAGGGGGCGCGCCTCACGGACGACGAGAGGCGCTGGCCTGGGCGCGACGCATGGTCGAGTGCTACTTCGCGCATCCCAACTTCGCCCGCCTGCTGCAGCATGCCGCGCTGGCCGAGACCCCGATTGCAGGCGCGCAGATCCAGGCACTGTTCGAACCCTTGTTCGCCCCGGTCACCGAGGGCGCACGCATGCCCCAGGCGCTGCAGCCCTGGGCGGTCATGGACTTCAACAACCTGCTGGTGTCCTACATCACGCTTGCACCGCTGTACCGCGGCCTGATCGGCATCGACCCGATGGCGCCCGAGGGCCGCGCCCGCCACGTCGAGATGGTGCTCGAGCTCGTCGATGCAGCACTCTCGCAACAGGCGCTGCGCCCCGCTCACCCCAGGGGCGCACCGGCAATGCCTCAGGACCCGGGTACCGGCCACAGTGGCGGTAGCACGTAGGCGCCGGTGAGCGCCTCCTGCCGTGGCTGGTAGAGACGCGCGATCACGTAGAACGCGCCGCTCGGCGTGGGCAGCCAGTTGTGCGGCCCCTCGGCGGGCTCGTCGGCCTGCAGATGGAGCGTCAGAGCCCCATCCTCGCCATGCACCAGTCCGGGAGTCCTGTCGCCGATGCTGTAGCGCCGGATCGGGTTCTCGACCAAGGCATGCGTGCGTGCGTCGTAGACCGAGATGGACCAGAACGCATCCACCGGCGGCAAGCCACCTTTTTCGAATCTGAGCGTGTAACGCTGGCCACCATGCAGCAACTTGCCGTCGGCTGAGAACAAATTGGCCGGATAGAGGTTCTCCTCCGCCCGGTTTGCCCCCGTACCCGTGCGCACGACGCCGGCCCGGCGCAGGTAGTTGTAGCCATAGGTCCCCAGATCGCGAAGCACGATCCAGCCTGGCTCGACCTTTTCGCGCGCCGCGAGCTCGATCAAGCGCGCGCCGTCCTTGAGCGCGCGCTGCAAGCCTGCAACGACGGCGGGATTCGCCGTGGCGAGGTCAAAGACCTGGCTTGGGCCGACGCCGATCCGGTCGAACTGGGCCATCAGCGCGGCCTCGTCGGCCCTTGTGGGCGATTCGCGCAGGATACGGTTCAACCAGGTAAAGAACTCGACGCGCTGCAGATCCTCCCGCACCGGAAAGTCACGCGGAGCCGGCTCGTGACTGCCCTCGTGCGCGCTGATCCGAAAGGCGTCGATCAAGCGACTGGCCTCTTCCATATCGGCGTCCCCTGCGCTGTACATGCGCCCCAGCAGATACACCACGGTGGTCGAGTTCTCGATCAGCTGCATGCCGGCGGGTAGCGCGCCCTGCCACCCCGGAGGCACGAACAGGAACCGGCCGGCGCCGGTGCCCGTCGTGCGACGACCAATGTGCTCGGTCTCGGCGTAGAGATCGCTGATCGCCACCGTGTAGTAACGCCCTGCGGTATCGGGCACGTCCAGCACCACAGGGCCGGCGGACAGATCGAGCCATGCACTGAAGTAGATGGTGTCGTTGTTGGGCGCACGCAGGTCGCCCTCGGTGCCCGGTGTCGCCAGGGTCCGGTAGTTGAACATCGTGTTGACTGGCGCATAGACGCGCTGCACCCCGTCAGCGCGCCGCGTCTCGCGCCCCATTACGTGCATCAGATCGACAGCGGGATAGCCATATACATAGGCCTGCACGCCGATGTGGTACGCGAGGCTTTCCTCGCGCTCGTCGATGTCGCGCTGCACGTCCGGCAAAGGCCCTGCCCCCTGAACGCTGCCAATGAGTGCAAGCGTCGCCAAGGTGCCGGCAATACGTCTGATCATGGGTGTCTCCTCATTCTTGCTTGGTCTGTTCCAACGGAGCTCAATGGATGAGCAGTTGACACTATAAACTAATAGTTGTTAGTTTTAGATCAGATCAACGCTTCCCATCCACCATTCACGAGCGCCTTGACCATGACCTCGGAACAACAGCATCAACTGCCGGACGACATCGACGTGTTCTCGCCCGAGGCCTACGCCGACGAGGCCGGGCTCTACCGCCAGCTCGCTCACCTTCGTCGCAACTTGCCCCTGTCCTGGGTCGACCGGGCACCGTACCGCCCCTTCTGGCTCGTCACCCGCAACGAGGACATCAAGCTCATAGAGAAGAACCACGGGATCTTCCTGAGCGCTCCACGCCTGACCTTGATTCCCGAGGCCATGGAGGCGGCGACGCTCGCGCGCTACGGCAGTCGCACGGGCGGTTCGCGAACCATTCTCGACATGGACGAACCCGAGCACAGCCAGTACCGGAACATCGCCGCACGCTGGTTCATCGGCAGCGGCCTGCGCGAACTCACGCCCGGGATCGACGCCATCGCCGAAAAATACGTCAACCGCATGATCGGGATGGATGGCGAATGTGACTTCGCGAGCGACATCGCCGTGTGGTACCCGCTTGAAGTCATCGCCTCGATCCTCGGCGCCCCGCTTGAGGACGCGCCCTACATCCTGCGCATGACACAGGCGCTGCTCGCAGCCGGCGACCCCGAGCTTCAGCAGGACGGCGACTACGGCGCGGCCGCATTCGAGGACTTCGCCGGCTATCTGGGCAAGATGCTGGCCGAACGGCGCGCATGCCCAACCGGCGACCTGACAAGCGCGATCGCCAACGCATCGATCGACGGCAATCCGATCGGGATGATCGAAGCGCTCTCCTACGTGCTGGTCGCGATCACCGCCGGCCATGACACCACGTCGGCCGCACTGGCCGGCGGCATGCTGGGCTTCGCCACCCACCCGGAGGAGATGACCAAGCTCGTCGCCAATCCGGGGCTGCTGCGCAACACCAGCAACGAGATCTGCCGCTGGGTGTCGCCGATCCACCATTTCATGCGCACCGCGAGCGAGGACTTCCGGCTGCGCGACGTCACGCTACGCGCGGGCGACGCGGTGGCGCTGATCTACCCCTCGGGCAATCGCGATGAAGCCGTGTTCGAAGAACCAGACCGCTTCCTGATCGACCGCGACACCTCGGGCCACGTCGCATTCGGCTACGGCGTGCACGCCTGCATCGGACGCCAGTTGGCCCTGTTCGAACTGGACGCATTCTTCGGCAAGCTGATCCCGCGCCTGTCGTCCCTCGAACTGGCCGCCACGCCAGTACCCATCGCGTCCAACTTCGTGGGTGGCTATCGCCGCCTGCCGATCCGCTATGTCGTACGCTGACGCGACCTCAAGCCACATGTGCCTGACATGTGGCTTCATCTACGACGAAGCGAGCGGTCTGCCAGGGCAAGGCATTGCGCCCGGCACCGCATTGTCGGACCTTCCCGTCGACTGGGTGTGTCCGGACTGCGGCCGGCCAAGGGACAGCTTCGAGACGGTGGACTGAGGCCCAATCAAGCGCCGACCGCGGCCAGTATCCGCGACCGCGTCGCCACGATCTTCCACGCGCCGTCGATGCAACGGTACTCGTCGTCATACATCACACCCAGCCGGCGGGTCGCGCCGGTTTCGGCATCCAGATTGAAATAGGACAAGGCCCAGCGCCCGCGCGCGTGGTCAGCGGCGAGCAGTTCGATTTCGGGGTTGGCGCCGTGGTGGCTGTCGCGCACGCGCGGGTGGCAGGCGAGCGACTGGTAGAGGGCGACGAAGCTGTCGCGGTCGTCGAAACGGCCGACGGCTTCATAGTCGATCACGATCGGGCCGCTGGCGAAACAATCGCGGATGGTATCGACGTCCTTGAGGTCGCAGGCGTTGAGATAGCGGTGCTTGAGCAGGCGGATCGCCTCGAGGGCTTCGAGGCGGGCGATACGTTTGTCGAGATCCATGTAGCGTTCCCTCAGCTCACGCGCGCGGGATGGAAGGCGCAGGGTGCGCCGAGGATGTTGCGCCAGGTCGGCGGTTCACGGCCGTCCTCGTCGCGAACGCCGTAGCGCTGCGCGAGTTCGGCAACGATCTGCGTGCGTCCGGAGAGCGCGGCCAGCTCCGGATCGCGCCACAGTGCGTGGATGACGCGGCCAACGAACTGCGGGCTCTCGCTGCGCGCCATGAAGTCGCCGTAGGCGTCACCACGCAGACGGGCGGCGATGGCCGTGCGTTCGGTGCGCTGAACACCCAGCCACAGCGACACCGCCGCCACGCCGGTGCCCTCGAAATCCACCGCCATGTCGGCCGCCATCTTGTCGCAGCCGGCCTTCTGCGCGCCATAGGCCGGGCCATGCATGTAGCACCCAGCGCCATACGAGGAGGTGAACGCGACCAGCCCCTTCCCCGCCTTCAGCAGCAGCGGTGCGGCGTGCCAGGCGGCAACATAGTTCGAACGCAGCCCGACACCGAACATGTCGGCCTGGGCAAGCGGCTTGGTCCAGAACGGGCCTGGCTCGATCAGGCTGTCGTCGATGACCAGGGCGTTGTTCACCAGGATGTCGAGGCGGCCCTGCTCGCGTTCGACGCGCTCGAACAGCGCCTTCACCTGGGCGTCGTCGCCATGGTCGCAATGCACCGCGATCCCCTGCCCGCCCGCGGCGGTCACCGCGGCGGCGGCGTCGTGGATGGTGCCGTGCAGCGGCGTGTCGCCGATGCGCGATGCGCCGTCGGTGGTGCTGCGCCCGGTGACGTAGACGGTCATGCCGGCCGCGCCGAGCGCTTCGGCCACGCCGCGGCCCACGCCACGGCTGGCACCGGTGACGACGGCAACGCCCGACCTGACGGTTGCGGGTGTTTTCATCGAACCTCCTTCATCGACAAGCGCTGCGGGGAGCCAACGGCCTCAAGCCAGCCGCGGCGGCCGGCGATCCGCCCACGGCGCGGCCTTCTCCAGCTGCACGGCCAGCGCGATCAGGCGTGCCTCGCCGCCGTAGGGCGCGGCGAACTGCACGCCAATCGGCAGGCCTTCGGCGCTCCAGTGCAGCGGCACCGACATCGCCGGCAGGCCGGTCATGTTGAACATGGAGGTGAAAGCCGACGCCAGCACCGCCCTGCGCGCGAAGTCCTTGAAGGGCTGGTCGAGCGAGAGCTCGCCGAGCTTGGGCGGCAGTGCGGCGGTGGTCGGCGACAGGATCAGGTCGTAGCGCGCGAACAGCTCGTCCAGCACACGGCCGCCGCGGTCGAACACGCTGCGCGCCTTGAGAATCTGCTCGGCGGTGTAGGACTGGGCCTTCTGCATGCTTTGCCAGTCGATCGGCTCGAACTCGTCCTCGCGCGCCGCGCGGCCGATCGCCTTCTCGCGCTCGCGCACGGTGTAGAGCATGCCGCTGGCGGTGACCACGCCCATGCTGCCAGCCATCTCCAGGAAGGGCAGCGCCGACAGGTCGATCGGCTCGACGTGATGGCCCAGGCCGGCGCATAGGGTGGCAGCCTTGTTCGACGCTTCGATGCACTCCGCATGCACGCCGGCGCCGAACAGATTGGCCTGGAACAAGCCGATCTTCAGCGCGCGCGGCGCCTGCTCCAGCGCCGCGAGCAGGTCGGCGGTCGGCGGCAAGGTGCGCGCGCCCGGCTCCGCGCCCTGGCTGAGCTGCATCAGCAAGGCCGTATCGCGCACGCTGCGGCTGATCACGTTGTGCGCCGACAGGCCGAGCCAGCCTTCGAGCGACTTCGGCCCCATCGGGATCAGTCCGCGGCTGGGCTTGAGGCCGAACAGGCCGCAATGCGAAGCCGGGATGCGGATCGAGCCGCCGCCGTCGCTGGCGTGGGCCACCGGCAGCACACCGGCAGCGACCGCCGCCGAGGCTCCGCCCGAGGAACCGCCAGAACTGCGTTCGAGATCCCAGGGGTTGCGGGTGGCGCCGAAAAGGCGCGATTCGGTGGTGGCGGTCTGGCCGAATTCAGGCGAGGCAAGCTTGGCGAAGATGTTGAGGCCCGCCGCCTGGTAACGCTGCACCAGGGTGGAATCATGGTCGGCCACCGCATCCTTGAAGAAGGCGCAGCCGTTGGTGGTGACCGTGCCCTTGAGCGCGACGCCGAGATCCTTCAGCGCGAACGGCACACCGGACAAGGCGGGGCGCGCCTCGCGCTCAGCCTGGCCGGCAGCATCCAGTGCGCGCGCGGCCTCGCGTGCGAGATCGAAGTGCGGCACGGTGACGGCGTTGATCGCCGCGTAGGCCTCGGCACGGGCGATCGCCGCCTCGAGCACCTCGCTCGGCTTGACGTCGCCGCGGCGGATGCGCAACGCGATCTCGGTCGCGTCCCACTGCTCGTAGTCGGGCAGCGGCAGGGACACGGCCGTGGCAGCTGCAGCAGCGGCGGGGCTGGCCCCACCCAGGCCCACAGCCGCCGCGCCGCCGAGCACTGCACCCGTCTTCAGGAAATCACGACGCTGCTGCACCACCGCCCGTTCGCTCATCTCAAGTCCCCCATACCTTTTGCGCAGGCACGGCCTGCTTCATCAGTTCATCGACCGTCGCGCCCGCTTCCATCGGCGTCAGGCGCGCGCCCTTGTCCTTCTGCGGACCGGTGCGCCAGCCGTCGCACACCGAGATGCGCCCGCCCTGGCTCTCGAACACCTGGCCAGTGACGTGCGAGGACAGCTCGCTGCCCAGCCAGACGACCAGCGGCGCAACGTTTTCGGCTGCCCAGGCGTCGAAGCCGGTTTCCGGCGCCTTGACCACGTCGGGCATCGCGCTCTCGGTCATCGAGGTGCGCGCGGCCGGGGCCAGCGCGTTGGCGGTGACACCATAGCGCGCCAGCTCGGCGGCCTGCACCAGGGTCAGCGCGGCGATACCGCCCTTGGCCGCAGAATAGTTCGACTGCCCGACCGAGCCCTGCAGGCCGGCGCCGGAGCTGGTGTTGATGATGCGCGCCGCGATCCTGTTGCCGGCCTTGGCCTGGTCGCGCCAGCGCTTGCCGAGGATGTTGGCGAGGCAGAAGTGGCCCTTCAGGTGCACCCGCATGACCTGCTCCCAGTCGTCTTCCGACAGGCTGATGAACATGCGGTCGCGCAGGATGCCGGCGTTGTTCACCACCACGTGCACCTCGCCGAAGGCCGCCACGGCGGCATCGACGATCTGCTGCGCGGTGTCGATGCGGGTGATGTCGTCGGCGTTGGCGATCGCCTTGCCACCCGCCGCGGCGATCTCGGCGACAACGGCGTCGGCCGCTTCCTTGCGGATGTCGTTGACCACCACGTTCGCGCCCTCGGCCGCGAAGGCCAGTGCATAGGCGCGGCCCAGGCCGCCGCCGGCGCCGGTGATGATGACGGTGCGTCCTTCACAAATTCCCATGTCGATCCCTTCTCTTACAACCGTTCAATGATGGTGACGTTGGCCTGGCCGCCGCCTTCGCACATGGTCTGCAGACCGAAGCGGCCGCCGCTGCGCTCGAGCTCGTGCAGCAGCGCGGTCATCAGGCGGGCGCCGGTGGCGCCGAGCGGGTGGCCCAGGGCGATGGCGCCGCCGTTGGGGTTCATGCGCGCGGGGTCGTAGTCGAGCTCCTTCTGCCAGGCCATGACCACCGAGGCGAAGGCCTCGTTGATCTCGACCACGTCGATGTCGCTCATGCGCATGCCGGCCTTCTTGAGCGCGGCACGGGTGGCGGGGATCGGCGCGGTGAGGTGCCAGATCGGGTCGTCGCCCAGCACCGACAGGTGGTGGATGCGCGCGCGCGGGGTCAGGTTGTAGCGTTTGAGCGCGGCCTCCGACACCACCAGCAGCGCGGCCGAGGCGTCGCAGGTCTGGCTCGACACCGCGGCGGTGATCGACGGGTACTCGGGGCCGACCGGCTCCAGTTCGGCCATTTTCTCCAGCGTGGACACGCGCGGCGTCTCGTCCTTCGTCACGCCCTCCAGGCCGACGATCTCGCGCTCGAAGCGGCCTTCGGCGATCGCGGCCAGCGCGCGGCGGTGGCTCTCGAGCGCATAGACCTCCATGTCGCGACGGCTGCACTGCCAGTGGTCGGCGATGCGCTGCGCGGAGTAGAACTGATTCACCGGCTGGTCGCCGAAGCGCGCCTTCCAGCCCTTGCTGCCGGAGAACGGGTCGGGAAAGCCGAGCGGCTGGCCCGCGAGCATGGCCGACGAGATCGGAATCTGGGTCATGGTCTGCACCCCGCCCACGGCGACCACGTCCTGCGTGCCGCTCATCACAGCCTGGGCGGCGAAGTGCACCGCCTGCTGCGAGGAGCCGCACTGGCGGTCCACCGTGGTACCGGGCACGTTCAGCGGCAGGCCGGCGGCCAGCCAGGCGGTGCGCGCGATGTCGCCCGCCTGCGAGCCGATGGTGTCGACGCAGCCGAAGATCACGTCATCGTATTCGTCGGCGGGAATGGCATTGCGCTCGACCAGCGCCTTCAGCACATGCGCGCCGAGGTCGATCGCATGGACGTGGGACAGACCGCCCTTGCGCTTGCCCGTGGGGCTGCGCAGGGCATCGACAATGTAGGCTTCAGCCATATTTATTCCTCGAACGTGTGGCCGGGGCCGAGCGCGGCACCGTCGGCCAGGATCGCGTCGGCAACGCGGGCCTTGTGGAAGCCGCGGTCACCCCAGGCGGCATCCAGCGCCCAGGCACGCTTCATGAACATCTGCAGATCGACTTCCCAGGTGTAGCCCATCGCGCCGTGCACCTGGATACCCTGGCGTGCGCCCAGCCAGGCCGCCTCGCCGCAGGCGAGCTTGGCGTGCGAGACACGCGCATCGGCACCCGCCTCGCCATGGGCGAGCGCATAGGCAGCACGGTAGAGCACAGGCTTGGCGAACTCGATCTTGGTGGCGACGTCGGCGAGGTGGTGCTTGACCGCCTGGAAGCTGCCGATCGGCTTGCCGAACTGCTTGCGCTGCGCCACGTAGTCGACCGACAGGTCGAGCATGCGCTGCGCCAGGCCGAGCAACTGCCCGGCAGTGGACAAGGCACCGCGGTTGAGCGTCTGCGCCCACAGCGCGCGGCCGGCCTCGCCGCCGGCGATCAGCGTGGACGCGGCGGGCGTCCAGCGCACGCGCGCGAGGCGGCGCGACAGGTCGATGCTGGGGTTGGGCTCGACCTCGACCTGCTCGCGCGGCACGGCATGCACTTCGTCGCCATGCGCAAGGAGCAGCAGGTTGGCCGGGTTGGCGTCGGCCACCAGCGGATTGACCGGGTGCGCAACCGCGATACGGATGCTGCCCTCGGCAATGCGGCCGAGCCAGTCTTCGCGCGACACGGTGCCAGCCGGCAGCGCGGCGATGAGACCAGCAGCAACGTAGGCCGCGTCGGCGAGCGAGTCCGGGATGGCGTAGTAGCCCAGCTCCTGCGTCATCAGTGCCCAGGCGATATCGTCCATGCCCAGGCCGCCGCAGTCCTCGGGCACCGACAGCGCGGTCAGGCCCTGCTCGGCGATGTTCTTGCGCAGTTCGGGCGAGCGCCCGGTGTCGGTTTCCCAGATCTCGCGCAGCATCTCGGGCGCGGCTTCGGTCATCAGGAAGCGGCTCACCGCCTCGCGGAAGGTGAGCTGGTCGTCGGTGAAGGTGAAGTCCATGGCGGCCCCTTCCTTATTTCGGCAGGCCGAGCATGCGCTCGGCGATGATGTTGCGCTGGATCTCGTTGGTGCCGGCGTAGATCGGCCCGGCCTGCGCGAACAGGAAGCCATCCAGCCAGCGCGCGGCCTCGACTGCCGCCGGCGCGTCGCCGGTGAGTTCGCCGAGCGGGCCGAGGATGCGCATCGCGGTCTCGTGCATCTTCAGGTCCAGCTCCGACCAGTAGATCTTGTTGGTGCTGGCCTCGGCGCCGATGCGGGCGCCCTTCGCCAGCCGGCCCACGGTGTGGTAGGCGGCGAGCGCGTAGGCCTCGGTGCCGGTCCAGGCCTCGATGACCGCGTCGCGGATGCTGGGGTCGCGGTCGGCGACCTCGCGGTTCGCCTTGTAGAGCTCGACCAGACGGCGCGCGGTGTACTGGAAGCGCGCCGGCGAGCGCAGCAGCAGGCCGCGCTCGAAGCCGGCGGTGGCCATCGCCACATGCCAGCCCTGGCCTTCGTCGCCGATGCGGTTCTCCACCGGCACCTTGACGTCGTCGAAGAAGATCTCGGCGAAGGCCTGCTTGCCGTTGAGCGCCTGGATCGGGCGGATGGTCACGCCCGGCGCATCCAGTGCCACCGCCAGATAGGACAAGCCATGGTGGCGGCTGGAGGCGGGGTCGCTGCGGAACAGGCCGAACAGCAGGTCGGCATAGCTCGCACGCGTCGACCAGGTCTTCTGGCCGTTCACCACATAGTGCGTACCGTCGGCCGACAGGATGGCCTTGCTGGTGATCGCCGCCATGTCCGAGCCGGCGTTGGGCTCGGACCAGCCCTGCGCCCACATGTCTTCGCTCGAGGCCATGCGCGGCAGGAAGCGCGCCTTCTGTTCCTCGGTGCCGAATTCGATCAGCGTGGGGCCGAGCAGGAGCTGGCCGTTCTGGTTCACACGCATCGGTGCGCCGGCGCCGTAGTACTCCTCCTCGAAGATCAGCCATTCGATGAGGTCGCAGCCGCGGCCGCCCAGGGCTTCGGGCCAGATCACCATCGACAGGCGCGCGTCGAACAGCTTGCGCTCCCATTCGCGGTGCTGCTCGAAGCCCTCGCGGGTGTCGTAGCTGGCCAGCGGCTCGCGCGGCAGGTTGGCCGCGAGCCAGGCGCGCACTTCCTCGCGGAAGGCTTTCTGCCGGGGGGTGTAGGCGAGATCCATGGTGTCCTCAGAACTTGGCTTCGCGTTTCTCGACAAAGGCGCGGCGGGTTTCCGCCGAGTCGGGGCTGGTGTAGGCCTGCAGCGTGAACCCCTGCTCCCAGCGGTACTTGTCTTCCAGGTTGCCGTCCTCGATGCCGTTGAGCGCCTCCTTGGCGATGCGGATCATGGCCGGGCTCTTGGCGGCGATCTTGCGGGCGATGTCGAGTGCGGCCTCGCGCAGCTCGGCCTTGGGCACGATGCGCTCGATGAAGCCGTAGCGCTCGGCCTCGCGCGCACCGATCTTCTCGCCGGTGAAGAACAGATAGCGCACCTTCTGCACCGGGAACAGGCGCTGCAGGTGGGCACCGCCACCCATCGCGCCGCGATCGACCTCGGGCAGCGCGAAGGTAGCGCACTCGGCAGCGACGACGATGTCGGCCGCGCCGGTGATGCCGATGCCGCCGCCGAGCACGAAGCCGTGCACCGCGACGATGACCGGCACCGGGTTGCGGTGCACCGCCTTGAAGGTGGCGTAATTGCCGCCGTTGACGGCGACGATGCGCTCGGGATGAGCGTCGAGTTCCTTGATGTCCACGCCGGCGCAGAAACCGCGGCCCTCGGCACGGATCACGATCACGCGTACCTCGGGGTCGTGGCCGAGTTCGTCGATGCGGTGTGCGAGCGCATACCACTCGCTGCTGTCGAGGGCGTTGACCGGGGGCTTGTTGATGACCAGTTCGGCAATGCCGTTGTCGATCGTTGTCTGGAATGCCTGGCTCACGTTATCGGGCTCCGTGGGGGTCGTGTCTTATGTGGGGTTCGGGCTGTGCGCTCAGGCGACGGCCGCTGTCTGTTTGCAGGCTTCAGTGCCGCGTGCGTCGTCGAGGCGGGCGTACAAGGCGGCGAGGCAGGCCTCGGCTTCCGCGGCGATGCCCTGGATGACGTCCTCGCAGCTCTCGAGCTTGCCGATCGCCGCCGCCACCTGGCCGCTGGGCAGGATGCCCTCGTCGGGGTAGCCCTCGACCATCGAGCGCTGCAGCAGCACCGGCTGGTTGGCCGACATCACCGTCTGCGACACCGCGCCCGGGTCTTCCTTGAGGGCCTGGCGGAAAACGCCGAGCATGTGGCCGAAGCTCATGCCGGTCTGCTGCTTCCACTGCCAGGCGCTCCTGAGCGCGATCAACAGCCGGCCCAACGGGCTGGCGGACTCGAGCTTGTTGATGAAGGGGTTCTCGATCATGCGGTGGCGCATGCCATCGACCGCGAGCGTGACGCGCACCTTCTGCGGGTCATCGACCTTGACGTAGCGCTCGAGCGTGGCCGGCGGGGTGGGCGAATCGGTGGTCATCAGGAAGCGCGTGCCCATGGCGATGCCGGCCGCGCCTGCGGCCAGCGCCGCCGCCAGGCCGCGGCCGGTGGAGTAACCACCCGCGGCGATCACCGGCACCTTCACCGCCGCCAGCACCTGCGGCAGCAGGATGGTGGTCGGCACGCCGCCGGTGTGGCCACCGCCCTCACCGCCCTGGATGGTGATCATGTCGGCGCCGAGCTCAACGGCCTTGATCGCATGCTTCAGCGCACCCACGGTGGGGATGCACAGCACGCCGGCTTCCTTGAAGCGGGCGATGGTCTTCTTGTCCGGGCCGCGGCCGTAGCTCACGGCGCGCAGCTTGTACTGGATGGCCAGGTCGACGCACTGCGCGGCGTTCTCCTGGAACATGTGGAAGTTGAGGCCGAAGTTGCTGCCGCCGGTGGCAGCGATCACCTTCTTGATCTCGCCTTCGATCTTGTCGGCATCGATGGTGGCGCCAGCGAGAAAACCAAAGCCGCCGGCCTTGGTGGTGGCGATCACCAGATTGGCGTCCGCCACCCAGCCCATCGCGGTCTGGATGACGGGGTAGCGGCAGCCAAGGCGCTCGGTGAGCGGGGTGCGCAGCAGCGCCGAGAAATCGTGCGTGTCGGGGGTATGGCTCATGCCTTGTCCTCGCCTGCGGCCCGCTTGTTGGCGCTGGCCATGGCCTTGGCGTCGTAGCCGCCGAGCTTGTCGCCCGACAGCAGTTCGTTGTGGGTGTGGGCGAAGTGGTGCCAGGCGAACACCGCATCCATCGCCGTGCGCTTGCCCTGCAGGTCCTCGACGTGGTTGATCGCCTGCTTGGTCAGCGCCAGGCCCATGCGCGGCTGCTTGGCGACACGCGCGGCCAGCGCATAGGTCTCGGCCTCGAGTTGCTCACGCGCGACGACGCGGTTGACCATGCCCATCTGGTAGGCACGCTCTGCACCCATGCGGTCGCCAGTCATCAGGAATTCCTTGGCGATGCGCGGGTTGAGCTCGTAGGGGTGAGCGAAGTACTCCACCCCGGGGATGCCCATGCGCACCACCGGGTCCTGGAAGAAGGCGTCGTCGCTGGCGACGATGAGGTCGCACACCCAGGCCAGCATCAGCCCGCCGGCGACGCAGGCGCCCTGCACCATGGCGATGGTCGGCTTGGGCAGCTCGCGCCAGCGCCGGCACATGTTCAGGTACACCTCCTGCTCGCGCACGTAGAGGTATTCGCCGCCCGGCTTGTTGGTGTGGTCCCACCACAGATGCACGCGGTCGAAGGGCTTGTTGATGTCGCGCCCCGGCGTACCGATGTCGTGGCCGGCGGAAAAATGCTTGCCGTCGCCGCGCAGCACGATGACCTTCACGGCGTCGTCATCCACCGCACGGCGGAAGGCGGCGTCCAGCGCATAGGTCATCTGCGAGTTCTGCGCGTTGTTGAACTCGGTACGGCTCATCGTCACCGTGGCGATACCGTCGGCCACGGCGTAGTGCACCGGGCTGTCGGTCTCGTACACCGCGTTGTCGGGGCGGGTGACGAAGTTCTGGTCGGGGGCGCTCATGGGCTTCTTCCTTGGCCTGATCAGGCTGCGGCGCGGATGCCGGGCGGATTGCCCTTGACCTGCGCGCCGCGCAGGTCGTGCGGATCGAGGCGGCGGATGATCTCCAGCTGCGCCGCGGTCGGGTGCGGGGTCTCGCCCAGCTCCGGCGCCTTCAGCAGCGGGAAGCCGGTCTTTTCCTGCACCTCGTCGAAGGACACGCCCGGGTGCAGCGAGCGCACGCGGATGGCGTGGCCCGGGCCTTCGAAGTCCAGCACGCACAGATCGGTGACGATGCGGCGGATGTCCATGAAGTCCTGGCGCATGCCGGGTTCCCAGCGTGCGGGGTTGAAGCCCACGCCCGACACCATGTCCACCTCGCCTTCGACGAACACGCGCTTGCTGTGGTTGGGCACGAAGAAGGAGTTGATGTGGTTGATGCTGTTGCCCGGCAGGCCGCGCACGCCGAGGATGGCGGCCTTGGGCTTCCTGTAGTCGCCCACCACCGACAGGTTGGTCTGGCCGAAGCGGTCGATCTGGGTCGGGCCGATCATGGCGTGGCGACGGCCGCCCCACACGCACTCGAACACGCGCTCGAAGGACATGTAGCCGGAGTACTTCGGCACGTAGTCCCCGCGCGGGCCGAGCGGAATCGGCTCCTCGACCAGGAAGCACTCGCTGTCGGTCATCAGCAGCTCGGGGGCGTAGGTGAGCTTGGCCAGGCTGGCGCCCAGGCGCGGAATCACGCCGATGCCCGAGGCCAGCACCTCGCCGTCGCCGCGCCAGGCTTCCGAGGCCGCGACGATCATCAGTTCGGCGAGGGTGAATTCAGTGTTGTTGCTCATGCCGCTCGCGCTCCTCAAAACACCGGCAGGGGCAGCTTGCCCATGCGTTCGATACCGCCGTTCTTGTCCTGGTAGGCGGCCTCGCCCGGGGTGACGAACTCGTCCATGTAGGCCTGCCAGCCACCGTCATCCGCTGCGCTCGCGACGTAGCGCTTGAAGTGGGCCATGTCCCAGCCGTACTCGGGCGCGCAAGTGGTCGGGTGGGCACCGCAGGGCGCATGCACCACGCCCTTCACCAGGTAGCGCTCGAAGGTGTTGAAGCGGGCCTGGTCGGGGGTGAGCGCGAGGCGCTCCTCGACGCGTTCGGCCGACACGTAGCAGGCATCCGCCGCACGCGCGACGAGGTGATCGAAATACGGGTCACCGCCCTGGATCAGGGTGTTGCCGAGTTGGTCGGCAACATTGACGTGCACCAGCGCGACGTCGAGCTTCAAGGCCGGCATCGCCAGCAGCACCTCGCCATCGGCGTAGGGCGACTGGATGGTCTTGAGCTCGGGGTTGAGCTTGGTGACATCGGTCGCCAGACCGCAGCGCGTCGGCAGGAAGGGCACGCGCATGCCGGCGGCACGCAGGCCCCATTGCCACATGCCCTCGTCGAGTTCCAGCAGCTCCAGTGCGCCGGATTCACGCACCTTGCGGTACCAGGGCTCGAGCGGGATGGCATCCAGCGTAGCGAAGCCGAAGATCAGCTTCTTCACCTTGCCGGCGGCGCACAGCATGCCGACGTCCGGGCCGCCATAGGCCACCACGGTGAGGTCCTTGACGTCCGAGCGCAGGATCTCGCGCACGATCGCCATCGGCTTGCGCCGCGGGCCCCAGCCGCCGAAACCGATGGTCATGCCATCGCGCAATTGGGCGACGACATCGGTCGTCGTCATCAGTTTGTTCATGGTGCTTTCCTGTTGCCGGCCGCGCTCAGGCGGCCTGTTCCTGCTGGCCGACGCCGAAGTCGTGGCCCCAGATGCTGACGCGGGTGAACTCGAAGGCGTTGTGGCGTTCCCAGTCGCACTGCAGGCCGCCGTAGCCGTACTCGAGGTCGAAGCCCGAGGGCGTCTTCATGTAGAAGGAGATCATGCGGTCGTTGAGGTGCTGGCCCAGCGTGGCCGACAGCGGCACCTTGTGCGCGATGCGGCGGTCGTGGGCACGGCCGACCTCGGTCATCGAATCGACCTCGACCATCACATGCACGCAGCCGCTCGGCACCGGGTACTCGGCGATCGCCAGGCTGTGGTGACGGGCGTTGTTGCAGTGCAGGAAGTGGATGCGCACCGGCGGCGCAGCCGGATCGGGACGGAAGTTGAAAATGTCCGACAGGCCGAAACCGAGCACGTCGCGGAAGAAGGCCGCGGTGGCATCGAAGTTGGGGGCCGGCATCACGGTGTGGCCCAGGCCCATGTCGCCGGTGAGGAAGCGCGGCACGCCCTGCGGCGACACGAAGGGCTGGCAGTCCGACAGGTGGCCCCAGCACAGCTCGTGGCGGTTGCCCGAGGGGTCGGTCACCACGGCGACGGCCTGCATGCCGCGCTGGGCGACGGTGGCGGCATCGGCGAGCGCGTAGCCCACACCCTTGGCGTCGAGTTCGGCGAGCGCGGCCTTGAAGGCGTCTTCACCCGCCAGCTCCCAACCCGATGCCAGGTAGCGACGCTCTGCGCCCTGCACCACCAGGATGCGGAAGGGACGCTCGTCCATCTTGATGTAGAGACCGCCGCCAGGCGCGGTCGAGGTCATCATGCCGAGCACGTTCTCGGCGTAATGCTTCCATTCGGCGAGGTCGTCGATCTGGGCGACGAAGTAGGCCAAACCGCGGATGTCGATCATTGCTGCCCCCAAAGATTGGTCGGATACGTGGGGGCATTGTGCGAACAGGCGGCCGCGCCATCATCGTCCGTTGAGACTACGAAAAACGGGCGTCGGGGGCGCGGCCGAAGCGGGATCAGAAGGTGGCGTTGAAGCCCGCCAGCATGCCGCCGTCGATGGTGAACTCGCCGCCGGTGCAATAGGACGCCTCGTCCGAGGCGAGGAAGGCGACCAGGCGGGCGACCTCCTGCGGCGTGCCGATGCGGGCGATCGGCTGGTGCTGGTAGGCCGCATTGAGCTCACGGTCAGGCGTGTGCACCATCGGCGTGTCGATGCCGCCCGGGTGCACCGAGTTGACGCGGATGCCGTAGCGGCCGAATTCGAGCGCTGCGCATTTGCTCATGCCGCGCACGGCGAACTTGCTCGCCGTATAGGCGCTGGCACCGCCAATCGCCATGATGCCGGCGGCGGAGCTGATGTTGACGATGGCACCACCACCCGCCGCCTTCAGCGCTGGCAGCACCGCCTTCATCCCCAGCCAGCAGCCGGTCTGGTTGACCTGGATCACCTGCATGTATTCGTCGAGGCACATGTCCTCGATGCGGCCCCAGCGCAGGATGCCGGCGTTGTTCACCAGCACGTCGAGTCGTCCGAAGCGGGCCAGCGCCGCCTCGACCGCCGCCGCCCATTGCTGCGGGTCGGATACGTCGAGATGCACGGCAAGCGCATTGGGCCCGAGCTCATCGGCCAGCCGTGCGGCATCGCCATCCAGCACGTCGGCGAGCACCACGCACGCGCCCTCGGCGTGGAACAGCCTCGCTTCCACTTCACCCTGGCCGCGTGCGGCACCTGTGACCAGAACCACCTTGTTCTCGAAACGCTTCATCGACGACATCTCCTCGTTTGGGTTCGCTGCATGGGTCCGGCCCGCAAGAGCCGGCTTGAGTACCGGGTTCGACCGAAGAGCGTCGCCGCCCTCAGGCCAGCGGCGCGACGCCACTGAGCAGGACCCGCAGCAACTCGGCCTGGCGCGTGACGCCGGTCTTGGCGAAGATGGCGCGCACCTGGCAGCGCGCGGTGTTGCGGCTGATGCCGAGAGCCTGCGCAGCCTCGTCGACGGTGCGCCCGGCCATCAGCTCGAGCGCGAGGCTGGCTTCGGCGTTAGTGAGGCCGTACAGGCGCTTGAGTTGCTCGTCGGAGGCCAGCAGGCGCACATCCGGGTCGCGGATGATGACCATCGCGGCCGGTCGGCTGGAGGGCTCGGACCACTCGGTCGGGGGCATCGCGCGTACGGCAACGCCAAGCTGCGGGCCGCCCGAAGGCCGGCTGATCGACATGCCATCGACGACGCCGGGCTCGTGACGCGCGCCAGCGACAACGGCCCGTTCGATCAGCCCGCGCAGCGCCCGCCCTTCTCCATTCAAGGCTGCCGACAGGCTGCCGGCGACCACGCTCAGGCCGTCGCGGCGGCCAAGGATCTCGGTCGCCGCCTGGTTGAGGCGGAGAATGCGCGCATTGCGGTCGAGCAGCACCACACCGACCGACAGGCGATCGAGCATGCCGACGTAGCAATGGCGCTCGACCTCGGCGATGTCGAGGCTCGCGCGCAGTTGGACCGCCGCATGCAGATGAGGCAGCAACAGGTTGCAGATCGCGCGCTCGCGCTCGCCGAAACGTTCGGCCCAGGGTGGCCGCGACACGCGCAGGCGGCAGCTCGGCTCGGCCTCCATGCCGATGTCGGCGCCCATGTGGTAGCGCAGGTTCAACGGCTCGTGAAAGCTGCGGTAGTACACGCCCGCCTGCCAGGCAGCCTCGTCGATGAGCTCATCGAGCATCACCATGCGGTCGCGCGGCAGGTTGACAAAGGGGTCGACCGCGGCAAGCTCGGCCTCGTAGGGCTGCACGATCGCAGGCCGCGCCTCCCCGGCGAACACCACCTGCAGGGATTGGCTCGCCCCATGCGAGCGCAGGATCAGGGTGACGTAGTTCGCACCCAGCAGCGTGCGCAGGCTCTCCAGCAGCTGCATCCACGGCACCGCGTCCTGCGTGCCGCCGTAGGCAAGCGCAACGAGACTGTCGTAGTCGTCGAAATCCAGCCCGCTGCGCCGGAACAGCGTGTTGCGATCACCCGGTTCGAGCGCCCGCAACGGCACTCGCAACCCGGATGTCCCGCGCACGGCCGGATCGCCTGCATTGCTCTTCATCGTTCTCCCTGTCGGCCCCTGGCACGGCCGCGACATGGGCGGCCGGCTCGTTTTCCGTTCGGGCACTGTGTCATGCCTGCTGCACCGCCTCATCACCAGAATGGATGATGTATCCGGGCCGGCGAGACGCCGCCCGGTCCTTAAGCAGTTTGCACGATGACGACAAAGGCGGCGCCCGAATAATGAGCTGATCGCAATCCTGTCCCCGAAGGAGCACACCTTGCCGCTCGACCCCCAGGCCCAGGCCATCGCAGACCAGTTCGCCCGCCTCCCTCGCCCCGATCTCGACACCCTGAACGCTGCCGCCTACCGCGCTGGTCTGGCCGCCTTTGCCGCGCTGGCGCCCGCCCTGGACGCCGGTATCCGCATCGACAACCTCGTGCTGGACGGCCCTGCGGGCCCCCTTGCAGCGCGTGCTTACCAACCCGGCAGCGCCGACCCCCGGCCACTGGTGGTCTACTTCCATGGCGGCGGCTTCGTCAGCTGCGGCCTCGATACCCATGACGCCCTGTGCAGCCGCCTCGCCCTGCTCGCCGACGCGATCGTGGTCTCCATCGACTACCGCCTGGCGCCCGAGCACCCTTACCCGGCCGCCGTCGACGATGCGGTGGCGGCCGTGCAGGCGGTCCACCGCGCGGCCGCAACGCTCGGTGCAGACCCGGCGCGCATCGCGGTTGCCGGCGACAGCGCTGGCGCCACGCTCGCCACCGTCAGCGCAAGACTGATGCGCGACAGCGGGCTTTGCCTGGCGCACCAGTTGCTGATCTACCCGGTGACCGACAGCGCCTGCGACACTGCATCGCACCGCGAGCATGGCGACGCGCCGATCCTGGATAGCGGGCTGATGCGCTGGTTCTGGCGCCAGTACCTGCCCAACCCAGAGGCTGGGCTCGACCCGCGCGCGTCGCCCCTGCGCGCGCCTGAGCTCGCCGCGATGCCACCGGCCACCGTGATCACGGCCGGCATCGACCCGCTGCGCGACGAAGGCGAAGCCTACGCCCTGGCGCTGGTCGCCGCCGGCGTGCCCGTCATGCTGCGGCGCTGGCCCGGCCAGTTCCACGGCTTCGCCAGCCTGCTCGGCCAGCTCGACGCGGCCGATGAAGCCCTCGCCTTCGCCGCGGCGCAGCTGCGCGGCGCACTGGCGCGCTGATTCGGCCCCGCCCCTCGCACATCCCCCTGAAAAGGAATCGCCATGGACACCTCAGCCTCGACCCTCGCTGCACCAGCGCCACGCCGCCTGCGCATCGCCATCATCGGCGCCGGCATGGCCGGCATCCTCGCCGCCATTCGTCTCAAGGAAGCCGGCACGCACGAACTCGTCGTCTTCGAAAAAGCCGACCGCATCGGCGGCACCTGGCGCGAGAACACCTACCCCGGCCTCACCTGCGACGTGCCCGCACACGCCTATACCTATTCCTTCGCCCCGAATCCGGACTGGAGCAGCTTCCTCGCCCCGGGGCCGGAGATCCAGCGCTACTTCGAGGACGTCGTCCGCCGCTACGCGATTGCACCGCTGATCCGCTTCGGTTGTGCCATCCGGTCCTGCCGCTTCGACGACACCCGACGCCTGTGGACGATCACCGACGACCAGGGCCGCGATGACGATTTCGACGTCGTGATCGCCGCCACCGGCGTGCTCCACCACCCGAGCATGCCTGCCCTGCCGGGCCTGGGCGAGTTTGCCGGAGCGTGCTTCCACTCCGCACGCTGGGATCACGGCGTCGCACTCGACGGCCGTCGCATCGCGGTCGTCGGCAGCGGCTCCACCGGCGTGCAGATCGTCTCCGCGCTGGCGGGCCGCGCCGCCCGGCTGTATCACATCCAGCGCACGCCGCAATGGATCATGCCGATGCCCAACGAGCCCTACAGCGAGGCCCAGCGCGCCGCCTTCCGCGCCGACCCCGGCCTCATCGACGAGATCCGCTACGGCGAACACTACACCGGCCTGGTACGCCGTTTCACGCGCGCCATCATCGACGCCGACGCGCCCGAAATGCACGAGATCGAGACCATCGTCCGCGACAACCTGGAGCGCAGCGTACGTGACCCGCAGCTACGCGAAGCCCTGCGCCCGAACTACCGCGCAGCGTGCAAGCGGCTGATCTACTCGTCGGACTACTACGACAAGATCCAGCAGCCGGACGTGGAGGCCGTCGTCGGCGCCATCGAATGCATCGAGCCCGAGGGGGTGCGGATGAAGGACGGCAGCCTCAAGGAGGCCGACGTCCTCGTGCTCGCCACCGGCTTCCAGGCCGACCGTTTCGTACGGCCGATCAAGGTCCGCGGGCGCGGAGCTGCGGATCTCGATGCCCAATGGACGCCCAGCCCCTCGGCCTACCTCGGCATCACCCTGCCCAGCTTCCCGAACTTCTTCATGCTCAACGGCCCCACCGGACCGGTCGGCAACTTTTCGCTGATCGACATCGCCGAGCGCCAATGGGCCTACATCGAACAGTTGCTCGCCCCGCTCGCGCGCGCCGAGTGCGCCCTCGTCGAACTGCGTGCGGACACCCTGCGCGCCTACGACGAACGCCGCATCACCGCAGCGCGGCGGACGATCTTCGGCTCCGGCTGCTCGAGCTGGTACCTCGACGCCACCGGCGTACCCGCAAGCTGGCCATGGACTTACGAGGCATTCGCCGAGCAGACCGCCAAGCCGCAGGCCGGGGACTATCTTTTCACGGCCTGAGACCGCGCAGGATCAGATGCCGATCGACCCGAAAAAAAAGCCGCCAACCCTTTCGGGAGGCGGCCTGAAGAGAGGAGGAACCATGCTACGAGACGACAACTACAGGTACTGCGAACCACAAAGCTGAAACCACTTCCGGCGTGAATGCCGGGACATCACATGTACAGGATCACCAGGTCGTTGATGACCGACGGCCGCTCGCTGCCGACGACATGGGTGACGATCTCCATCGTCAGCTGCATGCCCTTGGGGAGTTTCTCGACCGACTTGACGCGAGTACGTGCATGAATGCGTGAACCTGCGGGCACCGGCGCCGGGAAGCGCAGGCGGTCAGAGCCGTAATTGACCATGTTGTTGAAACCGACGACCTCGTAGTCGAGCGGGATGCGCAAGCGCGACTGCAGCACCTGCACCAGCGCACCGTGGGCGATGGTGCCGCCGAAGGGGCTCTGCTTGCGCGCGCGCTCGGGATCGGTGTGGATCCAGTAGTCATCGCCCGACAGCTTGGCAAACTCATCGATCAAGGCCTGATCGACCACGATCTGGTTGCTCCAGGCCGAGTAGGCCTCGCTCACCAGCGACTTCATCGCCGCCTCGTCGTCGAAGCGCACCTGGCGCTTGTCGGCCACCTCGGCCGTGTTCGCCGCCGCCTCGGCGGCCGCGGCCAGCGCCGCGGGCGTGCTGTCGATGCGTTCGGCCATATCCTTGTCCGCGGCGGTGAAGCGCAGCAGGGCCGTGCCATTTGCGCTCACGGTGTCGAACACCGGCTTCACCCGCATGCCGACCTTGATCTCGGATTCATCCACGCCGATCAGGGTGGTATTGATGCGCACGCCCTCGTCGAGCTCGACCACCGCCATCTTCTGCGGCATCTCGTCGGCGAAGTCGGGCAGCGTCGGGACGCGGGTCAGCGTATAGGTGTAGAGCGTGCCCGTACCCTTGACCTCCTTCCACGCCAGGTCCTGCGACCAGCACTTGTCGCAATGGCGGCGGGGGAAGAAGACCCAGTGACCGCAGGACTTGCATTGCGGGATCGTGAGGCGGCCTGCCTTGAGGCCGTTCCAGAACGGTGCCGAGATCTCGGTGGCCGTCGGCAGCGGTTTGTTGGTCGACATGCTCGTCATGCTCCCTGGAGAATCAGTGCGCCCTGCTCGCTCATCACGCCGCCAGTGCCGGAAACGAACACGGTGTCGCAGCGCTTGAGCTGGCGCTCGCCGGCACGGCCGGAAATCTGGTGGAAGGCCTCGATCACCTGCGACATGCCGCCGGCGGTACCGCTCTGACCGAAGCTGAGCTGGCCGCCGTGAGTGTTCATCGGGAAGTTGCCCTTGTAGGTCAGATCGTGCTCGCGCACCCAGCGCATGCCCTCGCCCTTGGGGGCGAAACCGGCATCTTCCAGCGTCAGCAGCACGGTGATGGTGTAGCAGTCGTAGATCTGCGCGGCATGGATGTCGCTGCGCTGGATGCCCGCCATCGCAAAGGCGCGCTCGGCGGCGGGGCCGATCGGGGTGTCGGTCATCTCGGTCGCGTAGGTCGGCGACTTGAAATACAGGTGCTCGCCAAAGCCGGTGATGCAGGCGCCACGGTTCTTCGCGCGCGCTGCCACCTCCTTCGAGGCGACGATCACCGCCGCGCCGCCGGCCACCGGCATCACGATCTCGAGTACGCGCAGCGGCTCGGCCACCATCTTGCTGGCGAGCACGTCCTCGATGGACAGCGGCTTGCCGAAGAAACTGGCGTCCGGGTTGGCGAGCGCGTTGGTGCGCTGGTCGACCGCGATCTTGGCCATCGCCACCGGGTCGTAACCGTACTTGGCCGCGTAGCGCTGGGCGATCATTGCGTAGCCGGTGTTCTGGCCCATGTGGCCATAGGGCAGGTCGAACTCCGCCTCGGGCGCGCCGAAGGCGGTGCTGTGGCCACCGAAGCGCATCGCCCGCGCCATCCAGCTCGGATCCTCGTCCGGGCCGAAGGGCGCCATGCGCGCGGGAATCACGCACAGCACGGCCTGGCACAGGCCCATCTCGACGGCCATCGCCGCGCGCCACACCGCTGCCACCGACGAGCACCCGCCCAGGTCGACGACTTCGGCGAAGTTGAGCGACAGGCCAAGGTACTCGGCCGCCATCGCCGGCACGAAGACCTGCGCTTCGTGGAACTGCGGGCCGTGGATGACCAGGCCGTCGATGTCCGAGGCCTTGAGCCCCGCATCGGCAAGCGCCTGGCCGGCCAGGTCGGCCACCTGCTCGAGATGAAACATCCGCGGCGCGGTCGCGTACTTCTCCGGCCTGTACTGCGCGGCGCCGACGATTGCTGCGTTTCCTTTGAGACCCATGCTCCCTTACCTCGCGTATGCGGGCACTGTCCGGCCCTGTGTTGAGCGCAACGATGCCACAGCGCCCACAGGGGGCAATCGTTCAAATCGACTAGGCGGGGCGGAGGATCCCATCCGGACGGACGATTCGCGCGCCCCGCCGGCGCCCGATCATGCACGAGTCATCCGCATCCCGCGGCCGCATTCATCCCCAAGGAGTCCCCACATGCGTCGCTCTCCCTTGAAGACAATGCTCACCGTACTGGCGGCGGGCTGCGTCCTCGTCATCCAGGCACCGATCGCTGCGGCAGCGCAGGCCGCGCCTGCCGGCAGCGAATGGCCCCGCCACGGGCTGGACAGTGCCGAGACCCGCTTCAGCCCACTGCGCGCGATCGACACCGCGTCGGTCGCGCAGCTCGGCCTGGCCTGGCATTTCCGCTTCGACCGCCCGCGCGGCGTGGAAGCCACCCCCATCATGGTCGGCGGCACGCTGTACGTGAGCGGCCCGTGGGGCGTGGTGTACGCGATCGACGCCCGCAACGGCCGGCTGAGGTGGCAGCACGACCCGCAGGTACCGGCCGGCAAGGGCATGCACGCCTGCTGCGATGTAGTCAATCGCGGCGTGGCGGTGGAAGACGGCCGCGTCTTCGTCGCCACCATCGACGGCCGCCTGCAGGCCTTGGACAGCAGCGACGGGCGCCTGCTGTGGTCCACGCCGACCTTCGACCCCGAGCTGCCCTACACGATCACTGGCGCACCGCGTGTAGCGGACGGACTGGTGATGATCGGCAACGGTGGCGCCGAGTACGGCGTGCGCGGCTTCGTGTCGGCCTACGATGCCGCGACCGGCGCCCTGCGCTGGCGCTTCTACACCGTGCCCGGCAACCCGGCAGAGGGCCCGGACGGGGCGATCTCGGACCTTCCGCTGCAAGCACTTGCGCTGCCCACCTGGCAGGGAGAATGGTGGCGCTATGGCGGAGGCGGCACGGTCTGGGACGCGATGGCCTGGGACCCCGAGCTCGACCTGCTCTATTTCGGCGTCGGCAACGGCTCACCGCACGACCGCGACCTGCGCAGTCCGGGAGGCGGCGACAACCTGTTCCTGTCGTCGATCGTCGCGGTCCGCCGCGCGACCGGCGAGTACGTGTGGCACTACCAGACCACGCCCGGAGACAGCTGGGACTACACCGCCACCCAGCACATGATCCTCGCCGAACTGGAGATCGACGGAGCGCCGCGCAAGGTCCTGATGCAGGCCCCCAAGAACGGTTTCTTCTACGTCCTCGACCGAGCGACCGGCGAGCTGCTGGCCGCGGACAAGTACGTGCCGGTGAACTGGGCCAGCCATATCGACCCGGCCAGCGGACGGCCGGTGGAGGCCGCAGGCGCGCGCTACCCTGCCGGCCAGCCCTTCATGGTCCAGCCCTCGCAGCTGGGTGGCCACAACTGGCAGCCGATGGCGTGGAACCCGCACACAGGCCTGGTCTACATCCCCGCCCAGGAAAACGTCGGCTTCATGATGAAGGAGCCCGACTTCAGGCTCGAACCCGGACGCTGGAACACCGGCGTGCCGAACCCGCCCGTGCCGCCCGACGCCGCCATCATCGACCAGGCCAGGCAGTCGATGAGCGGCCACCTGCTGGCCTGGGACCCGGTACGACGCAGTGCCGCATGGCGCACACCGCATGCAGGGCCATGGAACGGCGGCGTACTCGCCACCGCCGGCGGGCTGGTGTTCCAGGGCGTGGGCGGAGAGGGGCTGGCAGCTTTCGATGCACGCACGGGCGAGCGCCTGTGGCAGTCGGACACCTGGCTCGACATCCTGGGCGGCCCGATCAGCTACGAGCTCGACGGCGAGCAGTACATCGCAGCCGCGGCCGGCTTTGGCAGCTCGATCCACCTCAGCTCGAGCGTGCTACTGCCCCGCCGCGGTGGCAACGCCGCAGGTGGCGTGTTCGTATGGAAGCTGGGCGGGACAGCACCCATGCCGGAGGCGGAAAGCCTGCCCATGCGTGCAGCGCCGCCGGACACCGGCAGCGCTACCGCAGTGCGCCGTGGCGGCGAGCTGTACGCCCGCTACTGCATGCAGTGCCATGGCGCCGGCGCAGTCGCCGGCGGCGGCATACCCGACCTTCGCCACTCCCCCTACCTGGCCGAGGCCTCGCTGTTCCGCCGCCCCCTTGTCGAAGGCCTGCTGGCCGCGCGCGGCATGCCCAGCTTCGCCGATACGCTCGCAGCCGACGATGCCGACGCGATCCGCGCCTACGTCGTCCGCATGGCCCATATCACCCGAACCACCGACTGAGGGCCACCCCACCATGGAAAATGCCCTGCTTTCGCATATCGAAAGCAGGGCATCCTTGTCTTTGCCCGGCAGCAGCAAGCGCGCCGGCGATCAGTGCATTGCGAGCATCATGAAGAAACGATCGGTGGAACCGTTGACCGCCGCATTCGCGTTCTGGCACTGCTCCGCAGCACCGGCACAGGCCGGCATCTGCACGAGGGAGTCAAGCGCCCGGGCATGCCCCCGATCCAGCATCGCAGCAAACGCTGCAAGAAACCCCATGACGCAGCCACACAGCAGGGCCTTGGTGATCATGTCCTTCTCCTTCGCGATCCACACTCAGGCGCTCATGCCACACGCCGCCTGCAGGAACCGGGTACGACGCCGCTTTGCCGCGACTACCGTCCAGATGTCTCCTCCTGCACGGTGCTGAGATTGTCGCAAGCCGGCAAGGCAAACATCGTCCAAATGGACTAGGTCCAGAAAAATGGCGCCCGAAGGCGCCATGGCGGTCTCGACCCCGTTGCGGGCGTTCAGGCAAAGGGCGGCAAACCGGCGCGCTGGAGTGCTTCTTCCGAATAGGGCTGGTAGGTACCGGCCCGCTCGTCGCGCACGAACAGGGGGTCGTCGAACGCACTCGGGTCATAGCCCTGGCGCTGCAGATCGACCTTGCGCAGCTTGTAGGTAGTGGTGAGATCGGCCGCGCTCGACACGCGCACGAACTGCGGCGCCGCGTAGCGGGGCAGACGAGCCTCGGTGAGCGCGAAGAAGGCCTCGGGGTCGAACACCCTGCCCGGCTGCATCACGATCGCCGCCATGCCGGCACGACCCTCGTGCCCGGGCACCTTGACGCCGTAGATGTTCACCAGCTCCATGCCCGGATAGTCGGACAGCGCATCCGCCACCTCGGCGGTGGACACGTTCTCGCTCTTCCAGCGATAGGTGTCGCCAATGCGGTCGACGAAGTAGAAGTAGCCTTCGTCGTCATAGCGCAGCAGGTCGCCCGAGCTCCAGAACGCGTCGCCGTCGGCAAACACGTTGCGCAGGATCTTCTTCTCGGTCGCCTCCTGCGAGGTATAGCCCTCGAAGCGACCGCCACCGATCTCCGGGTGGTTGACGATGAAGCCGATGCCCTCGCCGACCTCGCCCGGCTTGCACAGGATGTAGCGGCCGTTGTCGTCGCGCGGATGCGACTCGGTCTCGACGTCGTAGCGCACCAGGCGGAAGTTGGTCTTGTTCCAGTCTGGCACCCGGCCGCAGGAGCCGATGTAGTTATCGACGTTGATGAGCGCCGTGTTGGCCTCGGTCGAACCCCAGCCCTCGAAGACCTGGATGGGGCCGAAGCGCTCGAGCCAGCGCGTCCAGGTCTCGGGCGTGAGCCCGGCGCCCAACATGCAGCGCAGGCTGTGGTTGCGATCGTCCGCCTGCGGCGGCGCATTGAGCAGGTAGCGGCAGATCTCGCCGATGTACTGGAATATGGTGATGCGGTTCGCGCGCACGTCCTTCCAGAACTCGCGGGTGCTGAACTTGCGCCGCACCACGATGCTGCCGCCGGCCTTGAGCGCGGTCGAGGTCACCGAGGTGGCCGCGGCGCCGTGGTAGAGCGGCAGGCAGCAGTAGAAGACATCGTCGGGCGTGACGTCCAGCGTGACCTCCATGACGTCGCCGGACGACATCCAGCGCATGTGGCTGTAGCGCGCAGCCTTGGGCAGGCCGGTGGTGCCGGAGGTGAAGATCAGCAGCATCGAGGATTCGGCACGCACCTCGGCACGGCCCGCGCGCGGGAAGGTGCTGCGCGCCGCCGCGGCCACCTCTGCGGTGATGTCGGCTGCGGCGATGGCGCGCTGCGCCGCGCTGGCGGGCTTCTCTGCATCGGCCACGACATACAGCGGCTGAGCGGGGCGGTCGGCGGTGAGGACGAAGTTCTCCAGGCACTCCTCGCCCACGATCACTGCGCGCGCCTGGGTGGTCTCGAGCGCATGCACGAGCGGACGGCCATTCACCTGGGTGTTGATGACCGCGGTGACGACGCCCAGCTTGGCCAGGCCGAACCAGTAGAAGAAGAACTCGGGCCGGTTCTCCATCGCCAGCGCGCACACGTCGCCACAACGCAGGCCGCGCGCATGCATGGCATGGGCGACCTGATCGGCGCGGGCATCGACCTCGGCATAGCTGTAGCGTTGGTCGCCGTAGATCAGGAAGACGTGGTCGCCTAGACGGCGTGCCTGCTCTTCGACGCGGTCGGCGATCGTGTACGTGTCGCCCGGCTTGATCAGGTTCGCAGCACGCGAACGCTGGTCGAGCTTGGCCTGGGTTTGCTCGCGCGGCACCACCTTGCTGGTGGCCGCCTGCGGGTTCAGGACAGCAGCGGAATCGGACATGCGCCCATCTCCATTTCGTGTTGTCGAGCTTGGCTCGCTTGCAGGTCGGTCACGCCAGTGTCAGCGCACACGGATCCGCGGATCCGGCGCACCGCGGCGCAGGGTTTTGAGGAAGCATTCGAGCGGCGCCGGCTCGGCCACCTCGGGCAGCTGAGCCTTGTCCGGGCGCGCGGCCCAGAACGCATTCCAGGACGGGAACAGGTCGTGAAAGGTGCCCTGGTAGGGCTCGCGCCCCGGCCAGCGCATCTTGCGGTCGCCGATGGGCGGCTTGTTGAGATCGGTGGCGTACCAGTAGCAGGGCAGGCGGCGGCGGAAATACCAGCGCCCATCGATTCTCTCGTAATCATCCCAGTACAACATCTGCATGATTACCCACTCCGGGCCGGTCTCATGCTCGTTCTTCGAGTACACCACGCCGATGGCATGGTCCGGATCGGTGAATTCGATGATGTGCTGGCCGAGATGGTGCGATGTACCGCTGAACTGGTCGCGCAGGGTGTCATCCACCCAGGCCTTGAGGTGGGCCCGGCCCACCTTCTCGCGACCGACGCGGATGTCGGGCGCAAAGAGGTTCACATGCGCATCGAGGTCGCGCATGTCGAGCGACAGCGAGTACTTTCCGGCAAGCTGGCGGATGGCCTCGATCGATTCCAGGCGGTCGATGCGGGCGAGCAGGTCGGCGGAGGCTGCGGCGTTGGTCATGGCACCGCCGCTCAGATGAAGGCCATGCCGCCATTGACGGCAATGTTCTGGCCGGTGATGAAACCGGCATCGTCGCTGGCAAGGAAGCCGGCGACGCGGGCGATCTCCTCCGGCTCGCACATGCGGCCGAGCGGGATGGCCTTGATCATGGCCTGCATCCATTCGTCGGGAATCCCGGCCATCATCGGCGTGTTGGTCGGCCCGGGGACGATGGTATTGACTCGGATGCCGGTGGGCGCGAGTTCGCGCGCGATGCTGCGCGTCAGCCCCATGACGCCCGCCTTGGAGGCGCAGTAGTGGCTCGGCCCCTCGCCCGACATCGCGGCGGTGCTCGACACGTTGATGATCGCGCCCTTGGCGCCGCACTTCTGCATCAGGCGGGCGCCCTCGCGGCAGCACAGGAAGCTGCCGGTGAGGTTGACGCCTATCACCCGCATCCAGTTGTCGTCGGGGGTATCGAGGAAGGCGTCGACCGAACCAATGCCGGCGCTGTTGATCACCACATCGACACGGCCGAAGCGCTCATCGACGGCCGCGAAGGCGGCCTTGACGGAGGCCGGGTCGGACACGTTGCAGGCCAGCGCGAGGCCGCGTTCGCCAAGCGCCGCAACCGCCTCGGCCGCAGCGTCTGCGTTGATGTCGGCAGCCACCACGCTCGCACCTGCTGCTGCGAAATGGGACACGATGGCGCGCCCCATGCCCTGGGCAGCGCCCGTCACGAATACCACCTTGCCTGCAAAGCTCATCGATCGTCTCCACGTATGCGTTCTGGCCAACCCACACCCTGGCCAGGCGTGGGACGCTATGGCGATCAGTGTTCTCCCGACGCACCCCATCGACATCGTCCAATGAGACTACCCACGCCGACAGCGCATACGCTGAAACGCCTGCCTGCAACCGTCGTCTGAATGGACGATGCCACGCTTGCCAGCGCAGCCGAGGATAGGCATGCACAAAGAGAAGAGCCGCCCGCCCGGCTGACAAACACTAGGAGACATGGCCGTGAGCACGAGCCCCGCTGCCCCGCACCGCGTGACCTGGCATAGCCACTATGCCCTTTTCATGCTCGCGGTGATTTACATCTTCAATTACATCGACCGCCTGGTGATCTCGATCCTGATCGAGCCGATCAAGCTCGAGTTCGGCATCTCGGACACCCAGATCGGCCTGCTGTCGGGCGTCGCGTTCGCGATCTTCTACACCTTGTTCGGCTTCCCCTTCGGGCGCCTCGCAGACCGCATCGGGCGCAAGCCGGTGATCGCACTCGCCTGCATCGCCTGGAGCGCGATGACCATGCTGTGCGGCATCGCCACCAGCTTTGCGATGCTGCTGCTGTTCCGTATCGGCGTGGCCGTAGGCGAGGCCGGCGGCACGGCGCCATCGGTGGCGATGGTGTCCGAGCTCTACCCGCCCGAACAGCGCTCCCGCGCCCTCTCGGTGTTCCTCATGGGCCCCAGCCTCGGTGCAGTGTTCGGCCTGGGCCTGGGCGGCTGGATCGCCGAAACCTACGGCTGGCGCACCGCCTTCCTGGTCATCGGCGCACCGGGCGTGCTCATCGGCCTGATCTTCCTGCTCACCGTGCGCAGCCCGCGCATCGCCGCACCCGCGAGGAGCGCAGCCGGCGCGCAGGACGAGAACTGGCGCAGCACCCTGCGCGCGTTGTTCGAGACCCCCGCCTTCATGCTCGTGGTGGCCGCCGGCACGCTCGCCGCCGTCATGGGCTACGCCATCGGGACGTGGAACCCGAGCTTCCTGATCCGCTCGCACGGCCTGACCATGCAGCAGGCCGGCCTGCTCGTCGGCATCGGCGGCGGCGTCGCCTCCACCATCGCCACGCTGATGTGCGGCGCCATCACCGACCGCATGGTCGCCAAGGACCCGGGCTGGCAGTTGATCATTCCCATCATTGCCTGCGTGATCACAGTCCCCCTCGGGCTGGCCTTCTACCTCTGGCCGGCGGGCGTTGCCTTCCACATCGGCTCGCTCCCCGTCCCCGAGGCCTACCTGTTCTACCTGGGCTTCTGCTTCACGGCGATCTGGTGGTCGGTGCCCTGCTTCGGCGCGATCAGCCACCTCTTCCCGCCGCACCGCCTGGCACAGGCCACGGCCATCTTCGTCATGGCAATGACGTTGCTGGGCGTCGGCCTGGGTCCGATCATCGTCGGCGGCCTGAGCGACCTGATGAACCCCAGCCTCGGCCAGGAGGCGCTGCGCTACGCACTGGCGGCGTCGGTACTGCTGTACCTGCTCACCGCGGCCTGCCTGCTCGCTGCCCTGCCGCGCTATCGCCGCAAACTCCAGGCCACCACGCCGCCGCCGGCCAACGCCGCAGTCGCGCGCGCCTGACCCTCAACAAGACAACCCTGCCCCCGGAGACCCGCGAATGACCTCATCATCCGATCTGCCCATCCCCCTCGACCAGTTCGCCGAGCTCGACAGCGGACTGCGCCTGCACTATCTCGATGTCGGCCAGGGGCCGGTGGTGGTGTGGCTGCACGGCAGCGGCCCGGGTGCGAGCGGCTACAGCAACTTCAAGGGCAACTACCCGGCCTTTGCCGAAGCGGGCTTCCGCAACATCGTGCTCGACCTGCCCGGCTTCGGGCGCTCGGACAAGCCCGCGGACGTGCAGTACAACCTGGCGTTCTTCGTCACCTGCCTGAACGCTTTCCTGGGCAAGATCGGCGTGGAGAAATGCACCCTGCTCGGCAACTCGCTGGGCGGCGCGATCGCGCTCGGCCAGGCGCTGGCCCACCCGGACACGGTCGAGCGCCTGATCCTGATGGCGCCTGGCGGCGTCGAGGAGCGCGAGACCTACTTCAAGATGGAAGGCATCGTGCGCATGGTGGAAACCTTTGCCAAGGGCCCGATGGGCCCGGTCGAGATGCGCCATGTGATGAGCCTGCAGGTGTTCGACCCCAGCCTGCTCGACGACAGCATCATCAACGAGCGCGCGGCCATCGCCCCGTCGCAGCCGGCCAACCTGTTCTCGACCATGATGGTCCCGAACATGACCACGCGCCTGCACGAGATCAAGGCGCCGATCTTCGGCTTCTGGGGCACGGACGACAAGTTCAACCCGCACACCGGCGCGCTGAAGGTGATCGAGAACGCGCCCAACGCGCGCATGATCCTGCTCAACCAGTGCGGCCACTGGGTGCAGGTTGAGCACCGTGAGCTGTTCAACCGCAGCTGCATCGATTTCCTGACCAAGGGGTAAGCCACGCCATGGGAGCCTTCGACAACCTGCTGCAGCCCGGCCGCATCGGCAACATGGAAGTGCGCAACCGCATCGTGATGGCACCGATGGGTTCGAACTTCGCCGAGGCCGATGGCACCTGCGGCGAACGCATCCAGGCCTATTACGAAGCGCGCGCCGCGGGCGGCGCCGGCCTGCTGACCATGGGCGTGGTCGCCATCGCCTACCCGCACGGCACCGCCGAGCCCTACCAGGTGGGCCTCTCGGACGACAAGTTCATCCCCGGGCTCAAGGGCATCGTCGACCGCGTGCACAAGCATGGCGCGAAGATCGCCGCCCAGCTGCAGCACGCCGGCAAGAACTCGGTGCGCGACCTCGCCGAGGGCCGCGAGCTGTGGGTGCCGTCCATGCCGCCGGCGGTCAAGACCGACATGTTCGCCGCGCTCACGCAGGAGGAGCTCGGCGCCTTCATCAGCTCGTCGAAGGGCCGCGAGAAGGCCGGCGTGAAGATCCGTGTGATGGACAAGGCCGACATCGCGCAGATGATCGAATGGTTCGCCGCCGCGGCCGAACGCGCCCAGCGTGCCGGCTTCGACGGCGTCGAACTGCACGCCGCACACAACTACATCATTGCCGGCTTCCTGTCGGGCTACTACAACAGGCGCGACGACGAATACGGCGGCTCGATCGAGAACCGTGGCCGCTTCCTGCGCGAAGTGATCGCCGGCGTGCGCGCTCGCGTCGGTGCCGACTACCCGGTGTGGCTGCGCCTGGACGCCTATGAGCTGCGCACCGAGGGCGGCATCACGCTGGAAGAAGCGAAGGTCTTCGCGCGCATGGCCGAACAGGCCGGCTGCGACGCAGTGAGCGTGTCGGCCTACGCCAACACCAGCACCGGCGTGGCCTTCACCGAGGCGCCGCTGGTGCAGCAGAAGGCCGGCTTCCTGCTGTGGGCAGCCGAGATCAAGGAAGCGGTGAAGGTCCCGGTGATCGCCGTCGGCCGCCTCGAGCCCGAGGTCGCCGACAACGCCATCGCCGCCGGCCAGTGCGACTTCGTCGCCATGGCGCGCAAGATGCTCGCCGACCCCGAACTGCCCAACAAGCTGATCGAGAACCGCCCCGAGGACATCCGGCCCTGCATCTACTGCTACGCCTGTGTCAGCCAGATCTTCGTCAACCAGCGCGTCAAATGCGCGGTCAACCCGATGACCGGCCACGAGGCCGAGATCCGCCTGGTGCCGGCCGTCAAACCGGGCCACGTGCTCGTCGTCGGCGGTGGCCCGGCCGGCATGGAGGCGGCGCGTGCCGCTGCGCTGCGCGGTCACAAGGTCACCCTGGTAGAGCGCAGCGGCCGGCTGGGCGGCACGCTGTTCTTCGCCGCACTGGCCTACGCCGAGAACGGCGCCCTGCTCGACTACCTGACGACGCAGATGAAGAAGCTGCACATCGACGTCCGCCTCGACACCGTCGCCACCCCCGAGCTCGTCCGCCAGCTCGGCGCCACCGCAGTCATCGTCGCCACCGGCGCCGAGCGCAATGCGCCGCCGATCCCCGGCGCCGACATGGACCACGTGTGGTCGGGCGACGAGTTGCGCCGGCTGATGACCGATGACCGCGCGGACGAGATCGCCAAACGCAAGCTGTCCTTCACCCAGCGCACGCTGATGAAGGCCGGCAGCCTGGTCGGCGTCACCGACAGCACCGACGCCATCCAGAACCTGTCGCGGGTGTGGATGCCGCTTGGCAAGAAGGTCGCCATCATCGGCGGCGGCCTGGTCGGCGTCGAACTGGCCGAGTTCCTGGTCGATCGCGGCCGCGAGGTCGTGGTGCTGGAAGAAGGCCCCAGCCTGGGCCGCGAGCTGTCGATCGTGCGCCGCTGGCGGGTGCTGGACACCCTGCGCCAGCATGGCGTGGCGCTGCACACCAAGGTGAAGGTCGACGCGATCGACAAGAAGGCGCTGCGCTACACCGACGCCGAGGGGCAGCAACACACCCTGGCGGCCGATTCGGTCGTGCTCGCCATCGGCGCCCGCCCGGACGACAGTCTGGCACGTGCGCTCGAAGCGGCCGGCGTGCCGGTCAGCGCGGTCGGTGACGGCGCGCAGATCGGCTACATCGAGGGTGCCGTCAAGTCCGGCATGCTCGCCGGACTGTCGGCCTGAGCCTCACCATCGTCCCTGGGCCGGGCGCGCGGTGCACATGCCGCCGCCCGGTTTTTTTCGTTTCCGCCCACCCCACGCAGGGGCGACGCCCCCACGGGAGCACACGATGAGCACCGCCGCCACCGCAATCTGCAACCTCCTCTACCGCTACGCCGAAGCCATCGACGAAGGCCGCCTCGAGGACGCCGCCGCCCTCTTCCGCCACGCCCGCATCGAGACCGGCGCTGCCGGCCCGCTCGACGCCGACGGCCTGCTCGCCCTGTGGCGCAAGATCCTCGTCATCCACCCCTGCGGCACCCCCCGCACCCGCCACCTCGTCACCAATCCCATCCTCGACATCGACGAAGCGGCCGGCACCGCACAGGCCCGCTCCTGCTTCACCGTGATGCAGGCCACCGACGCCTTGCCGCTGCAGATCATCGCCAGCGGCCGCTACCACGATCGCTTCGCCCGTATCGACGGCGAGTGGTGTTTCGTCGAGCGCGACTACCGCCAGCTGGACTTCACCGGCGACCTCAGCCAGCACCTGCGCATCGCGATCAAGCCTCGGCCGCAGCCCTGAACGCCCAAGCGGCGGCGCACTTCCAATAGACTGTGCGCCCCGACACCTCCGCTGCGCAGACCGATGAAGATCGACAAGCTCCCGCCCGGCGCCCGCTTCCACTGGAAAGGCCGCAACTACACCAAGGTCGGCCCGATGACCGCCGCAGCGGACAGCGGCGGGGTGGACTTCATCCCCAAGCACGCAACGCTCCAGCCCATCCCAGGCGAAGCATGGGCCACCGAGGCAGAAGAGGAACCCACCCCCGCGCTGGATTCCGTAAAGGTCAGGGCCGCGTTCGAGACCTATCACCGCGCAGCGCTGCGGCTTGTGGACGACGCCGGACGGCTTGAACTGGAAAGCGCGCGCGTACGCTTCCTGGCCGAGATCGGATGAGGCGCTTGCGATGCATGGGTGACGCGCAAGGCAGCGGCGATCTGTCGCGCTAGGCGCTAATCTGCTCGGAGACCTCTATGAGATTTCCATCCGGGTCGCGCAGATACACGGAAAGTATGGGCCCGATCGCCCCAGTACGCCTGACGGGGCCTTCGATGATGGGCCTACAGCCTCGCACACTGCGCGGCCCCGGGTCCATGCAATCCATCATCCTCATTCACCCTTATCAGCCGAGGACCGTTCTCTCATGACCGATCTGTTCACCCCGCTCCAGGCCGGCGACCTCCTCCTGCCGAACCGCATCCTGATGGCGCCGCTGACACGCTGCCGCGCCGAGGACGGCCACGTACCCGGCGAGCTGATGGCCACCCACTACGCCCAACGCGCCAGCGCCGGCCTGCTGATCGCCGAGGCGACGATGGCAATGGAAGGCAACTCCGCTTTCTGGCGCGAGCCCGGCATCCACTCCGAAGCCCAGGTCGCGGGCTGGAAGAAGGTCACCGACGCGGTGCATGCCGCCGGCGGACGCATTGTGCTGCAGATCTGGCACGGCGGCCGCGCCTGCCACCCGCTGCTCAACGACGGCCGCCAGCCAGTGGCGCCCAGCGCGCTCGCGATCACCGGCGACGAGGTCCATACGCCCGAGGGCAAGCAGCCCTACGTGGTGCCGCGTGAGCTGCGCGACGACGAGCTGCCGGCCATCGTCGCCGGCTTCGCACGTGCCGCCGAGAACGCGCGCGCCGCCGGTTTCGACGGCGTCGAGGTGCACGGCGCCAACGGCTACCTGCTCGACGAATTCCTGCGCGACGGCAGCAACAAGCGCAGCGGCCCCTACGGCGGCCCGCGCGAACACCGCGCCCGCCTGCTGTTCGAGGTCATCGAGGCGGTGTGCACGGTGTGGGGCAGCGGTCGCGTTGGTGTGCGCCTGTCTCCGCTCAACAGCTACAACGACATGGTCGACAGCGACCCGCTCGGCCTCATCGAGTGGCTCGCCGGCTGCCTCAACGACTACCGCCTCGCCTACCTGCACCTGATGCGCGGCGACTTCTTCGGCAAGCAGCACGGCGACGTGATGACGCCGGCGCGGGCGATGTTCCGCGGCGTGCTGATCGGCAACATGGGCTACAGCGCCGACGAAGCCGAGGCCGCGATCGCCGCCGGCAAGCTCGACGCAGTCGCCTTCGGTACCGCCTTCCTCGCCAACCCCGACCTGCCCGAGCGCATCCGTCGCAAGGCCGCGCTCAACGCACCCGACCCCGCGACCTTCTACACCCCGGGACCGCAGGGCTACACCGACTATCCGACCCTGGCTGCGGGCGCGTAAGGCCCCGCCACACGGCGCCGGCACGCGGTCCTCAGCGTGCCGGCCTCCGCACTCGTCCCCCGCACTCGTCCCCCGCATTGGCGCGTCACCAGGCGGCGGAACACCCCGAAGCGCCATTGCGCGCACACGGTCAGCACCACCACACGCAACACGTGGCATACGGTAACCAGTGGCACGCCAAACTGCAGCACCTTGGAGGTGATGCAGATCTCCGATACGCCACCGGGTACAGTTGCCGCCGCCACGCCAAGCAGGCTCGCCGCCACCAGCAGCGGGAACGGCTGCGCGAGATGTTCAGTAACCTGAGCGACAACGCCATCCGCTACGGCCCGACTGCGACCGTCTGGGCTCGACCCACAAGAGACACTCATGGCGTAGCTGGTCCTGTGGCAGGTCTCTGCGTGAAGCAGGCAGCCCAACGCACATAGGCCACGGGCCGCTACTGGCCGTTATGAACAGCTATCCATAACGGTCATGGTAAGGCCAACGCTCGTCGTTCCGGCAGCTGACCGCACAAAGGTGGCGCCGCCATGCATTCGCGCGATCGCAGCTACGATCGCCAAGCCGAGCCCGTGGTTATGGTCGCGATGTTCGCGGGCCCCATCAACCCGATAAAAGCGGTCGAATAGACGAGGCAAATGCTCCGGGGGGATGACAGGGCCCGTGTTGCTGACAGACAGGCAAATGCGGCCATCTGCGTCCTGCTTGATATCGACCTCGATCACCGATCCGCGCTCTGCAAAACGGGTCGCATTGGCGAGCAGGTTCGAGAGCGCACGCCTAACCAACCCAGCATCGACTGTGCCCATGCCGTCACCGCGTAAGCGCGCAGTCACGCCGGCCTCCTGCATTGACGCTTCGTGGAATTCGATGACCTCGGACACCAGTTCGGCCAGGCTATCCACACGGTGGCGACGGGCGCGCTCCCCGCGATCGGCCCGGGACAAGAACAACATGTCATTGACCAGCCCCGCTAAAAGTTGAAGATCCTCGAGGTTCGATCCGAGCACATCGCGCAGTTCGGCGACATCGCGCTGACGACTCAGAGCTAGCTCGGTCTCACCAATCAAGGTCGCCAGCGGTGTGCGCAGCTCGTGAGCGACATCGGCGTTGAACCCTTCCAGTTGTTGATATGCGCGGTTCAATCGAACCAGGAGCGCGTTGAATTGTGTGACCAACGGCTGAAGCTCCTGTGCCTGGGCGGAGCCGTCAAGCGGCTGTCCAACGCTTTCCGGGCTTAGGGCCGCTGCTTGTCGAGCCAGGTCGCGAACAGGCAAGAGCGCTCTACGAACGAGCCATGCGCCGCCCACTGAGATGGCCGCCGCTCCACCAAGGGCGCTCGCGAGTAGCGTCCAGGCCAACTGCTCCAAAAGCAGCGCGTCGGCGCTGCTGTCGAGTATCAATTCGGCGCGCAGCATGGTTGTGGGCGACCATGGCACGGAGATTTCGAACTCATCCCGCCGCAGGATTGCGCCGGGGCTTGAACGCGCCGGAGTTGCGTACAGAAGAGCGTCAGATCCCTGGATCAGCCGTAACTCGAGGTTGGCATGGCCCACAAAGAAGTCGTCGAGCTTGTGACGCAGGCTCGGCAACGCGTCCCGCGTTGCGATCTCGCCGACGAGATGGCGCACTATGTCCCGCTTGTGCCGCAGTTCGTCCGTCTGCTTGTTGGAGAGATTTAGACTCGCGCCCACGTAAACGATCGAGCAGACCAAGCCGAGCCCCAGCGAGGCCAGCACGGCGAGCCACCACGATAACCAGCGGCTAAGCGAACGCGGATTGCGCATTCTCAGGGCTTCCGGTCCTCAAGGACGTATCCCATGCCGCGCACGGTATGCAACAACTTCTTCTCGAAAGCGTCGTCGATCTTGCCGCGCAACCGGCGCACCGCAACTTCGACCACGTTCGTATTGCTGTCGAAATTCATGTCCCACACCTGCGCTGCGAGCGCGGTACGGGAAAGGACCTGCCCTTGCCGGCGCAGCAGCAACGTCAGCAACGTGAACTCCTTGGCGGTCAGGTCGAGGCGCTGCCCGGATCGTGACGCCTTGCGCCGAACCAGGTCGAGTTCGAGGTCCGCCAAACGGAGCACCGTTGAATCCTGGCTATCCGAGCGCAAGGCACCGCGCCGCAACAAGGCCTGCACGCGAGCGAGCAACTCGGACAGAGCAAACGGCTTCACCAGGTAATCGTCGGCACCCGCCTGCAGGCCTCTGACCCGATCCTCGACCTCGTCCCGCGCGGTCAGCATCAGGACGGGTACGTGTTTGCCCCGACGCAGTTCTTGCAAGACGGCATAGCCATCCAGCCCCGGAAGCATGACGTCGAGGAGGACGAGGTCGTAATGCCCTTCGGTCGCGAGATAGCGGCCATCCGTGCCGCTGTGCGCGACATCCACGATGTAATTGCTTTCGGTGAGCGCCCTGCGTAGGTATTCGGCGAGCTTGGGCTCGTCTTCCACAACCAGAATCTTCATGCAGCGATTATCGCGGAGATGCCGAAACCATCACATTACGAAATCGTAATCTGGCAGTTCGCGATTCGACGAGGATGGACCCTTAAAGTCCGCGACGTGTTCGGTGCAAGGCGACGCCAAGCGGCTTATGCCGAACGCCACCTCTCACGTTGAACGAAGGAGTCTCGTCATGTCGAAAACTCGCACCACTGCCCTTTTTTCGCTTCTTGCTGCCGTCCTTGTCGTTCCTGCGGCTGCGCAAGCCAGCTCGCTGTGGCATCCCGCTCCCGGCGAGCAGGGGTTCACGTTCCATCCGGATCACTCCACGAGCACGAAAACCCGCGCCGAGGTGTTGCGCGAGCTCGAACAGGCAAAGGCCGATGGCAGCTATTTCTACCTGCAGCGTGGCCTCGCGGTGCCCTCGCGTGCTTCCGGACCCGGCAAGACCCGTGCAGAAGTCCTCAAGGAGCTGGTCGACATGACCCCGACAGAGCGCGCGTACATGAATGAACTGTACAGTGGCTCCTGAAGCCACCTATCGGCGCGAGACGTCGGGCCGTCCAGGCGTTTCGCCCAGCAGGTTCTCGTAAAGCGCCGTTTGGTCTGCCCATTGGTACCGTCGCTGTCGACGATAGCAAATCCTTATTGATAGAATCCGCGCCATGCGTCGTTGGCTTGCGATTTTCCTCTTGATCCTGCTGCCTGCCCAACTGAGTTGGGCGGCGGTGGGCGATTACTGCGCGCACGAATCCGGTGCCGCAGCCAATCATTTTGGTCATCACGCGCATCGTCACACCGAAGATGCAAAAGGCAAGGAAAAAGGGGGCTTCACGAAGGGCGCACACACAGACTGCGCATCGTGCCAGGTGGTGGGCTCTTCAGCAGTAACGAGTGAGTCCAGCGCGCTATTCACACAGCATCAGGCATCCCTCCCCATCGGCGTCACACCTGGGTGCTCACTTGCGGAGCATCCCGCAGAGCCCGAACGCCCTAAATGGGCCCGCCCAGCCTGATCGGCAGGGCGGTCGCCTTCATTCCCTCTTGATGTTCCTACCGCTTTGAGCGGTAGCGTCACGCGTCCATTGCGATCGGTCCGATCGCCCTCTGCCGATTCCCCGTGTCTTTACATCAACGGAGAATTGGATGTTTCAGCAACTTCGTCTCAAATGGCTGCCTGGGCTAATGCTCGGCCTTGCCGTCAATGGTGCCTGGGCGCAGCAGCCCGCCCCCCCGGCTCCAAGTACCGCCCTATCCCTCAAGCACGCTTTCGAGGCAGCATGGGCACGCCAGCCTGAAGCGCTGTCGCTCACGACTCAACAGGAAGCGGCGCAAGCGCGCCGCGACAGTGCCGACAGTTGGTTTGTCGAACCGCCCGCCCTAGAGGTAGCCGGAAAAACCGATCAGTTGGACAGCAATCGCGGGAGCCGTGAGTACGAGGTCGGCATCGCGGTTCCGATCTGGCTGTCGGGCGAACGTTCGAGCACTGCAGCCCTCGCCACTGCCGAAATAGCTGCCACGGCGAGCCGGGCTCGCGGCGCGCAGTTGCGCACCGCTGCAGCGGTACGCACAGCATATTGGGATTGGCAACGCGCGCGCGTAGATGTGACGCTGGCGAGGGCGGGTCTCGAGAACGCCCGCGAACTGGCCGCCGACGTGGCCAAGCGCATCAAGGCGGGTGATCTGGCGCGCGCAGATCAGCATCAGGCCGACGGTGTGCAAGCTACAGCTGAAGCCGCCGTCGCCGAGGCAGAAAGCGCCCTTGCAGATGCTGCACAGCAGTTGCGCACGCTCACTGGAATCGGGCCAGAACGCTCATCCGGCGGGGTGTCTGCGCCGGAGCCCGTCCCGTCCGCTGCGACACCGACACAGATTCTTGAGACGGCGCACCCTGCAGTGGCCGAGCTGCGTGATCGGGTCGACGTTGCGCGGCGCACGATGACCCTTGCCAGCGTTCAGGGCCGCGCGAATCCGGAGTTGAGTGTCACGACCACCCGCGAACGCGGCGCATCGGGTGAATCCTGGGAACAGACAGTCACGCTGGGCTTGCGCATTCCGCTTGGTTCCGGTTCGCGCAGCCGGTCCCGCGTTGCAAGCGCCAATGCAGAGGCCATCGAGGCCGAGGCGCAACTCCAGATCGAACTCGAACGTCTGCTGGCCGAAACAGAGATGGCGCACCAGCGCGTCGAATTGAGACGGCAGCAGGTCGCCGCTGCTGAACGGCGCTCCGACCTCGCACAGGCGTCACGCGGCTTCTTCGAGAAGGCGTTCCGCCTCGGTGAGGCCGATCTGCCGACCCGTCTGCGCATCGAATTCGAGGCGGCCGAGGCCGAACGCGAGCGCGCGCGCGCGCGTATTGATCTGGCAGCCGCCATCTCGGCCCAGCGCCAAGCGTTGGGCCTGCTTCCCGAATGAATAACAGGATCCCCAAAATGAAATCCACTCATACCCTCGCGGCATGGAGCCTCGCTGCCGTGCTTGCCGGGCTTGCCCCGCAAACGCTGGCCGGTGACGGACACGACCATGGAGAAGCGCCCGCGACCACAGCGGGCCCGGCATTGCCGCGATTTACCGCCGTCTCGGAACTCTTCGAGCTGGTCGGCGTAGTGAATGGCAAGAACGTCACCGTCTATCTTGACCACTTCGCTGACAACAGTCCGGTCAAGGACGCAAAGGTCGATCTGGAACTCGATGGGAAGGCCGTTGCGCTCACGCCCCATGCCGACGGTGAGTTCGAGGCCACGCTCGAGGAGACGCTCAAGCCGGGTGTCGTCTCTGTCACGGCAACGGTGATTGCCGGTCAGGACGCCGATTTGCTCGCTGGTGAGCTCGACTTGCATGAGACCGCCGCCGAGGCGCACGAAGAGGTTGCCGAATTGGACATGAAACCCTACGCAATTGGGGCAGGCGCGGGGGGGCTTGTGCTAGGCCTCATCGGCTGGGTTGTGCTTCGCAAGGGGAATTCGCGTAATCGCTCGACTGGAGGTGCCGCGTGAAGCTGAGCGTACTGTTTGCTGCGCTGGCGCTGGTATCGGCCAGTGCCTCGTGGAATGCCTTTGCTGGCGAAGGCCATGATCATGGCGATGAAGGTCCAGTTGTGGCAGGAGGCAATGGGCCACAACGGCAAGCCGATGGCAGTGTCTTTCTGCCAAAGCCGGCACAACGCCAGATCGGTGTTCGCACGTTGGTTACGGAAGCCGGCGAATTGCCGCGTACCACCGCGCTGGCCGGCAAGGTGGTCATGGACCCGAATGCCGGCGGAAAGGTGCAGGCCATGGTGGCTGGGCGCCTGGAGGCGGGCCCGCAGGGGTTGCCAAGCGTCGGTCAGGCCGTGAAGAAGGGGGACGTGCTGGCTTACGTTAGTCCTTCGACGGACCAGATCGAGCGGTCTAACCAGATGGCGCAATTGGCCGAGCTGCACGCGGCCAGGGCCCTTGTGGAAAAGCGCCTTGCGCGTCTGAAGGAACTCGCCGACACGGTACCGCGCAAGGAGATCGAGGCGGCCGAAAGCGAGCTTGCCAGCCTGAGGGCCAGATCGAAAGCGATCGGTGGTGGCCTCAATGCCCGTGATGTCCTGACCGCACCCGTCAGCGGTGTGATCGCATCGACTAACGCCGTGTCAGGCCAAGTGGTCGATGCGCGCGAGCTCGTGTTCGAGATCGTCGACCCGAAGCGGCTGCGTGTCGAGGCGCTCTCCTATGATCCAGAAATAGCGGCGGATGTCGCCTCTGCAAGTCTTGCGGTCGGCGACCAGCGGATCCCGCTCACCTTCATCGGCGCCGCCCGCAGCCTGCGCGAGCAGGCCTTGCCGCTCACCTTTGCAGCCGAAGGGGAAGCGCTGGCCTTTCTTGCCGTGGGGCAGCCGGTCGAGGTCTTCGTCCAGTCGCGCAGCACGCAGCAGGGTGTAAGCGTTCCCGCAGCATCGGTGCTGAAGAATTCGGCAAACCAAACCATCGTCTGGGTAAAGACGGCGCCCGAACGTTTCGAGTCCCGGACCGTCACGATCGCGCCGCTGGACGGCGTGAACATTGCGGTGACGTCCGGCCTCGAAGCCGGCGAGCGGGTCGCCTCCCGTGCCGCCACGCTGATCAACCAGATCCGCTGACCGGGAGTCTATCCGATGTTCAAGTGGCTACTCGACAACAGCCTTGGTAACCGGCTGCTGGTGATTATCGCCAGCCTGGTACTGATGGCCTACGGTGCGTTCACGCTTTCGCGAACACCCGTGGACGTATTTCCGGATCTCAACAAGCCGACGGTCACGATCATGACCGAAGCCGGCGGCATGGCGGCGGAGGAGGTCGAGCAACTCATCACCTTTCCGCTCGAGACCACCATGAATGGTTTGCCCGGCGTGGAGTCAGTGCGCTCTACCTCGAGCTCGGGGCTGTCCTTCATCTACGTGACCTTCGACTGGAGTACCGAGATTTTCCGCGCCCGGCAGATGGTGTCGGAACGCCTCTCAGCCATGGAGGAAGGGTTGCCTGAAGACGTGATTCCGCGCATGGGGCCGATCAGCTCGGTCATGGGCGAGATCATGCAGATCGCGATCCCGATCGACACGGCGAAGATCTCGCCGATGCAGGTCCGAGAGTATGCGGACTGGGTTCTTCGTCCGCGCCTGATGGCGATCCCCGGCATCGCGCAAGTCATCCCGATTGGCGGAGAGGTGCGGCAGTTCCAGGTTCAGCCCGACACCCGCCGTATGGCTGAGCTCGGTGTTTCGTTGGAGCAGTTGGAAGGGGCGATTCGAGGCTTCTCGTCGAACACCTCGGGGGGCTTTCTCGAACTGAACGGGCGCGAGTATCTCATCCGCCATCTCGGTCGGACCTCGAGCCTGGAGGATCTGAAGAACCTCGCGATCACTGCGCGAGATGGCCAGCCGATCCTGCTGCGTCAGATCGCATCCGTGACCTTCGCAGCGGCGCCCAAACGGGGGGATGCGGGCTTCGAGGGCAAGCCGGCCGTCATCCTCGGCATTCAGAAGCAGCCTACGGCGGACACCATTCACCTGACTCGCTCGATCGAAACCGCGCTCGAAGAGATGAAGATATCGCTCCCGGCCGGGATGGATGCGCCGGAGGTGACCTTCCGGCAGGCGACTTTCATCGAGGCATCGATCAGCACGCTCAAGGGTAAGCTGATTGGCGCATCGGTGTTCGTTGCGGCAATCCTCTTCTTTTTTCTCGGCACCCTGCGCCCGACGATCATCGCGCTCACCGCGATTCCGGTGTCCATCTTCATGACGGCGTTGGTCTTCAAGTATTTCGGGCAGTCGATCAACACGATGACCCTTGGTGGTCTCGCGATTGCGATTGGCGGCTTGGTCGACGATGCGGTTGTGGGCGTAGAGAACGTGCTGCGCCGATTGAAGGAGGACCGCGCAAAGCATCACGACCATCGGCTTCACCCGATCGAACTCGTGGCGCGCGCAACGATGGAAGTGCGCTCGGCCATCCTTTACGCGACGATCATCATCGTGCTGGTGTTCTTGCCGCTGTTCGCGCTGCCTGGCATGGAGGGGCGGCTGTTCGTGCCGCTCGGCGTGGCGTTCATCGTCTCCACGCTCGCCTCGTTGGTCGTTTCGGTGACCGTGACGCCGGTGCTGTCCTTTTACCTGCTTCCCCGGATGAAGTCCCTCGATCACGGTGACACGCGCTTGCTCGCCTGGCTCAAGGCACGTTATCGCGGGGCGTTGCAGGGGGTGCTCGAGCACCCCAGGGCGGCCGTCACCGCGGGTGCGGTTGCGGTGGCAATTGCTGCCGCTGCGGTACCGTTCTTCCCCACGACCTTTCTGCCGCCGTTCAACGAAGGCACCTTGCTGATCGGCATGCGGCTCAACCCGGGCGTTACCCTGGCGGAGTCGACCGTGCTCGCGCAGCAAGCGGAAGTGCTCGTGAAACAGGTTCCCGAAGTGACGCACGTCGGGCGCCGAAGCGGGCGGGCCGAGCTTGACGAGCATGCGGAAGGTGTCCACGTCAGCGAGCTCGATGTGGGGCTGAAACCCGCCGGTGAGCTGAGCCGCTCAATGGGTGAGATCACCGCAGACATCCGGTCGCGACTGGTCAATCTGCCAGCTGCGATCGCGATCGGGCAACCGATCTCACACCGCATCGACCACATGCTGTCGGGCGTGCGCTCGCAGATCGCGATCAAGATCTTCGGCGAGGATCTCGACACCCTGCGCGGTCAGGCTGACGTATTGCGAACGCGGCTTGCCGCCATTCCGGGGCTCGCTGACCTGGAGATCGAGAAGCAAGTGCTCGCGCCGCAGATCAAGGTGCGGATCGACTATGCGGCCGCTGCCCGTTACGGGGTGCCGGCACCGCAGATTCTGGCCGCGCTGCAAAACCTCGTCGAGGGCGAGAAGGTCACCCAGATCGTCGAGGGTGGTCGACGGTTCGCATTGGTCGTTCGCCTACCGGAAACGGCGCGCTCGGTCGACGGGCTGGCTCAGATCCTGATCGAAACGCCGACCGGACATGTGCCCTTGTCGAAGCTGGCGTCGATCGAGGATGGTGACGGTCCGAACCAAGTGAGCCGGGACGACGGTAAGCGCCGCATCGTGCTCTCGGCCAATGCGCAGCAGCGTCCGCTATCGGAGGTCGTCGAGGACATCCGCACCGTCGTGGCCGACCTTAAGTTGCCCGAGGGCTACTTCATCACCCTCGGCGGGCAGTTCCAAGCTCAGGAAGAGGCATCCCGTTTGGTCGGGTTGCTTTCGATCGTCTCACTCGTGCTGATGTTCGTCGTGCTCTACAGCCGCTACAAGTCGGTTCGACTCTCGGCGCTCATCATGGCGAACATTCCGCTCGCACTGGTCGGGGCGGTGATTGGACTGTGGATCTCCGGTCAGCCGCTGTCGGTGGCGGCACTCGTCGGCTTCATCACGCTTGCAGGTATTTCGGTGCGAAACGGCATCCTCAAGGTGAGTCATTACCTCAACCTGATGCGTATCGAGGGCGAGAGCTTCGACCACACGATGATCCTGCGGGGCTCGATCGAGCGCCTGTCGCCGGTGCTGATGACCGCACTGGTAACCGCGTTTGCGCTTGCACCGCTGCTGTTCGAGGCCGAGCGCCCGGGTACCGAGATTCTGCATCCGGTGGCCGTGGTGATCTTCTCGGGCCTCATCAGTTCGACCCTGCTGGATACCTTCCTTACCCCTGCAATGTTCTGGCTCTTCGGCCGCCGCGATGCAGAGAGTCTGCTCGACGATCGAAACGCCGAAGCATTCTGACGCTGCTTAACCCGCCTCATGCAAACCAGAAAGGAAAAACCATGAAGTTCTCAAAAGTCGTCGCCCTCGCTGCTCTCGTGTCTGTGGGCCCCGCCTTTGCAGCCGACGAGCATGACCATGCTCACGAGCATGAATCGATGCATGGAGGCGTGGTGGTCGAGGTCAAGGATCTCGATCTCGAACTCGTTGCCAAGCCCGAGGTGATCCAGTTGCATCTTCGCGATCACGGCAAGCCTGTTGATGTGGCAAACGGCAGTGCCAAGCTCACGCTGCTGTCTGGCGCAAACAAGCAAGATGTCGAACTCAAGCCTGCAGGTGATCGACTCGAAGCCAAGGGTAGCTTCAAGGTCGGCGCCGGCACCAAGCTGGTCGCGGTTGTCACCCTTCCGGGCAAGCCTTCCACCACGGCACGCTTCACACTGAAGTGACTCCGCCCGACCGCCTGCGGCAACGGCGCGCAGGCGGTCACCTCAGGCGCTCGGCGGTAGCAAGTTGAAAGCACTGTTGTGAGTTAACCAGCGGCCTGCCCCGCAGATGTTGTTCGCGGCGCAGACGGCTCAGCGGTTCTGCACGCTTGCACTATGATGCAACTATGCATCTCATCACCGTCAAACCCGAAGAAGTCTTCCAAGCCTTGGCCGACCGCACCCGCATTCGCATCATGCGTCTGCTCGTAGACACCGGCGAAGAGATCTGTCTATGCGAATTGGTGGACAGCCTCCAAGAGCTGCAATACAAGCTCTCTCGCCACCTGAAAACGCTGCGTCAGGCTGGCCTGCTGAGCGCCATCAAGGATGGCCGCTGGCTCTACCATCGGCTGGTAACCGGCTCGCCGACGATGGGGCCCCTGTCCGATCTGATTCGCTCGGTACCCGATGAGGATGATGTCTTCTCGGGTGATCTTGGACGATTCCGCGAGCGCATCTGCTTGCGCGAAGACGGCCGTTGCCGGGTGGGCATCCAGACTTCTGACTTAGCGACGGGGGCCAGATGAACATCAATCGCCGATGCGCGCCGTTTCCCCCCGCTGCCCGTCCCCGGGCGCAATCCCCAGTGGTCATCGGTCCGTCGTAACAAGACCGTCATGGCCTCCGCTTGTGACATAGGAGAATCGAGATGAAGAACACGATCCTGGCAGCCGCGTTGTCCGCCGTTGTACTTTCGTCCATGCCCGCTCTCGCCCAGCCGGCGTCTGGTGCCCAAGCGAACCTCGAGCCGCCCAACGTGCAGGAGTTCGACAAGCGGATGGCGCAGGCGCAGGAGAACATGAAGAAGATGCAAGAGCAGATGGACAAGATCAACCAGACTCAGGATCCCGAAGCGCGGCAAAAACTACTCCAGGAGCACTGGGCCACGATGCAGAACAACATGCAGCTGATGCACGGCATGTGGGGGCCGGGCGGCGGCATGGGCTGCTGCATGGGCGGCCCGGGGATGGGGCCCGGAATGACGATGGGCCCAATGATGGGATGGGGCCATATGGGCGGCTACTACTCGACGCTTACGCCCGAACAACAAAGGCAGCGCCAGTACATGATGGATCAATACATGCCGATGCAGCAGATGATGATGGACCACATGATGCGACACCAGCAGTACATGTGGATGAGGTGAGCGGTGTTTGCGGTCGCCAGAGCGCCCCGAGAAGCAACAATGATACTTTCAGGGAGAGGCGGCCGGTTGCAGCGCAATGATGGCCATGCCGACCAGCGCGACGCCGGCGCCCGCGACATCCCAGCGGGTCAGCGCAACGCCATCCACGACGCGAAGCCACACCAACGCGACCGCGATGTACATGCCGCCGTAACCGGCATAGGTTCGCCCGGCTGCAGTCGGATGCAGTGTCAGCAGCCAGGCGAAGGCGGCGAGCGACAGCGCTGCGGGCACGAGCAGCCAGGCACTCCGGCCCTGCTTCAACACGAGCCAGGGCAGATAGCAGCCGACGATCTCGGCCACGGCCGTCAAGGCGAACAGGCCGGCGAGCTTGAACAAACCGATCACGGCTGCACTTTACCCACTTCCTCCGCTACCAGGCGTGCCAACTGCTCGGGGCCGAAGCTCGGCAGGCTGCGTCCATTGACGAAGAAGGTTGGTGTCTTGCTGACCTGCAACGCGGTCAGATCCTCGATGTCCTGCGCGAGCACGGCCTGGATCTCGGGCGTCTCCATGTCCTGCCGGGCGCGTCCCATGTCCAGGCCGGCGCGGGCGGCTGCTTCGAAGGCGATGCCGATGTTGGGCGCCGCGTGGTCGGCCCACTCCGGTTGCGTGGCCAGCAGCGCCTCGAGCACCGGGGTGTAGAGTCCCTGCTTGCGCGCAGCCTCGATCAGTTTCACCACCTGGTCCGAGCCGTGATGGAAGGGCGCATAGCGCAGCGCAAGCCGGACCTTGTCCGGATGCTGGGCCATGATCTGCTTGACGATCGGATAGAAGGCGCGGCAGGTCTCGCAGGCGGGATCGAAGAACTCGACGATGGTGACCGGCGCGTTCTGCGGCCCGATGATCGGGGTATGCATCCGCACGAGGCGGCTTCCTTCCACAGCGACGCGCGTGTCCTGCTCGGCCTGTGTGCGGTCGCGATAGGCATCCATGCCGAAGTAAAAGGCCAGGCCGAGGATCAGCAACACGGCGAGTGCCAGGAGTTTTCGTGTGTTCATTTACGGGTCCTTATCAGATAAATCGTCAGGGCGGCGGCGATGGCGAGGAAGGCCGCCAGCGATAGCCAGGGAATCTGGATGTCGCCAAGGATGACCAGGGCTTGCTGGCTGCACGAGGGGCCGGTGCCGCACGGCACCCACCACTGTGGCACCCAGCCTGCGATCAGTGCGCTGTGATAGGCGGCCAGCGCGAGACCAGCGAGCGCGAATGGCAGCGCATACACCGCACCGCGCCGGTCCTCGGCGAACACGGCCATGCCCAGAATGAGGGCGAGCGGGAACATGGCGATCCGCTGGTACCAGCACAGCACGCAGGGCGTCATGCCCATCACTTCACCGATGAAGAGCGCGCCCAGCGTGGATACCAGAGCCACGGCCCAGGCGGCCATCAGCCACCACCATTGGGTTCGTTTGTCGTGCATCGAGTCGATCTCGAGGGTTGGTTCCCAGGCTTCGGGAGGGGCGGACGCCATAGGCAGTGCCCGGACGTCCGCAATGGAGCACACCGCCGCTACCGTGCGGCGCGCGCTCGAAGACGAGGGGAAGACAGGGGTGGGCTGCCGCTCAGGCAGCGAGGCGCCACTTGGGGCGTTCAGGCTCGGTGACCAGCGCAGACGCGTTGAAGTCCCGCCCGGCGTCGACGAGGACATGGCCCAGTCCTGTCAATGGCAGACGACCCGCATCGAGCAGTGCCGCGCTCGCCAGGATCTGGCAGAAACCGCAGTCGGCGTGAAGCTGCCCTTTCATCCCTTCATCGCCTTCATCCACCTGACAGGTATGTGGATGGTGGTCGCCGTGGCTGGTCGCGAAACCGGCCGATTCCAAGCAGTACGCCTCCAGGCCCGCCGAAGCGAACTGAAGTGGAACGAGCAGCAGGAAGAAGATGGCAAGCCAACGGTGCATGGGCGACGATTTTAACTCCGGCCCGTTGGCTGACGGCTCATATCGCGACCATGAACGTACCGGAGCGCTGGCACCCCACATTGTGGTCACGCCGCCACCGAACCGCAGATCATTGCGCATGCTCATCGTGGCACACACAGACATCCCCCCGCGTCGGCGCCTCGAGCTCATGCAGGATGCCGCATTGCGCCGCACGATCGGGGGCACCGCACTGGTTGCGCAGGGCGACGAGTTGGCGCTCGAGCATTTGCAGGGTGTCGAGACGCGCGCGGACACGGGTGAGTTGGGAGTCGATCAACGCGTCGACCTCAGCACAGTCGGTTGTGGGGTCGTCCACGAAGCGCAGCAGTTGCGCGACGTCGACCAAGGCAATGTCCAGTGCCCGGCAGTGGCGGATGAACGCGAGGCGCTCAAGGTGCCCACCCGCGTAGGCCCGATATCCATTGGGGCTGCGGGAAGGCGCCGGGAGCAGACCGATCCGTTCGTAGTAGCGGATGGTTTCGACCTCGACGTGCGCGGCCTTGGCCAATTCACCGATCTTCATCGCCTGCATCTCCTCATTGCAACCGCCCAACAGCTTAACCGCTTGACCCTGTAGTGGCTACAGGGTGTGTGATGCACCCCTCGCCCACGTAAAGGAGAAAACCATGGCCGGCTGTTGTTCCCACTCCACCTGCGATGCCAGCGCAGCGAGCCCGCGCTTCCGCCAAGCACTGTGGATTGCATTGATCGTGAATGCGGCGATGTTCTTGGTCGAATTCGTCGCCGGCCTTGCAGTCGGTTCGGTCGCCCTATGGGCCGACGCCCTCGATTTCGCAGGAGATGCCGCCAACTATGCGCTGTCGCTGACGGTGCTGTCGTGGGGATTGATATGGCGGGCACGCGCGGCCTTGCTCAAGGGCGTGGCGATGGTGCTTTTCGGCGCCGTTGTAATGGCACGCGCCCTGTGGGCCTTCCAGCACGGCGTGACGCCTGAGCCGATTACGATGGGCGTGGTCGGCATCCTCGCACTGCTCGCCAACGCAGGGGTGGCGATGATGTTGTATCGATTTCGCGCGGGCGACGCGAACATGCGTTCGGTGTGGCTGTGCAGCCGCAACGATGCGATCGGCAATCTCGCGGTGATCCTGGCGGCGGCAGGCGTCTTCGGTACCGGAAGCGCATTGCCGGACCTTGTCGTTGCACTGGTGATGTCCGGGCTCGCGCTGTGGTCGGGGCTTGTCATCGTCGCTCACGCCCGGCGCGACATCGGCGACGCACGACAAGTCCATCAGAAGGGATGAGGACAGCGGAGCGACGTGCTTGAGGCAATGACAGGTTTCGAGGCCCAGCGGCCATCAGGATGGCAGGATTGTGGAGAGGAGGACGGGCAGCTGATGGCCGGACTGAGACTTCCAGCCCCATAACTAAGCGGGAGCTCGGCGGGGCAACTGTGGCTGTCTCGACCCCGCCCCATAGCCGACCATCCGCAGGATCCCGGGAAAGCGCTGGCCATCCGTCGGCAGACTTTCCGGTTCAGCGGTCAGACTCCACGGGCGGATACCGCCACCAGACGTTGCCAACCCACTCTCCGTAGCTTCCGATCAGGATCGTCGTAATGAACATGCTACCCACTCGGTAGTTGACGATCAGGGCGCCGTCTCGATCTTTGGACAGCGCTACAGATTCAAACTCCGTCTCGCCGAACCAGGCTGCCTGGCCAACACCAAAGGGCGCTGCCCATAGCGGCCTCCTTCCACTCTCAAACAGCGACGTCGGCCCCAACTCCAGCTGTATGCACAGAGGCATGGCATCGGCATTTTCGTGTAAGCCGCCCCACCAACTTTTCCGCTTGAACCTTACGCTTACCTGGCCTTCAACCTCATCGCGCAAGATCACATACAGCCACTCTCCCTGAGCGGAAAAAGTAGCTTTCGTGGCACCCGGCAACTCCGGCCAGGGCTTTTCTTGATTGTTGGCGAAGTCACGGAGCGTAATCGGGCTTAGCAGCGTGATGCAAAAGCCGGCGGTACCGCGCCAGCACTGAGGTTCAGGTCGAGTTTCATCGTGACATCGCTTTCCGGAATCGCCTTCGCACCGCGTTCGAATTGCCTTCGTGGCCGCAACGGCGACCGCGAAGGCCC
>WPCH01128472.1_pt1 | contig 85596 bp, 80 predicted proteins | sample 5399881 | NCBI WGS metagenome assembly WPCH01 (sample SAMN12869468, study PRJNA574797) | sludge metagenome | isolation source: wastewater treatment of pH5 | place: China:Beijing | collected 2019-05-20 | reverse complement strand
GGAAGAAAGCGAGTCCCGCGCCTGGGAGCGATGCGTCGAGTTTTTGCAGAGCTTGGATAGTGACGCCTTTCAATCGCTGGAAGAGATTACCGCGGAGCAATACAGCATGATTATGGAGTTCAGCTCTATAACCTATTGCTTTAACTATCATCTGTCTCTGGATGCATTTTTGAGACGGTATGAGATAGAGCAGATACCGGGAGCGGATCAGATCAGCAGTTTTTGCACCATTGGCTTCTCGTCGGGAAGTCCGGAGAGCCTGTTCTTCTATAGCCGCAACAGGGATAAGTACTATCGCGTTGTCTGCAGAGATCCCCATCCAGACATGGATGAAATGCTCACTGCCGTAGGAGAAAGGGCCGGCGTGGCGTATCGCAGTATTGGACAGATGACGGGTACGGATAATCAAACCGTCATTCCTGTTTCTCTGACCACTTCATTGGATGAGATCGCCTACTCTCCCGAGCTTAAGGACCTCAGTACGGAAGAAGAGAAACAGTTTGCTCAAACCTTTTTTGGGGAAAGCCTTGACTTTGTCAGACAGATTGAGGAAATCAAGGGTACTCGTATTTATATGTATGGCTACGGGGAAAAGATATTAACCATCGGCGCCAACGGAAGGGTGGAGTATAAGAATCGGGAGACGCCTCAAGGGAGCCAGCAGGGTTATTTTGATGCTTTGGATACGGCGATGCAGTTTGTAACCACTCACGGAGGGTGGCAGCTCGACGAAAGAATGGAGCTCACCCCCTATGTGCAATCTGCCCGTCTGATTGAAAATAATAGGAGAAGAGGTCACAGTATCGTATTTGGAATGCGCCTGGGGGACAGTCCTCTTTATCTGGATCGGGGCCATTCCATTCTGGTGGAAGTGGTACACGGACAGGTGACACAATATCAGCGGGATCTGATAGAGATTGACGAAGAGGAGCTTCGAAGACAGAGCGGAGGGACTCAGCAGGAAGCCTTTTCCGCCATCAATATGATTGCGCTAAACTATCCGTACATTGCGTCGGTTCTTTCTCAGGAGGGCTATAATTTTGACGATTTAGAGGAGGATGAGCTCTTTGCGGCTGTTTTGGATTTGATCACCCTGGTGGAAGTCGGCTACATGAGGACGGAATACGAGGGACAGGGGGACGATGCCCTGATTCCGGCATGGATTGTGAGAGCAGGCAATGTATATACCTACTTCGATTTGTATGACGCCTCGCCTCTGGGGCATACGAATCTTATTGGTTCTTGAGGTAGTATAAATGGACTGGACAAAGGCGAAGACAATATTAATAGCGGCTCTGTTGGCGACGAACCTGTTTCTGTTCGTTACATATGTAGTTGTGAAAGCGGATGGGGGACCTACGGAGGAAGACCTTCAGGCTGAAACCATAGCTCTTTTGGAGGAAAAGCAAATTTATGTGAGAGGAGAGCTTCCTTTAATGCGCCCTCATATGCCGGTTCTGATGGTGGAATATGATCGTTTGGACCCGGAATTCGTGCAGGAGAAGTTATCGGAGCAGACTCCTCTCAATGATGCGTATATATCCCGGGAAGGGGTATTAAAAATGACAGAAGCATTTTTGAAGAGCTGTGAAATATGGAGTTCCAACGTAGTTTTGGATAAGTTTGAGCAGGACGGCGCTGTGGCTACCGTTTCCTATCGAAACGAATATGAAGGAATCCTGCTGGAAGACAGCTATATAATCTGCAGGGTAGAGAATGGGATGATTACAGAATTCGAGCGGTTCTGGCTGAAACCCGTGGGATTGGGGGAATCAAAGAAAGCCACCATTTCCGCGTCCGCCGCTCTCATCAATCTTATGAGAAGCAAAGATGAGCGAACGGCCATTATTGTAGAGGATATGGAGATGGTCTACTGGTTGAATCCCACGGATTATGAAGGTTATGAGGGAGAAGAGGTCATTTTCGATACGGCTTTGCCCGCATGGAAGGTTATTTACAGCGATGGGCAGGTAAGGCACATCCCGGCATACAGCGAGTGATGGCGAAATTTATTCTATCGTCAGAAAAGCTTCACAAAAAACACATATTTTCATGGATAATATAAATAGAAAGGCTTATTTATGGCATTGAACTTCTGTTCTTTTTCCAGTGGAAGCAGCGGAAACTGCTATTTAGTAAAAACGGAGACCACAGCTATCCTGGTGGATGCGGGGATCAGCGCAAAAAAGATTCTCAACGGTCTTTGTGAGACCAATACATCCAGGGAGGAGCTGGCAGCCCTGCTGCTGACACATGAACACAGCGATCATATTAAAAGTCTGCCCGCGCTGATGAAAAAGCTGGAAGGTCTCACTGCCTACGCCAATGAAAAAACGCTGGAAGCTATCGGTCAGAAAATAGATCCTGCCAGAGGAAAAACCTTCGTCGTCGGCGAGCCGTTTGAAATCGGCGACATACGGGTAAACGCCTTTCGTGTATGTCATGACGCTGTCGATCCTGTAGGGTATTCCTTTTATAACGGAGGAAGGCAAATCAGCATCGTTACGGACACAGGCTGCATCCTGGAGGGGATGATGGATGAGATTCGGGAAGCGGATTTGCTCGTATTGGAAGCCAATCATGACACGGATATGCTGAAAATCGGCCGGTATCCCTGGTTTCTAAAGCAAAGGATTCTTGGGGACCATGGACATCTGTCCAACGAATCAGCAGCAAGAATGTTGGTAAGACTATTGTCTGAGCGGGAGAAAAAGCGCAGGATACTGCTGGCTCATCTGAGTCGGGAAAACAATTTTCCCGAGATGGCATACCAGACAGTAAAAAACATTCTTGAGGAAGAAAATTATTTTATTGGGAAACATGTGGAATTGAACACCATCATAAGAGACGAGGTCAGCGTTATTTACCAGGTCTGACGAAAGAACGGGGGGAGTGGATAATGATGGATGACGACAGATTCATATACGGGACACAAGGGGATTCCCCGAATTTTGTACTTGTCGACGGGGAGGAGAAAGAAGAGGTTCGGAATCAGGAGGAAAGCTTTAACCGTGACTTCACAGAGTCAATGATGAGATCGACCCTTCCTGAAAAGCCGAAGAAAAAGAAGGGCAGATTTAAGAAATTTGTTGCTGTACTGCTGATTGTGGCGCTATCCGGAACAGCAGGCTTCGTCGGGGGAATCGCGGCAGTTCAGTATGGGGGGAACAGCTACACGCCAACGAGAACGCCGAATCCGATTACCATTAACCCGGCGGATCATGTGAATACAGCGGAGGCAGTAGCGGCAAAAGTAATTCCTTCTGTTGTAGGAATCAGCACCACTACGGAGGTAGTCCGGCAAAATATTTTCGGTATGCGCCAGGGCGAGTTGGTATCCGGCGTGGGAACAGGCTTCATTGTTCACGAGGACGGTTATATTGTAACGAACTCTCATGTGGTGGATGACGGAAGCGCGAAAACAATTACCGTTCAATTGACGGATGGCCGGGAGCTGACGGGCACGGTGCTTTGGAGCGATGCTTCCATGGACCTTGCAATGGTTAAGGTTGAAGCTACTAACCTGACCCCGGCAGAGCTGGGGGATTCGGACAGCGTGAATATCGGCGCTTATGCGGTGGCTATAGGGAATCCCTTTGGACTGGCCTTTGACCGAAGTGTGACCCAGGGTGTTATCAGCGGTTTGAATCGGACGATTACCGTGGGAAGCGGCAACCAAGCCGTTACAATGGAAGGTCTCATTCAGACGGATGCCTCTATCAATTCGGGAAACAGCGGAGGACCTCTGCTGAACAGCCAGGGCCAGGTCATCGGCATTAATTCGGCGAAAGCGGCCACGGGAGAGGGCCTGGGCTTTGCCATCCCCATTAACACTGCCAAGCCGATAGTAGAAGAGGTTATGAAGACAGGAACCTTCAGAAAGGCTTATATCGGCATCGATGGGGGAGATGTAGAGATTTATCTCCAGTATTATCCGGATGAGGACCTGGGCACGCAGATAGGAGTCTTTGTGAGTCGGATTTATGAAAGCGCCCCCGCGGACCTGGCCGGAATTAGAGCGGGAGATATCATTATTGCCCTGGATGATACGAAAATAGAGAAGATGGAGCAGTTGACCAAGCGGTTATTTTATTATAAACCCGGAGATACAGTGACGATAAAAGTTATTCGTGATAAGAGGGAAATGGAGATACCTGTGAAACTGGGAGTTTCCCCGCAGTAAAGGAAGCAGGAGAGACCGATGAATATTCAGGTGGTCTGTATAGGAAAATTGAAAGAAACGTATTGGATCGAGGCGCTTTCGGAGTACCGGAAGCGCCTCGGTAAATACTGCACTCTGTCCATTGAGGAGCTGAAAGAAGAGAAGCTCCCGGACCGGGCCTCAGAGGCCCAGGAGGAAATGGTTAAAGAAGAGGAAGGAAAGCGTATACTGGCGAGGCCGAAGACAGGAGCCTATGTAATCGCTTTGGATGTGAGGGGAAAGGAATTCTCCTCGGAGGCTCTGGCGGAAAAGATAAACGATTTGGGAATCGGCGGCCACAGTCATGTTGTATTTATAATAGGAGGATCTCTGGGGCTTTCAAAGGCCGTGCTGGAACGGTCGGACCTCAGGCTCTCCTTCTCTAAAATGACCTTCCCCCATCAAATGATGCGGGTCATCCTGCTGGAACAGCTTTATCGGAGCTTTAAAATCAATAAAAATGAGGTCTATCATAAATAGGGACGCCACAATTTAGCGGCGTCCCTGTTTGTATACTGAAAGCACCCATTGTCATCCTGAAGGTCGTGAAGGATCTTAGCGCTTCCATTGTCATTCTGAGCGTCAGCGAAGAATCTTACAGAAGATCCTCCATATCGCTGAAAATTACACTTTGCATTTAGCCGAATTTCTTAACGGCGTCGATATACTGGGCCAGGATGCCCAGGTTTACAAAATAAAAGGAAAATTTATCTTCCTTTTTTACCTGAACCAGCTCGGCGTCCACCAGCTTTTTAATGTGCTGGGAGATGGTTGCCTGGGAATAATCGAAAGCGGCGACTACATCCTTGTTGCATATCTGGGTGCGGTTGCGGTTGCTGAGGAAAATAAAACGGAAGATCTTGAGTCTGGCCGGGTGGGCCAACGCGTCGGAGACCCGGGCAGTCAACAGTATTTCCTCTTCATGCATGTCATCGGATTCTTTTCTAAGTCTCATGTATAAGTCCTCTCGTATCGTATAATTGCAATGCACTGTTTATTATACGAAAGGGCAGTTTTAAAGTCAAGGGGGACAATGCAGATAAGGTCCTCTTAATCTCAGCAAAGAATCTTATCAAAGAATCGTCATATACAACAGCACTATACTATAAGAATTTAAATTGCTTTGACATATGATATATAAATATCAACCATATATTGAAATATATGGTTGATATGTTTTGCATCCCATGTTACTATAAATTAGGGTTGCCGTTCGGCGGTCAGTCACTTCCAGTACCCTCTGTTGACCAGATAATAAACGCCTGAGCAGATGAAATTTAACCGCTACCTGCGTTCTCGTCGTTGCGTTACGTCCAGTAACGCTGTCTCCTGCGGCCTTGTTATCGATCAAATTTCATCTACTCAGGTCTTCGAGTTTTCAGAGGTAAATTTGCCCACTAACCTTGTTAGCCGCTAATCGCCATAGGTCCCACTATGGCTCAAGCGTCTGCCGCGTTATTGACCAAATTTATCCTCTGAAAACCGTTTATTAGCTGGTCAACAGAGGGTATAGGAGGTGATGCTTTATGATTACATATTCCGAGCTGTTTCAGCTTGCTATTGTAATTATAGGAGTTATTACTTTGTGTTATAAGCACAAGAAATAGCTAAAGCCGCCTAAATTTAGCAGTTTAGACGGCTCTCCATAAATTTTGGACTGACCGCCCTGCGAAAAGCGGCAACCCTTATTTAAATAGTATAGTACCATCGATATCGACGCATGTCAAATTTTTGCTCCTGAACAGAGAGGCGAGCTTTCACCTCAATTTCATAGGGTCGTCGTGTGGGCAATTCATATGCAAATAAATTTGCACCTGGTGTATAACTGTGATAAGCTTACCGTGTCGCACAGGAAACCAATGCACCTTGCGCGGCTTCATACAAGGCAGGAGGGCGTTATGATTAAGGGAAAAGACTACAAATGGATTACGGAAGAGGTGTTCCGCATTATGGAGGAAGGGCTTCATGTTGTAGATGCGGAAGGCCGTACCATTATTTATAACGAAGCCATGGCCCATATGGAGAAGATGAACAGGAGTGAAGTGCTGCGAAAGCCTTTCCGCGAAGTATTCAGCCATATTGAAGAGAGCCGGAGCACCATGCTGCAGGCTTTGAGATACGGCAAAATAACATCCAACGTCCAGCAGACCTATCGAAACATCGATGGCGAGGAAATTACTACCATAAACAGCACCTATCCTCTGATTCTCGACGGACAGATCATGGGAGCGGTTGAGATCGCAAGGAACATAACGGAAGTTCAGAAGCTTTCCAATACCATAATGGAATTTCAGGAAGAGGTTCCGGAGCCTGCGGGAGGAAAAACGAAAAAGATCAAGGCCTACAGCTTTGATATGATAATCGGAGAGAGCAAGGGCTTTGTAGGAGTGGTGAACCGGGCGAAAAAGGCGGCGCAAAGCGACGCCTCCGTCCTCATCCGCGGAGATACAGGCACAGGAAAGGAGCTTTTCGCCCAGGGTATTCACTATCACAGCGACAGAAGGGGAAAGCCCCTGCTGGCGCAAAACTGCGCGGCTCTGCCGGAGAGCCTTCTGGAAGGTATTTTGTTCGGTACGGCAAAGGGGGGATTTACCGGAGCTATGGACCGCGCGGGACTTTTCGAGCAGGCCGACGGAGGAACGCTTCTTCTGGATGAGGTGAGCGCCATGCCTTATGAATTGCAGGGTAAGCTGCTTCGCGTGCTGCAGGAGGACTACCTGCGCAGAGTCGGCGGCACGAAAGATATTCCTCTCAACGTCCGCATCATAGCTACCATCAATGAGTCAGCGGAAAAGCTGATAGAAGAAGGAAAACTGCGAAAGGACCTCTACTATCGACTGGCCATTATCAGAATAAACCTTCCTCCTTTGAGAGAGCGGAGAGATGATATTCTTCTGCTGGCGGAAAAGTTTATGGATAAGCACAACAAACGGTTTGGCAAGGAGCTTTGGATGATTTCGGACTCTGCAAAGAAAAAACTCCTCAGTTATGATTATCCAGGGAACGTAAGAGAGCTGGAGAACATCATAATGGAGGGAGTTTCCATGGCGGACGATGAGCATGTGCTTACCGCGGAGCATCTGAGTATAGATAAGGGATATGACACCAGTGCTGTGGAATATGGAAAGGCTGTGGAAGCAGGGCTTCCTGAATACTTAGAGCAGATAGAAAGCCGTCTAATCCAACAGGCCATACTGTCAAACGGGAATAACATAAGCCGGGCTGCAAAAGAGTTGGGTTTAAAACGTCAAACCCTTCAGCATAAGCTGCGTAAACGGGTGGAGCCCTAAAAATAGAAGCGCGGACGCATGCTCGGGTCGCGCGGCAACCAACGCAGGCATTGGGATTATCCGGCGATAAATATGAAAACCTACAGTAACAGCAAAATTATTTGCACCATACGCAAATAATTTTGCTGTTTTGCTTTCTTTTTACACATAAATAATTGAATAAATATTCAAAAATGTTCTACAAGTAGTGTTTTGCTGTCTCAGGTGAACAAGGGATGTGCATAATTCTCCAGCGGACAAGGGAACTGGCAGCTGCCGAATAATGGCATGGAAATTGCTAATATTAGATGTATGCAGCGTACAGCAATGTACGCGGGCATACCCTGATGGACAAAAGGGGTAACAGACAGGAAATTCTCTTTATCACTAACAGCTATATCATAAAATAATGCGATTGCAAATGGAGGAAAAAACTATGAAGGATGTAAAGGTTATTATTTGGGGTCTCGGCGCAATGGGTTCAGGAATGGCGGATATGCTGCTGAAGAAGCAAGGTGTGGAGATCGTCGGCGTTGCCGGAAGACCTGGCAAGGTCGGCAAGAGCATGTATGATTTTCTCCAGACGCCCAGAGGGGACCGGCCGGACGTCATCATCGGAAGCCCCGAAGATGTAATCAGGGAGAAGAGCGCGGATGTAGTTCTGCTCTGTACGGACTCCTTTACCAGCAAGGCATTTGATCGTATGAAATTTATCATGGAAAAGAAAATCAACTGCATCACCAGCGCGGAAGAAATGGCCTACCCCCAGGCTCAGGAACCTGAATTGGCGAAGCAGCTGGATGAAATCGCCAGGGCCAACGGCGTATCCCTGCTTGGCACCGGCATTAATCCGGGCCTCATCATGGACCTTTTGGTAGTTGTTATGACGGGTTGCTGTGAATCGGTGGATCACATCGTTTCCAGAAGAGTTAACAGCCTTTCTCCCTTCGGCCCCGCGGTTATGGAAGAGCAGGGCATCGGCATTAAGGTGGAAGAGTTTAAAAAAGGCGTTGAAACCGGCAAGTTGTCCGGACATGTGGGATTCCCCGAATCCATCGGCATGATCGCCGACGCCATCGGCTGGAAGGTGGAAAAGGTTACCCAGTCCATGGAGCCCATCGTTACCGACGTAGACAGAAAATCTCCCTATGGCTTCGCAAAGGCCGGCGACGTGGCTGGCTGCGCCATGAAGGGCTTCGGTTATGTTGACGGCGAGCTGAAAATCGAAATGGATCATCCCCAGCAGATCGAACCGGAGCAGGTGGGTGTTCAGACCGGAGACTACGTCATCATCAAGGGAACCCCGGATATCAACATGGTTAATTCACCGGAAGTCCCCGGCGGAATCGGAACCGTCGCCATGTGCGTAAACATGATCCCGCAAATTATTAACGCGAGACCCGGACTCCACACCATGCTTACGTTACCGGTGCCGAGAGCCATTATGGGCGATATGAGAGACATGATCTGCGAGGAAGCCAAGATCGTCAAATAGGAGGTCGAGATGGTAAAGAAAGGTACGTGGGTATTGATCCACAGAAATATCCTGGAACCGGCGGAAAGAGCCCCCCAGGTTCCCGACGACACAAAAAAAGTGCCGTTGGAAATGTGGATCAAGGGTTATTTACAGAAAGACGCCGAAGTGGGCGCTGAAGCGGAAGTCATTACGAGAACCGGAAGAAAGGAAACCGGCACGCTCCTGGAAGCGGAGCCTTACTATAAGCACGATTACGGCAAATTCGTTCCCGAATTGCAAGTGATCAGCGAGCAGGTAAGGGAGATCGCGTTTGGAGGTGAAGAGGAATGACATTGGCAAATGATTACGCGTCCGTAATGGCACGCAAAGGCGAGATCATGAAAAAGTCCGTAGGCATCGACTACAGCAGCTTTGAAAGCGGCTCCATCGCCTTCGACTATGAGAAGATGATGCGGGAGACAGGCTATACCCTTGAAGAGATGCAGAAAATCCAGCATAACGTTCACGTGGGCAACACGCCTGTCATCGAGCTGCGAAATATTACCGCATTGGCAAGGAAGTGCGCAAAGCCCGGTTACGGCGCCAGGATATTTATAAAGGACGAGGCAAGCAACCCCTCGGGAAGTTTCAAAGCGAGAAGGGCGGCCAACTCCGTATACCATGCCAAAAGGCTTGGATTTAAAGGCGTAGTTACAGCTACCAGCGGCAACTACGGGGCTGCGGTAGCTTCCCAGGCGGCTATGGCGGGGCTCAAGTGCATCGTTGTTCAGGAATGCTACGATTCCAGAGGCGTCGGCCAGCCGGAGATTATCGAAAAAGCAAGGAAGTGTGAGGCCCTGGGGGCCGAAGTGGTCCAGTTGTCCGTGGGCCCGGAGCTCTTCTATAAGTTTCTGCTGCTCTTAGAGGAGACGGGGTATTTCAACGCCTCTCTTTACACCCCCTTCGGTATTGCCGGGGTGGAGACTCTGGGCTATGAGATTTCCATGCAGTTCAGAGAAAAATTCGGAAAAGATCCGAATGTGGTGGTCTGCACCAACGCCGGCGGCGGAAACCTCACGGGAACCGCCAGAGGCCTTATCAAGGCCGGAGCGCGAACAAAGATCATAGGAGCCTCCGTAAACCTGTCGGGACTGCACATGGCCGCGGACAGTCAGTTCAATAAAAAGTCCTTTACCACGGGACACACAGGGTTCGGTATGCCATTCTCCACATGGCCGGACCGGTCCGACGTTCCCCGATCCGCCGCAAGACCCATGCGGTACATGGACAGATATGTAACGATTACCCAGGGAGACGTCTTCTATATGACGGAAGCCCTGGCGAGTCTGGAGGGTCTGGAAAAAGGTCCCGCCGGAAATACCTCCCTGGCGGCGGCTTTCGCGCTGGCCCAGGAGATGCCCGAGGATCAGATGATCGTCGTACAGGAAACGGAATACACCGGAGCGGGCAAACACCTTCAGCCCCAGCTGACCTTTGCCAGAAGCAACGGCATTGAGGTGTACTTCGGCGATCCCAAAGATGAGGTTCCGGGTAAGAACATCGTTTTGCCGTCCCATCCCTCGCTGATTAAAGTTACGGATCAGGATCTGGATCATATGAGAAGATCCCTGATAAAGACGGCGGTAAATACCTATAAAGTAAAGCCTTCGGAGGCGGACATCGCCTTCCTGGCTGAAGAAACGAATTCCAGCGTGGAATTCGTAGAAGAAGCGCTGAAGACGCTGTAAGTTCGGAAAGAAGGAAGGAAAAAGGAGAAGAGGATGAAAAGAGCAGATGATTTTCAGGAAAGGCGCAAGCACCTGGCCAATCTCACCGACGAAGAACTCTATCAGCGCTTTTGGAAGCTGACAGAGCAGGTGGTGGACCCCTTGCTTGAGTTGGGAAAGAAAAATACGACGCCTTCTATCGAGAGGTCCGTGCTGCTTCGCATGGGTATTTCGTCTCTGGACGCAAAGCCTGTCGTAGAAGGCTGCATGGACAGAGGACTGATGGGAAAAGGCGCGGGTCATGTAGTGTATAAGCTTGCCAAGGCCAAAAATATTTCCATAAAAGAAGCCGGAAGCATGCTGGCGGAGGGCAAGGGCTGGGACGAAGCCGTTGCTCTGTTCAAGGCGTAAGGGGGTGCATGAGATGAGTGATATGAAATTAGTTCACAATGAAAAGCTCGACGTCGAATACATCCTAAAGGACCTTGACAAGTACAGACCCAAAAGAAGAGGATGGACCTGGAGAAGGGTAGAGCCGGGTCTGAAAATGGGACCCTTTACCTACCGTGACGCTACGACTCCTATGGAAAACGGCATCGGACTGCCATCCTCCAAATATTTCAACTGGATTGATCCCCAGCCCCAGCCGGTTATCACCACGGAAATCGCCTCCGGCCGTTTCGAGGACGATATCCGCAGAATGAGGATGGCCGCATGGCACGGAGCTGACCACATCATGGTCATTCGTACCGCGGGCCAGTCCCATATGGACGGACTCATTGAGGGGACTCCTCAGGGCGTGGGGGGTGTGCCCATTACCCGTAAGCAGGTCAGAGCCCAGAGAAAAGCCCTGGATATGATCGAGGAAGAGGTAGGAAGACCTATTAATTATCATTCCTACGTGTCCGGAGTAGCCGGTCCCGAGGTTGCCGTCATGTTTGCTGAAGAGGGCATCAACGGCGCCCACCAGGACCCCCAGTACAATGTTTTGTATCGGAACATCAACATGGTCCGTTCTTTTGTCGACGCCTGCGAATCCAAGAAAGTGCTGGCATGGTCAGATATCGCCCAGATCGACGGGGCCCACAATGCCAACGCCACAGCCAGAGAAGCCTGGAAGGTCATGCCGGAGCTTATCGTTCAGCATGCCATCAACAGCCTTTTCTCTGAGAAGGTGGGTATTAAGCCTACAAATATTTGTTTGTCCACAGTTCCCCCCACGGCGCCGCCGGCTCCCTGTGTATATATGGATCTGCCTTACGCGGTAGCTCTCCGGGATTTCTGTGACAGATATCGGATGAGGGCTCAGATGAACACCAAGTATATGGAGGCCTCCGCAAGGGAAGCCACCGTTACCCACGTGCTCAATATGCTGATTTCCAAGCTCACCAGAGCGGATATCCAGTCCACCATTACACCGGATGAAGGGAGAAACGTTCCCTGGCATCTTTACAACATAGAGGCTTGCGACACTGCAAAGCAGACGCTGATCGGTATGGACGGCCTTATGGATATGATCGAGCTGAAAACGGAAGGCCCTCTCCCGGAAGCGGTGAGAGAGATCAAGGAAAGAGCCTGCCTGTTTATGGAGGAGATCGTAGAAAGCGGCGGTTACTTCAAGGCTGTTGAAGAAGGCTTTTTCGTGGATTCCGGAAATTACCCGGAACGGAACGGAGACGGTATCGCCCGCAAAGCGGACGCCGGAGTAGGAAACAATTCCGTCTACGAGAGAGACGAGGATTACTTCGCTCCTGTTACCGCCCACTTTGGATACAACAATGTGGCCCAATACGATCCCTCGGAAGTAGATGATCCCGCCAGCCTGATCGGCGGCTGTACCTTCGAGGATCCGGATAAGATCGTTTACATCGACGAGCTGGATGATGTGGATAACGTAAATGTTCGCCTTGAGGAAACCAAAAAATACAGAAACACGTGTATGCTGAAGCCCGAGATGGAATGGGCGGCGGACGGCACCGTGATGGTGAACATGTTCATCCCCGCCAACAGAAGGGTTGCGGAGGTCGCCGCTTTAGAGTTTGCGAAGAAGATGAATCTGGAAGAGGCGGAAGTCATCAACCGGGAGGTCATGCAGGAGGCGGAGGGTACCCGCATTGAGCTGAAGGGCAAGCTTCCCTTCGATGTGGATATAGAGAAACTGTACATTCCTCCGGAGCCCCATGTGCTGTCCGACGAGGAGATCCGTGAGGATGTAGAGAAATATCCGCTGAAGGTGGTCTGCGGTACCGTGGGAGAAGACGAACACTCCGTAGGTCTACGGGAGATCATCGACATCAAGCACGGCGGTATCGAGAAATTCGGTATTGAAGTGCACTATCTGGGAACCTCGGTGCCCGTTGAAAAGCTGGTAGACGCTGCTATTGAGCTGAAGGCCGACGCCATTCTGGCCTCCACCATCATCAGCCATGACGATATTCACTACAAGAATATGAAGAGGATTCATGAGCTGGCTATCGAAAAGGGTATTCGTGACAAGATTATGATTGCCGCGGGAGGAACTCAGGTCATTCCCGAGAATGCGGTGAAGACCGGCATTGACGCGGGATTTGGCAGAAACAGCCACGGCATCGACGTAGCCACCTTCCTCGTTGAAAAGAGGAGAGAGATGCGCGGCGGGAAATAAGGACCGGACTCAGTGGACAGGGGGGCGGCCCCCTGTCCTTAATTTAAGTGTCATTCTGAGGAGCTTGCGACGAAGAATCTTTAAGTAAGATAAGTCCTGAACACCCGATGTCATTCTGAGCGTCAGCGAAGAATCTTTTCCCTGATTCATAACTTTATATAAGATTCCTCGCTGACGCTCAGAATGACAAAGAACGCTAAGAGTGACAACTACATTTTGACTGATCGGCTTGAAATAACGATACTGGAGAGAGATTAATGAAAATAGACGTTCTGGTTGCCGAAATCGGCTCGACTACTACACTGGTTAACGCATTTCACAATATTCATACGGACAAACCGGAGTTTTGGGGGCAGGGTCAGGCGCCTACATCCGTACTTGATGGAGATGTACGGATCGGGTTGAAAGGGGCCATCGATGATCTGTGTAAAAATAAAGGCGTATGCTCAATAGAATATGGGGAGATGCTGGCTACCTCCAGTGCGGCAGGGGGGTTGAAAATGACCGTCCACGGTCTTGTCTACGACATGACCGCCAAGGCGGCCAAAGAGGCCGCCCTGGGCGCAGGGGCTATCATCCACTCGGTGACGGCGGGCCGCCTGCGCAGGACGGACCTGGAAAAAATCAAGGAAATCCGTCCCAATTTAATTATGGTAGCGGGAGGCGTAGATTACGGAGAACGGGAAACGGCTATTTATAACGCGGAGATGATTCGGTCTTTAGACCTTCCCATACCCGTCATTTATGCGGGAAATGTGGAAAACCAGGAGGAGATGCGTCTCATTTTCGAGGGCGCCAAGGCCCCCCTTTATATCGTTGAAAATGTATACCCGAAGATCGACGAGCTCAACGTGGAGCCGGCGAGAAAGATCATTCAGGACGCTTTTGAAGAACATATCATCCAGGCGCCGGGTATGGAGCATATCCGGGACATGATCAACGGGCCCATTATTCCTACGCCGGGGGCGGTAATGGAAGGTGCCAGGCTGCTGTATGAGCACCTGGGGGATTTAGTGGTCCTCGATGTGGGCGGAGCTACCACGGATCTGCATTCCGTAACCGAAGGCTCTGAGGAAATCTCCAGAATTTCCGTCAGCCCGGAGCCAAAAGCAAAGCGTACCGTGGAAGGGGATCTGGGCGTATACATCAATATGAAGAACATAGTAGAAAGCATTGGCCGGGAAAAGCTGACGGAAGAGCTGGGGCTGGATATTGATAAAGTAATGGAAAGCTACAAATTTGTTCCCCGGACGGAGGAGGAGGTCCGCTTTGTGGAGCGCCTGACCAGAGAGGCGGTAATCAAGGCCACCGAGCGTCACGCCGGGCGTATCCGCTATGTTTACGGACCCTCGGGGAGATCTACCCTGGCGGAAGGCAAGGATCTGACGCAAATCAAGTACATTATAGGTACCGGCGGAGCCCTGACCCGGCTGCCCAACCGGGTGGATATCATGAAATCCATCGCTTTGCACAATGAGACAGGATTGCTGCTCTTCCCCACGGCGGAGGCAGAGGTCCTGGTTGACAACGATTACATTATGGCGTCTCTTGGGGTTTTGTCCAAAAACTACAGAGACACGGCGGTTCACTTCCTGGAGGAAAGCCTGCGGTATAAATTAAGATAAAATTGTCATTCCGCAGGGGCCGGTTCCTGTCGCATTAGAAATAAAATTGTCATTCCGAGTGTCCTTTGTCATTCTGAGCGTTAGCGAAGAATCTTATGCAATGTTGAGAACCAAAAAAAGATCCTTCGCTGCGCTCAGGATGATAACTCATATTCGGCACGATATCCGCGCCGATCCGCGTAAACCGCATAGAAGAGGAGAGGATTGCATGTACCCGAGATTGGTATTTGATATGAAAAAGGTGAGAAAGAATCTGGATGCCGTTGGCTGCATTGTCAGGAAGGGCGGCTGCTCTATGATGATCGTAACGAAGTCCTTCTGCGCCGACCGGAAGATAGCTGAGCTCATAGCTACTCACCCGCTGGTGGACTATCTCGCTGACTCCCGAATAAAGAACATCAAAAACTATCACGACCTGCCGAAGGAGACGGTCCTTCTGCGCCTTCCCCAGCAGGAGGAGGTGGAAGAGGTGGTCCGCTACGCGGACATCAGCTTCAACTCCGAGCTGTCAACGATCAGACTTCTCGACAAGGAGGCGGCCAAGCAGGGTAAGAGCCATAAAATTGTACTTATGATCGACCTGGGAGACCTGCGGGAAGGTATTTTCTATCAGAACAGAGACGCAATCGACGAGGCAGTGGAGGAAATCCTGAAGCTGCCCAATATTCAGTTGTTTGGACTGGGCGTCAATCTGACCTGCTACGGCGCCATCGTACCCAAATACGACAATCTGTCCACCTTGACAAAGTTGGCGGAGGAGCTTCGGAAAAAGTATGGAATTGAACTTCCAATGGTATCAGGAGGCAATTCCAGCTCTCTTTATTTGATCGAGAAGGGAGAACTTCCTGAAGGTGTCAACAATTTGCGGTTGGGAGAAGCTTTTATCCTGGGAAGGGAAACCTCCTATGGAGACCCGGTACCCGACGCCACAGGGGACGGGGTGACTCTGGAAGCGCAAATCATTGAGTTAAAGACCAAACCCTCTCTTCCCATCGGAGAAGTGGGCATGGACGCCTTCGGCAACAGGCCCGTCTATGAGGACAGGGGAAATATTAAAAGGGCTATTCTGGCCATCGGCAAACAGGATACGGATGAGGATAATATGATTCCCATGGATGCGGACGTCGATATACTGGGATCCAGCTCAGACCACCTTATCCTGGATGTGACCCGCTCAAAGGTCGACTATCAGGTTGGAGACGTGATCTCCTTCACATTAGCTTACGGCGCTCTGCTTAAAGCCGCCACCAGCAACTATGTTGACCGGGTTTATGTTAATAATTAGTGAGGCAAATCAGACAAAGGGACAGCCCCCCTGTTTGCTTTTCCAGACAGGGGGGCTGTCCCTTTCTCCACGACTTATACATGAAAAAATAGGAGCTGACAAAGCGAGCAAAATTTTCGATTGTATGCAGGCTCCTCAACCTCAATGCCTGTTTTTCGAATAAATTTGTGCAGAATTTTCGATTGTGTGCAGGTGATTTCCATAAAAGTCCTGGTCATATGCGTACAATCGAAAATTTTGCACAGCTAAGGCCTCTTCTTGGACAAAGTAACCTGTGGAACGGTATACAATCGAAATTTTTGCACAGTTGGGGCTCAAATAGAGAATTGATGATTTCATTTTCAGTTCTCATGCGTAAGCCTTGCCCTTTGTCTGGTTCTAATTGCTCCGCCACGCAAAGTATTATATACTGTCAGTGAATTTATTGCGGCTGATTGTTACCCTTTGCTGAGAGGCGTTTACTGCCTTGTCAACAGTAGCAGCGGCTGCGCGTGAAAAGGGAGGGATTTTATGAAAATTGTCGTTTTGGATGGCCATACAGCGAATCCGGGGGACCTGAGCTGGGAAGGGTTTGAACGGCTTGGGGAGTTTACTGTATACGACCGGACGCTGCCGGAGGAAACCGTTTCCCGAATCGGGGACGCGGAGATTATCATAACGAATAAGACCTGGCTGGGGGCGGAGATTTTTGCTGCCTGCCCGCAGATAAAATATATTGGAGTTATTGCCACAGGCTATAACGTTGTGGATATTGAAGCGGCAAAGTCCGCCGCGATCATGGTGACCAACATTCCCGACTACGGAACCGCCGCGGTAGCACAGTATGTGTTTGCTCTGCTGCTTGAAATATGTCACCATGTAGGACATCACAACCAGGCCGTTCAGTCAGGACGCTGGGCTACAAGTAGGGATTTCTGCTTTTGGGATTATCCGCTGATTGAGCTTTCCGGCAAAACCATGGGCATTATTGGATTGGGACGCATCGGGAAGAATACCGCGAAAATCGCCCGGGCTTTCGGTATGAAAGTATTGGCTTACACCGGCCGTACCAATGAAACGGAGAAGGACCCGGAGACGGGCGTGACCTTTGTTACGCTAGACGAGCTTTTCGCCGGATCCGATATCATTTCTCTTCATTGCCCGCTGCGGCCCTCCACCCAAGGAATAATCAATAAGGACAGCATCGGCAAAATGAAGGATGGAGTAATCATCATCAATACTGCGCGAGGGTTGCTGATCGTTGAAGAGGACCTGAGAGAAGCTCTTGGCTCAGGCAAGGTTTTCGGGGCGGCAATGGATGTGGTATCGATGGAGCCCATCGAGGCGGACAATCCACTCCTCGGCGCGAAGAACTGTATCATCACGCCTCATATGGCCTGGGGCGCGAGGGAATCCCGGGCCCGGCTGATGGATATCGCGGTGGGGAATTTAGAGGCATTCTTAAAAGGTTCACCGATCAATGTGGTAAATGCATAAGACTATAAGCCTGGATGCTTAACTGTAGGCTATGATACTTATATAAACACCAGTATAAACATCAGGTATAAGCGCCAGAAAATTATTTCACAAGCCCCAGATATTTTCCATAGCCCTGTGCCTCCATTTCTTCCTTTGGAATGAAGCGCAGGGCTGCGCTGTTGATGCAGTAACGCAGGCCTCCCGACTCCTCCGGTCCATCGGGGAACACGTGGCCTAAATGGCTGTCGCCAACCCGGCTTCGTACCTCTTCCCGGACCATCCCATGGGTCAGATCCAGCTTAGATCTGATTACGGAAGGATCGATGGGCTGTGAAAAGCTGGGCCAACCGCAGGCCTCAAACTTATCGGCCGACGTGAAAAGGGGCTCGCCGGTAATAATGTCCACATAGATGCCGGGGGCATCATGATCGTGGAACTCATTTTGGTGGGGAGGCTCCGTACCGTTCTCCCGGGTGACCCGATATTGAAGCTCCGTCAATCTGTTCTTTAATTCCGCATCGTCAGGAACCACGTATTCACCGGGATCCACCAGAGCCTCGCCGGCTTTGTCAAAAGCGTCTCCACCGATATGGCAGTAGCCGCCGGGATTTTTCGTCAGATAATCCTGATGGTATTCTTCCGCTAAATAGTAGTTTTCCAAAGGTTTGATTTCAATCGCCACGGGCCTGTCGTATTTCTTCTGCAGATTGGCCACGGCGGCGCGGATCGGCGGTTCATCCGCGGCATCGACAAAATAAATCCCCGTCCGGTACTGACTGCCCACGTCGTTTCCCTGTCGGTTGAGGGCCAGCGGATCGATCACGTCGAAATACATGTGAAGGATATGGGAAAGGCTGATGTGTTCGGGCGCGTATTCCACCCGGACGGTTTCCGCATGTCCCGTATCCCTGTGGCAGACGTCCTCGTAGCTGGGATTTTCCGTTCTGCCGTTGGCATAGCCTACATCGGTGCTTTTCACGCCGGGAATGGATTTGAAATATTTCTCCGTCCCCCAGAAGCAGCCGCCGGCAAGGTAAATCTCCTTTGTCTGAAGGCCCTGAAAATCGTATTCCAAAATATCTTTTTTCATGTTTATTCTCCCCATGATCGCTTATTAGCATTGAGCTATTTGATTCCGATTCCTGATTCCGGGAAGTCCCCATAGAACGTCGCTAACAGGATATGCGCATCCCTCGATCATAGATAGTATACCCGAAAAAGAGGGCTTTAACTGTCATTGGTTACTGCTGATGTGAAGTCTTTTTGTCATTAATCTGAGGCAGCAGAACCTGGAACACATTGCCATGGTCTCCGGAATTCTCCGCCCATATCCTGCCGTTGTGTTCCGAAACAATGGTTTGCGCAATGGAGAGGCCCAGTCCAAATCCCCCGTTATTTTCTCTCGCCTCATCAATGCGGTAAAATCGCTCAAAAATTCTCTCCAGTTGGTCCCTGGTAAGGAGTTCCCCTTCGTTGGTTACTGATATGAGGATTGCTTTCTTCGATGAAATCTCCATTTCTACGTCAATGTGACCGCCTTTATCCGTATATTTATTGGCGTTGTCCAGCAGTATGTCGATCAATTGCCGGAGTCTCCCTCCATCGCCCCAGACCATAACATTCTGTCGTATATTATAGTTCAGGTGTTTCCCTTCGTCATAAACAGCTGGCGCGAACAGAAGAACGCTATCCATTATAATATCGCTGAGGCACACCTGAGAAAATGGGGTAGTTTTCCCCATATTGTCCGACTTTGCCAATGTCAGCATATCTTCAATAAGCAGTTTCATGCGGAGCCCTTCCGCCCGTATATTTTCCATTCTGCGCGCATCCGTATTATCTGAAAAGGCATTGCTGGAAGATAGCATATCCGCATTTGCCAGAATGGTGGTCAGAGGTGTCTTTAACTCATGGGAGGCATCTGCCACAAATTGCCGCTGGTGATTCCAGGCGCGCTCGACAGGCTTTACCGCCCAGCGTGACAGAAATATGCTGAGAATGAAAAAGGCAAGGAGCGCGGCACCGCCTATGGCAAGAGAATTTACAACGAGATTGCGAATCAACAGGGTCTCTACAGAGGTGTCCACAAAGGCAATGTAGGTAGCCGTATCCGTTTCTTTTTTCAGATAACGCAAGCTATGGTTTTTCAATTCTCCGGAAATGTCAGAGCTTTCATATGCCAGAACGGCAAGTTCACTGATATCGGCGCTATCGGTATAGTAGAGCTGATTCATGAGAACAGTATGCCCATTACCCTCCTTGATCTCAAGAACTAAAGCAGGCATGCGAAAAGCCGGCCGTGGTCTGCCGGGAGGCTGATCGGGTCCGTTTATTATTTCATGTCTGGCCCTGTCCTGTAATGACTGGTGCAGCAGCTCCATGCTGTTTTTCTCAAAATTACTTTGAGTTGAAAGCAGCATAGCCAGGAAAAGGAGAAGCAATATCAGGACTACAGGGCTCATCATGATAATAACAAATTTACGTCGCAGGTTTTTAATCATCATCAGCCTCCAGACGGTATCCCAGCATCCTTATTGCCGTAATCTTCACAGAGGACTTTATATGAAGCAGTTTTTTCCGCAGAAAGGACATATAGACCTCTACCACATTGCCCTCTGCTTCGGAGTCGTAACCCCATACCTTCAAATACAATGTCTCTTTTGCAATAAGTTTATCGTGATTTTCTATCAACAGGCGCAAAAGCTCTAACTCTTTCGCCCTGAGTCGTACGGTTCGGCCGTTGCAGGAAAGCTCCGCCTTCTCTGTGCTGAGAATAATATCGCCAAAGCTGAGGTCCTGAGGCTGAATCTCTCCCTTTCGCCTGAGAACGGTTCTGAGGCAGGCGAGAAATTCAGTCGTTTCAAAGGGTTTGGTCAGATAATAATCCGAGCCCAGGTCCAGTCCCTTTACACGATCAGAAAGCTCCGATTTCGCAGTGAGCATGAGTACAGGAGTGTGATTATTGCTGCTCCGAAGGGCTTTAAGGACATCGTAGCCGCTGCGTTTGGGGAGCATTACATCAAGGATAATAGCATCATAAATACCGCTCATAGCGTTATCCAGGCCGGTTTCTCCATCATATGAAATATCCGCCGTATAGTTGTTCTGTACGATAAGATCGGCCAATGTCCGGGCAAGCCGCTTTTCATCTTCAATAATTAAAACCCGCATCAATTATCACTCCCTGATGGCTATATCGCTATTAAGTATATCACTGATACTTGTAATCTGCCGATATTATATCTTTTTTATCTTAAATATAGCTTAATTGGCTGAGTGATAGGCTGGAAAGGGGAGGCAATCAACGGTATCCCATTGAAATTGTGATTCCCCGTTGATATACCGGGCAAAGTTCAACGGGGCATTGACGAAATTACAATTTACCGTTGAAAGCATGAAATGTAATCAACGAGACCTCGTCGAAATTGTGATTCCCCGTTGATATGCCGGGCAAAGTTCAACGGAGCATTGACGAAATTACAATTTACCGTTGAAAGCATGAAATGTAATCAACGGGACCTCGTCGAAATTGTGATTCCCCGTTGATATGTCGGGCAAAGTTCAACGGGGCATCGCCCAAATTACAATTTGCCGTTGACAATATGGGCAGCAATCAACGGTACCTATCCGAAACTACAATTTACCGTTGAAAACATGAAATGTAATCAACGGGATCTCATCGAAATTGTGATTCACCGTTGAAACCATAGGGACGCAATTTTTAAATTTTTGCTAAAGCTTTAAGGCTTATTTAAGCAGGGGCCGTTAACATGAACGTGATTACAAGATTACAGAACAATGTACAACGGAGGCGTCGGCAGCTCGCCGTCTATACAAGACGGCATCAGCCTTTACCCGATGCCTGTAAATTGAAAAGGAGGAATTCCATGATCTACCGACATGAGTTTAAGCATCGTATAAGTTTAGCGGATTATCATATTCTGCGAAACAGGCTGAAATATCTGATGACTCTTGATCCACACAGCGATGAAAAAGGTTCCTATATAATCCGCAGCCTGTATTTTGACAACGACAGAGATAAAGCCCTCAGGGAAAAGTTTGACGGTGTAGATATTCGGGAGAAGTTTCGAATTCGCTGCTACAACGACGAGAGGAGCCATATACGTCTCGAGAAAAAAAGCAAGCGAAAGGGTCTCAACAACAAGCTGGGCGCAGGGCTGAGTCGGGAGGAGGCGGAAGCCATCATCAGGTGTGACTGGGAAAAAATCCGGCAAATTAAAAAACCTTTGGTAACGGAATTGTACACAAAAATGCAAAGCCAGCAGCTGCGCCCACGCACTATCGTTCAATATAAACGGGAGGCATACATCTATACTCCTGGCAATGTGCGCGCCACATTTGACACGGAGTTGAAGACAGGGCTTTTTTCCACCGGGCTGTTCGATCCTGATATTCCCTTAATTACACCCATGGAACAGGTGGTGCTGCTGGAGGTGAAATACGATCGGTTTATATCGGATAATATCGTTCAATTGCTGCAGATCGGAAACCGCCGCGCTGCTGCATTTTCTAAATATGCGGCCTGCCGTATATACGGCTGATTTATGAAAGGAGAACCAAATATGACCTTCAATGATATTTTTAAATCAAGTTTTATAGAAAACGTAACTTCTGTTTCTCTTATCGATATGGGAATCGCCCTCATAATAGCTTTTGCCATCGGGTTATTTATATTTTTCGTCTATAAACGAACCTTCAGCGGAATTCTCTATTCCTCCGGGTTTGGGGCCGCTCTCATAGCTTTGCCCATGATTACAACTGTAGTGATCCTTGCGGTAACCAGCAATATCGTCCTGTCCCTGGGGATGGTGGGAGCGCTGTCCATTGTACGCTTCCGCGCGGCTATCAAAGACCCCCTTGATATAGTCTTTCTCTTCTGGTCCATAGCCATCGGCATTGTGCTGGCCGCGGGAATGATTCCTCTTGCTGCGTTCGGCAGCGTATTTATCGGCGTGATACTTGTCGTCTTCGTAAATAAAAAAGTAAACGACGCTCCGTACATAGTCATCGTCAACTGTCAGGGTGAGGAGCAGGAGAGCGCCGCGCGGGAGTTAATTGAAAAGAGCGTGGGGAAAAGCATTGTAAAGAGTACCGGTGTTTCCCAGAGCGGGGTTGAACTGACCATGGAAGTGCGGCTAAAGAACAATGACACTTCATTTATCCATAGGCTTGCCGAACTGTCAGGGATTTCCAACGCGGTGTTAGTCGGATATAACGGAGATTACATGAGTTAGGAGGAGGTACAATTGATTCGAAACAAGAATATCGACAGGATATGTATCTTCATATTTGTTATAGCCCTCATACTAACGGTGCTGTTTATAAACGGAGCTCATTTGGGGATAGAGGCCCCAGCAAACACTTCGCCTTATCAAGATAAGCTCTTTGACGATTCTTATGTACACACCCTGGATATCATAATCGAGGAAGACAATTGGAGCAACCTGCTTGAGAATGCGTCGGACAAAGAATATGTGTCGTGCAATCTGGTGATTGACGGTGAATCCTATAAAAATGTAACCATCCGCGCCAAAGGAAATACTTCGCTGTCGTCGGTGAGCGCCATGGGTTCTGAGCGTTATAGCCTGAAGATCGAGTTTGACCACTATGATAAAAACAAAAGCTATTATGGCCTCGACAAGCTTTCACTCAACAATACCTATCAGGATGCCAGCTATTTAAAGGATTACTTTGCCTATCATATGATGAATGAAATGGATGTGGCGGCTCCTTTGAGCAGCTTTGTAAAGATTACCGTCAACAGGGAGGATTTTGGATTTTACCTGGCTGTGGAAGGGGTTGAGGAAGCCTTGATTCGGCGTAATTACGGCGCTGACATGGGAAAGCTCTACAAACCCGATAATATGCAATTTGGCCAGGGCGGCGGAAGAAGCCGATCAGACGACAGCGCCTCTCTTATATATACGGATGATAGTATAAACAGCTACAATACCATTTGGGACGGGTCCGTATTCGATATCACAGAAACGGATCAGCTGCGTCTGATGGAATCCCTCAGAAAGCTCAACAGTGGTGAGGAGTTGGATACAGTGGTGGACATAAATTCGGTGCTGAAATATTTTGCCGTTCACAATTTTGTCGTCAACCTTGACAGCTACACCGGGACCATGCTGCATAATTATTATCTCTACGAGCAAAACGGACAGCTTTCCATGATCCCGTGGGATTACAATCTGGCTTTTGGCACCTTTGGCGGCATGGGAATGGGACAGGAATCGGGAGCCGGGGCGATGGTGAATTTCCCCATTGATACACCGGTTTCAGGCGTCACTTTGGAGGACCGACCCATGCTGGGAAAACTGTTGGAGGTCCCGGAATATATGGAGCTCTATCATGAGTATCTTGACGAATTTATCTCCGAATATTTTGAGAACGGCCGGTTTGAGCAGGAATATGAACGGGTTGCAGGTCTGATTTCAGAGTATGTAAAAAGTGATGCAACGGCCTTTTTCTCCTATGAAGAGTTTGAAAAGGGTGTAACGGCTTTAAAAGAATTCTGTCTGCTTCGGGCGGAAAGCGTCCGGGGGCAACTGGACGGGAACATTCCATCCACTTCTGAGGGGCAATCCGCCGCCGGTGCGGTTTTAATCAATGCAGATCACCTTTCTCTGTCCGATATGGGATCCATGGGTGGTGGAGGGGGGAGAGGTTTTAACTTCAACAGAAACTCCATCTCACAGGCCGAAGGCGGCGCTGTGGAGCAGGGTTTTATGCCAAACAGAGAAGCTAATAACAATATGAGTGGACCGCCAACCGGAGGATTTCCCGAAGGCCCGGACCGTGGGCAAGGCGGTGGAGATATAATGGAGCCGCCTGTCATGCAGGATGGTGCGCAAAACGGCGAGAGTGATAATAGAGAGGAAAGCCCGGGAAACCGGGGCAATGAAAATTTTCCACCGGAAGAAGGTTTTCCCAGAGGAGGCCTCAATAACCGAGGCAGTGATGGAGTCGGAAATATGGAGGTGGACAGCACTGATGATTGGAAAACCATTGGCTTATTGCTGGGGTCTTTGTTTATATTGATTTTGGGTGCAGTATTTGTTTTAAGATATAGGCGTATATAGGCGACATCGTCGAAAGCGGGGTTTAGCCGCTCTGAATTCCCAGCCCAGGGTCATTAAAAAATATGTCCTCGTGGGCGCATGATAAAGATCTTGCCGTCATGCTCCATGATTATAATAACACCCCCGCGGGTTAAGCCCTGCGGGGGTCTATAATGTTTCTATGTGATGTGACAGAGCCGGCTACTCAACCAGCCTCTTCTCCCCTGTGATCTCCTGAATAGGCTTGATATCCTGAGAGACCTCCACTGTCCCCAGATATTCGCCCTTGGCGTTCCTGACGGCGAAGTAGCGGATATAAACGTACATGTCGCCCAGTTTAATCCAGAAATCTTCATGATCTTTCTTTCCGGACATGAGGTCGGCGACAATTTCCTCCACGATATGGACGCTGGCCGGCGGATGACAATTGCTGACCTGCCTTCCGATAATGGTCTTAGGCCGCGCGAAAATACGCTCCTTGCCCTGGGAGAAATACTTGACCGCTCCGTTTTTGTCTACAAAGGTCATATCGATGGGGAGGGTGTTCAGCATAGCGTTGACTTCCTGCGGCAGCATATAACCGGCGTCAAAATGCACATAGCCGGAGTGTTCTTCTGTTCCCGGCGCGTCCGCAGCTCCGGCTCCGTCCTCGCGAATGGGCAGCCACCTCATGGCAGGTGTGTATAGGCAATAGCCGATTTCATCGCTGGACTTTTCAATCTCCACCCATTCATCTTCCGAAAGGGTTTCAAGAACCATGGGGAAGAGGATATTCTCCTCTTTGAAAATCATCTCAAGAACCCGGTCCGCCGCTGCCGCTGCTTTTTCCAGAAATTCTTCCCAAGCGGCGCCGCCATCCTTCAGCAGGGAGCGCACCTCTTTGATTTGTGCCCGAATCTCATCATCCACTCCCCACATAACCTTGGGAGGGGCAGTAATATCGTACTTCTCCATATAGGGGAAGAGGAGGTTTTCCTTTCTGGAGTAATGCTTGTCGATAGCCCACAGGTCCGCAAAAAGACCGGAAAGAGTTTCTTTGTGTTCCGCGCTCTCTCCGGAAGCGGCCGCTCTAAGGGCAGGCAGAATCTGCTCGTTGATAAGGGCTTCAAGAGCTTTGTTTTCTTCTTTGAAGGTGTGCACGGGATGACCCGGAATGTTTCCTTCATCCTCCGCTCGGTGGATTTCCTCAATGGAACCCTTGAATACCGCCGCGTGGACGTCGCAGAGGCGCTGGACCTCCTGGACAGGCATTCCTTCGCGGATCAGGGCCTGCTCCATTTCGGAGATTTCCGTGGGAGCTACCCCTTCAATTAAGGTCTGAAATCTTGCTTTTACTTCGTCGACGCTCTTTCCTGCGTGCAGCTCTGTGATAAGCTCCTTCAGGACTTTTTGCCGATATTCGCGGTTGTTGATCAATTCACTCATAATATTCCTCCTCTTATCCCTTAACCTCAAAACCTCTGCGTTTCAGCTCTTCCTTTATTGTATCCAAATCCAGTTTCATCATATCCGCTCCTTTTGGAATTGTCATGAACCGGCCGGCGGTGGACAGCATGGCCGGAGAGAGCGCGCTGAATCCCAATTCTTTCATAATGTCCATCATTTCAGGATACTGCTTGCATATTTCGTTCACACTTTTTGTGAGATCAATGATTTTTGCCAATTTTTATTCCTCCTCTCAACTCTGTGGAACCTGCCCTTTGCGCCAAAGAGTCTCTATGAGATCTAATTTCTGCAGACATAGGTTTATTGTGTATGGTGAATATACCCAATGCAAAATATTCCCAACCATATTTGATCTTATACGGCTGTATTTTTTACTTGCCCGAATACAAGGCCTATCCGAAGGCGACGAACAGAAGTCCAGCCACAATATCAGATGCAGCCGGAATATAGCCATAAAAGCTGTAAAACAGAGCAGAGGCGGTAGGGGTGAAAGATCTTCAGATAGATAATAGTTTAAACTGTTACAAAAGATGATATCATTATATAGTAGAGAAATAAAATAGTTGCAGGCTTTGAGGGAACCAAAGGAGTTGTTCGAAGGAACCAAAGGAGCTGACAGAAAACATTGCAACGGGAAGGACCCGCTATGAATAAAGAAACAATCAAAATAGGTGGAATGACTTGCGCCGCCTGTTCCAGCAGGGTGGAAAAAGCCCTGAGCAAGGTGGAGGGCGTATCCAGCGCCTCTGTTAATCTGGCAACGGAAACGGCAGCCGTTGAATTCGATCCGGAAAAAATTCAGCTGCCGGAAATAGAGGAGGTCGTGAGAAAGACCGGTTATGAGGTCATTCGCGATGTGAAAAAGACCAGCGCCAATACCGCTGTGGATGAGCATAAGCTGAGAAAAGAAAAGGAGATCCAGACCCTTCGGATCAAATTTATCATATCGGCTATTTTTGCGTTACCCTTGTTATATATCGCCATGGGTCCCATGATCCCCGGCGTTACTTTGCCGATACCCGGAGGCATATCCCCCCATCATAACCCTATGGCCTATGGACTAACGCAGCTTCTTTTGGTGGTACCTGTGGTAGCTGCGGGATACAGATTCTATACCATCGGCTTTAAAGCGCTGGTTCAGCGAAGCCCCAATATGGATTCGCTCATTGCCATCGGTACCGCTGCCGCTGTCATCTATAGCGTGTACTCCCTTTATGAAATTGCCTGGGGAGACGCTCACGCGGTTCACGGCCTGTACTTCGAAACCGCGGGAGTCATTATCACTCTGATATTGCTCGGGAAATCTCTGGAGGCCATTTCTAAAGGAAAGACCTCCGACGCCATCAAAAAGCTCATGGGGTTGTCGCCGAAAACCGCTGTTGTCATACAGGATGGAAAGGAAATAGAGATCCCCATTGAAGAGGTGAAAATCGATCAGGTGATCCTGGTCAGGCCGGGAGAAAAAATTCCTGTTGACGGAGAGGTCATAGAAGGGCATACTGCTGTAGATGAATCCATGCTCACAGGAGAGAGTATCCCCGTTGACAAAAAGGCGGGAGACAGCGTATACGCGGCGAGTATCAATAAAAACGGCATGATCCGTTTCCGGGCCACAAAGGTGGGAGAGGACACGGCCCTTGCCCAGATCATAAAGCTGGTGGAAGAAGCCCAGGGTTCCAAAGCGCCCATCGCCCAGATGGCGGATATTGTGTCGGGATATTTCGTTCCCATTGTGGTGGCTATTGCGGTTCTGGCTTTTGCCGGCTGGCTCATTGCGGGACATACGATAGGCTTTGCCCTCAGAATTTTCATTTCCGTGCTGGTAATCGCCTGTCCCTGCGCATTGGGACTGGCTACGCCCACCGCTATTATGGTTGGAACGGGAAAAGGCGCCGAGTATGGTATTTTAATCAAGGGAGGAGAAGCTCTTGAAACTGCCCACAAAGTGAATACCATTGTTTTTGATAAAACGGGAACCATTACAGCGGGTAAGCCGGAGGTTACGGATATCATTCCTGGCGGCGATATAGCCGCAGAGCGGCTGCTTCAAATCGTCGCATCCGGAGAGAAGGGCTCTGAGCATCCTCTTGGGGAGGCAATTGTAAGGCGCGCAGAGTCTGACGGGTTGCAGCTTTTTGAAGTAACGGATTTCCAGGCTATTCCCGGACGGGGAATTGAAGGAACGATAGACGGAGTCCGCACGCTGATCGGTAATCGCAGGCTGATGGATGAGAGCAATATAGAGATAGGAGAGCTTTTGGACCGGGCCGGCCAACTGGCAGACGAAGGAAAAACTCCTATGTATGTGGCCTTTGACGAAAAGATCGCCGGTATTATTGCCGTGGCGGACGTAGTAAAGGAGAGCAGCGCAAAAGCCGTTCAAAGGCTGCAATCCATGGGTCTGGAAGTTGCCATGATTACCGGGGACAATGAGAAGACGGCCCAGGCCATCGCAAAACAGGTTGGCATTGACAGAGTGCTGGCGGAGGTGCTTCCCCAGGATAAGGCCAATGAAGTGAAAAAGCTTCAGGAGGAAGGCAAAAAGACAGCTATGGTAGGAGACGGTATCAACGACGCTCCCGCCCTTGTACAGGCGGACGTGGGAATTGCCATCGGATCGGGAACCGACGTGGCGATGGAATCCGCCGACATCGTTCTGATGCGCAGCGACCTGATGGATGTGGCCGCGGCGATACAGCTGAGCAAGAGCACCATTCGGAACATCAAACAAAACCTGTTCTGGGCTTTCGGATACAATACCGCCGGCATCCCTTTGGCGGCGGGCCTATTGTACATTTTCGGCGGTCCACTGCTGAACCCCATGTTCGCGGCGGCGGCCATGTCTCTCAGTTCCGTATCCGTGGTGACAAACGCGCTGCGGCTCCGGGGATTTAAACCTAATAAATAAGGAGAAAAATTAATGCTGACACAGTTCTCAAGGACAGAACTTCTTTTCGGAAAAAGCTCCATGGACCGGCTGGCAAAGGCCAGGATTGCGGTATTCGGCATAGGGGGGGTGGGCGGTTATGTGATAGAAGCCCTTGCTCGCAGCGGTGTAGGGGCTTTGGATATTTTTGATGACGACAAGATATGCCTTACCAATTTGAACCGCCAGATTATCGCCACCCATAAAACCATTGGCCAGTACAAAGTAGACGCCGCCAAAGAGCGTCTTCTGGACATCAACCCCGGGATCATCGTAAACGCCCAGCGGCTGTTCTATTCGCCGGAGACTGCTGACGAGGTTGATTTGTCGGTTTACGATTATGTGGTGGACGCCATCGACACGGTTACCGCGAAAATCGAAATGGTTGTGCGGGCAAAAGAAGCCAATGTACCTATTATAAGCTCTATGGGCGCGGGAAATAAAATGGATGCGTCGGCGTTTATGGTGGATGATATTTATAACACTTCAATTTGCCCTCTTGCAAAAGTTATGCGGAAAGAACTGCGGAATCGAAACATAGACAGCTTGAAAGTGGTCTATTCCAAAGAGGTTGCAATCAGGCCCAGGGAAGATATGTCCATCAGCTGTAAAACCCATTGTGTTTGCCCGGCGGGGACAGTACGCAAATGCACCGTCCGCAGACAAGTGCCGGGAAGCAACGCTTTCGTGCCGCCCGCCGCCGGTCTCATTATAGCCGGAGAGGTAATCCGGGATCTGATCGACCAGAAACGATAGGATTTATGTGTATAGTTGGGAATGAGTAACTATGATTGCCAATCCGCCTGCAACTCCAAAGGTAAATTGCTGATTGTCGTTTACAGACGCTTCCAATTGCATTAAAATAGAGACAAGGGCTGTCCCTCGGGGAGGCCGGGAACGAGGATATAGAGAAAGGACGAAGCATATGAGTTACTTACCGACAATGGAGCAGGCCCGGGAGATTTTAAGAAAGTATAATAAAGAGGAATTCCACCTGAAACACGCAGAGATTGTGTCAGGTGTTATGAGATATTTTGCCAGAGAGCACGATCCTGAAAGAGAAGAATTCTGGGCTGTGGTAGGGCTTCTTCACGACCTGGACTTTGAAGAGTTTCCGGAAGAGCACTGCGTAAAAGGGCAGGAGATCATGAAAGAGCTTGACCTGGATGAAGGCCTGATTCGGGCGGCCATGAGCCACGGCTGGGGCTGCACCGGCGTAGATGTGGAACCTCAGGAGTTCATGGAAAAAATTCTTTTTGCCACGGATGAACTTACGGGACTGATCGGAGCTGTGGCTATCATGAGGCCATCCAAAAGCGTGGACGACCTGGAGCTCAAATCCGTTAAGAAGAAATACAAGACCCCCGCTTTTGCGGCAGGCTGCTCCCGTGAAATCATACAGCAAGGCGCCGACATGCTGGGCTGGGAGTTGGAGGAATTGATTACAAAGACGATATTGGCAATGCGAAGCCTCAATCCGGAAGCCGGTATATAACGGCTTTTAAGGGAGAGATTTATGGGATATTTCACACTGTTTTTTATAGCCTTGGGTCTTGCCATGGACGCCTTTGCTGTCTCTGTTTCCAATGGCATCTGCTATAGAAAAGCAGGATTTAAAGAAGCTTTTAATACAGCGTTAACCTTTGGCGTTTTCCAGGCTCTGATGCCTTTGATCGGATATTTTGCCGGAAGGACCGTCAGCGACGCCGTAGCATCCATCGACCATTGGATTGCCTTGATTATGCTCTCTTTTATCGGAGGAAGCATGATCGTAGGCGCCGTTAAGGATATGAAAAATCCGAAGCAGGAAAGCTGTAAAGAATATTGCACCACAAAGGATTTATTGGTCCAGGGCGTCGCCACCAGCATCGACGCTTTTGCCGTAGGGATCAGTTTCGCCGTGATCGATACCAATATTTTCGTAGCGGTAGCTTTAATCGGTGTGGTCACCTTTATCTGCTGTATGATCGGAGTATTGGTCGGCAAGAGTTTCGGCGCCTTTATGAAAGACAAAGCCGAAATATTTGGAGGCTGTATTCTGATTCTGATCGGCCTTAAAATTTTTATCGAGCATATGCTGGAAGTTTAGTGTAAGCAGTCCGGTTGATTTACAGACATTACACGAAAGCGGAAAAGACCGCGGAAAGGAACGCAACATGGCTATTCACGAATCGGGAGAAAACTATCTGGAAACCATTTTGCTGCTGGAACAAAAGAACGGCACGGTGCGTTCTATAGACATCGCGGCTGAATTGGAGTACTCCAAGCCCAGTATAAGCAGGGCTATGGGTATCTTGAAACAAAACGGATATATTAGAATGGAAAAGAGCGGGGACATTCATCTGACTGAAAAAGGACGTGAACGCGCCAACAGCATTTACGAGAGACATCGGCTCATTGCGGACTATCTGGTACGGGCGCTGGGTGTAGATGAAAAAACGGCGGACGAAGACGCCTGCCGTATCGAGCATATCATCAGTGAAACTTCTTTCGAGAAGATCAAAAAATGGGTGAATAGTTAGATCCGTCAGCCGACAGAGCTTTCGGCAGCGGCGTCATCAACCGTATCATCGGGGCTATCCGGCGGGGTTTTTACCCCGCTTTTTCTTTCGGAAACCACCAGGCCAAGGATAATGAGAACCGTACCGGATACAGAAATCCATGTAAGAGGCTCGCTGAGTATGATGACGGAAGCGATGACGGTAACGATGGGGCTGAAGTAAATATAAGTAGCGGTTTTGACAGAGCCGAGTACGCCGACAGCGTAATTCCAGGAAAGAAAGGCTGTCGCCGACGCGCCGAAAGCCAGGAAGAGTATATTCCCTAAAAGCTGGGGTTCTGCAAGCCGTTCAAGTCCCAGCTGAAAATCTGCGAAGAGAAGAACCGGGATCATAAACAGCAGCCCGTAAAAGAAAACCTTGCGGGTATGACGGATCAGGGAGAGCTTTTCATTGTTGATGAGGATAAGAATGTTGCAGTAAAAAGCCCAGGACAAAGCGCCTAAGATAATCAGGATATCTCCTAAGGGATTGAGGTTCAGCACAAAATTCCCGTTGAAATTAATGATAATAACACCGGCCATGGTGACAAAAAAGCCGATGATGAAGTTCCGTGACAGACCGATGCGGCTGACCAGGAAATAGGAAACAACGGCGGTGAACATGGGCGCCACAGCTATGATAACCCCCGCGTTGGAAGCCAGCGTATAGCTGAGTCCGATATTTTGGAACAAAAAATAAAAGGTTACGCCGCAAAGGCCGGCGACAGCATAAAACAACTCTGTCTTATCTCTTTTAGGCCATATGGGCTTGGGCGACAGAATGAACAGCAGCGCCCAGGCAAAAATGAAACGAAAAAAAAGGATTTCTACGGGACTAAAATCCTCAAGAAGTATCTTTGTCGATATGAAAGTAATGGCCCAGATTACAATACTGGTAAGGGCCCCGATATGGCCCAGAATTCTATGTTTCGTATTTGTTTCCATAGAAGATAAACTATCATAGAGCCGGGGAAATTGCAAGGGGAGAAAAGCTTGCGCTCTATCCCTTTCCCGCGGCTTGAAGCCAGCGGCGGATTGTTGTATACTGGCATAAAAGTTAAAGGCACAACATTTTGATAAGATGTGAATATGCGTCGCCCTGTCAACTGGGTTTTCCTATGGCGTTTATATGTGAAGAAAGCAATCATAAAGGAGGACAACTATGAAAGAAGCGACAACACGGGAGCGGATTATAATTACGGTTGTAATTGTTATTTCCTTTCTATTAATATATTTCGGAAATCAGATTGTCATGAGAGATGTTGCGTTCTTTAACAGCGACAATGATCTGATCGTGGGGAAAGCTGAGGTAACCGGGGTGTTGAATGATACCCCTAATGAATATAATACGATTCTTTTCGAATGTCTGGTCATAGAAGGCGAAAAGGCCGGGCAGACGATTGTCGCGGCGCAGGCCGTTGAGCCGGTGGCGGGGGACACTATAAAACAGGTGGAAAAAGGGGATGTGATTTTCTTAGGAGACGCCAGTGGATTCGAGGCCGGGGCGGACTGGTTTTTCTACGAGTATGAGCGAAGCGGCGGCGTGCTCTGGCTGGGAATCGCTTTCGGCGTTCTGCTGATTATTTTTGGAAGAAGCAAAGGATTCCGAACGATTATTTCACTGTTGTATACCTGCGTGACAATCTTTTTTGTCTTTATTCCCGCCATTTTAGCGGGATACAATGTGTATCTGAGCGCCATTATGACGTGCATCTTTATTACCGCGACGACCCTGTTGATTGTCCAGGGGCCCAATTCAAAAACCCTTGCGGCAGGTTTTGGGTGTATAGGCGGGCTTTTTGTTGTCAGTCTGATTACCGTTGGGATGAGTCAGATATTGAAGCTTTCCGGACTGGTGGATCAGGAGTCCTATTTCCTTTTGTATTTGGATACGGCGGAACCCATAAACCTGAGGGCTATCGTTTTCGCCTCCATTACCATAGGCGCCGCAGGGGCAATCCTGGACATTGCCGTAGATATTTCGGCATCTCTCAGCGAGGTGCACCGTCATGCTCCGAATCTATCCCTCTGGCAAACTGTGAAATCAGGTATTACAATCGGGCAGGATATCGTGGGAAGCATGGCCAATACCCTGATCCTCGCCTACATAGGAAGCTCCCTTTCTCTGATTCTTCTGCTGCTTGTCCATTCCGGATCACCGGAGGACCTTCTTAACAGCGAACTGATTACAATAGAGATCCTCCAGGCTCTGGCGGGAAGTATCGGGATATTGTTTGCCATCCCGCTTACCGCTTTTAGCTGCGGCATTCTGTACAACAGACCTCATCGCAAGCTGAAAAGCGGTACGATGCCAGATGCGGCCCAGACAGAGCAGTCCTAAGGGATGTCGGATTGTGGTAAATTATAACTTAAATTGTCGTTTATATGATACTGAACTCAAATATTGCCGGTACAGGTTGACGATAAAAGCTTTTGCTGATAGGATAAAATCACAACTAAATAGAAGCGTATTATGTTCCGCAAGGGTTGTGGAAATTCGGGGAAATACCGGGTGAAAAACCTGTGCGGCTAAAAGGGAAGCAGGTGAAAATCCTGCGCGGTCCCGCCGCTGTAAACGTGGAGTTTTGTTCAGGTACTTGATACCAGTCACTGAATATGGATTTTCGGGAAGACGGACAAAACAGACAGATTTCGATAGCAATTCGATAGCAATCGGATGCTGCCGCTGCGTGAGCCAGAAGACCTGCATAATGACCTTGATCAAGCCAGCGGGCAATTGGCACAGATCGAAAAGATGGGATCAGTAAATACGGACTGCGATAATACCGCGGTCCTTTTTTAATGGGGGAATGGAGGGATGTATCGTGAAAGCAAAGAGAAGGATCATTAGTCTGCTGATAGCCCTGACGTTGTTTGCGGGCATGCCGGCAGCCTCTTTCGGGACAGAGACTAATTCTTATGACCAGGAATGGGTTCATCAGGCCATCGAGGAAACAGGGACATATCTGGTTAAGACAATCGGTACGCCGACCTTTGGCATGGTAGGAGGGGACTGGACGGTTCTCGGACTGGCCCGTTCGGAGAAGAAATTGCCTGAGGGTTTTGTCGACGGCTACTACAAAAACATAGAGGAGGTTCTCCGGGAAAACAAAGGAGAGCTCACGAGAAACAAGTATTCCGAGTACTCGCGGCTGATTCTCTCCCTCACAGCGGTGGGAAAAGCTCCCACTGGAGTTGCCGGTTACGATCTGACGGCAAAACTGTCGGATTTGGAACTCATCAAAAGACAGGGAATCAACGGCCCTATCTACGCGCTTCTGGCTTTGGACAGCCTTGACTATCCCATTTCCCAGTCGGCTTCCGCGACGATTCAAAACACCAGGGAACTGCTTCTCACGTCTATTCTTGAAAGGGAGTTGCAGGGAGCAGGCTTCAGCCTCACCGGGAACACGGCGGATCCGGATGTGACAGCAGCGGCTCTGCAGGCTCTTAGCAATTATAGCGACAGGAACGAAGTAAAATCGGCTATCGACAAGGCTCTTGCTTTCCTGTCCTCAGCGCAAACAAATACTGGGGGCTTTAACGGCTGGGCAACAGACGGCGCGGAGAATACAGAAAGTATTGCTCAGGTCATTCTGGCATTGACCTCTTTGGGAATCGATCCAACGAAGGACAACCGGTTTGTAAAGACGGGTGGCAACGGGCAGGAATATAATCCTTTGGATGCTTTGTCGTCTTTCCGGCTGAGTGACGGCAGTTATCGCCACCTTGTCGGCGGAGAGGCGGATCTGATGGCTACAGAGCAGGCTATGCTTGCCCTTGTCTCTTACCAAAGGCTGCTGGCCGGAAAGAATTCTTTATTCCGAATGAAGGATGCCGGCATTTCGGAAGGCGCCGGTTATGAGTATAAGGTATTGCTCAACGGAAGGTATCTGACCTTCGATCAACCTCCTGTTAACCGGAACAGACGTATTCTGGTTCCCATGAGGGTAATCTTTGAAGCTCTTGGGGCAGATGTAGATTGGGATCCGGAGCTTCGGAAGGTGACGGGAACCTTGGGAGAACGGCGGATTGAACTGACCGTCGGCGAAAACACCGCCTATATCGACGGTGAGCCTACTCTCCTGGATGTGCCTGCCGTGATTGAAAATCGCCGGACTTTAGTCCCGGTACGATTTATTTCAGAAAGTCTGGACGCAAAAGTGGACTGGGACGCCAGTACGAATACGGCGATCATCGTAAAAGAGTGAGGGCGTAACCATCATGAAGAAGATCATAAGCTTGGTTCTGCTTTTGCTGGTGATAGGGGTCGCCTGTCTCGGCTGTGGAGCCCCACCCGAAATGGAGTCTGCTTTTGACCTGCCTGCTGTTTCCGAAGGTATGGAAGAGGATGGGGATCAGCAGGGAGAAGGCGAGAGCCAGATGGAAAATCCCGCCCATGTGGATTCTCCGGGGGGATCGACAGACGGACAAAAGACCGGCGGAGGACAAAATGGTTCGCCGGGCAGCAGCGACCAGGGTGGCGGGGATATAAAGGAAGTTCCGCCAACGTCACCGCCGGAGCAGAACCCGGGAAAAACAACTACGGCTCTAAAATGCACCTTCTCCATCAACTGCAGCACGGTTTTCGACAATCTGGATAAGATTGACGCTGCCAAAGTGGAGATTCTCCCAGCGGACGGTTGGATTTATCCTGTCAGGGAAATTGAGTTCACAGAGGGGGAGAGCGTCTTCGACATTCTGCAGCGAGTGGTCCGGCAGGAAAAGATCCATATGGAGTCCAGCTCCAATCCGGTTCTCAAAAGCAGATATGTGGAGGGCATCAACAATCTCTATGAGTTCGACGCCGGAGAACTGTCCGGCTGGACCTATAAAGTCAACGGCGAGGGCATGGGCTACGGCAGCAGCAACAGCTTCCCCAAAAACGGCGACGTCATAGAGTGGGCCTACACCTGCGATTTGGGCAAAGATGTAGGCGTCGCGCCGGATCGACTGCAATAAATACACTTATCCTGTGGGAGCGGCCAACAAAAGGTGGCCGTCTCCGCACTTTAAATATGACGAAACGAAAGATGTTCCCGCCTCTTTAAGCGCGGGATAACTTAATTCCAAAGAGGAGGAGTACTACATGTCAGGGAATTGCTTACCACAGAGAGGTTTGAAGAGGGCGTTGGCGCTGGTGCTGACGGTTGCGTTGATTTTTGGCGGTTTTGGATTTAGTAGAGTCTCTGTAGATCACGTATATGCAGGGGGGGGATCGAATAACGCAGCGCTTGCTGAGGCAAGCCTTATGTCTGCAGTAAATTATTATTCCCACCATAGAAACTGGAAAATTGATGAATGGGAGGAGTTACTGGCAATCTACGGAGCCACCATACTCCCAGGCTCGGATGTGGATTTACAGGAGTGGCAATTGCCGGATATTTCTGCTCTTTCTGAATCATCTTCACACAAAGATTATTTGCCGGTAATCATTACATCTCTCATTAAAGGGATGAACCCGGCAGATGTGGTAAGTAATCTTGTGGAAAAGGCGGATGAAAATCAATTTTCCGACAAAGCGGATGTCCAGGCCTACAGCATGCTGGGAGTTGAGATTGGGCGTAATGAAGGCATTGTCATTTCAAATGATTATGACGGCTCAGAGGCAGCAAGGCATTTAGCCGATCTCCAGGATGAAGAGACAGGTGGGTTTACGGGAGAACATGACGGCGGGTGCATTACTAACGACACAACTGGTATTGTTGCCTTGGCTTTGGCACCCTATGTAAATGAGACGGAATTACAAACTTCCGTTTCTGCTATTGTAAACTTCTTTGAAGAGGAACAGCTGGTGGGAGGTGGCTTTAAATATTATTATGCTGCCAGTCAATGGGGGCCCGCTGGCAGCTATGAAAGTGCCAATTCCACAGCTCTTGCTGTCTGGGGCCTCTCTGCAATCAAAAGCAAAACTCATGACATGGCATTGAAAAGTCAGATTGATACTATACTTTCTAAAGCTCTGCCTGCATTAATACAATGGCAAAATAGTGATGGGAGCTTTGGTTTTAGTCCTTCAGGGCAGGGAGAGTTTGACAGCCTTACCAGCAGACAGGTGATGATAGCGTTATATGCAATAGCTGCTGATGAAGATATATTTGCTCAGATTCAGAAGAATGAAAAGGAGTTAGTTTCTTGCCATATTCGGATTGAGTCGAACCTCCATCTACCCATAGATACAAACATCTCTATGGGAAAGGGCGAAACACTTGAGAGAGCAGGCGAAATTTCCTGGAGAAAATTAGAATTTCCAGACGGGTTCTCTTCAGAAGCCTACAACTACTTGCTTGATCACGAACAGATGCCAGGTGGAACAACGATCGCCGATGAAGGAAGCGAAATTTTGTTAATCGGCAAAGGTGTAACAACTCGTTCTACTTTTGAACAGAGATCTTTAACAGGAGAGCTAAATCAATCCCAAACTGTTGTACTTAAAGACCCCACAACGGGAGAGCCTTTATCGGGAATAGTGATTACAATAGATGGAAATCAGATAGGGTTTTCAGCTTTAACCACTGATGAAAATGGCCTGCTTACCATCCCCGCAGATGAGTTTTTAGAAGCAAGGACTTATCAGGTCTCTATTGATGTTTCTGGAGTTTCAAAAGATCTTTGTATTATCACCGTGAATAAAGGAGAAACAGAGTCTAAAACAGTCAGTGTAAGAATCGAAGGCATCGACAAAAACATTGTAAATGAGCCACAAGTAACGGTAACTACAACCGGGGAGAAAGCACTGACGGCATACGATGCCATGGCAAAAGCATTAGACGACAAAGGCATTGGCTATGCTGTTTATTCTGGATGGATTGCTTCCATTGCTGATATTTCGGATAACTATTTTGAGCTTTCCGGAATGGATTACGACTATTGGAATTTTTACGTTAACAATCAATATTCAAACTACGGTATAGCAAGTTACGTTATCAGCGACGGGGATGAGCTCTTGTTTTTCTACGGAAACGCAAATACTGTGTTACCAATGGTAGCGTACACAATCGAAGAAGAAACTCTTACGGTGAAACTAACCGCCGCTTATTACGATTGGGAAACCAACGAGTATATTACTACAAAAATTGCAGGGGCGGCGGTGACTCTTTCAAAGGAAGGCGAATCGGAAGCATTTATAGAACTGACGGATGCTTCCGGAATAGCTGTATTTTCGGATGTAACCACAGGAACTTACCTACTGAAGATAGAGAAATTTGATACCACAGTAGGAAAAGAAGGACTGTATTTACCGACAATCGTACGATCAGATCATACCATAAAAATCTTTGAAGAAACCGTGATTGATAGTGATGCACAAACAGTTGATCTTACAGGGATCGATTCCTCTGTGCCTCAATCTATTACTGTTCCTTCCGGCGTGGTGGCTCCCCGTATACAAGTTACCGCAGACCAAGAGTTGCCGGAGATCCAAATAATCAGTCACAATGCAGCAGACATCCAAGTCACTATTCCACAAGGTACTTCTGTAACTTCGAGTGATACAAACTGGGATGGGATCATAGAGCTTCCAACACTTACAACGATCAACTTACCAGACAAAACAGTGGAAACCGCTTTTTCTGTTGGATCTGGAGAAAGGCGGCTTGACTTTGACAAACCCGTCCGTTTACTGTTGCCGGGTGCAGGGAATCACAAAGTTGGATATATTGACGGAGAGGGTGATTTACAAGAAATCACAACTGCTTTAACCGGGGATTCCTTATCGCATGCAGAAGCTAAGATTCCTTCAATCGCTGGTGAAGGAAAGATCAAAGCAGACAGCGACATGGCGATTTGGACGAATCATTTCACCACTTTCGTGGCCTACACTGATGATACGTCTGGACCCGGCGGTGGAAGCGAAACAAATCGTGTGAATTTGCAGGTGATCGGATATAATGGTAAAAACGCATATAATATTTTAAATAAAACAAATATAACCATCGAAAACAACGATACGGCCTATAGCATCCTGGCTAAAGCCGGTCTGACCGCAACCATGTCTGGAGGATATGTTTCGGCCATCAATGGTTTGGAGGAAAAGGAGTTTGGGCCTGGAAGCGGTTGGAAATATAGTGTCAATAATGTTTATCCATCAGCAAGTGCCTTAAGCTATCGTTTAAAAAGTGGTGACTCAGTGATATGGAGATATGTTTTGGACCCGGAAGAAGGTGAAAAGAACACAGATAATTTGCCTGCAGAAGAACTTCTTTCAGACAATGAAGCTGCAGCAGCGGCTTCGGCTAAATTTTCCGACGTTTCCGATACAGACTGGTTTGCGCCTCCCGTGGGATATCTGACTAACTTGGGGGTACTTAAGGGAAGGACGGAAACAACCTTTAAGCCATACGATAATATTACGAGAGCAGAGTTAGCCTCTGTTTTGGCCAGGATGAGCGGAGCCGACCTCACTGCTTACGAAACGGTAGAATTTGAGGATGTGGACGTCAATAGCTGGTACGGGCCTTCCGTGGCATGGGCTAAGGAAATGGGAATCGTCAGCGGTTATGCCAATCAGGATGGCAGCGCCTCCTTCCGGCCCGATGCTAAGATCAGCAGACAGGAAATCGCCGTAATGCTTCACAATTACAATGAGAAGGTGGCTAAGAAAACCTATGAGGAAGCTGCTGCCACAGCATTTACAGATTACGAGCAAATTGCCGAATACGCCAAATCCGCCGTCAAGGCGATGCAGCATAGGGGAATCATCAACGGCATGAAAAATGCTGACGGAAGTTTTCGCTTCCAGCCCCTGGGCAACGCTACACGAGCTGAAGCCGCAATGATGATCTACAACATGTTAAAAACAGAAAATGAATAAAGATTAAAACCTATTTTAAAATGGAAGACCGCCGGCGATTTTTACCGGCGGTTTTCTTAAAAATCTTCTGTACAAATCTGAAAGAGACCTTAGCTGTGCAAAAATTCCAGTTGTATACAGAGTTCACAGTTGGAACCCTTTTTTTTCGGTTAAATCTGTGCAAAAGATCCACTTGTATGCGGATAAAAAGGTGATATATTCCAGTACCCTGTGTACAAGTGGAAAAATTGCACAGCTGGGAGTCCAAAATACGGGATTGGTTAATAACACTGCATACAACTGGAATTTTTGCTCACTTAGGGAGCACGGGCAGCGCGGAATCAAAATTCACGCAATGAAACAGAGGGCGGTCCGAAGACCGCCCCTTAATTTACCCGCTAAAATCCGTGTTTTCGATTTACACCGTTTCTCCGTTTATGGATACTTTCGGGTAATCCTTATTTCCCTCGTTGATATAAAGCCTTGGAACCCGCTTTCCGATCCGGGACACGATTTCATAATTGATGGTACTGGCTTGTTCCGCGACTTCGTCAGCCAGGATAGTATTGTCGCCCTGGGTACCGATCAAAACTACTTCGTCACACTTCTTTACTTCGGGAATATCCGTTACGTCCACCATGAATTGATCCATGCAGATAGTACCCACTATCGGTGCGTATTGGCCTCGAACGAGAATCCGGCCCTTTCCGGAAAGCAGACGGGGATAACCGTCGGCATAACCGAGGGGAATGGTAGCGATGACGCTTTCCCTCTCCGTAACGAAATGCCTGCCGTAGCTTATGGATGTGCCGGCGGGAACCTTTTTCAGAAAAATGATGTTGGCTTTCAGGCTCATGGCCGGTTTTAGCTGTATAATGCTCTTATCCACCTGCTCGGAAGGATAGCAGCCGTAGAGGATGATTCCCGGGCGTACTGTGTCAAACCAGGCCTCCGGAAGCTCCATAAGAGCAGCGCTGTTTGCGTGGGTTCTGAATTTGATAGCAATACCGGCGGCCTCTAAATTCTGGTAGAAAAGATTGAAGTTCTCGGTCTGCTGCCGGGAAAAGGTCTTGTCCTTTTCATCCGCGGTGGCAAAGTGAGAGAAAATGCCTTTGATTCGAATATTGGGAAGCCCGCTGATCCCTATGATCTCATTGATACCCTCTTTGTTGGGCATAACGCCGATTCTTCCCATGCCTGTTTCAACAGCGATGAGGACGTCCGCAACCCGTCCGGCTTCCGCCGCCAGGGAAGAAAGGGCCCGTGTGTCAGAGTAGGAAGCTACCACGGGAGTGATGTTATAATCTAAAAGCTCTTTTTGGAGATACCAGGGCGTGAGGCCCAGCATGATGATGGGGACCCCTATGCCCGCGTCCCGAAGTTGAATGGCCTCGCTGAGAGTAGCCACAGCCAGGGAGGAAACTCCGTTGTTCAAGAGAACCCGTGAAACCTCCACGGCTCCATGGCCGTATCCGTCGGCCTTAACGACTCCCATTATAGGGGTGTTGCCGACTCTGCGTTTAATCTCTGTAATATTATGTTCAATGCAGCCCAGATCGATCTCTGCCCAAACGGGCCTCAGTGTTTCTTTCCGCATAATTACCTCTCAAAATTATATGATAGACGCCGACGATGCGGCGAGGGGAATACGCACTCGTAATCCCAGTATACAAGAGGGTATTGCAAAAAACAACTTTATCCTTTAGGATAATTCTTGTCTTTTTAATTTATGTTACAATTTAGGTATATGAAAAAGATAGAGCGGCTCCGGAGGCGCTATTAACGTACCATAAAGACAAGGGCTGCTGAAGCATTTCAGCTCATTCAAAACGCTCAGATAATCGGATAAGATAAAAGGGTGCTTCGCAGGATTTCCTCGAGCCCCGGGAGGAAATTTTGAACACAAAGGAAAAAATTATCGCCAACGGTATGATTCTTATGACCGCGTTATTTTGGGGAAGCTCTTACGCGGTAAGGAAGATCGGGCTTGCATATGTAGGGCCGTTCTTTTTTAATGGCCTGAGGTTTTCCGTAGCCTTTTTATTTGTAGTCAGCGCTTATTTAATTCAAAGCAGGATCATAAATAAAGGAGTTCAGGATGAAAGCAAAAATCTGAAGCCTCTTTCCTTTCAGATACGGGGAGGCGTGTTTGCGGGAATTACTTACGGCGTAGGCTCGGCGATTCAGCAATGGGCCCTGCTGTACACTGTGGCGGGGAAGGTGGGTTTTATCAACTCCTTGTATACGATTATGGTGCCTCTCATCAGCTGGCTCATTTTAAAAAGGGTGGTTAAGAGGCAGGTGTGGATGGGCGCCGTGTTCGCATTCACAGGCCTGGCCCTGATCAGTTTTGAAGGGGGTCTCGGAGTCAGCTCCGCCGACAGCGCTCTGGTGATCAGCGCCTTTATTTTTTCCGTGCAAATCCTTATCGTCGGCTATTTCAGCAAGCATTCGGAACCTCTGATTCTGGTATCGGCGCAAATGTTTACAGGGGCGTCAATCAGTATGATTCTGGCTATTCTGTTTGAGCAGGGTAATACCTTAGAGGGAGCGACAGCGGCGCTGCTTCCAATTATCTATGCCGGAGTATTCTCCCTTGGGGTGGGGAATGTGCTTCAATCCTACGCCCAGAAAAAGACCTCCTCTTCGGTAACCGCCATTATATTGAGTTTTGAATCGGTTTTCGGAGCCATCTTCGGCATCCTCTTACTTCAGGAGAGAATGAATCTCCTGCAATGGGCAGGCTGCCTCCTGATTTTCTCCGCAGTGCTTATATCGCAGATGGATATTAAAAAAAGGTTCTGGTTTAAGAAAGGCAATGAAACAGATCGCGGCCTCCATTAACAATTGAGGATAAAAGCGGCTGAGGCGTATTCTTTCTGTTTCAACAGGCGCCATTAAGGGAATGATATATTCATAACATAGATTCGTATCAGACCGGCCCGCAGAGCTGCAGCCCGTTAAACCGGGCTACTGTGGACTGACAGACAGGGGATTATGGAGGCTTTTATGGACAACAAACAAAAAGTGGAATCAATGGTGGAAAAAAAAGTCTGGGCCGTCGTCGGGGCAGTTCCCGATCCGGAAAAGATATCGAACAAGATTTACCACACCCTTAAAGAATACGGGTATGAGACCTATGTGGTGAATCCGAAATATGAAGAAATGGAGGACGGAACCAAAATCTATCCCACCATAGAGGATCTTCCCAAGGTCCCCGATTGTGTGGACTTTGTAGTTCGCCCTTCCATTACGATGGAGAATCTGCATCGTATGGATCCAAAAGTCTATGCGAATATCTGGCTTCAGCCCGGTACATACGATGAAGAAGTCGTAAAGTATGCTGAAGAAAAAGGTTTTACAACCGTTCATGAAGGGGCCTGTGTCATGGCCTACCTTCGAATGAATAAATAAATAGAAATGTAGCTGAATGAGGAGGACAAAAAATGTTAAACAAAGAAGTCGCTAAACTGATGAATGAGCAAATCAACAAAGAATTTTATTCCGCGTATCTGTATCTGGATATGGCTAACTACTATGCGAGCAAGAACTTAAACGGCTTTGCTAACTGGTTTACCGTCCAGGCTCAGGAGGAAAGAGATCACGCATTGCTGTTCCAGCAGTTCCTTCTGGACAGCGGCGAAGAGGTCGAGCTGACAGCTATCGGCGCTCCCGATGTTCCCTTCCCCGATTTCAGGGCCCCTTTGACAGCCGCCCTGGATCACGAACAATTTGTCACCGCTTCCATTCATAATATTTACGAAGTGGCTGCCGCGAATAAGGAATACCGTGCTTTCCACGTTTTGAACTGGTTCATTGCGGAACAGGTAGAGGAAGAGAAAAGCGCTGACGAATTGATTCAGAAATACGACCTGTACGGCGGAGACTGCAAAGGTCTTTACATGCTGGATGCTGAACTGGGAGGAAGAACCTACTCGGCGCCTTCCTTAGTGCTGGACTAAAGACCCGGCGTGATAATTAACTGTTGATTAATGGTGAAAGCATACGGAGTCTCAATTGCGAGGCTCCGTTTCTTCGCTCTGGTCCTCTTCGGCGGCGATAAGGGCTTCGGACTTATCACCGTCCAGCCTGCTTTCAGGAGCGGGTTTACGGCTGCTCCAAATGGTCCAGACCACTACCGAAGTGATGACCACCGAACTGCCCAGCAATGCGTAGATTCCGGGAACCTCACCGTTGAAGAGGAAAACCCAGACGGGGCTGAACAGAGGCTCAATGGTGCCTATGAGAGAACAGGCGAGAGCGGAGCAGTGACGGGCCGCCATTCCATACAGCACGTAGGGAATTCCCAGCTGCAGTATGCCTAAAGCTAAAATGGTGGAGATTGTCACGGAGTTGATTTCCGGTGGGAAAAAGAAGATAAAGGGAAGGCCAACGATCATAGCGAACACATGGGCCAGCAGGATCCCGCTGGATCTGGACTTGTCGTCCGCCCGGCTGGTGGTAATGAACATAGAGGCGAAAAAGATTCCCGCCAAAATGGCCAACAGATTTCCAACCATATAGCCACGGGAAATATCATCGAAAAAGAACAGAGCGATTCCCGAAGTAGTGGCGGCGACGGTGAGAATATCACCTTTGCGGAATTTTTGCTTGAAAATGATGGCCGACAGGATCAAAATGAAAATCGGGGCGGAATACTGAAGCACAATAGCATTGGCAGCCGTAGTCAGCTTGTTGGCGGAAATAAACAATACGAAGACTCCGCAGATAAAAAAGCCCGATAAAAGGGAATACTTATTAACTACAAAAGGAATTTTTTGATTACGCATAAACAGGAGGTATACGCCGCCGGAAATAATGCTGCGGACGCCGGTTATCACCATGGGATGCCATGGAAGGAACTTCAAAAAAATACCCCCGGTGCTCCAGAGGAAGGCACATATCACCATATAGAGGATAGCCCGGTTCTTTGGATTTGCTAACATTGCAATCATAATTCCTTTATTATATTTTGTTTTATAATCATGATTATAAACCGCAATCATCGTATCACAAAACCCCGGAGAAAGGCAACACATTTGTTGGGCTGAGTCCAGGCCGCCAGATTGTCATCCTGAACGAAGTGAAGGATCTTAATAAGATTCTTCGCTGACGCTCAGAATGACAAGTGGACCCGCTCGGAATAACACAGTCTTGACGGAGGGAGAGAAAAAACAAAAATGGAATACAACAAGGTCGTAACAGGAAGGTTTATCGCCAGGCCCAACCGCTTCGTGGCGCGGGTTTTGGTCGACGGGGAGGAGCAAACGGTGCATGTGAAAAATACCGGACGCTGCAGGGAGATTTTAAAGCCCGGCGCAAAGGTCTATTTAGAGGATTACGAAGGGGATATCCGGAGTCGAAAGACGAGGTATTCTTTGATCGGGGCAGAAAAAGAGGATTCGGAGACTGAATCCGGATACCGCATGATAAACATCGATTCTCAGGCTCCAAACAAAGCCGCAGGGGAGGCGCTGACTTCGGGAATCATACAGCTCCCCGGATTTGAGGATGGTCTGTCCCATATAAAAGCAGAACGAACTTTTGGAAATTCCCGCTTCGATTTCTATGTGGAGGGGCGAAACGGAGAAAAGGGCTTTATCGAGGTGAAGGGCGTCACCTTAGAAGAGCAAGGCGTCGTTCGCTTTCCCGACGCGCCTACGGAAAGAGGTGTAAAGCATGTTCATGAGCTGGCCGGGGCAGTGAGGGAAGGCTTCAAGGCTTTTGTCATCTTCATGATACAAATGCAGGACGTTCTATATTTTGAGCCCAATGATGAAACCCACGCGGCATTTGGAGAAGCCCTGCGACAAGCTGCGAAAAAGGGAGTTGAAATGCTGGCCTTCGACTGTATTGTTACGGAGAGTTCAATGAAAGTGCGGCGGCAGGTTGAGGTTCGACTGTGATAAAACGCCGAAGGACCCTTGACTCGGTCCGTCCGCATACACTATGATACGGGAGAGGTGATCATCATGGCAATTGAAAAAGTAAGAGAATATTTTAAAGAGTGGAATAGGGACAAGGATATTTTAGAGTTTTCCGCCTCCAGCGCAACAGTGGAATTGGCGGCAGAAGCCGCTGGAGTGATACCGGCCAGAATCGCGAAAACCTTATCATTTCGTGATGGTGAAGGCTGCGTTTTAGTCGTCACCGCAGGGGACAGGAAGATCGACAACAGCAAATTTAAGGTGTTCTTTCATATGAAAGCGAGGATGCTTTCTCCGGAAGAGGTGTTGTCAATGACCGGACACGCAGTGGGGGGCGTATGTCCTTTCGGCATTGAAAATACGGATGTTAAAGTCTATTGTGATGTTTCCATGCGAAGGTTTGATACGATATTTCCAGCCTGTGGAAGCAGCAATTCCGCCATTGAATTGACCTGCGACGAACTTTTCCAATACGCAAGGGCCATCCAATGGATCGACGTCTGCAAGGAATAGGGCTATAGTATCCTTACAATCAAAACTTGCGTGTCATTCTGAGCGCCAGCGAAGAATCTTATGAAAGATCCTTCACTGCGTTCAGGATGACAACTTGAGTTATTGTATCGTTGTGAAGCAAGCCGAAGCAACGGCTTGCCCTTATGATATAATCAGAGGAACTAACACCGGCACCGCGGCGCTTTGAAGAAGTCCGATTAAAAAGGAGTAAACCACGATTTCCTCACTGCAGGCTCTCTCAACCAGGGGGAGGCATATATCCATGGAGGCAACCCCCGGAAGGCTTGCAGCTTCGATGTGACCGATCCGCTGGGCAACCAGGGGAAGCAATACGATGCCGCCCAGCTCCCGCATGATATTGTGCATAAAGGAGATGGCGCCGGATATGGCATATCCCTGCTCGGTGATTACAATGGGGGCGAGAGTATACCATCCGAAACCCGCGCCGATGGCCAGAGCTTCTTTTTGGGAAATAGGAAGAACCAGGCCGCAAAGGAATGCGGCGGCCAGCGTGCCGAGGACAACAGCCGCAGGAAAGGCCAGGACTCTGGCCCCTGCTTTCCTCAAACTGCTGACGATAGTACCGGCCAATCCCATGTCCGTACCTACGAAAAACAGTAAAATGCAGAGACCTATAACCAAAGTATTTCCCGAGACGGCTTCAAAATAGCTGTAGTCGGAAAATATCCCTGGAATGAAGAGGTGCCCGAAGAAAACTCCCAGAATAACGGAAACGAGGATGGCGATGGTTATCATCCTGCCGCTGTTGTCTTTTTCGCAGGGAGCTTCATCCCGGCAGAGTTCAGGCGAAGGGTCGCAGCCTGGCGTTTCCGGTTGGTGATTGGCTTCCGCGTCTTTCATTCTTCCATACCGGTCGATTCTCAGAAGTTTTCTGGTTATCATTACGGCCACAACGCTTCCGATCATAATCATAATTGTCATAAAGAGAGCGTCAAGACCAATGGTATGAAGGTTTTCAACTACTTCCCTGTTGGATCCCATTCGGACGCCCATGACAAATACCAGCAGGATGATGGCAGCGATAAGGAATGTCCCGACCCAGGAGAGTTTTTCTTTCCTGCTTCTGCATTTCGTTCCAATGAAATATCCCATCAGGAGCATTGCCCAATATAAAAATAATAGTCCCATATTCTGTCGTTTTCCTTTCTTTCAGAACACTATACATGAGAAATCATCCTTTCGTCCAGTAACTTCGATAAGAGCGCAAAACTTCCAACCCCCTCTGACGAGGGAGCTTTACTGTGTCGGAGGGAGAAAAGAGAAAGCAGATGACTTAAAGGCTTATGAAGAGAGAAACTAAAACGGGAGCTGCGGCGCTTTGCATCAATCCGATCAAAAAGGAGTATATTACGATTCTTTCCCCGCAGGACTTCTCCACCAGGGGAAGGGCAATATCCATGGATGCGATCCCGGGAAGGCTGGCGGCTTCAATGTATCCGATCCGCTGGGCCACTAGGGGAATCAAAACGATTCCACCCAGCTGCCTTATCATATTGTGTATAAAAGAAATGGCGCCGGCCATCACGTAACCCTGCCCGCTGATTATAGCAGGACCAAGGCTGGGCCACCCGAAGCCTGCACCGATGGCAAGGGTTTCTTTTTGGGAAGTAGAAAGTATCAGCCCGGCAAGGAAGGCGGCGACCAGCGTTCCCACGATAACGGCGACAGGGAAGGCCAGGACTTTAAACCCTGCTTGCTTTAAATTGTTGACAATGGTGCCGGTCAGACCGAGATCCAATCCCAGGAAAAAGAGAAGGGCGGCGGGGCAAAAGGTCATAATGTTGCCGGAAACGGCTTCAAAATAGCTGTAGTCGGGAAAGAGTTTCGGTACGAAAAGATACCCGCAGATAATTCCCAGCAAGATAAATGAGAGGATGGATATGGTCATCCTTTTACCGCTGCTGCCTTTTTTATCGGTAAGTTCTTCCGGGGAGTCTTTCGGTGAAATATCCTGGATTGAGGCTTTCGATTCGTCAAGGGCCTCCAAACCTTTAAGGCGGCCGTATCTATCGATGCCTAAAAACTTTCGGGTTATCATAACGGCGATGATGTTTCCCGCCATGATCATAAGAGTTATAATGAGGGCGTCAAAACCAAGGGTGTGGAGATTTTCCATTACCTCTTTGTTGGAGCCCATTCGAACGCCCATGGCAGAGAGAAGCAGGGTAATGGTAACAAAAAGAAGCGTGCCGACCCAGGGGAGTTTGTCCCTCCTGCTTCTGCACTTGGATCCAATAAAATACCCGATCAGGAGCATGCCCCAATATAGAAGTAATAGTTTCATGCCTCATCAAGCTCCTCTCTTTCTAAACACTATATATGGAAACCGGTACTCCGTCCATTCCTCCGGGGTGGCAGTGCAATTATGTATGGGATGCAGGATGGCGGTTCTTCTATGTTCCAATTAAAAGGCGCGACCTGTAAAAAGTTACAAACCTTTTACGAGCCGCGCCGGCAAATCATATACAGCAGCTTATCTGCAGGCTCCGGTATTGCTTCCCAACAAGCGGAAACCCTTATTATACCACTTATCTTCATAATCCAATGTGATGTTTTCCATATTTATATAAGGCTCTAAATCTTTAGAGTATACTACATTGACCTCGTTGGCGGAGATCATCAGGTCGTCTTCATTCTTTTGCTCATCCAGAGCCAACCCCAGTCGGGGGCCTCCTCAGCCATGGCCCGCAAACGAAATTCTCAGCATTTGCGCGTCAGGATTATCTTTTTCTGCCGCCATTTCCCGAAATTTCGCGGCAGCCGTATCTGTTACTGTAAACATAATATTTCCTCCCTGTATTTTGTTTTCAAAGTCATTTCTTATCCGTTAGTATTCATGAAAAACGTTATTTATATTTACATCGGATATATCCCGATTCTGTTTTCGCAAATTAAAGTTAATCCAAAACCACATCAACCGTATATCGACAATACACTTTATTTAGTGATTCTTTAACAAATTAAGTATAGCGTTTTGATTGCGGTTTTTCTGTGATATAGTCACATATCGGCGACGTATCTTATGGAAAGCATGTCCCGCAACTGTACAAAAGAAAGTGTTATTAATCAACTCGTTTTTATTGTAATTTACCCCCAGCAGCGGAGCCTTAACCATTTGCCTGAACAACGCCGCAGGCCAATCTTCTGCCTCCGGCTCCGTCGGGTTGAGTCCTGTAATCGTCCGGGTGTTCATGTATCACCACCGCTTTGCCGATCACCTGATCTACATTAAACTGATTTGTGAAAAAGGTCATTCGAGAATAGCCGTTATTGGAGAAAAGGACGGGGAAATCTCCGGCATGATTTCCGTGAGGCTGATTTGTCGGGTTCCAATGTCCTCCGGCAGACATGAAGGGCTCGGCAGGGTCTCCCACGGCGCAGCTTCCTGTTTCGTGAATATGAAATCCATGAGGTCCTATGGGAGGATTTCCGTCCGCTGCAGGCTGGTACAGGGGCAGACCGGTAACCTCTACGCTGACTTCGGTTCCGCTCATTATTTTGGTAAAAGTCACAGTGCCTCTGATGCCGGGAGCCAGGGGACCTCCGGCGATATAAGCCACCGCACTTTCGTACTGCATGTCTCTGTTCCTATCTTTTGTGTATGAATAAGAATTGCCAGGATAAGTAGAATTTTGATACTGGTAAAATTCCATAACAGACCTCCGGAATTGCGGGATGGCGTCAGTCCCTGACTGCCGACAGCGGTTAACAATTCAGTGTATGCGGAAGCAATGACTGGGGTTACAGGGTCCACGGATTCAATCAATAAAACAGCGCTCACCCACACAGGATGAACGCTGTTGATAAAATTAACACCATATGGTGCGACAGATACAGCAGCAATTTCTGCAACAACGGCAACATCTGTTGCAGAAGCAGTTTCCGGCGGGACTCTCCCAGCGGCAATTATCTCTAAAACAGCCGCTTCCGGGCGAAACGCGATAGCACATGATACAAACCTCCTATAAAACGAAAAGCAAGCAATCAATGATGATTAAAACAGGCGGAGGATGTAAATTTCGTCCGGTATTGAGAGAATGCTATGTTCAGTATATGGGTAAAATACCCATAAGGTGACGCAAGCAATCGGTTTTGCGCCAAGACAAGGGTTTTTCCTGATTGTGAGGCGATTTTGCTATTTGTCCCAATCTACTTTCCATTCAGTTTCGACTACGTCATTTGAAGCCTGCACAGATTCCGCTTTAAAAGAAATCTCCAGTTGCCCCTGCCAACTGTTTGTAATCTCTACCTGTTAATTAAAAATTTCGTAAAAAATAAAGATGTGTGGATGGGAATGTTTATAAAATTATAGCGCCCCTTTGATTATCCGGCATGTAACCTTTGAGCTAAAGCATATATATACTATGTATAATATCAAAAAAACATTACTGCCTTTATAATATGAGGAGCGTGGACATGGCAACCTTTAACCCGGAGTGCATCACCTACAGCCAAATGAATTTGATTTTCAACGCGAGGTTTTACTATAGAAGGCTGATAACCTGGACCAGGGCATATCTGCTGAGCCGCTACTATGGAATCGGGACCACGGAGGCGCAGTTTGAACGATTATACGAGGAATCTATCGATATCGGGGATATGCTTCAGGTCATATTCGGGCGCCAGGCTTCGGAACAGTATAGCCAAATGGTGAGCCGATATGCCATCCTCTTCCATGAAATTGTCGACGCGCAGATTGCGGGAGACCAGGAAACGGTCAGGCGAAATGTGGATCTTTTGTATGAAAATGTGGATCAGAGAGCGGTCTACTTACAAGCCATAAATCCTTACTGGAGCGCGGATTCATATAGAGAGCTGTTCAATTCCTATATTCGTTATGTTCTGGAAACAGCCAACGCGATTACGGAGAGGGATTACGAAAGAGAGCTTGAGCTCTATGATACCGTCAATGAGCACATAAACCGGATGGGGGATACCTTCGCTCAGGGAATTTATGACTATGTAACATCCGGCGGATCGGTACAGAACGCAAATGATATACCATGTGTAACATATGAACAGTTGAATGACATATATACGGTGGGAATGTTCTGGTTTGAGCTAAACGCCTGGGTCAGAAGGTATATGCTCAGCAGGTACGCTGGGATCGGAAACCCGGAGATGGCTTATGCCAGGCTCCAGCAGGTAGTGGTTGATTTTGTGAATACAATGCAGGAATTCTTTCCCGAATTTGATGCGGACGCCTATTTGCAATTGTTTTTTGAATATACAGAACTTCTTGACGAGTTTTTAACGGCTATGATGGAAAACGATGTGAACGAAGTGAATCGGATTACCAGAGAGCTGTATAACAATGCCGACGCAAGAACCGCTTTTGCCGCTTCTATCAGTCCTTTGTGGGATGAAAATCAATGGAGATCTGTCATGTATGAAAACCTTAGCTATACCATTCAGGAATCCACCACCTTCCTTACAGAGGACTATGCGAGAAATATTGATATCTTTACCCGACTGATGGATCGTGCTGAAACGTTAAGTTCTTTTCTGAGTCAGAGTCTTTTCAATGTGATTACGCAGCAAGCGTAGTAACGGATCATCAATTAAAACATAAAATCAGCCGCTCCGGGTTAATCTCCCGGAACGGCTGATCAATTAAATTATGGAGGTGCATAGAGTCGACAATCGGTTGTTCCGCAGACACAAATGAAATCTCATTTACATTTTACATGCCGTTTCGATTCTATTTGCAGCACTTACGCCTTCTTCTTTCTTCTCTTTCATCCCGGATTTCGGTTACTCCGTTATAGAGATAGCACAAGCCTTTTTCCAGGTCCTCCAATCCTTTTTTAACGTTTTCCATTCCTTCGCAGAGGCAGCAGTTTTTAAGCTCGCAGAGACCCTGCCGAACCATTCTCTTGCCGTCGTTAAGCTCGCAGACGCCTTCTTTGATATTTCTGTTGCTTCTGAAGTCACATTCAAATTCAATGCTTCTTAATCCGTCTACCACATCATCCAGGCCTTTTTCAGTCCTGCAAAGTCCTCTTTCAATGCACTTGATACCTTCGTTGATCCTGCAGCAGCAGATAAGGTCAAGGCCGTATTGAATATCTTTAATGCCTTCTTTGATTCTGCAGATGCCCTCCTGTATCGCGTCAAGAACATCGTCCCGATCGCATTGACAGTCACAGCTGCATATATAAGCTCTATCTTTACCCATTCTTAATATCTCCTTTTTATTATAACGCATGAGTAGAAATTTTTCTTGCTCATGTGCGCTTGACGAGGCGGGGACATGTTATAGCCTCGTTATATTTGCCGGAAAAGCAGATCTAATATGAGTATATGAAAGGACACTGAAAAATGTTAAAGGGACGTGCGGCGAGGGGGTTCTGGAATAAAAATAAAAACTCCGGCCGCCTTTAGAAGAAGACCGGAGTTTTCGAAATGTAGACGACATACTTCTGTTGTTTATTCGGAGAAAGCCTGAGACAGATCTGCGATAAGATCGTCGATATGCTCTGTGCCTATAGAAAGCCGGACGGTATTCGGTTTGATTCCCTGATCCAGCAGCTCCTCTCCTGTGAGCTGGGAATGGGTAGTAGAGGCGGGATGAATTACCAGAGATTTGACGTCTGCTACGTTGGCCAACAGGGAGAAAATCTCCAGCTTGTCGATAAATTTCTGGGCTTCTTCCGCTCCTCCCTTGATCTCAAAGGTGAATATGGACGCGCCGCCTTTGGGGAAGTACTCCTGGTATAAAGTGTGGTGGGGGTGGCTTGGAAGGGACGGGTGATTCACAAGCTCGACCCGGGGATGCTTGGAAAGAAAGTCCACAACCCGCAGGGTGTTCTCCACATGACGCTCCACTCGCAGGGAGAGGGTTTCAAGTCCCTGAAGGAAGAGGAAGGAGTGAAGAGGAGCCAATGTGGCGCCGGTATCCCGCAGCAGAGTGGCCCGGATTTTGGTCACAAAAGCGGCCGGACCCACGGCCTTCGTAAAGCTGACGCCGTGATAGCTGGCATTGGGCTCTGTGATGGAAGGGAACTTTCCGCTGGCTTCCCAGTCAAATTTTCCACTGTCCACGATGACGCCGCCGATGGCCGTGCCGTGACCGCCGATAAATTTGGTGGCGGAATGAATGACGATATCCGCGTCGTATTCAAAGGGACGGAGCAGATAAGGCGTTGCAAAGGTAGAATCCACTACAAGGGGGATATTATGTTTATGGGCAATTGCCGCTGTAGCCTTAATGTCGATGAGAGTAGCATTGGGATTGCCTATGGTTTCGATAAACAGAGCTTTCGTCCTGTCGTCAATGGCCTTTTCAAAAGCGTCTTCCGCGTCGGCGTCCACAAAGGTTGTGGTGATGCCGTATTGAGGAAGGGTGTGAGCCAACAGGTTATAGGTGCCGCCATAGATGGTTTTGGCGGATACGATATTGTCACCTGCGCTGGCCAGGTTCAGCAGAGTGTAGGTGACGGCAGCTGCGCCGGAGGCCACCCCAAGAGCGGCCACCCCTCCTTCAAGGGCGGCAATGCGCTGTTCAAAGACATCGGTAGTGGAGTTTGTGAGCCTGCTGTAAATATTGCCCGGATCCGTAAGGTTAAAGCGCGCGGCGGCGTGGGCCGAATCTCTAAATACATAGGAAGTGGTCTGGTAAATGGGAACGGCTCTCGCGTCGGATGCCGGATCCGGATTCTCCTGACCTGCGTGAAGCTGGATTGTTTCAAATTTATATTTATTATAATTGTAACTCATTGTAAATTCCTCTCTTTAATTAAAGTTGTGTTTTATAGGGTGATTGTTTGAATCTGCGGATGGATATTTACAATCGGGCATTCGTCCGTTTCTGTAATTGCGTCTAAGCATTTTGAAGATAATTGATTCCATCTGAATGCACCTCCTAATAAGTTAACTTTATAAACATATAAAGCATATGTATTTGATATGCTTTATACCATATATGATATTGTATACCCTGTCAAGGAAAAAATAAAAAAAGTGAAAATGACAAATTTAAAGGTTTCTATTTTCACACGCTGCCACAAGGGCAACGACGGTTAAAGTGCTTTTTTGTGATTCCGTCAACATCATTTTCAGAGATATCTCCTGCATAATAAAAATTTTTATAAAAGGATTGACAAAACAAAAATATGCCATTATTATAAAACATATAAAACAAGTATGTTTAATAGGTATTTAGAATAAGGAAGGGGAGTCCCGATATGGAGCACTTGGATACAAGGAAACGATGTCGGTACGGAAATCACCAGCAAAGCTGTGAATGAGGGAGCTTGAATCGGAGGCCGAAAGGCAGCACTTGCATACATTTAATATTAAAGGAGAGAAAAGCAATGAAAACATTTGAACGGATAACGGATCTGATCGGCGGTACACCGCTTTTGAAGCTGACCAACTATACTGAGAAGAAAGGGCTGGATGTCACGATACTTGCCAAACTTGAGTACTTTAATCCGGCAGGGAGCGTGAAGGACAGAATCGCAAAGGCCATGATCGACGATGCCGAGGCCAAAGGTATTTTGAAGCCGGGCACTGTAATCATTGAACCCACCAGCGGGAACACAGGAATCGGACTTGCGGCGGTTGCCGCGTCCAGAGGATACAGAATCGTCCTCACCATGCCGGAGACCATGAGCGTGGAGCGCCGCAACCTCTTAAAGGCATATGGAGCAGAGCTGGTTCTGACAGAGGGCGCAAAGGGAATGAAGGGCGCCATTGAGAAAGCGAAGGAATTGGCTGACGCTACACCAAACAGCTTTATCCCCAGCCAGTTTACCAACATGGCAAATCCGGAGGTTCACCGCAAGACCACAGGCCCGGAAATTTGGGAAGATACGGATGGAAAGGTTGATATTTTAATTTCCGGTGTCGGCACCGGCGGAACCGTATCGGGCGCCGGTGAATATCTGAAGTCGAAAAACCCCGACGTGAAGATTATAGCCGTTGAACCTAAAGATTCTGCTGTCCTCTCCGGAGGAGCTCCCGGTCCCCACAAGATTCAGGGTATCGGAGCGGGTTTTGTTCCGGATACGCTGAATACAGAAGTATACGACGAGATTATCACAGTGGAGAACGAGGATGCCTTTGAAACAGGCAGAACTCTTGCGAAAAGCGAGGGATTACTGGTGGGTGTCTCCTCGGGCGCTGCCGCCTTTGCCGCTTCAGAGATTGCAAAACGTCCTGAAAACAAAGGAAAGGTCATCGTAGTGATCCTTCCGGATACCGGCGAGAGATATCTCTCCACACCCATGTTTGCTGAGTAAGACGCCGCATTATATAATTGCAAGGGGCTGTTCCAAAATAGAATCTCTCCATTCTGTTTTGAACAGCCCCTTGTTATTGCCGCAAAGAAACCAAATTAACAATAATGAATCTTTTTAAATCACGTAATCGTTAGCGTAAAACTCCTTCTGCTGATCGAGAATATCCTGAAGGGTGATGCCATCCAGATACTCGTTTATCACGCGGCCAAGTCCCTGCCATATGGGCAGAGTGACACATTCGCCGCTGCGCTCACATTGATTAGGCTCATGGTCCATACATGCTACGGGAGATAAACCGCCCTCTGTAATTCTCAGAATCTCACCAACGGTGTACTTGTCCGGAGATTGGGCAAGCCTATACCCTCCCTTGAATCCCCGGGATGTCAGCAGAATATCGGAGTTGTTCAAAACAGGCACAATCTGCTCTAAATATTTTTTTGATATATTTTGTCGTGCGGCGATATCCTTTAACGCGACATAGCCTTCGTTCTGATGCTCGGCCAGATCGATGAGCATGCGAAGCGCGTACCGCCCCTTGGTTGAAATTTTCACTTCCTTACCACCCTCCAAAAATCCATATATGTTAGCTGCTCTTTTGATTGCAAATACCATATGCTATAATAACATATATTTAGTAGGTTTTCAAGTGGGGGAAGTGTTTGCCGTTCCTGCAGGAATGAGCTTCTTGTCTCTATTCCTCTGAACGTATGCCAAGGTGGCCTGCTTCCGGGAGTGGGTCCAGTGCGATTTCATCATCTCTGTAAACCACGTCGAAGAGGCGGGTATATTTCTTGACCTCGAAGGTGGTAGCGCCCAACAGGCTGTTTACGGCGGCGCGATATAAAGACAAGCCTCCGTCGTTGTTGCGGGCAAACATCAGGTCGTCGCTCTTTAAATGGACATATTCAAAGTGCGTAGTCTGTTTTGCGGCCGGATCGAAATACCCGGACTGGGCCCGGTGCATCCCCGAGCCAAAAGAAAATGCGAAATATAGTTCGGGCATTCCATCACCGTTGATATCGGCAAGCTCCATGCTCGTTATGCCAAAGTTGCCTATGCCGAACCCCAGCGGGTACACTTCATCCTCATAGAGCAGAAAGGAGGCACGTGAGTGTTCGTATTTAAAAATTTGATATTGGAAGTTTTGGCTGATGAATTTCGGTGTAATGTTGTAGCATGTGCCGTCCATGTACCTGGAACCGGAAGGCAGATTTAAACCCTCTTTAAGAGTCTGAAGAGCCGAAAGAGAAAGAAAATGCTCCACACCTGTATCCGTGCCGTATATTGTAATTTTCACAGGGATCTCTTCGTCATATCTGCCGATTTTGTATATGGACCAGAAATAACCGCCGCCATTGCGCAGGTTCGCCAGCCAAATCTCATCATCCATCCGATAAATGTGGTATTCGGGTGAAGGGCGGGAATCCTTCATCAGCCGGCATCTCTTCTCGTATGAGGAGATATCAACCTGGCCTTCTATTCCGCCCATCATAAAGAGGTTTTCAAAGGTCTGCTCATCCATCTCGGTTTCTTCGTATGTCATGGGAATTTCCCTCCGGTCACCATTTTCCTCTATAATGACGAGGGAGTATTCGCTGAGCATATAGTATTGCTTATATTCACCGAAGGCACGGAAAGAACTGAGGGGATTCATATAGATCTGTTCGTCAAAGACGTAGCCGCCGTAGATATTCTGCCCTTCATCCGTATCTCCAGGCGTTTTTCCGGATTGTATCGGATTCGCGGCGCAGGCAGCAATGGCTGCGGTACACAGGACGACCGCAAAAGCTATAATCTGCTTTGAGGCTGGTTTTGCTCGCAGGACATTTTTCACCCGCTCTTTTACTCCGGCTTCTCCAAAGGCAAGGGGACTTACCGCCGGAAATTTGCGGTTTGCCGCGAAGGAAAGCAGAGACATGCTATATTCATGGGCGATATTGCCGTCGGTTTCCGCCAGGACTTTTTCATCGCAGCTCATTTCCATATCTTTAATCATCAGCCCATAGGCAATCCAGACGAGAGGATTAAACCAATGCAAGGTCAGCACACACAGGCCCAATAGTTTTATCCAGTGATCCTTTCGCTTCAAATGGTGCCTTTCATGGCGTAGAATGTATTCACGCTCCTGCTTTCCAAGGCCGAAAGGAATGAAAATCCGGGGTCTGAAAAAACCTAAAATAAAAGGTGAACGGATTTTATCCGATTCATATACGTTGTCCTCCAGTCGTATGGCTGTTGCCATGCGATGCTTCAGACGCGCGTAAGTGATAAAGTTGTACGAGAAAAGAAGGACAATGCCGGCACACCAGAGGATTGTGCCGAGAAATATCCATATCTGCATCGGGTTAACGCTTGCATAGGGAGTGGCAGCCGGCAGACTTTCGCTGATAACGGAGTTCATATAGGGAATGCCTACCGTTACACTGGGCGTCTCCATATATACGATGTCGGCGGGGACATAGCTGAGAGCAGGTCCCCCTCCGCTCTGCGCAGCGGACATATTGAAAGGTTTCATTTGAAATATGCTGAACACAGCGGAAAAGGAAACAGGACAAATCAGACGGAAGAGAGCGGCGGACCACAAAAGATAGGAATATTTTTTCGGCGCCTTTTTTAAGAGCAATCGAATGAGGAGCAAGGCGAGGATAACATAGCTCGCTGTGATACTCATGTTTACCATCTTTAAAAACAGAGCTTCCATAATCATACCTCTCTATGCGCGTCAATAAGCTTCTTGAGTTCATCGGCTTCCTTTTGCGAAATGGTTTTGCCGCCGAGAAAGGAGGTGAGAAACTGAGGAAGTGAACCCTCAAAAGCCCTTTCTACAAAAAACTCACTCTCGAAAGCCTGCACCTGTTCCTTTGGAACAAGGGAGCTTACAACTGTATCCTGGTTTTTCAAAAGCCCCTTTTCACACATTTTTCGAAGAACGGTGTAGGTTGTTGACTTTTTCCAGCCGAGTTTCTCGGCACAGAGCGCCACAAGGCGGCCCGACGTCACCGGTTCGTTTTCCCATACTACCAACATAAAGCGGTAGTCGCTTTCACAAAGCTTCAGATCTTTCATGCAAATGCCTCCCATGTCGGTCTATAAGTATAAACTGCAATGTAAGTCTATAACTATAGACCGAAATTGTCAATAGGGTAGGGAGTATTTTTAGAACTACCGACTGATCAATAGGCGGTGACACTTCCCCCGCCCCTTTGTCACAGTGTTTTGTTTATTTTGTGTTTGATATAAAGTAGCTTTGATGATGACTTGGGAACAGGAGAGCGTCACAAAATAAGTTACCAATGACTAACTGATATTCGCGGACGGCCGTATACAGGTTGACTTCTCAACACTCTGACCATATAATATAATAAATATATATAGGTAAGGAATTTACCTTTTGCTCAGGGCACAGACCTTCTGGAGGGGTCTTGCGTGGAATACAGAAAACGTAGAAGATTTATAGTCGACGTATTGTACTTCGGGCTGATTGCGGCATTTGTTTACGTTGTGCTCGAGTATGGACTGGGGCTTGTAGCTCCGTTTTTGTTTGCCTTAACCATCGCTTACTTTGTCAGAAGGCCGGCTGGGTTTTTGGCCAGGATAAGCGGATTGTCATATAAGCCAATAGCATTACTGCTGGTCTTGTTGTTTTATTCCACCATTGGAGTGTTGATTACACTGCTGGGGGTTCGGTTGACCTCAAGTCTGGTGGAATTGGTCATGAACCTCTATCCGGTATATACGAATCAAATAGAGCCGGCTCTGCGATTGTTCTTTGAACAGATTGAGGAAGCGGTTTCCCGGATGGATCCGACATTAATACCGATGCTCAATGATGTATTTACACAAGTTATCCAGCTGGTTGGCAACCTGATTTCCAGTATTTCTGTGAAGGCGGTATCTGTTATTTCCAGCTATGCCTATTCCCTTCCGGGCCTGTTCATTCGAATGGTAATCATGGTGATCGCCACATTTTTCATTGCCGCGGATTACGATGTGTTGACCGGGTTTGTGGCTCGCCAGTTTTCCGGCAGGGTGAGACAGCTTGTGTTGGAAATTAAAGAATACATTATCGGTACATTGTTCGTCTGCATTCGCTCTTACGCGTTGATTATGTTTATTACTTTTGTGGAACTGTCAATCGGATTTACGATTATCAATCTGGAAAGGCCTGTGCTCATCGCGCTTTTAATTGCTATTTTCGATATCCTTCCGGTACTCGGCACCGGCGGCATAATGATCCCCTGGACCATTATCTCAGTCATACAGGGAAACTACTCTCTGGCTATCGGACTTCTGGTTATTTATATAACCGTCACCATAATCCGAAATATAATAGAACCGAAGATCGTAGGCAGTCAAATCGGGCTTCATCCTGTGGTTACTCTGGTCAGCCTCTTTGTAGGCGCACAGCTGTTCGGCGTTATCGGCCTCTTCGGTTTCCCCATCACCCTGTCCCTGCTGCGGCATTTGAATGAAAAGGGCACTATCAGGTTATTTAAGTGAGGCTTGCTGTAGATATTGTCACGTTTTTCAGGGGACAATACCCTCGATTGTGTTTGTTAATCGAGGGTAAATTAAACGAAATTCAAATAGGATGGTATTACGAATGAAAAACTCTCATGAAGGCCCTGTTTCCGACGGGAATACGGGGGTAAATTCCGCGGGAGCAGAAAAACTGTGGACAAAAGCCTTTCTTTTTATTGGATTGATCAATTTCGGCGCTTTTGTGGGTTTTAATATGACCTCGACGGCAATGCCGGTCTATGTAGCGTCTCTTGGGGCAAACGACGCCGTGGTGGGAATGGTTGTAACCCTTACTACCATAGCAGCTCTGGTGATCCGGCCACTTTCCGGACTGGCTCTGGATCGTTTCGGCCGCAAAGGGATGCTGATTACCGGTATTGTGGGGCTGTTTATCGTCACCGGCTCTTATGGAATATTTCCAGTGCTCGGTGTTATTCTGGTATTGCGGTTTTTACACGGCATCGCCTGGGGGCTGGGTTCAACGGCTGTATCCACCATTGCGGCGGATGTTATTCCGCGCCAGCGGTTTGGGGAGGGTATGGGATATTTCGCCCTTGTAACCGCAATGGCCGTGGCCATTGCCCCGGCTCTTTCCCTTGGTATTTTAGAAAATTACGGGATTACCATTGTAGTTTTCATCTCGGTGGGCTCTACTTTAGCGGCTCTGGTCCTGGCATTTTTTCAACGCTCGGAGAAAATTGAGAAGGTAAGAAGAAGCGGCAGAATTAAGTTTTCCGATCTCTTCGACAAAAGAGCGGCTCTTCCCGCAGGGTTTGCATTTTTGATTAACTGTTCTTTTGGAGCCATCGTGACTTTCATTGCGCTTCACGCCCAGAGCAAAGACGTTGAGAATATTTGGATGTACTTTACCGTGTACGCCGTTACTACGCTGATAACCAGGCCGGTAGTGGGAAAGATCATTGATAAAAAGGGCTTTTTTGTACCAGGTCTTGTGTCCTGTGTCGGGGTGATTGCCACAATGGTGGTAATTGCTCTATCCACTGATATCATGACATTTTGCATCGGGGGAGTTTTGGCCGGGGTAGGTCTGGGAACAGGGATGGGAACTTTCCAGACCATGGCGGTTTCCTCGGTGCCTCCCGCCAGGCGTGGCGTCGCCACCTCAACGTTTTTCTTCGGTTTCGACGCAGGGATTGGTGCGGGAGCCGCAATTGCAGGCGGAATCGCGGGGGCCTTTGGCTATGGAAATATGTACTTTGCCATGGCGGCATTCCCGGCGTTGGCTCTCCTGATCTTCGTTATGGTAGGCAGAAAAGGAATCGCCGCCTACTCCGTGAAATAAAAGCAGACACGGGGACAGACCCTCTGTCTGGTACTATAGTCCATCCTTGAATTTATAGGGTACATGGGCAGCGTTGCAGAAAGGCATGTTGCGGGACCTTCCGCAGCGGCACAGGGTGACGCGGTTTCGCACTTCGTATTCGTATCCGTCGGCCCCGATAATTTGTATGCCTCCCCGAACCCATATGGGACCGCTGCAGCCTCGCTCCGGATCCTGAATCAGGACAATGGAAGGCTCGTATTCCGGCTCAATGGGTTCTCCCGTCTCTTTATCCCAGGCCACCAGCCGGCCGGCGGGACATTCTACGGCGGTTTTTATCGCTACTTTTTTCAACTCAGGATCATCTGACTTTTTTGTAAGTCCCCAAACATCTCCTTCATCGGCGTGGCAGAAACGGGCAAAAGCGCATAATGCTTTATAATCCATCAAATCGATACCGGGACCCTCCAGTTTTTCGGCGTCTTCGAGATAGGGGCGGCGGCTGGCGGTTTCTGCTCCGCCAAAAGAAATCCGCGAATGCTTCCCGTCGCAGAAGGGCATGTTGTCTGATTTACCACAGCGGCAGAGCAAATACTGCTCCCGGGGAGGAAAAACCCGACCTTCCCGATAGATATAGCCGCCTCCCTTTGATTCGATAATCAATTCCAGCAGAGGGACGTTTCCCGTAACGATATAGGGCCCTCCGGACACGATCCTGATCTGCGGCGCTTTATTCTCAGACATATGTTCCCTCCTGTGATAAAGTCTTATTGTTCACCTGCATTATTGTATCATAGAATGTCACGCATATTTTGGCGACTGCGTAAAATAGCTGCAATTTTTATTACAACCCGATATTTTTTACATCAAAAAGGTCGAGTATTGTTAAAAGGAATTTGATAGTATGTGAGCATGAAAAGGAGAGTCTCATGCTGTATGAGTTAAACAACGTAATTGACTATATTGAAGAGCACTTAACGGAGGATCTGTCCCTTGAGGATATTTCCGAATATGCCGGAGTTTCCGACTATCATTTCAGAAAGATATTCTTCTATATTTCCGGAATGACCCTCAGTGAATACATCAAAAACAGGAGATTGTCGGAGGCAAACAAGGATTTGTTACAGGGAGAAAAGGTAACGGACGTGGCTTTTAAATATGGCTATGAATCAATGGACGGTTTTACCCGGGCATTTAAAAAGTGGAGTGGTTTCCTGCCCTCAGACGCGATGAAAAAAGGCGTCAGCAAGTTATTCCCCAAGTTTTCATTTGTAATAGATATTAAAGGAGGAGTTTCTATGGATTTTAGAATCGAAGAGAAGCCGGCGTTTTATTTAGCAGGCGTCAGTAAACGTGTTCCCATGCAATTTGAAGGTGTGAACAATGAAATCGTAAAGCTTGCGCAGAGTATAACGGACAGGCAGAGGGAAGAGATGCGCGCCCTTCAAAATATAGAGCCCTATGAAATTGTAAACGCTTCCTATGACGCGGATGAAAATTTCCTGAAGGAAGAAGGTGGGCTTACTCACTTGATCGGTGTCTTAACGACGGAAAGCCAGGTGAGCGATCTATTGGACAAAGTGCCTGCCCCGGCCTGTACCTGGGCGATATTCCCCAACGAAGGGCCTTTTCCGGTTACGCTGCAGGAGACAATGGCGAAAACATATTCGGTATGGCTCCCGTCATCAGGCTATGAAGTGATTAACGCTCCTAATTTTTCATTTACGAAAATGGATGAACACAAAAAAGATTACGCCTATAGCGAGGTTTGGATCCCAGTGAGAAAAAAACAGGAAGCTCGCTGAAACCAGTTGTGAGGCTAAAATTTCCACATTCGAAGTTTTGCTACTTTTGCGTTACAACGAGAGCTACAATTGCTCTCGTTGTATTGCGTTGTGTAAGAAATTTTTCTACGCTCGAAAAATTTCTACTAATGGATTATAATAAAGACAATAAAAAGGCGAAGAGGGGGAGATGAAATGTATACTTGCGCGTTATGCGGGGGGAAGTATTGTGAAAGCGGGGATCCGGATAAAACGGAAAAGATGCCTGCCAACTGCCCCAGCAAAGATGAAGAATACATAAACGAAGCAAAAAACGCCTATCAGGATCCGGCGGACCATGTCATTGCAAGATGTTCCGCTCTGGTGGAAAAAGAAGGCTATTGCCAGAAAACCAGGGTGGAAGAGACTATCGATTTTGCGAAAAAATGTGGATTCCAAAGGCTGGGATTGGCTTTCTGCGTGGGCTTTAGCCGGGAGGCGGCCATCCTGACCAAAATACTTAAACATCATGGCTTTTTCGTTGAATCGGCAGTATGCAAAAGCGGAAGCATTCCCAAGGAGTTCCTGAACCTGACGGAAGAAGAGAAGCTTAGTCCCGGGTCTTTTGAGCCCATGTGCAACCCCATCGGGCAGGCTATCATGCTGAATCGGGCGAAAACGGATCTCAATATCGTTCTGGGCCTCTGCATCGGGCATGATTCCCTTTTCATAAAACACGCGGAAGCTCCTGTGACGGTACTGGCTGTAAAAGACCGGGTGCTTGCCCACAACCCCGTGGCGGCGTTATATCTGTCCGAGGGGTATTATAAGGACAAACTGTATAAGTGAGGTTGCCTGTAACCGTTTATCAAGTATCAAACAGCGCCGCTAAAGTTTATATTGAGGAAACGCTTATGATAACCATAAAACGCTACGGTGAGATTGATGAGCCGGCATTGTTCGCTCTCCTGGAAAACGAGGGTCCGGAATGGGGGGACTATTGGGAAGAACAGAACCGCCCCAAGTATAAGGCGGCCCTTGAAAACTCTATTGTATATGCGGCGTATGCGGGGGATACTCTTTGCGGTTACTGCCGCTGCCGCGATGACGATGGCTACGGCGTTTATATTTATGATCTCCTGGTGGATAAACATCACAGGGGAAAACAGATCGGCCAGCAACTCATGGCGCAGGTATGCGCTGATTTCCCGGGGGACGCCGTTTATGTCATGAGCGATGTGGATGGATATTACGAAAAGCAGGGGTTCCGACGGGAAGGCTCTATTTTCGAGGTTTGTATTTAATCTGCGGCTAACTTGTAATCTTTTTGAATATCTCAAAAGGTTTTCCCTAAGTGTGCTGAAACGCGTAGATATTAACGTGTTGATTTTTTTTGATTCAGCGTATAATAGGATTAAAGAATTATTTAGATATAAAGAAAGGTTGATTTTCATGAATTTAGCCAAAATATCTGCAAATGGACAAATCACAGTTCCTGTTGAAATACGACGCCTCCTTGGCTTAAAATCCGGCGATAAAGTTTTATTTCTTCAGAAACCCAATGGTGAAGTTGTAATCAACAATGCATCTGCACAGGCTATTCAAAAAGCCCAGAGAGCCTTCGAGGGAGTTGCTGAAGAACTGGGAGTATATAATGAAGAGGATGTGCAGGATCTGGTGAATGAAGTGCGGTATGGAAAGGGGGACTAGAAATCCTCCTCACCCCGCAGCAATTCCACCTCGAGAATTTCACCTGCTTTATGCCCGGACAATCCCAGCTTTGTAATGTAAATTGCCCCTGCGCTTAAAGAATCCGTCATGCTGCCGCCGCGCCATGGCTTTTGTTTTACCTGGTATCCATCCTCATTTTTCTGAACATCCATCATGCAGAGGATCTCCATGTCGGCGGGATCGCTGATTTCCTCTGTCAACACGCCCTTTATGGTCTGACGCCGGGGGGCGGGAAGGTGAAGCATGCGATTAACGGCAGAGCGAATGCACCAGTCAAGCCCGTACAATACGGCGATAGGCGGGCCGGGCAGATTGATGACGGGCTTATTATCGATCAGGGCCACGCACATGGGCTTGCCCGGCGCGGCGGCGACCCAATGAAACAGAACAACGCCCTTTTCTTCCAGCATCCGCGCGTTATAATCTTCCTCGCCTTTGGAGGAGCCGCCATTTAAAATCACGATGTCCGCCTGGGCTAAAGCTTCATTGAGGGCTTTTTCGGCTGCAGCCTTATCGTCTTTCACAATGGGAAAGCAAATGGGATCGGCACCCATCTCCCGCAGCATGTGCTTCGCCAATAAGCTGTTGCTGTCGATATTATTACCGCGTTTTAGCGGCGTCCCCAGGGGAACCAGTTCGCTGCCTGTGGGGATGAAAGCGACGAGGGGCTTTTTATAGACCTCCACCTCCGCCACGCCACCCGCCGCCAGACAAGCCAGATCAAAGGACCGGAGGCGGCGATTCTTTTTTCCCACCAGCTCGTTATTGTTTATGATACTTCCGGAGAGACGTATATTCATGCCGGGACTTACATTTATGTCCGGATCAAAGGTAAGCACGCCTTTCGCGGAAATGGACGCCTGCTCAATGGGGATCACGGCGTCAAACCGGTCGTCAAAATCGTCACCGGTATCCGCCCGGCAAAAATCCTCTCCAAGCTTCCAACCGGATGTGTCGGGAAGACCGCCTTTAAATAGCTCGGATCTGACGCCCACGCCGTCCATGGCGGAGGCCCGCACCACGGGGATGGACACTTGAGAATAGACGTCCTCTGTGAGCACCCGGTTGAGAGCTTCATCCGTGGGGATTGTTTCCTTTTGAAAATCTGGTTTCCATTGCTGAAATAACGCACTGATTACCTGCGCGCGGGTTGGAAGTGATTGCATGTATTCCCCCTATTCCGGACGGTCATAGGACGCCCTTGCTGTCCTTTCATTTACATTCCACAAAATCCGGCCAAACCAAACATCGCTTGCTTCCTTCACCAGGCCGTCGGCATTGGCGTGTGTGTCCAACCACTTCGCAATCAATGCCGCGTTTTCGTCATTGCGCTGGGCGGGATCAAGCATCTGTTCCATAAACAGCTGCACACGTTCCGGGCCGGGAGCGATGAAGCTTTCTTTATGACGCTTGTAATAGGTTACTTCAGGATAGTATCCTTTTAAAAAGAGCAGGTTGAAAAGGGAGTAAAACCACGGACCCGCATGGAACATGGGCCTCTGGCGGTCAAACACCTCTTCCATGATACGGCTTTCCAATTGATTTTCACTGTGAACATGGGTAATGTTGCAGCAGTACTTCCGGCTCATTCTCATAAATTTCTCAATACCCTTCATGCCGTGTATGGCCGGAGTGATAGAGCTGAATACAAGATCGAATTTGCCGGCCAGGTTTTCCTTTTGGATATCCAGCGTCTGAAAATCATAAACCTGAAAGGAGACGTTGTTAAGGCCTTGCCTTTGTGCGTATTCGGAACCGTACTGAATCATTTTGGGTGAAAAGTCAATGCCGGTGACATGGCGGGCGGTTTTGGCGAAGGCTGCGACAAACCTGCCCGGCCCGCAGCCGATATCCACCACGTCGCAGTCGGCTCCCAAAAGACCGCGCCCCTGCAAATAATCAACGGCAGACTGAATCCGGTCGTCGCTTTTCATTTTCTCCGGGTCGGTGTAGTCCTTTTCCCAGGCGTCGGCCCTCTGGTCCCACTTTGTGGCGGAATGGGCAGGCGCGTCGGGCATTTCATAATCCTGAAGGCTCATAAAGTAGTTCAGGTCAATTTCGTTATTCTCTGTACGTTTTTTAGGATCCATATTTCTATCCACAGAATTCCACCTCGCTTTAACGGTCTGTGCTGCAATTGTTCTTCACCGGCAAGCAAATTGTTCTCCGTATGCCGTATCTGTCCTCCACCGATATAACATCCATTTCAATGCCGTAGACGTCTTCTAAAACCTCCGGCGTAATTACATCCGCGGGTTTGCCGAATGCGGCTACCTGGCCTTCGCGCATAAGCAGCACTTTATGTCCGACGGATAAAGGATGTTCGGGACTGTGGGTGGACATAACCACGCAATATCCCTGCTCTGAAAGATCCTTGACGATATCCATCAACAGCTGCTGGTTGGCGTAATCCAGACTGGCTCCGGGCTCGTCCATGACAAACACCTTTGCCGACTGGCATATGGCCCGGGCGATCAATACCATCTGGCGCTGGCCGCCGCTTAAGGATGTATACTTTCGGTTTGCCAAATGGAGGGCGTCCATTTTCTTCAGAGCGTCAAAAGCAGCTTCTCTGTCGATGGCTTTTGGCGCTTCAAAGGTTGAAAAATGACTGGCTCTTCCCATGATGACAATATCCAGAGCAGTATAGGTGAAAATCGGCGTGTGATGCTGGGGGATATAGGCCACCAGACTTGCCATATCTTTAGGGGTCAGAGCCCGTGTGGGCTTTCCGTCTATGTGTATATCACCGCCGGTGGTCTGTATTATACCGAGTATCAAGCGGAAGAGTGTGGTTTTACCACAGCCGTTGGGACCTACCAGACAAAGGACCTCTCCCGCATCGGCGGAGCAGGTAACTCCTTTTACAATATCCTCTCCTCCATACCCGCCGCGCAGATTTTTTATCTCAAGAAGCATGTATTATCGATCCCTCCGCTTAATAATCAAATACACAAAAAAGGGCGCGCCCATAATGCTGGTTACCACACCTAAAGGAATCTCCATGGACAGTACGGAACGAGCGATGCCATCCATAACGACAAGATAGGTCCCTCCAACCATTGCGCAGGTAGGTATAAGGCGATTGTAATCAGGCCCCACCAGGGCACGGCACATATGGGGTACCATCAATCCTACCCAGCCGATGAGGCCGCCAAGACAGACGGCAGCCGCGCTGATCATGGTGGACACAATGACGAGAGCCAACCGGTATTTTCTGGTGTTAATACCCAGGCTCTTTGCCTCCTCATCATCCAATGTGAGTAAATTGACGCGCCAGCGTAACATAAGTATGATAATGATTCCCGTAGCCATGGGGCTCAGACTCCAGGCAAAACCCTCCATAGTCGTCTTTGTAAGGCTGCCCATGAGCCAGAATGTAAGCTGCGGCAGCACATCATTGGGATTTGCCACATATTTAATCATGGTCACGCCGGCGTTGCACAGGGCCATAATCATGGAACCGGTAAGAACCAGGCTCAGAGTTTGGGAGTGAGCGGATTTGCGGCTGATCGTATAGGCGAGGGCAACGGCAGTAGCACCGCCGGTGAAAGCTGAGAGCTGTATGCCCCAGGCTGGTAAACCCATAAAGATCGCAATGGCCGCCCCGAAGCTCGCGCCTGACGATACGCCTAGAATATCGGGGGATACCAGAGGGTTGCGGAACATGCCCTGATATACGGAGCCTGCAACAGAGAGGGAGGCTCCGATCAAAACAGCGGACAGGATTCTCGGCAGCCGGATATTCCAAAAAATCGTCACAGCCTGAGGCAATACATCTCCCTCATAGCCGAGACGAAGTAAAAAGGCTTTAATAACATCGATTGGTGTAAGGGGGTAATAACCAACCCCGAAGGATAAGAGGGAAACACTGAACAGAAGCAAAAACATCATAAGCATTACGAAACGATATCGCCGCCGCGTCGCTGCTTCTTTGTCGACATGTATAGAGTCCATTATGTATTCACCCTCGTCTGACAGTTTGCTATTTCGTAGCTTTGCTTCCAAAGCAGGGGCAAGCGTATCGTTCAAAATATATCAAAGTCCCTTGACGCAACATGAAACAAGTAGTATATTTTTAACAAACAATCGTAATGTTTTTTAAAATAATTCACTTTTGAAAACTATTCGGATGATAACATTTTTTAAGTTTGATGTCAAACCCTGCCTGGCGGCCAAACCTGCTTCGGGAGCATGAGAAAGGGCTCCGGGAACAGATAAGTTGCATATATTACTTTATTTGTACAGCACAGAAAGAGTTTAGTGAGGTGTAAAATGAAAGAGAAAACTCGAATCCTGTCTTTGCTTCTGGCGCTTATAATGGCATTAGGCATCTTGGGAGGATGCGCCGGACAAGCTCCTCCATCCGATCAGACTCCGCCGGAAGAGCTTGGAACCATTGAAATCACCGATATGGCGGGAAGGGTAATGGAGATTCCGGAGGAGATAGAAACCGTATTCTCGGCCAACCCGATTTCAGCCATTTACCTTTATACCCTGGTTCCCGACAGTCTCCTTGGCTGGAACTATGAACTCAATGAGATTGAACGCAGTATTATCTTAGAAAAATACCATGACCTCCCCAGTTTTGGAATGGGGGATGCCGTTAATCACGAGGCTGTCATCGCTGCCGGTCCGACCATTGCCCTGAATGTGTCCGCTATAAATGACGGCGCAATCGACCAGTCGGACCAGCTGGCGGAAAAGCTTGGTGTTCCGGTGGTGATGGTAAGCAATAAGCTGGAAGACGCGCCGGCAGTCTATCGCTTCCTGGGTGAGCTCTTCGGCGTGGAAGAACAGGCGGAAAAGCTTGCGCTGTACGCGGAAACAACTTTTGGGGATATCTCCGGCATGGCGATACCGGATGAAGAGAAGGTTCGCATTTACTACGGAAATGGGGAAGACTCTCTGGAGACCGCCCCGGCCGGCTCCTCACACGCGCAGATCATCGACATGGTAAATGCGATTAATGCGGCGGATCTGGAGCTGGGAGACGGCTCCCGTGTTCAGATTTCCCTGGAGCAACTGCTGGCTTGGGATCCGGATGTCATTGTTGTGAACGGTGAGCCGAAATCCAATACCAGCGGCGGAACGGCGGCAGACGCCATTTTAAATGACAGCAATTTTGTAACGCTGAAAGCCGTGCAGAACGATATGGTCTTCGGTACCCCTAACGCACCCTTCAGCTGGGTGGACAGGCCGCCGGGGCCAAACCGCATCGTGGGCATGCGCTGGCTGGCAAAGAAAATCTATCCCGATTATTTTGACTACGATGTAGATAATGAAGTGCGCGAATTCTTCCGGCTCTTCTATCACACAGAGTTGACGGATGAACAGCTGGAGAAATTGTACAGCGGCGATTTATAAATTAAGACAAATACAAAACCCCGGAGCGATTCAGTAATTGCTTCGGGGCTTTATGCTCTCAGGTGACATCATGCATATACTAATTACCGGTGAAGTTGGCATCGGGAAATCCACATTGATCGACAAATTGCTGCAAAAAGCAAATCAACCCATATTCGGTTTTCGCACTGAGAAAACCGACCCGAAATCCATAGGAAGCGATCAAATCTATATCCATCCGGCAACCGGCGAAAAGACTTACTCGGATCAGAATGTTGTCGGCTTCTGCTCGCCCGCGGGAACGAGAGCAAAGAAAGGCGGCCTGGATAACTTAGGCGTAAAGCTTCTCACCGATATTCCCGTTGGTTCCATCGTTCTCATGGATGAGCTCGGATTTATAGAGTCCGAAGAACCTGCCTTTTGCGATGCGGTGCTTCGAATTCTGGATGGCCCATGCTTCGTGCTTGCCGCTGTAAAAGCAATGAACACACCTTTCCTGGAAAAGGTACGTTCCCATGAAAACGCGCTGGTTGTCAGCATAAACGCCGACAACCGGGAGACCTTATGCCAGCAGATATTGGATGACTTGCAGCGCCTTGATCCGAAGTCGCCCTTGTTGCCTGAATGAAAAGTTGTTTGAAGGAATTGGCCCTGTGAAAAACTGCAAAACCGTTTGCACAATCACAACGTTATGTTTTATAAATACAAAATAATTTCCCCTAAAGCCGAACCGGATAGCATGTTGCAATAAACCAAAAAAACAAAATAAGTCGTACCCTTCACACGGGGAAAGACCATGAGAAGCCTTGAAATGACTGCATTTCGAGGCTTTTTTTATTTGCCCTCAAACACCAATACACTCTCAAATGTTATCCATGTTATCAAAAATCCCTATGTTCTCAAAAGGCGCAAAACCCCCGATTGTTGCAAAAATGTTATCAAAATCTACGAGCGGGATATAAAGCGACTTAAATGGATACGGGAAAAAACATGAAAAGGAGGCTCAAACCATGCAAGCCAATCTTTACACCAACGGTATTTTGCTTCCGTCCGGCGACATCAGCCGGGACAAAATCAACCTCATATCCGGAGCTATGACCGCTCCATTTCTTGAAACCCTTTGGGCATTATCCGAAAATGACACCGAAGCAATGGAGCGAATTTCGGCCATCTTTACCCATTTGTACAGCGAAGGCCGGGAAGTAGAAATGCTGGCCGTCCTCCGCATCCTTTATGATGTAGTCGGAATGGAATTCCCGGAGGAAGCGGAAATGCTGGCAGGCCACCCGGAGGCCCGGCAATACTTCCTGTTTTCCTTCCTACTGGACATGGACGACATCATGCAGGACTTTATGGCCGAGGCCGCCCAAGCATAAAACAAGGGAAATTGCCCGTTTGCAGGAGTGCGGCGGGCTGTTTGTTTCCCCGTAAAAAACCCCATTTTACCTGCTGGAAAAGGATAGCAATAAAACATACCACATCCTGGGCGTTCAGAGTGAGCGCCCTTTTTCATTTTCAGAAAGGAGGAATAAACCATGCCTTACGTTACACCGGAACAGGTTACGCAGGCGAAAGAAATCGACCTGCTTTCCTACCTGCAACATTACGAGCCGCAGGAGCTAAAACGCACAGGACCGCATGAATACTGCACCGTGAGCCATGACAGCCTGAAAATCAGCAACGGCAAATGGCATTGGTTTTCAAGAGGCTACGGCGGCAAGACCGCCCTTGACTACCTTATCAAAGTACGGGATATGGGTTTTGTGGAAGCCGTGCAACTGCTTTGCGACGGACGAGCCGCCCCTGCCGTTTCCTTTCAGCAGGTAAAAAAACCGGAGCCACCGCCCAAGCCCTTTGAACTGCCGCTGCAGAACCGCGACAACCAGGCCGTTATTAACTACCTGCATAGCCGAGGCATCGACCCCGAAATCATCTGCCGCTGCATCCAAGCCGGGATATTGTATGAGAGCCGGGAATATCACAATTGCGTGTTTGTCGGGAAGGACGCAGCCGGAACCCCCCGCTTTGCGTCAGTCCGGGGAACCTACGGGGACTTCAAGCAGGACATCGAAAGCAGCGACAAGCGGTATAATTTCGCGCTACCGTCCTGCCCACCCAGCAGCCGCTTTGTGGCCGTGTTTGAAAGCCCGATAGACGCCCTTTCCCTTGCCACCATCCGTAAGCGGGAAACAAGAGCATGGGACAGATACCACTACCTTTCATTAAGCGGCACGTCGCCGCTGGCCTTGCTCCAATACCTCACCGACCACCCGGAAATTGACCATGTGTACATGTTTCTGGACAACGATAAAGCCGGACGGGACGGAATAATGAAGATACAGGCGGCGCTCATGCAAAACGACGCTTTCCGCAACCACATCACCAGCACAGAGCCGCCGCCCATTGGCAAGGACTACAATGAATACCTGAAATACCTTATCCGAAAAGAAAGAGAAGTAAGAAAACCATTAGCCAGCCGTCCGAGGAACCGGGCGGCTATTTCGCGTTAAAGGAGGAATTTTCCATGAAACGACCCTTTGCATATATTTGTTCGCCCTTTAAGGGCGACGAGGCCCGCAATACCGAGAAAGCCCGTGAATACTGCCGCAAGGCATATGAAGCCGGATTTACCCCCATCTGCCCTCACCTGCTGTTTCCCCAATTCCTTGACGAGAGTATCCCAGAGGAACGCAAGGCGGGCATGGAAATGGCAAACGCCCTGTTGCGGCGCTGCCATGTGCTGCTTGTATGCGGCGATACCGTCAGCGAGGGTATGATGTGTGAAATCCTCTATGCCCACCGCCTGAACATCACGGCAACCACCCTTGACGGCATTTTGACCGTGAAAGCTCAACGCAAGCAGCCACAGGCTGAAAAGGAGGCTGCCGTACAATGATTGAACAGAAGGAATTTGCTGAAAAGCTAGCGGATCTGGCCCGGAGTGAGGCCCCCATAACCGTTTTTGTCACCAATTTAGGGCGCGACGATGTGGGCGAATGGCTGCCCCTGCCCACCACTACCGAGCAGGTGCAGGCGTGTTTGGAACGCATCGGGCTTGACGGCATCCGCTACGAGAAATATTTTATCACCGACTACGAAACGCCCGTCAACGGCCTGCATGACCGCCTGCCGGAGTGCGCCAATCTGGACGAACTGAATTATCTGGCCGCCAAGCTAGACGAACTGCCCCACTATGAAATAGAAAAGCTGGAAGCGGTTTTGGAGCATGACGGCGGTTTTGATGGCGGCTATTACGGCGGCTATTATGGCAGCGTCAAAGACCTTATCAACCTTACGGAAAACCTTGATTGTTTCGACTATATGCCAGGCGTACACAATGAGGAAGATTTGGGCTATTACTGGATAGAGGAAAGCGGCTGCTACGACCTGAAAAACATGGGCAACCTTGCAAACTACATCGACTATGAGCGGTTTGGCAGGGATATTGCCATCGATGAAGGCGGCACTTTCACCCGCAGCGGCTACATCCGCAATACAGGCGACAGCTTCTATGATGAATACGACGGCAAGGATATCCCGGAGGAATACAAGGTATTTGCCTATCCCCCAAGAGAGGCGGCAAAAAGCAAAGGGCCGAGAAACAGGCCCCAACCATTCCATGACGAGCGGTAAACGACACATTTGCAGGAGGTATTAAAAAATGAGCATCACCGAATATAACAGGCACTTTCTCAATGAGGCAATCCGGGATATGGAATTAACGGAAGAAGAAAGAGGAACGCTGGACTGGCTGGCACAAAGCGAAATGCAGACAGCGGAAAATATCGGCAATATCATCTTAAAAGCCAAAGGCCAGCCGCCCCAAAAATGCAGGCATATTCCCTTCAAAAAAGTATCTGCCTACCGTGCGGAAAGATAAAAGCCAGAGGGTATGGTACAGGGCAGCCGAAAGGCTGTCCTGTACTTGCAAGCATAGCATTTTTGTACAAAATGCCGCTTGTTAGGGGATACCCCTAATACCCCGGCTCTTTCGCGCCTATCAACGCTGAAAGGAGTGAACCATGTACCAGCTTCACGTTATCTTAAATGAAAAGGAATACCGTCATTTCATGGCGCAGTTGCAGGCATCCGGTCTATCGCGCTCTGCTTTTATCCGTAACCTAATCACGGGCACGGACATCCGGCCCCGGCCCCCGGATGAATACACCGCGCTGCTCCGGGAACTGTCAGCCATCGGCAACAACATCAATCAGCTTGCCCGTATCGCCAACAGCGACAAGCGCATATCCACGGATATGCTGGAAGAAATCATACAAATGCAGACAGCCATATGGCAAAGAGTAAAGGGGATGTGAGAGCATGGCATATACAAAGGTTTTCGCCGTCCGCAGCAACCTTCCCCGCGCCGTCTCCTACGCCGCCAACCCCGAAAAGACGGACGAGGCTATCACGCTGGGCGCATCCGTGGATTATGCGCTGAACCCGGACAAAACCGAGCGGCGGCTATTTGAAAGCGCCATCAACTGCCAGCGTCCGGGTACTGCTTATGCAGAAATGATTGCTACAAAAAAGAGGTTTTCCAAAACGGGCGGTGTATTGGCCTATCATTTCATCCAGTCTTTTAAGCCGGGAGAGGTTACGCCAGAGCAGGCCCACGCTATCGGTATGGAGTTTGCCCGGCGCTGCTTTGGCCAGCGGTTTGAAGTCGTCATAGGTACGCACCTTGACCGCCGCCACCTGCACAACCATATTGTTGTCAATTCCGTGTCTTTCGTGGACGGCATCAAATACCATTCCTCACCCGAAAGCTATTTCCAAACAATCCGGGGAACATCGGATGAATTATGCCGCGAATACGGCCTGTCCGTCATTGAACCCAAAGGGAAAGGCAAGCACTATGCGGAGTGGGCCGCCGAGCAAACCGGAAAACCTACCATCCGAGGAATGATAGCCGCCGACATTGACGAGGTTATCCGGCAATCCTTCACGTTCAGCACCTTTATTGCAGCCCTGAAAAAGAAAGGCTATGCCGTGAAGTACGGCCCCAACATCAAGCATATGGCCGTCAAGCCGCAAGGCGGCGAAAGGTTTATCCGGCTGAAATCGCTGGGCGAGGCTTACACGGAGGAAGCCATACGGGAACGGTTGGCCCGCCAGCGCAACGGTCAGGATGAACGGCCAGCCGTGCCGCAGGCCCCGCCGCCCAAACGCTACCGCTGTACCGGGCCGCCCATCCACGCAGCTAAGCGCAAAAAGTTTAAAGGCTTTATAGCCTTGTACTTCAAATACCTGTACCTGCTGGGAAAGGTGAAACGCCGCAAGCTGCCGAACAAGGCGGCTTTTTTATTGCGGGAGGATGTCATACGCTTTGACCGCTACAAAGAGCAATTCCTTTACCTGTACCGCCACGGCGTTACCACAATGGAGGAATTGCAGGAGAGAAAACAGCAGGTAAAAGCCCAAATCCAAGCCGTCACCGAGGCCCGCAAGCCGCTGTATGCTCAAAAGCGAGACGCACAGGATGAAGCGGTTTTAGCCGCTTTGTCCGCGCAAATCAGAGAGGCCACCGCCCGCTTGCGGGAACTGCACAAGGAAGCCCGGTTGTTGGGCCACATCGAGGCCACCGCGCCGGAAGTACAGGAAAAAGAGCGGCAGGCGCGAGAAGTGGAGGCCCGGCAGGAGGTCAAAAAACAGGCTGTTCAAGCCAAAAAGAAGCAAGAGCCGTTCAGAATGATATGACCACCTGAAAGGAGAGATTGTATGACCGACTATAAAAAAATGTATATGACACTGTACCGTGACACGGCCAAAGCCATCGACACCTTACAACAAGCCCAGCAGAAAACGGAACAGCTTTATATGGAAAGTGAGGATGAACCAATTAAATTTAAAATGCTGGAAGGCAAACGGAATAAGAAAAAATTGGAGCCTTCCCGCGACGACAGGAGGTAAAAAGTATGAGTATCGGAGGCGACACCGCCGACCAAATGGTAAAAGAGGGTATCCAGATTACCGAAGCGGCTGTCAAGCTGGCCGGGCTAGGTGCGAAAAACCTTGCCGCCCTGCTGCTGGTGCTGCTGAAAGACCATCAAAAATTAAAGGGAAAAACCAGTATTGACCGCCTGCTCCACCAGGATAAGCCACTGTCCATCTTCCATGTGAAGAAGGCCGATATGCCCGAATTTCACAGGTTGGCGCAGAAATACGGTGTGCTGTACACCGCCATCTATAACAAGACGAAGGATAACGGCTTATGTGATGTCATGGCGAAGGCCGAGGACGCCGCGAAGGTTAACCACATCATGGAAACAATGGCATACCCGGCCCCGGAGCAGAACTCAAAAAACGCCGTGTCCCGCGCTCCGCAAGACGGCAGATTGAACGGGCGCGGGAATGGCTGGCTACATCAAGCGAGGGAAAAGATGAATAATCCGTTGAAACGCTATGAAGGAAGAACGGCTAGGCTTGAAGGGCTGGGCGCGGAAAGGCTGGCCGCTCTTGTGCTGCAAGTGGCAAGGGAAAATCAGCAGTTAAAGGAAGCCTCCCCCCTTTCCCGGCTGTTCGGGCAAGGAAAGGAATTGCAGATAATCCCCATTCAAAACATCGACACCATAACCCTGCAAAAGAAGGCGGCGGCGTTGGATGTGTCGCTATCCTTCCATGAAACGGGTATTCCCGGACAGGTGCAGATGATAGTGCAAGCGGAGGACGCGCCCATTGTCAACCGCTTGTTTACACAGATGGGACAGCTCCCGCCCATGCGGGAAAGTTCGCAGGAACAGGCGGCCCCGGTACAAGACGGCCTCGCCGACAGCCGCAGGCCACCGGAAAAAGCGCAGGAAAAGCCGCCTGTCCGTGCGCAAACGCAGGAAAAAACAAAAACGTCCGTCCGAGATAAGGTGCGGGACGCAAAAGCGCAGGAGGAAGCCAAAGTCCCGCAGGAAAAATCCCGTACCCGCAAAGCGCCGCAGAAAAAAACTCCTGAAAAGGACAAAGGAAGGTGAGCGTATGAACGACCCGACCAAAAGCGGCAGCCGCGAGGTTCTTTTCTGGATTGCCCTGCTGCCGCCCGTACTATGGCTGGCGGTGCTGCTGGCCCAAAGCTACATCCCCGGCGCAAAGCTGGACGGCCTGCTGGAAAGCGTCACAAGCACCCTGCAACAGCCTTTCGCTCTCCATTGGACGGACAGGACGGCGGCCTTCCTATTGGCCGCCGTCCTCCTTTACGGGCTGGGAATATCGGCCTACTATGCCACCCGTGGCAACACCCGCTTGCGAGAGGAACATGGCAGCGCCCGCTGGGGCAAGGCCAAGCAGGTGAACGGCAAATATGCCGACCATAAATACCCGGAAAGCAACATCATTCTGACCCGGCATGTGCGCATGGGCATGGACGGGCGCAAGCACCGCCGCAACCTCAATGTGCTGGTTGTGGGCGGGAGCGGGAGTGGCAAGACCCGCTTTTATGCCAAGCCCAATGTCATGCAGGCAAATTGCTCCTACATCATAGCCGACCCGAAAGCCGAAATGCTCCGTTCCGTGGGGCCTCTGCTAGAAGCCAAAGGCTATGAGATTAAAGTATTCGACCTTATCAACATGGAACAATCCGACGCCTACAATCCCTTTGCCTATCTCCGGGATGATAAGGACGCCCTGAAACTGATTACCAACCTGATAAAGAACACCACACCCAAGAACGCCAAGAGCGACGAGCCGTTTTGGGAAAAGGCCGAAACCGCCCTGCTCACGGCACTTATGCTCTACCTGCTACATGAAGCTCCAGCCTATGAACAAAATTTCGCCACAGTCATGTACATGCTGGAAAACGCCGCAGCCAGCGAGGAAAACGAGGACTACCGCAGCCCCGTTGACTTGCTCTTTGAAGCATTAGAGGAAGAAAGCCCGGAACATATTGCGCTGAAGCAATACAAGGTTTTCAAGCAAGCGGCGGGCAAAACGGCTAAGAGCATCCTTGTGTCGGCCGCCGTAAGGCTGGCGGCCTTCAACCTGCCACAGATACAGCGCATCACCAGCCGGGACGATATGGATTTAGGCAGTTTGGGAGAGCGGAAACGGGCCGTCTTTTGCGTGATACCCGACAACGACAGCAGCTTCAACTACCTTGTGGGTATGCTTTATACCCAAGCCTTTCAAGCCCTGTACCATAAGGCCGACCACGAATACGGCGGCAGGCTGCCCGTTCATGTGCGCGTAATCGCGGACGAGTTCGCCAACGTTGCCCTGCCCGATGATTTTGAGCGCGTCCTGTCCACCATGCGCAGCCGGGAAATCAGCATATCCATCATCATTCAGAACATGGCCCAATTAAAGGCGCTGTTCAAGGATAGCTGGGAAAATATCACCGGGAATTGCGACACCCTGCTTTATTTGGGCGGCAACGAACAAAGCACCCATGAGTACATCACAAAGCTGCTGGGCAAAGCCACCATCGACACCAAGACAAGAGGTATCACCCGTGGGCGCAGCGGTTCGTCCAATGAGAACTTCCAAAACGCCGGGCGGGAGCTTTTGACGCCGGATGAAGTACGGCTGTTGGACAATGAAAACGCCCTGCTGTTCATCCGGGGAGAACGGCCCGTCATGGATAAAAAGTATGACCTGCTGAAACACCCCAATATCCAGCTAACCGCAGACGGCGGCGCGGAAGCCTATGCCCGTGCGTCCGTGTCTTACGAGCAAAGCGACCTGTCGCAACCCTATGAGAGCCTTAAAGATATTGAAATCATTGAATGATAAGGAGGAAAACCTGATGAAAAACCTGTTCAAAAAGTCGGGCCAGAACGAAGCCAATAAAGCCGTCAATCATACGCCTGCTGAGAGGAAAATTCAGCGGGCGTATATCATGGCGGCGGTTATCACGGCGGCCATGTTCGGCTTCAGCTTAACCGCCTACGCCGCAGGCGACCCTTTAGGCAGCGTAAATAAACTGTCTGAGTTTGTGTTTGCCGCCATCCGCGCTATCGGCGTTATCCTTTTAGGCTTCGGCATTGTGCAAATCGGCTTGTCGCTGAAAAGCCACGACCCCGGCCAAAGGGCCAACGGCTTTATGACCTTTTTCGGCGGCCTGGTGATTGCCTTTGCCAAAGAAATTTTGGACATGATACTGTAACCCAAGCAATAACCGGAGGCAGGCCCCCGGCCTGCCTCTTTGGAGGTGATTTTTTGTCGGACAACTGGATTGTGGAAAACCTGCTCCATGCTTTTGAAACATGGAATGAAAAACTGGTGGAGATATGGGAACTGGTGGAGCAAACGCCGCAAACCTTCAAAGGAGGCGGCGTTTGGTCTGTCATCCTGGACATCAACGACGGGCTAAAGGCTATTGGCTACGGCCTGCTGGTGCTGTTTACCGCCATGAGCATTTTCAGTAGCACCATGAATTTCCGGGATTTCAAAAGACCGGAATACGCCCTACGCCATTTCATCCGCTTTGTGGCGGCCAAAACCGCCGTCACCTACTGCATGGACATTATGACCACGATTTTCGAGATATGCGGCGGCGTGGTGTCCAGTGTGGCGGCAAGGGTAGGCGGCATGACCGCCGCAGCCGTCACCCTGCCGGATGAACTCGTAACGGCCATTGAAAACACAGGCTTTTTCGCCAGCATCCCCCTCTGGATTGTGTCGCTGCTAGGCAGCCTATTCATTACCGCCCTGTCCTTCATCATGATAATGACCGTCTATGCCCGCTTTTTCCGCTTGTATATGTACACGGCCTTTGCCCCGCTACCCCTTGCCAGCTTTGCGGGGGAAAGCACAGCCGGGCATGGCAAGGCGTTTGTTAAAAACTATATCGGAGTATGCCTGGAAGGAGCCGTTATCGTACTGGCCTGTCTGATTTTCAGCGCCTTTGCCAGCGGTACACCCGCCATCACAGGGGAAACAGCTTTTGTGCAGGTATTTGGCTATTTGGCAGAAACCGTGTTTAATCTGCTCATTCTGGTGGGCCTTGTCAAAGCCAGTGACCGTATCGCCAAGGAACTGTTCGGACTATAAAAAAAGCGGGATTGCTCCCACTATTTAAAATGTGCTCTATTCATCAATAGTGGAACCGTCCCGCTTAAAGTGCAAGGCGTCTATGCCCTGCTCTTTGGCAGCGTTTAGCTGGTCTGCCACCATCCTTGCCCGTAAATCTTCGGAAGAATGCCCGCCGACCCGCCCCTTGATAGCGCGGACAGCGGTATATATCCAGCTTATCGCCACGCCTGCCAGCATCGCAATGAGTATGCCAACGGCTAGTGTTTCATTGGCAGTTGACCACTCCAAGAACAACGTGCACATCAACACCGTGTACAAAAGCGGTATGCCAAGACGCAGCTTGACGCAAATCCAAACCACCAGCGACGCCAGCATAAGAAACAACCGTACAAACAGCCCTAACAGCGCAGACATAATCACCCCTTCCTTTCCTTTCCATTATCCCGCATTTTAGCGAAAAAATCAAGATATTAGGAGGAAAACGATGGAAATCAAGATAAACAAGGAAATCCGGCAGTACCAGGAAAGCATTTTTTTCGGCCTCTCTTTTCGGCAATTCATTTGTGCGTTATTGGCCGTAGGCATGGCGGTTGCCGTGTACTTCCTGTTCAAAAACCCGCTGGGCGAAGAAACCGTATCATGGCTTTGCATCGTGGCCGCCGCGCCTGTCGCTGCTATGGGCTTTTTTCACTATAACGGCCTGACGATGGAGCAATTTCTATGGGCCTGGCTCAAATCGGAATTTTTATGCTCCCATGTGCGGCTTTACCAGGCGGAAAACCTCTACCGCAAGGCTATCCCATTGAAGAAGGGAGAGAGAGAACGTGATTAAAACCTTGAAAAATGCCCTGCATAGCGAGCGAGAGAAATTCAACGTACCCCGCTCCGTGCAGAAAAGCATCCCTATAAAGAGAATATACAAGGACGGTATTTGGCAAGTAAGCGGCAAATACAGCAAGCAATGGAAATTTACGGACATCAACTATTCCGTAGCAAGCCATGACGACCAAATGGACATGTTTTTATCCTATTGCAACCTGCTCAATGCCCTTGCCACCGACGCCACAACCAAAATCACCGTTAATAACCGCAGGCTGAACCCCGTGGAGTTTGAGCAATCGATTTTGATGAAGCCCGCCGGGGACGGATTGGACGGCTACCGCAGCGAATACAACGCCATGTTGCTGGACAAGGCCGGAGCCAGCAATAACATTGTGCAGGAGAAGTACATCACCGTTTCCGTTAGTAAAAAGAATATCGAGGAAGCCCGCAGCTTCTTTACCCGTGTCCACAATGACCTTGTGGCCTATCTGGGCAAGCTGTCCTCACGGGCCGTTGAGATAAGCAACCATGACCGTTTAAGGACGCTCCACGACTTTTTCCGCATGGGCGAGGAACAGTATTTCCGCTTTGATTTACGGGAAACCATGCGTAAGGGCCACGACTTCCGGGACTATATTTGCCCGGACAGCCTGCAATTCAAGGGCGACCACTTCAAAATGGGCGACAAAGTGGGCCGTGTGCTGTTTCTCAAAGAATACGCCAGCTTTATCAAGGACAGCATGATTGCCGAACTCACCGACTTTTCCCGCAACCTCATGTTGTCCATCGACATCATCCCTGTCCCTACCGACGAAGCCGTAAAGGAAATGAACAACCGCATCATGGCCGTGGAAACGGACATTACCCGTTGGCAGCACAAGCAGAATATGAACAACAATTTTTCGGCCACCATCCCCTATGAAATGGAGCAAATGCGCAAGGAAACAAAGGAATTCCTTGACGACCTCACCACCCGCGACCAACGCATGATGTTCGTACTTGTTACCCTTGTCCATATAGCCGATACGCTGGAACAATTGGAGGCCGACACGGAAACGCTGCTTTCCATAGGCCGGAAGAACCTTTGTCAATTCGCCGTATTGAAGTATCAGCAGGAGGACGGCTTGAATACCGCTCTGCCCTACGGCCTACGCCGCATCGACGCTTTAAGGACACTCACAACCGAAAGTACGGCTGTACTCATGCCCTTTTCCACCCAGGAGGTTATGGACAAAGGCGGCATCTATTATGGCATCAACGCCATTTCCCGCAACTTGATTGTCTGCAACCGGAAAATGCTGCTCAACGGCAACGGCTTCATTTTAGGCGTGTCCGGTTCGGGCAAGTCTTTTGCCGCGAAGGAAGAAATCGCGTCTATTGTCCTCAACACGGACGATGATGTGCTGATCGCGGACCCGGAACGAGAGTACACTCCACTTGTCAAGGAGGCGCTGGGCGGCGAAATTATCCATATCGCGGCTGGCAGCCCCAACCATATCAACGCACTGGCTATGAGCAAGGACTACGGCGACGGGGAAAACCCCATCATTTTGAAAAGTGAGTTTATCATGTCCCTATGTGAGCAGCTTGTAGGAGCCGGGAAGCTGGGCGCGAAGGACAAAAGCATCATTGACCGCTGCACCGCCAACGTGTACCGAAAATATATCCGTAGCTTCAAAGGCGACCCGCCCACACTAAAGGAATTTCATACGGAGCTTTTGCAACAGCCGGAACCGGAAGCAAAGGACATTGCCCTTGCCATTGAACTGTTCACCACGGGCAGCCTGAATGTTTTTGCCCATCAAACCAATGTCAACCTTGATAACCGTATCATCGTGTTCGACATTCTGGATTTGGGCAAGCAGTTAAAGACCGTGGGAATGCTGGTCATGTTGGACGCCATCTTGAACCGTGTCACCGAAAACCGCAGGAAAGACAAGCGCACTCACATTTTCATTGATGAAATCTATCTCTTTTTTGCCAACGAATACAGCAGCAACTTCCTGTCTGAAAGCTGGAAACGCTTTCGCAAATACGGCGCTCTGGCGACGGGTATTACCCAAAACATTGAAGATTGCTTACGTTCACCGTTGGCCCGTACCATGCTTGCCAACAGTGAATTCCTGCTGATGTTGAACCAAGCGCCCACAGACCGGGCCGAACTTGCCAAGCTGCTCAATATCTCCGATACCCAGCTGTCCTACATCACCAATGCCGAGGCGGGCCGCGGCCTGCTGAAAGTGGGCGCGTCCCTTGTGCCTTTCATCAACGAATTCCCACGGGATACGGGCCTGTACAGGCTGATGACCACCAAACCCGGGGAAAGTTAGGAGGAACAGCTATGAAAGAACCCAAACAAAAGCCCAAGATGGAAAAACCCAAGTTGCTTGAAAAGTCGGGAACCGTGGCGCGAAACGCCCGCGCCATCCTCACGGAGCATTACAGAAATCAAGCCGCAGAACGCAGGCAGTATGACCAGCAGGAGCAAAGTCCCCATGACTACGCTGCCGAGCAGTTTGAGGATAAGGCCCGGCAGGGAGTACGGACAACTGCCGGCACGGTCAAGGGCGGCATGGACAACCTGCAAGGCCGTTTCCAAAAACACCGCAGCGAAGGCCAGCAATCCGACACATCCGGGCCGGGCGACAAAACCAGTACAGCCCGGCCACCAAGCAGTAATTCCACTAACGCCCAGCCGTTACAGGCTGGGCGTTCTTCTGCTATCCGTGAACAGCGGGCCACCGCACCACAGGAAGCCGCCAAGCAGAAATTCCGGCTGAAACGGGCAAAGGATGTCAAGCTGAAACAGCAATCCGTTCGGCAGACCGCCATTAGAGGCGAAGAACAGCGACAGCTTTCCGGCTTGCAGGCTGCACAGCGACAAAAAACCTTTTCCCTACAGGCTGGAAAGAAACAAGCGCCATCCCATAGCCCCAGCCGTATCCAAATCACAGAGCAGGTGCAAAAACGCATCCGCAAGGCGGCCCGAGCAGGCGTTAAGACCCGGAAGGCAGCAATCAAGACCGCCAACTACGCCAAGAAACAAGCTGAAAAGAAGGTGAAGCAGGCGGCCCGCCAACAGGCCATGAAACGCGCTGTCCATCTTGCGAAGGCCACGGGTAAAACCGCCGTAAAAACCGCCAAACTGATAGCCAAAGTTGCCGTCGCGCTGGTCAAGGGTATGGTTGCCCTGCTGTCCGCTTGCGGGCCTCTGGTGGTGATAATTATTTTTATCGCCGCTGTCGCCGCCCTAATCGCTTCCCCCTTCGGCGTGTTCTTTTCTGATGAAGATATAAGCGCCGATGTTACGCCGATTTCAAACGTGGTGCAGGAAGTAACCGCTGAATTCAACCAGCGGATAGAGGACATCAAACAGGCCCACAGCTACGTTGACAGCGTGGAAATCCACTATTCCGGCAGCCCCGACAATATCCCGGTAAATAACTGGATAGACGTTATTGCCCTGTTTGCCGTCAAGACCGCAACAGATACAGAAAATGGCATGGATGTTGTGACCATCGATACGACCCGCATCGACCTGATTAAAGCCGTGTTTTGGGATATGAATAACATTGCCTATGAGATAGAAACCATCGAGCATACGGAAACGGAAACCGTCGAAAACGAGGATGGAACGACCAGCGCGATAACCACTACAACTTACGAGTACATCCTGCACATCACCATTACCAGCAAGACCGCCCATCAGCAGGCCACGGACTACGGCCTTACCGACTTTCAGATGGATATGCTGGACGAACTGCTTAAAGACGAATACAAACGCTATTTCCTCTATCTTATTGCCGGGACAGGATATGTAACAGGTGTTACTACCGAAGGAATTTATATTTGGCCTTCTGCAACCAGTGAGCAAGTTACGTCCATCTTTGGGATGAGACTTCATCCCATAACAGGCGTATATCAATTCCACAACGGCATTGACATCGGCGCGGGTTACGGCACGGCTGTACTGGCCGCCGCCGACGGTATGGTAACAACTATGGCGTATGACG
>WPCH01318486.1_pt1 | contig 86145 bp, 98 predicted proteins | sample 5399881 | NCBI WGS metagenome assembly WPCH01 (sample SAMN12869468, study PRJNA574797) | sludge metagenome | isolation source: wastewater treatment of pH5 | place: China:Beijing | collected 2019-05-20 | reverse complement strand
ATGAAGAAGGAGATGGAAGATGCTAAAGACAATTGGTGGGTTTCACACTTAGCTGAAGTTATCTTCGATGGTAATGAGCCATACGGATTGTTCATCCAGAATGAGATCGGTTCAATTGATAACTATGCACCAATGATTGATGAGTTGTCTAATGGCGAATTCAAACCTCGCATCACGCCTGTAACATACCGTGACTTAGGTGGTAAGGTGAGGCGTACTAAGAAACCAGTTATGATTGGTCCTATGTACGTATTGGGTTTGGAGAAGACTGCAACTGACTATAATGGTGTATCTGTTTCAAGGGTAAACCAGTTTGGCGTAGGCATCAGACTATCTGGTGCAGACAAACACCTGGCTCCAGTGAGGGAAGTGGGTAGTAACCACTCTGGTGAATCAGAAGTAAGGAACATGAGCAAATCGGTGGGAGGTGAGGTAGTAGCCATGCTTGCTGACGTTAACAACGATCCTGCTTCTGTTAAGAAACTTGCTTTTAATATCCTGAATCACGAAACACCATCGAACATCGATCAAGCTATATTCCCATCTGAGGTGAGGGGAAAACATAGAGCACGTAATTTTGCAATCGAGAGATTGAAAGCCGCTGGTAAAGATATAGTGCGCCCAACAGAAAAGGAGTAGTGGTGTGATGCAGACATATAACGTCGGGCAGTTTATGTTTAAACCATGGTCCCAATGGCCTTGTGGTGAGAATGAAAAGTTTAAAGTGGAATTGGTGGATGGTACAACATTTGAGACCAACACTGCTAAGATGGAAGTCTCATCTATGTTCTGGGGATTCTTTGAGAAATATAAGCTTCTTAAAGCTAGACCCGAGCACTTCATCCAAGATGTACCAATTTCCAACAAGGACATTCAAAACCTGCAATCTACCTTTATCAGAGACATCCACGAGACTTACAAGTCTCGTGGCTACTGTAAGGAGGAAGCTTGGAAGGTACTAGAAGAAACTTCTGAGAGTGTATATAATACTACCATTTTAGAATACGGAGAATATCTAGTAAGTGCTGGTAGTATCGAGTTGTCCGAAATCTACAACCATCCTGAAATTACAAAGATCAGGAATGGTATCAAGAAGAACTCGAAGTCAATCACAAAAGCACAAAAGGATACTATGAAGATAATGAGGACTTGTCCTACGTTATCTAGGAATCCGTTCATTATCGATCTTAGGACAGGTAATGTAAAGGCCGAGCAATTCCTTCAAGTTATTCTGATTCGTGGGTTCAATACAGACCTGGATGATTACATCTACAAAGTACCCATCATGGGTAACTATTTTGCTGGGATTACAGATCCTGCTGAAGTATTGATGGAATCTACTTTGGCTGGTAAGGCACTGTTACACCAAGGTGCTCCACTTGAACAGACAGAGTATGCCAATAGGATGATCCAGCAGACATCAGCACACGTAGACTTGTTGATCAAGGGGGATTGTGGATCTAAGAGTTATGCGGAGATGAAAGTCACGTCTGACCTGTTCTCTGTAATGGACGGCTTGTACTATCTGGACAGCAACGATAGGTTGAAACCCCTTACACAGGAAGACGACCATCTGATTGGAGAGACTGTAAAGTTCAGAGTGCCGTTTTATTGTGGATATAGGCACATGCAATGTATCTGTGAAACTTGCTATGGGGATCTGGCACACAGTATTCCGTATGGTAGTAACATAGGTACCATTGCCGCCACAAACTCTAACTCAGAAGTATCCCAGTTGGTGTTGAAAGTTAAACACTCCGAAGACTCTGCAGATATTGAACCAATTCATATCAGCAGTCGAGCCAAAGAGTATATATTCTCATCTGAAGATGGAGAAGACATTCACCTGAACCAACGTCTGGGTCTTGAAGGGATTAAGTTGTTAATCAGCACTTCGCCTAAAGATAAGATTCTATATGGATCCAGACTGCCTGTTCTGAAACCTGAGGATATGACTGACGATAACATTCACAATATTACGGAGTTTGACTCTGTAACCTTTGAACATCCAGCTGAGGATGGTAAGAGGCCCATGAGGTATCATGTGGATGTGTCCAGAGGAAACAGACGCAGTGCACTGACGATAGAATTCATTCAATACATGGCGTCACAAGAATGTAAAATAAATGACAATGGGGTATATGAGGTATCTCTTACAGATTGGAACTATAATAACCCAGTCTTTAGGCTACCTAGACTCCATCTTAGTATGAGGGATTTCTCTAATGAAGTTTTAACATTCATTCGGTCTAGTTCAGATTCCACATCTACGAACTTGAGTCAAAGTAAACAGTTGCGCCATTACGATGATCCTACTAGAGCACTCATTGATTTGGCTACTGTGTTTAACAGTAAAGTACCTGTTCACATGACACATATTTCTATTGTGATGTTGGCTATGATGGTTTCGAGAGACGGTTCTTATGGATATCTTACACCACCGCTTGGTGTACCAACCAGGTTTGCAACATACAACGAAATCCAGACCAATAGGTCATTGGGCAGTTTGTTTGCTTATCAGGGAGGTTACTCTCAGATCAATACCACTATAACCCAACCACTGAACACGGTTAGACCACCACATTTGTACGACCCTATGTTGCTTCCTTGACATGAGAAGTGGACTACCTCTAACAGGGTAGTCCACTCATGGGGTTTACGTTGCCATAGTTCTATTGACTTCGTGGAGGAAGTGCATGATTATAGATATCTACAGCCACTGTGTAAAAGTAAAGCCCCGCAGTGAAGCAGACAAGAGATTGGTATTGGGATTTGTAAGAAGACTTGTCCAGTGGGAGATGGAGATTGTCGACGATAAGCCTACTTATAAAGTAATGAAGGTTTATGCATTCGAAAATCCTAGTGAACAAAGTTTCAGATTCCACATTAATCTATTAGAAGATTTCAAACAGTTTTTAGAATCAACCGCTACACAGGATCAACTAAAAGGAATTTCCTTATCAGTACATAAGTTTAAACTATCTTCAAGACATAATGTGAAATTTATAGTCAAGAATATGTTTGAACCAAGGGAAGACCAAGTACCAATTATTGAACACTTGTTGACCAGAGGTCCTCAAGACAATGTGATCTTTGAAAACACCATAGTGCCCATCTTCGATAATAACAAAATCATCACACTAAGAACAGGTGGTGGTAAAACCTTCATTACCAAGAAAGTAATGTCCGAAGAATCACTCAGGACGTTTATTATGATGAGGGGAGGGTATCTCGACCGATGGATTCCAGATCTTGAAGAAACGTTTAAACTTAAGGGAATTTCTATCCAGGTTGTACAGGGTGGCAATTCTCTATCTGCCATAATGCAGAATAAGTTAGATGGCTTAAGTGATAAGGTTCAGATCTATTTAGTAAGTACTGATACATATATCGAGTACATAAATAGTTATGAAAGAAATGGCGTTTCGGAAATGTATCCAATAGCTCCTACAGAATTCTTCGACAAGATGGATATTGGAGCTACTGTGATAGATGAAGGACATCAGATGCCTCACAGAATCATGAAGTTCTTCTCATACCTTCATGTGTGGAAACACACTACCCTGACTGCTACATTGGATACAATGGATACTTTCATGGATAAGATGTTAACCATCATGTATCCAAAAGAAAAGAGATTCAGTGGTCCCAAAGTAGATCCACACATTAGAGTCACTGCCTTCCAATATAAACTCGCTAACAAAAGACGGGTAAGATTCACTGGGTGGAAAGGATCTTACAACCACACTACTTTAGAACAATCTTTAGTACATAGGAAAAACAAAGACTTATTTGAAGAATATGTGGAGATGGTACGATACCTGCTTCAGACTCGTTATGTGGATAAAGATTTGCCGGGTACTAAAGCTCTGGTGTTCTTTGCTACTGTGGACATGTGTACTAAAGTGACTGAGGTTTTGCAGAAAGCATTTCCAGACAAGAAGGTCGCTCGCTACATCAGCAAAGATAAGATGAGTGTCATGGATGAGGCCGACATCATCGTCTCGACTGTATTGTCAGCTGGTACTGCTGTAGATATACCCAATCTCATGGTGTCGATCATGACCACAGCCATAGACAGTCAGCAATCTAACGAGCAGACAGTAGGACGTACAAGACCTCTTAAAAGTTATCCTGATGTAGACCCTGAGTTTATCTATTTCGTATGTACTGATATTGATAAACACATGGATTATCATCGCAATAAGGAAAGGTTCTTTAAAGATAAGGTCAAGAGCCACATTATAGAACATAGTGGTTACAACATAGGTTTAAAACACGAATCTCAAATGGGTAGAGGTTCTAACAATGGTCGCCAAGATAAGTTAGAAAGAGTGGGCACTTCACCAGCTAACAAACATTGGTTCAACAAGTATAAGCAAAAGAATAACAAATGGAGGAAAAGAAAATGATGGAAGGGTGCCCATTTTGTGATTCTGAAGAAATTGATGATAGTGATCTCGATGATAGCTCCTGTACTTGTTATGCTGAATATATTGGATCTACGCTATCTAGACTAAAGAACACAATCAAAACCATAGATGTGTCTGAGGTTAATTTCCCAGTTGGTATTCTATTTGCTACCAATGGAAAGGTAGCGGTAAATGAAAGCTTAAGTACACCAACTCATGTCTTTGAGACAATAGAGGAAGCCATGGATTAGATCAATGGTGAAATCGATGCATTGGAGGTCTATAAGTAAACCATATTAAACCTAGGGTGAATCAGAATACATATTGTAGTTAAGGAAGGAAGTATGACATACCACTTAAATTGTTACATACCTAGCCCCACTGGATATCCCGGTGGGGAGGAAGAAGGATGTGTAACATGTACAATCAAAGGAAACACCATCAAGACCGTATAGTAACCAAGCGCATGAAGCGCGCTAATCTGATATCCTCATCAATCGATTTGGTATCAGAAGAAGTGCTTCAGAAGGTTGTAGGTCGTGCTCGTAAAACTAAACCGTGGGATTGTGGTCGACCACAATGTTCTATTTGCGGTAATCCTCGTAGGGTTTGGAAATATAGGACCCGTAAAGAGGAGATGGTCGATTTTATTCAAAAGGAAATGTTGGCGGAAACTTATGGCTAAATATAAACTTTATTGGTTGGATGGCTCTATTGAGGTGGTAGAGGGTAAGGATATCAAAGATGCCTTTACCCGTGCAGGCTATGGTGCTAGTGCCATCCGTGGTCTTGAGTATTACGAAGACATTGAATAACGACATAAACCCACCACCTACTTCCACAAACGGAGTAGGTGGTGGGTCACTTTCTTTTTTTTAATCTTCTGTGTAGAAAGATGTGATGTTATCACGCTCTACTTGGTTACTAATGTTTTCCAGAATATAGTCCATATGAAGCTGTCTTACATCTTGTCTACGAGTAGCTGGTACACGAGTAGTAAGGATAAGAACCAGAATGCGATCCAATGCTTGTACATTGCCGGAACTTAGATTCAGGATAGGCCATCCGCGACGAATTTGTGATGGATGGAATACACCTGTATAGTTAGTATCTACAAACTTAAGTAGAGTACGCCATGTTTCCGCAAACTCTGCATAATTGGCCTTTGTTACAGTGCGTAATGTATTATAGAATGATACTGTATTGGTGGCCAACTGTTCATCTGTAACACGATTACCATACTTGCGATAAAGTTCTTTTCGTGATTCTAATACACCGATCAGTTGATCAGATAGTGAGGACATGTGTTTATTCCCTTCTTTAAATCTTTGGATGTTTGATTCAAATAGATCATCATCTAGGATACGTGAAATCAACATGATTCTACGCTTGACCTCACTCTTAGAGTAAGACGACTCTATTTCGCCAATATAGATGGAGCATAGTTCAGTATATGTAAGATCAGTCAACTTAGCTTCTTTACGGCGCCTATCTTCCTTAAGAACACCGTTTGTAGTAGCTTCTGGTTCTTTGTGGTTGATTACAAGATCATACACAGCTTCTTCTGTAAAATTGGATGGTATCTTCCACCGTAAATAAATCTCTTCTAAAATGGCTTCTTTGCGAGTATTACGATGACCTTCTACATCACCTTCTAACCAATCCATTAGTTCCTCTACAGACCATTTGGACGGGTCTAGTGGGCGAGTGCGACTGTGTTTGTAGTTATTCCGTTTCGATAACTCCACTCTGTTACCAGTTTCTTTAAATTCAACTAGTGACGAGTATGTCCACTCCCTCAATTCTCTAGAGGTAAGTTTACCTTCCAATTCCGACATTAGAGAAGCCAGGTCATGTTTCTTCTTTACTGGTTTTTCTACTAAACTTTTTGATTCCACGGCATCATTTGTTTCAACAGACTCAGAAGACCCGATGTTGTCAATATTGTCATTGGTAACCTGTTGGCTAGCATCTTCGGTGTCTTCTCGATAGTTACTCTCGGATAGACCACTAGACTCTTTAGATGCTTCCTCAACAAGCTCGACTCTTTCACTCACATCTACCTCATCGACTACAGTATCTTTATCTACATTACGCTTATTGTTTCTATTCTTTTTACTCATTTCAACCAGCCCTCTGGAATCTTGACTAACACTTGTTCTTTGGCGTGCGCACTACCCATCATCTTATCCATCATAGTAGACGCAATCTTTGTGATAACAGTACCCATAGACTTTGGGTACTTAGATAAATTATCTCCGATACATTTGCTACATACGTCGTTACCAGAAGCCTTGCACCAGAGCGGGGTGTATAAGTCTACTGGGGTAGTACGAGAAAGGTCTGTAGATTCTATTACTTTAGGAAGACCGTTTACTTTCATATATCTTCCAATAAAGGAGGTGTTGTTTGTAATTACCATTTCTACAGTATCTTTAGTACCACAGAACCCTTTTACTCCATCCTTGCTAGTATCTACATCGATGAGGATGTTTTGAAACATTCTATTAAGAAGGTTTACACCAGCGCCAGCTAACTGTGTGAGGGCACCACGAGAATAAGCACCGTTTCTAAGGCCATTCATAAGCATTGGAAACTCTTTAGTATCCATGCCCTGATCTAATGACTTCTTAATGATAATTGGTTTCTGTACTCCACCAAATCCAGATTCAACACCATGTAACAGAAACATGCGTTTGATGGCAGTGTTGATGGACTTGTTCTTGTAGATGAATCCTTCTGCAGGAGTACCTTTAATGTACTCTTTATAATTATTGACTAGCTCATCTTGAATTTTAGCTTGAATTACAGTATCGCCCAATTGGTCTTTGTATTTCTCAAACAGCTCATTTTTTAATGTTTCATTGTTGGGCGGTGCAGACAGTCCCCTCTTATCTACAGAAGGTACAAAAAACTCGTAGTTTCCAAGATCCTGTATAGCTTGTCCAAATTTTTGAAGATCTCTTACATATAACTTGCCATCTTCGTACTGTTGTCCTGGTTTAGGATTATCCAACATCTCTTTAGCAAAGATACTTCCAATTTTCTTAAGTGAAATTGGATCTTGCATATAACCAATATAAGTACCAGCAGAATAGTACAAGACTCTTTGGTTGAAAAACATTTCTCCCCATGTGGTGTTTTTGACATCTTCTAATGCGTTACCTATGTCACCAGCCTTTAGCAGTGGTACTACTTCATGGTAGATGTAAGGGATTTCGAGATATTTAACATTATCGAGCTTCATCCATTTATCATCTACAAATACCTCTACACAATTCCCACTTTCATTGTGATATAGATCAAACGGTTTTGGACTACTAGATTTCTCACCAAAAACTACTGTGAAGATAGATATGATCCAATCCCTGTAAAGATGTTGACCTTCTTTTATGGACTTTATAAAATAATCGTACTTGGATATAGTTTCCATCATTATCACCTAAAGAAGATATGTTCAAAACTTTGTTTTGTTTTAGAGATGAAGTGATTGTATCTAAGTCTTTCTGACGGGTTATCTATGCGATGTTCTATAATCGAATCTACGGCCTCTAATCTCTTGTTTGGCTCTCCATCTGCTATAGATGCTAGTGCTACCACCTCTTTAATAAATCCTTCACAAGAGAGCTTGGAAAGTTCCACAGAATAGCTATCCAATAGTGTATCCAAATCACTTGATTCTGTAGTATAATCCACTAGCTGATTTTCTGGATCTATTTCCTTTACAAGTTTTCTTTTTTTATTTAGATCTTTATCGATCTCCAATATTTCAGGAGGCGATTTATCGATAGCATCTAGTAAGACGTGCCTTATATTTTCTACAAAAGATACATCTACATCTTCTACATTGTCGTACCAAACTGATGATTCTTCTGAGGATATAAAATCAAGAACATTTACAACACATTCGATAGGGTCTTCGGAAGCATCCACTATATTCAAAATGGTGGATGGAAATTCTGTGACATCAAAGTCAACTAGCGCGTCCAATATTTTATACATCAATTGTGGAGATATGTCTGGCGTTACTGAGACACCAATAAGATTGAGACATTCTTCACCAGCAGTCATAATAACTTCTACTACAGCTTCAATGGCCTCGTCTCTCGATATCTCCTGTGAGGCTAATTTGATTTCTATTAAATCTAATTCCAGAAGATGTCCTGAGTAAGATGCGTTTTTAAATACACCACAAATGCTTTCTAATGTATCAGAAAGTAAGTCAGTTATGCCATCACTACAGATGTTTAATATGGTGGCTACATCGTATTCTAATTGCTGTGACATGTTTATCATCACCTTATTTGTTCACAAAATAACATAACTATATGGTGTAGGTGCTGTAAAGCTGGCCATACAGTATAGAAAACATATGATGACGGGTCTAATTTAAGGGTTAAATAATGTCTAAACGTAATGTTGGTAATGGGTCCAAACAAGACCTCATTGATTCTTATTCAGAGTTGGTGGACATCACCGACGGCATGCGATCTTCAGCTTATGAGATCGTGGTTGCTAATGCCAAGGTAGTGGAAGGGTTGCCAAGTATTCTTGAACAACTTGATTCCAAAGAAATCAAGAAAGAAGATGTAGATAAAGTAATCTCCGTAGCTAAAACTATCGCTAAAGACACCGACGGTTTTATGAAAGAACTAAGTGGGATAGATGAAAAGTTTTTGGATATCAAATCTAAAGGCAAGCGCAGTACTAAAGTAGCTGCAAAGAATTATACCAATGTACTTACAATCAGCACAAGATATCACGATGTTACAGATCGTCTAAGTACTACAACTAACGAGTTGGTTAATGATTTTACTGACATGTGCATCGATCTTGGAATTCTAACTGAGGATGGGGAGGAAACAAATAATGTCGAAGAAACAAATTGATGATGAAATGATTGAAGATAATTCAGAAGTCTTAGAAGAAGTTAAGGAAGAGGATCTAGATACAATCGATGAGAACGTATCTGAAGAAGACTATATCGATGATGAAGAATTAAAGAAGGATCTTGAGAAACTAGACGAAGGCAACCTACCTCTGCTGAATGAAGAGAAGATGGGTAAACTCTTGACTTATCTTCTATCTAAAGACAAGTTCATTGGTGAATTTAATGAGACCAAGACTGCTAAGTTAGTAGAGTCTATGATTCACGATATTAAGTCTGTAGATTCCTTGCCTGACGATGCTGTGATTGGTGTCGATTATACAGCACAAGAGCTTGAGACCATCTCTAAAAACTTGATGCGGTATATTCAGGCGTCTCAACACAAGCGCAATAATTTATCTAGAAAAGAATTAAATGAAAAATACCAACGTCTAGATGATCCACGACTGATTCTTAGTAATGAAGAAACCCAACTTCTTTCTTACATCACAAGTGCACTTGCATTATTGGACCAAAGTCCAACCAAGGATTCTTTTAAAGACGGTGAGTGGACTAATATTCTGGAACACTCAGATAAACGAATCGGTACTGCACTAGTAGTGAACTACAAAGACCCAGTAAAACAAGTACGTAGTAAACTCAATTTGCTGAACGAAGTCGCTACTCAATTAGTTCATTCTGGGATGGTAGTAAAACTAGCCAGCGCTGGATCATTAGATCAAGCCCTACTTAATGATAACTTAGTAGCAGCCAAGATTGATAACTCTCTTACTACGTATGGTACTGGGTTCGATATGACTAGCATCTACGTAGATGAGATCCTAGTAGACCATATCCACAGACAACTCATCGACACTAACGTTGGCGATATGTCAAAAGAGTCTTTTGAAGAGAATCTATCAATCTTGGATTTGAATACTCTTTATAATGCACTGGCTTTGTCTCTACATCCAACTGGTTTTAAATTGTACAGACAATGTCTCAACGATGAGTGCAATAACATCGATGAAGAAATTATTAATCCTCGCAGGACTATTCTTTATCGAGAAGACAAACTGACACAACAAAACAAACAACATCTTGTACGTGGATTTGCTAAAACAGAAATCAACACCATCAAAGAGTATAGAGAAACTCTCAACCCAGAGCTTTCTAAATACCATCAAATTGGTGATGAGACTTATCTTAAGTTCAAGATCCCTAGTTTTGCCGAATACAAGCGTATCTCCAAACACTGGATTGAGTATCTTGGCGATAAATCCATGGAGCTCGTACGTGGTAGCATGGACGAAGAATCTCGTAGACGCTATGTCCAACAAGCCATGCATAAAGCATCTGTCATGATGTATGCCCATTGGGTAGATGGCATTTATACTCGTGATGAAAACGGTGACTATAATGAAACCATGGTAAGATTAAAACCAGGTCGTGGAGTAACCTCTACTGCCATTACAGCAGCAGATGAAGCTCTTGATCTGTTTCTTGCCGACTTGAGTCTAAATAGGGAAGTGCATAACAAACTAGTGACTGCCATTACAGACTTTATCAGGGATTCTACACTGGCTGTTACAGTGCTGGCTAAGTCTAAGTGCACTAAGTGTAATTCTCCATACATTCCAGAGGGCGATGACATCGGCGATGAACTCATTAGTTTCAACGCGGGTGAGCTTTTTTTTATCCTACTCCACCGAAAAACAGGAGAACTATAAGGCAAACTCTAGACGGTAATGAAATCAATTCGCATGTCTCTAGTATCAGATTTGGTACTAGGGCAGATGGTAGTACTATAGGTAAATTCGATGACGATAACTTAGTCGGACAATCTATATTGCATGTTTCTAATCAGAGTCAATTGTCTGCTACACTTTTGTTAAGAGAAGCTTATGATTGTACATTTGGAATCTATAGTGAAGAAGAAGCTAAGAATCCAATGTCTGTGATGAAAATGCATCCACATGAAGATTTCATTACCGATGGATCAGTCATGGTATTAATGAATAGAATAGTAGCTGCTAAGTTACCATCTATTACAGGCATGTCATTGGTTGATCTAATGGAGATGCCTCCTTCTCTTTTAGAGCCATTACTTAAGATGGCCAATAAGAAGGTGGAGGGTGAAGCAAGAGCTGCTGATGAATTGCTGAGTGATTTAGAAGACTGATACATATCCTACATCCTGGTCTTATGGCTGGGGTGTAGGATTTTTTATATTAGAAAATATTAATAAAAAAATTTATAATCATACATAGTTAAAGTGAACAGGGACAATGAATAGATCATAGTCCCATAACGTGATGTAGTAAACATCACGGGTCTTATCCCTGGGAGGGAATTACAATGGACAAAGTAATACAAACAATCCTGAACATCATTGATGCAGCTTACAAAAATGACGAAGTTGCAGTGGTGGAGCACAGTTCATGTATCCGAATCAACTACTGGAAGTTCGAGCTGATGGTCGATTTCGATGTAGGCTTCGACTACGAGACTCTTGTCAACTTCAAACACAACTTCAGACTTCAGTGGTTGAAGTTTGATGGAGTTGAAGTAGAAAGATCCATGGTCTACAACGAGCTTCGTCAAATGGAGATCATGGTCTCCAGAAATGTATAACAGTCCGAGGAGGACAGAGTTATGTTTAACATAAATATCAAAATCGAGTCAGATTACTCCCTGGCTCGCAAAATCAACAATGAAGTCAAAGATGAAATCTACATTGACGAAGTTGTTGATAAGGTCCTCAAGTCTAATGGCTTGGGAGTTTTTAAGGTGATCGGATTTCCATGGGAGTGTTATCTGATCATCAAAGAAATCGATGGCCATCGAATTGCAGTTTCTGTTGCGCATCACAAGAAACTGCTCCCGTCAATGGCGTGGGTGGATGGCGAGTCTAAGGCTGCTGATGATGAGCGCCAAAAGCTACTAGCCAAAGTAATCTAACTAAACACATCCACTACCCTAGCCTAATGGCCTGGGTAGTGGATGTCATTTCTTTTTTTCTTTTTATAGATTAGACTTCAATTCAGCAATGAGTTTATTAAGTTCAGTTACTTCACCTACAGTCAGATCAGCACGTTTATTACGTACGATCTCATGTACCGCTTTAACGCCCTCAGAGAGCGCCTGCAGCTGTTCATTTACTAGGTTACGCTTGACTATGGTAATGACTCCAATCGCGTCTATAAGAGCTCCGAAGCCCCTTACAATAGATAGTAACTCTAATACTACTGGGATCAGCGTTTGAGTCACCTCGTTGTCTACTACAGTTGACTTGGCAAGCCGTGCCATTTCACTACCTAGTCTTTCTTGATCGCGAGATACATCTTGCGCTTTCTTCAGAATCTCATCTGCTACTGCTTCTGTAGTAACCCATTCTGTTTTAGAGATATTGTCTAAGACATCCTTTGCTTTAAAGGATACACGTACGTTACGATCATTCTCAAGAGACTTCACATGAGTACGTACAGTCATGGCCATGGCTTGGATTGGGGTGACTATTCCTTCAGTCTTTACAGTCTTACCTTGTGGAACGTGTTTAGCTATCCATTTAGATAACTTAGTAATGTTTACTTCTGGAGACTTATAGTTTTTCAGGATCTTGTCTACAGCGTTTTTATCTGTAGCGGACGACACGTCTTCAATCAACTTTTTAATGGTTGACATTACTGATGGGTAGATCTCAATTACAGGAACTGCAATAGATTCAGAAAGAATGGCCATGTCCTTAGATGGTTGACTGATGGCGTCTTTGAGTCCATTCCATTTATCAGTATACTTTTCATAGATGATCCCATCTACATGAGAAAGATCAGATTTGAACTTACGTGCGTTATCGGCTTTCTCAAGCAATTTAATGCTCTTGTCTAGGAAGTCGATTAAGTGTGATGATTTGCGGATACTGGCATTAGTTTTTGCATCTTCATCAAATACTTCTTTGATGTAACTAATAGCTGCCCCACCATGCTGGCCAATAAAGCCTGTAACAGCCGAAAGCGTCTCAGACATACTCTTCACTACAGAAGACTCTAAAGATGCTACAGTCTCATCGTAGAGCGTTCTAGAGGGATCTTGAGTATACATTGCAGAAGGATATCTACGTACGTGAGTTCTTAGGATAGAATTTTCTTGTGATAGATTCTCAATGGTGATGGCGTCTTCTCTACAAACTGTACCTCTATCTATAATGCGGGCAAATATATCCTGCATCTCTTGAAATAGGTCCAAGTTACCATTTTCACTGTAAGGTGAATTTTTGAGAGAATCTCGTTTATCTAGAGATGATTCAGTAGACAACTCTTCAGTATCTAGAAAATCTACATCTTGAAATGGAATAATCGTCACACATCACCCCCTATTACTTACGACCTGCAAATTGATCGATTACAGTGAAGAACAAGGTGATTTCTTGTACAGACACTGGTGTACCAATTAGTTTACCAGTAGTACTTGTAAAGTCCAATACTTGTAAACCGTCATTGGAAATAAATAAATTAGTCAAACCACCTTTATTCAAGCGAGCTCGACTCATCAAGATATTCGCAGCAGTGCTCTTAGCCAGCTCAAAATCAACTGGACGAATTTCATTCAGAGAAACCATGATGTCCTCAAAAGGTTTCCACTGGCTGCTGAATAGAGCTCTGTAGGTATCTTCTACGTCGCTACCTGCTACAGTACTCATGTTGAAGCCTGCATAGTAGCCAAAGAGTAGAGAGAGCTTGGTACGAGTCTTTTCTACACTCATTTCTGCACACGATGTTTCTACGTATCGTGCTACTGCTGCTTTATCTAATACATTCATTATCGTCACACCTTATTTGTTTGCAATTCTTAATCTTTGGGCCATCTCAAACAATCTGTTATTGTCGAGGCCATCAAGAGTCATTCTGGTTTTCACATATCTTTTATTGGGAGCTGTAAATGGTTTTGCTATTGTTTCCAACAACCAGTTTCCAGCAGACCAAGCCTCTGGTCTAAGTCCTTTGATTTCATCGTTGAGTAGCTTAAGATCTTCAACTATACCAACTTTGTCGTTCTCAGGTACATTAGGGTCTCTTAAGGCTGAAATCATGCCCTGTCTTACTTTGTTGAGTCTATCCTTAGGTCTAATCCTTACATTACCTGGTAGTGATGTAGCAATGATGGTCATGAATAGAGGAAAGACTAGAGGGTTACCTACTGCAGCACCACCAAGATAGAATCCTAAAGGAACAGTGTATCTAAGATCTCTAAAGAAACCAGAGAAGGCTGTCCAAATTGGGAGATACTGTCCATCAGTAAACATGAAGAATCTGTTCTTCTCTAATTTGGCCATAGCTTTGGCTAGAGCGTATCCCAAACCATTCTTAGTAGCAAAGTCATCGGCTATAAACTCTTCAGACCATAACTCATAAGTTTTAGTTTTAGATTCGATACTCTTTCTTGCAAAGGCATTGGCTGCTACTAGTGTTAGGATTTCTTCATCTTTTACTTGTGACGGATCTTCCACTTCATTACCAAGATCAGGATCAAGTTTCTTTATTAGATCTAGTTTACGATCAATATCGTAATTGCCTGACAAAACTTTCTTGGTGTAACTGGCTATAGCAACTGATCTACTAGTCTCACCCAAACCTTCAAGGAAATCCCAGACGTGTCCTATCTCATGCAATAGGACAGCAGCTAACTCATCTACTTCAAGAAGAGTTTCTTCAAACAGACCTACACCAAGATTAATAGTAAAAGAAATAGTACTAAAGTATCCAGAAACTTTTCTGTTTTTATAATCTAGTGTACCTATCACTGTATCCACTACCTCTCCAGAGATAATGGATTCCATCACCTTATCACTAGTGCGACCATAGATGGCACTAGGCGTATCTCCCTTTTTGGGGATCTCTACATGAATACTATATCCTTTGCGAGTATACTTGCCAGGATCTATCTGTATAGTAAGATCCATTCCAGTAACTTTTCTTAACTCGCTAGATCCATCAGCAAGAATCTCTTGTAAAGATAATAATCTATCTTCAAAAACTGTCTTCTCTTGATCTAGATAAGATCCTCTACCCATCTTAGCTATATTGAGGACTACATCCTTAACAGAAGAAGACCCTCTATAGATCAATGAGGATTCCATGGAGTCTTCTAATAACTCCTGCATCAACGACATAACACACTCCTTAATGAACCCGTCAATCAACATACGATAATAAATGAAACACTATATACACATACATTATCTTAATGAATGTATAAACTAAAACGGGAGTTTAGTAATGAAAGATACCAATGTGGTGCTGAATCAAGAGTCTATGATTCTAGAGTATTTCGAAGGAATAAGTAATCCAAAGAAAGCAAGGAAACTTGCTCAGAAACTATACTTCGAATGTAAGCACGATATACAACGCAAATTGTGTACAGACATCCTTGAATCTGATGATCCTATAGGTACCATCACTCGATACATAAGTCGTATCAAAGACTTCATAATCCTTCATGAACAATATATAGAAGAAGGACATCACGGCATTCTATTTACAGGCAAGACTGGAGATATAGTTTATCCAGTATCACTAGATGTGAATCCTAACTGGATCAAGGATGCTACCGACTTCTGGAATGAGGATGATGAGAAGGAAATCATGTTGGAATTGGCTAAAGAGTATCTTAGGACAACAAATCTTAAACGTACCTTTGTGAAGATAGCCCTATTCCAAGAATTTGGTTTCTCTGGTGTACCACGCATCTTTGAGGTATCCAGAGGTGAATAGTTTAATGAACTCAGTGCCACTAAACGGTGATATGATGACTTACTATTACAGTAAGACTAATTTAATTATGGTCTTCTCTAACAGTAAGATTAGTTATCACCTACCAAGAACCTGGAAGATAGAAGTCTTATCAAGAAACATAGTACCATACAGGATCATAGCGCCTAAGCATGGAGACCGCTCTATCACTGTAGCTACATCCACAATCTGTAATGAAGTAAACCTTCTAAAGTTTATAAAGGAATTAGTAAACAAATACAACGATCCTGATCTAACTAAAATAAAAACGATCAAGGATAAGAAGACTATCTATGTAGACATCAATTCTTTAGAAGACTCTACACTAGAAGAATCTATAAAGACACCAATACACAAAACGGAGTTACTGCAAACCTAGATGTAGAAGCATTAGGTTTAAAAACAGCTTTCCACTATAGACAAAACATATTCCCATCGCTATCCAAACACTAAGGACAATCTAATGGATCAAACATTCAACCTACTCTGTGGATCAGCTAACCTCACTGGAGTATTCATAAAGACACTCACATTCGAATACACTGGTAATACATACGTACTACCTCTAGAGTGGGATGTGACCACAGACAACGATAGACTCACCATCAACCATACTGAAATACACACAGAATCAGATATATACAAAGTAGACCAAGATCTACCATCTCTATCCCTATCAGTAAACCACAACCACGGATACATACTACCAAACACCATGGAGACAATAAGACTACTCACATCCATGGAAGTAGACATACTCAAAGTATATCCACAAGAAGATGATGAAGATGATGAAGTAACAATCAACCACGAGTATCTATATATCCTACTAGATAAAATGAAAAACTATCTAGAAAAGGAACTCATCCCATCAGATAGGTAAATATCTATGGAAAAGATACTAGAAGAGGCTAAACTGGATACATACGTAGGATCCTATATATCCTCATGTAAACCATTCCCAATCATTATGAATGGAATAACAGTAGGTATAGTAGACTATCAAGTAGATGACTGGATCACTATGGGTATAGGTACTAAAGTAAAAGTACGATTACTATACATAGCTAAGGAACACAGAGGTAATGGATATGCTAAGAAGATACTGTCTGAGCTGACTACCATGTACAATATAGTGGAGTTATACGTAAGTGATGTCAATGTACCGATGTTGACTCTAGTAAACAAACTAGGATACATGCCTACAACCAATGAGTTAGGTCTAATAGGGTTTACTTACAGATCCATTAAATGAATTGCATACATCTTCTAGGATCTCTTAATTGAGGTCTTAGAAGAGTATTCTTTCTTTTTTTTATTTAGACAGCATATAGTCCTTAGTATCTATAGAGTAGTTATACCCTATAGACTATAGACTTACTTAGTATTTTCAAATAGGGATGATTTAATCCTTTCAGTCTTAAATCCTATACCCCATTTCATTTCAGCTATCCAGTATATCCATTACATTTCTATACTGGCTATCTTCCATTCCATTCTATTTGAAATGTATTTTAATATATACGTATCTATTATATGCATATACTTTAAAAAATTTTACTCTAAGGGGGGCTTCGCCCCTGTAGATAACCTTCGTTCGTTCGATTCTCTCACATTACTCAGGTTTTATCCCTTGCCCTATCCATCAACCCCAACATCTTACTCGCTACGCTCCTAAGATGTTACCCCTTCTTCCTTCCCCATTGAAAATCTGTCAGAGTAACATACTATATAGTTAGTTGTATTAAAAAATAAATCATAGCGAATTAAGACTTCAGGAAGCCTAGTAAAGGTCGCCTGAAGACACTAGGTCTTATGCTGTCATAGTTGAAAATTATTCTTAATGAAACTACCCAATCATTTGTATTCAATTGGGAGATGTTACAATGAGTGAAGAGGTTGGTGAATATAGACAACAAATATCTAAGTGGAATATCCTAGTGATCATCACAGCCGGTGTACACAGGATCTCTACACAACTAGTAGAAGGGTTTGATTCAGAACTAGCTTGTAGACAAGAAGCTAAAAGAATCGAAGAAGAGGAGTCTAAGAAACACACAACTATATCTGTAAAGACTATGTGTATAGAAGTGTCTAATAAGTGAGATGATTAAACAATGTCAACATGGACTCTTATATTGATCGTTAATTCATTTTGGTCGACTGCTCCTTCAGTAACGTCAGTAGAAGGGTATTCTACTGAGTCCAACTGTATAGTGGCTGGTAACGCACTCTTAAAAGACAAGGACATGAAACTTGATACTTACAAATGTATAAAGGTGATCTAATGGGTACCTGGTCATTGGTGATAATTCTTTTTACATATAACGTAGGTACGGGAGTATCTACGTCCATACACTCTATAGATAATTTCGATAGTGAGGGAGCGTGTAATGAAGCTAGTGACACAGTACTAAGGAGTATACGACCTTTGCCATCTACATTAAAGGTTTATAGAAGTTGTGTAAACAAAAGTAGATAAGGAGATGGGACATGGTTGAAAAAAATAGAGTACAAATTGAGTTAAACCCAGATAAGATATCCGAGTATTTAAGACAGGTACAGTACGGTAAGTTAAACATTCTCTCAAGAGAGTGTAAGCATGCAACTTACAGTAAAGATAGGACCAACAGAGAGTGGTCAGATATGCTCACTGTGAAGGAATGGCTCACTCTTGATAACGGATTCAGGGTTCCAAACATTCGACTCCTAAAAGACTATAAGAGACCATACTGGGTGACCAAGAAAGCTCTACGTAATCATCCAGAGAAGATTGAGTTTGAGGAACTTAAGAACTTGGACATGTTTAGATCTACCCAGATAGATCTAGCAAGAGACATCTGTTCTAAATTAGGATACGGTAACCCAAGAAACCCTATCCGTATGCTAGCAAGGTCTCCGTTCCTGTATGGACTTGACGTAGGACCAGAGGCGTTTGTAAAGCAATCTTACTTCGATAACTGGCCAGATGGTTTTGTTCCTAATAATGTAACGGTAGTGGACGTTGAGACATGTATGTTCTCAGACTTCCAGAAACCTATTCTCTGGTCACGCGTAACTGACGAAGGTGTTTATTTATACGTATCTAAAGAATACTCCAAGGACATTCCCAACTATGAAGACCACGTAAGAAACGAGTACTTTAAAGCAATGGGTCCATGGATTCAAGATATTAAAAATAAGTTATCAAATTCTAAAGGAGAATATCCTTGGTATATAACCCATGTAGAAAATCTTCCATTGCACATAGTCACATTTGACGATCATTACGAGATAACTGAAAACTGTATCAGCGACATACACAAATCACATACAGACATTCTTACAGGATGGAATGTCATTTATGATTTGATGTCTGTAGTTCAGTCTTGTGAGAAGGCTGGTAAGGATGTTACCGACCTGTTATCAGATCCTAAAGTACCGAGTGATTATAGATCAGCCTACATCAAACAAGGTGCTGACTACAAAATCTCTGCCTCTGGAGTAAAGGTGAATCTTGGACCACAAGAACGTTGGGACACCATGATTACTACTTCAACATTTCGTGTCGTAGACGCCATGCAGATCCATTGGCAGCTTCGTAAAGCCATGGGTAAGGAAGTTGGAGGATATGGTCTAGATGCTCTCATGGGTAGACATCTAGGTGCCGGTAAGGTAATGTTCAGTAGAGCAGATTCTACCATACCTGCTGGTACTGGTAGATGGCATGCTGACATGCAGAGAAATTTTAAAGTAGAGTATGGTGTATACTCTTGCTTTGACTCTATACTTGTGAAAATGAAGGACTGGAAAGATTCTGACCTTTCACAACAGATCTCATCACTAGCTGGATCCTGTGACTATAGTAAGTTTAATAGTCAGCCTACAGTGAATGCCACTGACATGCTCTTTAGTGGAATCAAGAACCAGAAGAAAGTAATCACATCTACTTCAGATGACATGGAGACTGAGTTAGATAAAACTACCATCGGTTTAGATGGTTGGATTGTTACGTTCCCAAGTTTCTCGGTACAACCTTCTGGTGTGCATGCACTTAAAGGACTACCTGACGTACAGAGTACCATTTATACCTATTGTTCAGATGCTGACGTAGAGACTACTTATCCTACAGCAGAGATCATCAACAATATGTCTAGAGATACAACTGTATCAGAACCATGTAGGATAAAAGGAGTAACGAAGTCTGATTTAAGACTTGTAGCAGTCAATATTACAGGTGGCCCATCTAATGCAATTGAGATACTACAAAAGACTGCTAAGATGCCACTGCTCTCAGAGTGGCTAGAAGAAGCTAGAAGAGAGTTTAGAGTACAATAGATATTAAGACCTAACCCAACGCCATAAATGGCGTACACACCACCACAGGAGTTCCTGTGGTGGTGTGGGTTACCTTAAGTTATTTTAGATAGTTCCGTGTAAACGGAATATTACTCTTACATTGTTTCTGATACCGATAGTGTAGTCTGAGTCTATATACATTTCTTTATTTATACTCATCCTATTTCTACCATCTACTACAGTGATTGCACGATAGTTCATGTTACCACCTATACCAGAGATACCAATACTTACGACATCGCTAGGCATAGCACCCATGATCTTCTCTTCTAGATCGGATATAGAAACTACTTCTTCTGAGATGCCTTCGATTATATCTTCTACGATTGTATCTTCAAGAGATTGTCTTAGCTCATAATCTTGGTACACTGATTTTAGTACGAAGAGATCTACTGTCAGAGACTGTGTTGGGTTTATCCTGATTTCTTCGCTATCATCTGCTATCACAGTGATGTCGCTGATGCTGTTCTTGGGTGAGAAGAATATCTTGGTTCTCTCCAGCGCAGTATCGTTGAGTTCACCTAAAGTATCATTGCTCCAGGTAACTGATAGATTAGATATATAGTTTAAATAAGATTGTATTTGTGAAGAGTTGGCATATTTGAATCTAGCATCAAATAGAACCAGATCTACCCACCACTGGCTAAATCTATCGGACTCATACTCCATCTCACCCTCTGGTGATAGGATTATTGATCCTTTATGGTGTAGAACTATTGGTTCACCAGTAGACTGGTCTAGTACAGGATCACCTACTTGGTGTTCAACAATAAGTTCGTTTTTACCGTTAACTACTTTAACTTCAGGTAATCCAGTCACAGGATCTATCTTGAATCTAGATATATCTCTTGGCCCATAGGTAAGATAGACGTCCTCATCGTATCTTTTTGGTGAGCGATCTCCGATCACCATCCTAGCACCAGTCCAAAGCCTGTCTAATTTGCTACCCAATCTAACGTTTAGAGATTCGTGGTAGACTAATGTATATTCACCAGACAATAGGTGGTCTCCTACCTCCCCATCCAATGATCCACGCACAACGTCTTCAGTGGCACCTACACGAGCACACCACAATAATTCGAACGATGTGTCTAGATCAATGAAGATAGGTAGAGTAGACCCATTCTTCATTTCGAATCCAGAAACCTCAATAGATTTATCTACCACGTTCCAATTGGTATTTATATCGAATTCGATTATCAGATGATCGTTTGTGTTTCTTCCTAGAATACGACCGTTCATATATCCGTGTACAGAGCCATCCAATACCCTAAGTTGTACTGCTACATCTGAGTCAGGTATTTCTTTGAAAGCTTTACTGGAGTCAGAAACTATTTTGATCCTATATCCGTTTTGAGTATAGGTTATATCTCTATTAGCACCAGTCATTACAATCAAACCAGATTCTTCATTGGACGCTATATATGAAGTATACCTTACTGTTGGTAAAGTAAGCAAATATGCGTTAGATTCGAATCTGTTGTTACTAATGTCTAATACGTAATGGAAAGGAGACCACAGGTAGTTATCATTGTTAAATCTATTTACCATGGCTTCCTTATCCATGGATACCAATGTATTGATTTCAGATTCGGATAGAACACTAAGCCCATTCATACCTACTTTATAAAGCATGTTTGGTGTGAGAGTTAGTCTATCGATGTTGTCATGTATCATCGGATGTTCAGACAACTCAACAAAACTAGACCTCAGTGTGATTAGGCCAGTGTCGATTGTTAGTGATCCAAGATTTTTATCAGTAGGATATCGTCTTGATGCAATATACGTTCTTCTTGTAATATCATCAATGGCAAGCGCTGAGTCAAAACCCAGTCTTTCGATAGCCGTTCCCATTTGACTATCGGTAACTGGTAATTTGATTTCGCCTATATTGTTATTGATGACCATCTCCCTACGTTTTCTGAAAGAAGGTGCATCTCTACCACCAGTGATGTATCCTGAATTACGTATGTCGAATGTATCTAAGATACTGATGGGTGAGGTATAGATACCGTCATCATCAGAATCAAGATCTATAAACTCTACAGAGAACTGTGCCGGATCCATTTCAGATAGATTAGCATCATACTGACCATTAGTGGTATATACGTCTACACGTATTTCACGACCGTTTAAATTTCCTAACAAATAAATGTAAGGTAACTCGTAGATCAATTCATCATCCACTACTTTAAGAAGTAGTGTTGGATTGATTATGTCGAAGGTCTGTTCACTATAGGTGGTCTTCATCTCAGTCCACTTGCCAAGACTATTCTTAATGTAGGCTCTTACTGAAAAGAATTTATTGGCAAACTTAACTCTTTTCTTCAATACGCTACCAGAGGACACTGTAACGTAATAACTTTGAAGATTCATCTGTTTGACTGGGATATCAATGACTAGGATATCCATGATCCCATTCTCATCATTTATTCCATTGATCTGGATAACTTCCCAGTCAACTTTGTTTGTAGATAGATTCTGCAAAGGAGATGGTTTAGACAAGTCAAAGATGATATCAATAGCACCATTTCTTTTGACTAGAAAGTCTATGGGATATTGCATCGTAAATGGAACACCACCAGCTACAAACTTACTATGTTTAGGGATACTAATCTTTCTTATAGAACTGGTTCCTACTGGTACAGATCTGTTGATGATTTCACTTTTAGATAACAACAATTTAAAAGTGGTTTCACCAGGTACGGCATACATGTCAAGATAGTCTTTATCCGACATATGACCAAACAAATCCTCCTCATCAAGAGCCATGAATGGATAGCTTTTTCTATCTAACACTTCATCGTTTCTAATAGATGCAGTAGATAACATAGTAGCCATCTCTAGAAGCTTCATTGTAGGTGTACCTGGATCGGAGATACTCACTTCGTTTTCAAGAGATTTCTCAAATAGATCTACAACTATACCTTGAACCCTAGTAGGTTCGTATCTAATTTCCTTAAGTCTCTCAAGGAACGTGTTTGTATTATCTTCCATATCGACCTCAATCAAACATAAGCGGCTCTAGGGCCACCAGTAGCAGTATCCCCATAAGCGCGACTAAGAGGATCTCTTTTAGCCACCACCATATCGTAAACTTCATTTGGTACCCACCATTCCATCTCGTGTGTTATCAGATCTATTCTTGGATAACCTATATAGTTGAACTCTGGTATATCCTTATACTCCACTCGCTTAAAGTATGCGGTCCTCAACTGGTCACCAAAATTAGGATTGAATCTTTCGTGTCTCATGTTAAATTCAATAAGCTGTATAGGGTCTTGGTATACAGCACCCACACAAGAGAATTGTACTGATAGCGTTCTGTTCTCTTGATCGTAGGCCTCGTCCCTATTGAATGCAAAACCTGCACCTATAGATAGGTTGGTCGGGAATGCGGCTCCAGTATGAAACCACTGTACTACGTATCTTCCAGTCTCATCGAATTTGAATCTTTCTATTCTAGTAAAGTAATCCATGACCCCAAAGAACGATGCTATAGGATATGGAACTACTCCACCGTGTGGACCAATCCTTAAATATGATTGATAAAGAATCCATGCGTGCAACAAAGTTAGTACCATAGCACCTTTGGGATTATTAAAGACACATGTAAGGTCATAACGGCCATTCATGAAGGCTACGCCCTCATTCATTATCCATTGTTCCTTTAATATACCTTCAGGAGATGCATATGTGGATGTGCCAATATCAGGTGGTTGACTCATCGACACTAATGTATTTGTAAGAAGACTAATATAAGGACTATATCTATCTACCAATTGCGATTGGTTATCGCCTTTATCTTCTATTTGAATCCTTGGATCCAGAATGCGTCTAATAGCGTGTTGTGGGCTATTTCTGGATTTAGCTAATAGATGAGACATTAGCCGTAGGTTAGCTATGTTACCATCAGACAGATTAAGTTCAGGCCTTGTGAATAAAGTAAGACCTTGCATCTCTTTATGGATGGGAATATCTGGGGCATTAGGTAACCTATTGAGACCTCCTAATAGATATTGCCATCTAGCATCTACGTCTCCACTACCTGTTATTCGACCGATGTTATGTGCTGCCTCAATCATCAAGGCTTCGTCGTGCTGCTCTTGCAGACGCCTTAGTAGGCGATCATTGTTCTCATCCGGGGTAGTATACTCGCTCACCACCTCGCCCTCCTAAAATTAAAATTCCATACCAGTCTTAACGAGGAATGTCATAGTGTCAGTTATTCTTGGAGTTGCCGGTACAGCCGGTATAGTCGCCGGTGGTGTCCTTGCTGCATCATTTGCTGAAAAAGCAGGTACGATGTTGGCAGGCACTACTATCCATGGGTTTGTTAATAGCATCAAAACTGCATGGGATGCCCATGCTCCTACAAGTTACATTCGTGCAGCTAAACCAGTAAAGGTAGAGCCCTTCGTTATGGTTGATGAGGCAGTAGTAGGTCTTCCTTACACCAAAGATGTGATGGGTGCTATCCAGCGCATCTTTAGCTGCAACTATCTGATGGCTCAAGCTGCACAAAATCAGATTGGTGGTATCACCATCGCTCAGAGATTAGATCGATTCTCGCCAGACCGTGATCTGAATCTGGCTACTGAGCACTTCCTTTCTATGGAATCAACAGATGGTCTACCTATTGGTGTAGGACCATTAGCTATTGATAGTTACGCGTTCAGCTTGCCTGCGCCCGGTCTTCCTGTAGGTAAAGAACGTTTTGGTGAGTTGGCTGATTTCATTAAAGGTCCATTAACACCATTGACTCAAGAGTTAGATGAAGATTCTATTCGAGATCTTCGTGTCAGCGCTTTGCTCGAAGACGTATCAGAAGAAGCAAGCGAGAAGAATAAAAACTCTCGTAATGGTGGCTTGGATTCCAAAACCATTGAAGCCGTAACTCGTGAAACTGCTAACCTTGCTGTAGGTCAAATCCTAAATGTCAAAATTGTAGTAGAAGATGTTGAAGCCACTATGCCAGTACATGTGCGTCTGCGTCCAATCAGCGTTTCCTCAGAAGTAGTAGCTGGTACCTTTGCCCTTAAAGGTCAACAGTACTCTGTAGGTTCACGCTTGCGTGCTTTCCGTGTCGGCGAAATCGATTGGAAAGATCTAGTATTCCAAACTGACGCTGTTCGTGAATATCGTAAATTGGCCCGTAAAGACAAGAGTGGTTTTTTCCGCAAAACTTATGATCGCGCCAACAAGAACTTCCTTGCCCAAGCCATTAGTGGCAAGTCCTCCATCGGCCAAATGAGTTCTATCGTAGTTACTTCTAGTGATACAGTACGCAGCTTTGAGAATCAAAGCGGTATGCGTCTATCTGATGTAGCTGTAAGACAGGCCATTATGGAAGACTCCCTGACGATGATCATTGCAGTCATTGACCCGGATCACGAAATACTGACTGTTTATCTTGACTCTATTGAAGAAGGTACAGAGTATCTAATTTCAGAACTTAAGAAGGGTTCTAAAAATGATACAGATGACATGTCTTCCCTACTAAACTCTTTACTTGAAGGCCGTGTACCCGGTCGTCTTTAATAATTGAATGATAGGAAATAAATAATGTCCTTTTTTACAGACTTTGTAAAAGGTATTAGTAGTACAATTGGTCGACCTACTGTCAATGAGAAAGCTGCCATCGTAGAGTCTAGAATTGTAGACTACTTGAAACCGTCAATTGAGAACTTTAAAAGCGTACAATCCTTTGAAAGTGATTTCTATCGCCAGCGCATCTTAACTGATCGCGGTGTGTCTAAGTTGGTATCTGACGTGGGTAGCCGTACCAGGCACAACAAGGGCAATTATATTGACGCATTAGCACATATTGCACAGAACTCTCTTGTGATTCTGGGCCAGATTCAGGAGAAGGGTGACAACATTCTTCCTGAAACTATTGTGCAGGAAGGTATTACAGTACCCACAGCTACTGTGTTGAAATTGATTAGTAGTATCGATCTGTTTGTAGAGTATAGCTCACGTATGCTTTATCACCTTGCCCAGCATGAGAGCAAGGTGGAGTATAAGCCAACAGTAGCAGACATTAAATTCTTGGATACTCACAAAGGATCCTATTTGGACATCTGCTTCTTATTGACAGAACAGCCTAGCAAAATGATTGCAGACATCATGTCTTTGGAACCAGTGCTTGTAGATGATAGTGTCCAAATCAGAGCTTCTAAAGAAGTAGTTCGCTTGAATTTCATTCCTCTGGTAACTCCTTTGTTTAAGCGAATTGGTATTTCTAAAGTAAATTGGGATATCGAGCGAGAGGAACGACTGCGTCTTGAAAAGCGTGGTATCGAGTCTGCTATCGAAAGATATCGTCAAGCTAACGCAGGTAACTTCGATGCTCGTAGTGAACAAGTAATCGAGAACTGGCGTAAAGAACTGAGAATTGTAAACCAAAAAATTGATGCCTTTGAGCGATAGGGGTACGACATGTGTGTATTCCTTACTGATGTAGACAAAAAGGATCTTAGAGAATCTACTTCTTTACTTAGAGATATACTGAAGAAGATAGAACTAGAAGACCAGTTTACACCTGATAGTGGATTAGATTTCTTTCAACAACTTACACTTCTTATACATTTCTATAAGAATCATATCTTCTCTGTTCTCCAAGACAAAAAACTAGTAGACTCTACTAAAGTAGCTTTTCTAACTAGTCTGGTAGAGGAGGCTAGTGGAAGTAAAGAGCCCAAGCCATTGTCCCCTTACATAGATATGTTCGGACTTGAAACTACAGAATATTCCATGAAGACTTTATCTGAAAAAGATATAGGTGTTCTTAAGCAAATGAAAAGCATGTCTGCAGATACATTTGTTCAAAACCTAGCTAAAGTAAGGTCCTTTAGTGACATTGTTATCATCTCCAAGCTTCTATTCGGAATTGAATAGGGAGGGATATAATGGAAAGTTACGAACACTATCGTAATCTTGAAGAACTATTGTCCGAATATGATACTCTTTCAAGAGCCATAGAACATACAGAATCCTTCCTAGAGTTCTACACAATTGAATCCATGGAAGGTGCTGATCTAGAGATGGCCGAGCATTATTTAGAAAATATCTTTTCGAACGTTGGTCTTTCGTTTGAATCCATCTCCTTTGAAGATTCAACAACTCCTGCAAGTGATAGTGCAGTGGCTGAGTCGAGTACATCAGACAAACCAACTGAATCTAAATCTGAGAAACTCAAGAACCTTGCAAAGAAGGGACTTGAGACAATGAAAGAGAAACTTAAGAAACTCCCTGAGGAAATAAAGAAGTATTCTGAGTTACTGATTAACACCATGACTAACAGTACCAAAGGCTTATCCAATACTGCAAAACAATTATTGGATAAACTAGAAGGATCAGAAACAGTCACTGGTAAAATTGGTGGTAGTTATTCTATTTTCTCTAGTGTAAGACCACAATCGGCACTTGGTCATATATCTAAAGGGCTGTCTTCACTTACATCGGAATCCGATAAAGCCATCAAACAAATAATTGGTGATGGTAATATTACTTCCAACCTTAAGTTGTATAGTTTCAGTGGAACAGAGTTTTCTTTCGATGGTACCAATAAGTTCTTTGATAATAAGCTTAAATCAGATAAGACTGAAATTAGTGCCCTTAACAAAAGTGATATTAAACTTGTTTGCGAAAGCGTTATCAAGTTATCAGAAGACGTGGAAGCTCTTAAGAAGAGTCTTCCTGATATGAACAAGTATATTGATTCTATTGTCAATAAAAACTTTGCTGCTGGAGCTGGCATTAAAGAAGCCGGCAAGGGCATAAAGGATGGTAGTAAAACTGCGTTTGCTCTTGCTGGTTTTTATAGATCAGTAATAGGCGGTTATATCAAATATACTATCAAAGTATCCAAGATTGCACTTGCTTGTGCTAATGGATCTATTAAAACTGAGGTTTAAAGTATGACCAGTATTGCAGAACTACTTCGTGAATACTCTAAAGAGAACGCGGAAATCGAAGCGGATGAGACTCCAAACTCAGAAGAAACTACAGACGTCCTTGAAGAAGTTTTTGAAGACGAAGTAGATCTTGATGAGGAAGAAGGGGCTGTGTTGAGCGAAGAGTCTGCTCAACTACATGATTCTGTAGATGCTCTTTATGATGCTACTTTCTCTCTAGAGAACTCTGTGAACTTTCTAGAAGAATTGCGGAAAACATCAAACATCACAGATACCTCCATCGCCATCTTCAACGCATCTATTGTAGAATCTTTAGAGGCCCGTAAGATTCCAGTAGAATTTCTGGGTGATGAAATTGTATTCTCAGCAGAAGATGCTTCCAAAGGGGAAGAGAAAAAACAAGGTTTCTTCCGCCGTCTGTGGGAGATGATCAAACGTGCATTCCAACGCATGCGCGAATGGGTTATGCGTTTCCTGGCATGGTTCCGCAAATCCGGATCTGCGGTAAAAGCTGCTGCAGAGAAACTGAAAGAACGTGTACAAGAGAAAAAGAAGGCGGATGCTAAAGCGGAGAATAGAAAATTTAACGCAGCTCCATTCATCGATCTTTCAACTGGTGGTAAGGTCGATGGTGTAGTGGCTATCGGACAAGTGGCAAGTTTTGCACTGGCTGTTTCCGCAAGCTCTGCAGACGTCCTACAAACCTCCATCGATCTTGCTAAGAAGATGGAAAGTGAGAAGGATGGTTTCTTCAAGCGTGTACAAGACTTCATCACTAGAGCTAAAACAGATTACGCTGGATCTCTTAGAAGTTTGTTAGCAGGTGCCAATGGTCTTATGTTGCCAGGTGCTAGGAAAATGATTACTGAGGTCGATGAGGCCAAGAAAGGCTTTAAAGTAAAAGTCAAAGTAGTCACTCCAAATAAACCTGCAAAAATTTCAGAACGTTGGCAAGATGTAGCTTCACTAAACGATATCGAGAAGATGGCTAATGAAATTATCAAACTCGTTGACTTTGTGGACTCTGCTACTAGCTCTTACGAGAAACTTTCCTCTAGTTCCAATTTTGGCGACATGAAGAAATATGAGTTGAACGTAGATAGTTCACACGGTAGCTCTACTGAGCAAGTTCGTGAAGTCACCTCCCTGATCGTACAGGGTAACGTGGTTTCACAGAAACTTATGTCTACTCTTGGTAAGATTGTGTTCCCTATCGCTAAACGCATTTACGTATTTGGTGCGATTAACTTGCGTCAGTATAAGTAATTGTCTTTGTAGAGGACATGGTGGAATAACCTAATCATGTCCTCTACATATCACAATGCTATGTACAATCAATTGAGGTTGTACATCTCTTACATGAGTTTCATGTGCACATGAAATTAACAAACAATACTCAAGGAAATATTACATGTCTAGTATTGCAGAACTGTTGAAAGAATTCTCTCAGGAATCCTCACAAGAAGAAATCCGCGAAGAGAACATCGAAGAAGGCCAGGTTGGTGCTGAAGAAATCACTGTCGTAACTGACGAAACCACTACTGAGCTGGAAGAAGCTATTGAAGAAGTAGCTGAAGCTGTTGAAGAACAAGAAAAGGTTGCTGAAACCACAGAAACCCTACTGGATGCTGCCGAGTCACTGGAAAACGCTGTTGCCCAAATCGAAGAGCTTCGCCTGTCCGGTCAGCGCGTAAACGCTGTATCCATGAAGATCTGGGCTCGTGGTGTAGCAGACTCTCTGGAAGCTCGCCAGATCCCTGTCGAAGTTTATCAGGATCTGATGGATGACTTTGGTACTAGCTTTGAAAGTACAGATACTTACAGCGACTACTCCCAAGAAGCAGAAGAGAAAGGCGAAGGTATCATGGCCAAGATCTGGAACATGATCAAGGCTGCCTTTGCTCGTGCTCGTGACTTCCTGGCTCGCCTGATTGGTTGGTTTGGCAAGTCTGCTGAAGCTGTTATCAAGGCCGGTTACAAGCTAAAGGCTGCAGCCAAAGACAAGTCTGAACTGAAGAACAAAGATTCTAAGGTTTCCGGCTCCTCCTATGGTGACATCGCAGATAGTTCAGGTAAAGTCAAACCGTCGGAAGTACTGAAAACTACTCTGGATACTTTCAATGCTACCAACGATGCTTCCAACCAAATGTATGGTCTGGCTGTTCAGAACGCCACACTGCTGAAGAACCCTAATGCCATGGGTGCAGGAAAGGCAAATGAACAAAATACAAAGCAGGCAGCCAAGAGATTTGAAGAGCTGAATGGTAAGGCGATAGGCTCTAAGACCATCAAAATTGTGAAGATGGAAGACGTTGCGGGTCTTTTCGATGGCAAAGTTAGTATGAAACTAGAACTGACAGGTGGTGCAACCGCTGATAAGGAACAATCTCCTATGTCAATTGGTGATGTTCGTACTCTTGCTGACAACATCGTCAATTTTGGCGAATCGATCAAAAAGGCTTCTGATGATGTCAAGCGTACCCAAGGTAAGCTAGTAATCGATTTTCCTAAGACCGATAGCGGAAAACATTCTGTTGAATCAATGAAGGAGCGTCGCAAAATCGCTCGCTCTATTCAATCCTCTGCCTCTATGGCAGGAAGCCTGCGCAACAAAGTTAGCTCTGCTGCTCTGGGCGTAGCCAAGAAGGCTTATGTCTACGGTATGGCTAACGTACGTCTGTACAAGTAATCCAGTCCCTGGATAGCTGAATTGATTCTGACGGGGGCGAGTCTTACGACTCGTCCTCGTCGGAGTCTTTTATGTTTTTATTTTATTCAGGATAATCTAATGCTCAAAAAGTTACTTACTCTACAAGAGCTTTCTTTAGAGCTCTCATCTGACTTGGGAGTCTATGGTAGATTAATCGATAGTATCGATGCTACAAATTACCATGAAACAGAAGACATCTCTACAGAAAGCTCTTCGCCATTTTTAAGGGCAATTGGTTTGCAGTCAGATACTAAGATTAATAAATTTACTCTAATAGGACATCTAGACCAAATAGCTTATACAGTTGCTAAGGACATGTATAGGAAGAATGCTCACTTCTATTCTGTTCTAAAAGACACGATAACTTATCTTAAAGAACATATAGAGAATCTACCAAGTACAATTAAGTCTAACGATAGGGTATTCTATTCGCCAGATATGTATAGTCAGCAAACTATGACTCTTAATGACAAAGTTCTCGATAAAAAAGAATTGTTTAATGCAATCAATTCCTTTGTGGGTGTGTTTAAGATACTGACAGATACCCACATTAAGAATGTTTTTGAAAGCTCCATAGCTAGCTTAGATAAACCAGATCCCGGCTACACAACAGAACTAATGAAGACCATTAAGAGTAGGGTTAATGTACTCAATAATACTACTATCTCCTATAAGAAGAAACCGGATGGTAGCTACGAGTGGAAAGCCGATGCTATTAGATCACGAAATGACAAAAACACCAAAATTCCTTTAGATGGTGATGATGTCAAAGTTCTTCATCAGTACATGGTGGTTTCGGTAGAAATGTTAGAGAAATCTTTAAAACACGGTTACTTTGATTATAGTGTTGGAACTACCGATGCCAAGAAAAGGTACGATGTAGTTCACAAAATGTACATTGATCTGTATGCCACTATGGTTAGAATAGTCTTTCTCATGAATGAAATGTACCACACATTTAAAGATACTGTGGAGGCCAAAAATGTCTGATGCTGATGATACTCTCGACAAACTAACAGATGATGTTGAAGAAGAAGAGTTTCCTTCTGACGATAGAAAGAGATACGAGAAGAAGTATGGGAGAGAAACTGCTGAAGAAGAGATGGAAGCTATCTTAGAGGACGCTACTACAGAGTCTAGAGAGATCTCACACCTATTATCTGTGTCTTCAAATATCCTCGATAATATAGAACAAGTATCACTAATGGGCGATGTGGATAGAAAACCTTCGCTAAGCCTACTTCATGGTTTTGCTATGGAGACCAAATTCAATAAAGAAGTCCTGGAGCTCTCCACTGAAGCTAGTGATGATTTTGTATTTAGTGAGGGATTGGTGGCTTCAATTGTTAATTGGGCCAGCTCAGCAGTATCCGCTAGTTTTAAAGTTATGGGCTACGCTCTTAAGCGTGGAGCAATCTTTGTGTCTCGTACTCGCAAAGATGCAGATCAGCTAGAGTCCAGGTTAACTAAGCTAGATTCTCTGATGAAATCAAGAAAGAGTGAAAAGAATCGAATCTTTTTTGATAAATCTAAATTAGCTATGTTTGTAGAAGAGTATGATTTGAATACAACCCCAGCATCTTCTATTTCTACATTTGTTGGAGCAATTTATTCCATTATAGATAAGAAGATGGACATGCTTAGAAAGATTACATCTAAAGCAGAGTCAGATCTTACATCTAGTGGTAAGATAGATATCAAGTCATATAAAGAAATTGTAGATGATCTTATCGATGACTTGTCTAAATCATACGGTAAAGATACTGAGTTCATTGGTAACAAATGGATCAAAGTAAATGAAAGTGCTAAGATTGATAAACTCATTACTTTTGAAACCAGTAGACCAGATCCTAAAACGGTGATTTCTAAATTCAGACCTATGGATGCGTTATCTAATAGCGAAGTAGAATCACAGCGTACGTCTTTACGATCTGGATCCATCAAAAAGATGTATAGAATGATGGATGAAACGTCTGAGGATCTTAAGAAGATTAGTGAGTTTAACAAAGCACACTCGGCCAAGAAAAAAGACTCTGATCAAGAACCAGATAAGAAAGATGTGGCTGAACTAGGTAAGTTCTTAAATGAACACATAGAACCTACAATCACATCCATCATGAATTTAGCCAAATATGCCTATGATCTAGTAGATGCAAATGTATCTCTATTAGAAGACTCTGTAACTGTAACTAAGATTATAGAAGATGAGGAGCCTTCTGAAGTAGAGGGGAGAATAGGTAAAAATCTAAGTGGTACTAGAAGAGTAGATAACTAACTGTCATAAGTAGACTACCAGACTACGTCCAACAGACGTAGTCTGGTATGTCCTATAAATTATTAATCAATCAGGTATCAATATGCCCAAGATTACAATTAAGGTTAACGGTACGTATGAATCTATTGTACGCCCAGTAGCTCTGGGTGTATTGAGAGACGTAATGGCTGCTACAGGTATGGAAGACCACAACGTAGAGTCCACATTGTTAGGCGAGTTTGGTGCTAGAGAACAAGCTGGTACCAAGATGGGTGAATCTGGAGATGTCCAATTTGGTGCATCTAGCAAAGCTACAGTTACCGTAGAAGATAATCCAAGATACGATAGCATTTTAAACACTCACGTAAGAACACGCGAGCACCCCCCAATCTTAGCAGACAAGAGATTAGGTATAGCACTATATCCAGTTTATATCGATAGTGAACTCACTCTTAATTTCAGATACACAGCAGCTAATAAAGAAGAAGCTTTGAAGTGGCGTGACGATTACATGATTAAAAGAGCAGAAGATAGAACCACTCTTTATCATCAAGTTATGTACTATGTACCTATTCAAGACGGTATATTTAAGTTACTTCACCACTTGTATACACTAAGAGAAAAAATATCTGGCTATGGAGATACTTTTGATGAGTATATCCAATCCATGCAGATGAGAGAATTAACTACTCTAACTGGTGTGGATGGTAACACATCTTTAGGGTCAATAGCTATTCCTGAGAAACAAATTCAAGTTACTGGTTGGTTTGATTTTAATGAACCACCTAAAGAAGAAAAAGATCAGGGTGGTACTAGGTGGAATATCGAATTTAGTTATAAGTGTTTATACAAGAGATGTTCTCACTTCTACGTAGTTTATCCCATGGCTGTACATCAATCACATATATCTAGAAAGTATTTCCAAGAAGAGACGTACTTCTCCTATGAAGAACTAGAAAGATATCCTGGTATCCAGGTGATGGCCGATGAGAAGATCAGGCGGGGCCAATCTACCTGCAGTTATCTTAAACCATCAGATGGTTTAAGATTTCCACCATGGGATGATTGGGTACCTAAGATTACTTCAGACAGTAGCCAGTTATCTATCAGACCTATGTTGACTTGGCTTGTTGGTCTGAATCCAGACGACCCTAAGAAGATATTTGATTTCACCACCATGCCTGAGTTAAGGTTGGGTCTCGAGATGGATACCTTCATGAGGGAAAACTATACTAAACTTACTACTAGAAGAAAATGCATAGTTTACGTGAGACTCTATAAGGACGATATCCCAGTAGATGATTCAGCTGTCTATGTAGACGAGAATTTGGTATTAAGATCTAACAAAGGATTGGACCTAAGGCACCTATACCACGTGAGGCTCTCTATAATCGTTTCTGAGAAGCTTTTGGATACTAGTGCTATAGATGACCTACGTAGGGCACCAGAAACCGCATACGTGATCCTGAAGAGTTTAAATTGTCTATTAGATGACAGTAAGTTTCTTGATAATCTAGTTTCAGATAAGATACTGAACAGAGGCTATGTTGAAGAGGAATTAAAACACATAGAACGAACGCAAGTTCCTGGTGGAAATATAGATAGCCTTAACAAATATTCTAAAGACAACTATACTGACAACTCTGTGTCTAAAGACCTTAGTTCAAATGGTCCTTGGTCTAAAGGATCTGGGCTAAGAACAGTTCAAACATTACTAATAGTCTCAAAGAGGTAATCATGTCCTACATTACAATACCAGATGAGGTAGTGGAAGAAAAGAAACCAAAAGCACTTAAGTATACAGAGGAAGTATATAAAGGCGCTACTGTAGATTCAAGATTAGAGAACATTAGTACCGTATCATCCTATATATCTGGGTCTAAGTGGGTAGTAGATTATTATAAACAAATCTTAGGCAGAGATGATTCAGGCTCCACACATTCCGACAAGTCCCTTAAGGTACATAAGCAATATACCCTGATTCGTGGTGTACCTATCATCGTATCACAAGAGTTGCAGGCTTCACAAAACTCAGACGGTCAGAGATCGTTCGAGATGACTGGGGCTGGTTCTGTCATTTATGATATTACCCCTATTGAAGGTGACGTCATTGTAGCAGATATAGGTGATGGGCGTGAAATGGAGTTTACTGTCACATCTACTGAGAGAGTATCCATCTACCCAGAAGCATATATAGATATCAACTATCGTGCAGTAAGGGTAATGGATGCTAGAGTAAGAGAGTCAATTGATTCTAAAGTAAAAGAGACTCTATACTACTCTGTAGATAACCAGAGAATAGGTCTAAAGGCTCTCCTTACAACAGATGAAGCTAAGTCAAAAGAAGATCTAAGAAAACTCTACAACGTCCTTGTGCGTCGTTATATCAGAGATTTCAATTCTAGTGATTATGTTACATTGATGATACCAGGTCAAGATAACAAATCCTACGATCCATATCTTACAAGATTTGTTAAAGCCATTATAGATAGTAACGTATATCCACAAATGCATGAGATAAACCTACTTAACATGCATGGTGATGATCTACACGACGATGAAACTATATGGGACTGTTTGATTAATGTAGATTTAAGATCTCTTGGAGTCATCTCATCTAAAGTTGGCTTTGTGTCTGTGAATGAATATAGATCAAGACCTCTATTTAATAGTGTGTACTTTAGTGGTGTTAATAGGGTACTTAGGGTTATGGATCCAGGCTATAGCGTTAACTTGAAAAACAGACGCAACCAGTCCATGGGAACCCTTGTTAAAGCTGGTGTCCAAACTAACGAGATTAAAGACATTATTCCATTGCAAGACCTTAATTCAGAGAAGCTAGAATACACTGATACCAATGGTGATACACTACCAATGATTCAGAGAATAGTCCTAGACGATTATTATGTATTCAGCGAATCTTTCTACGAGAAGAAAATACCATCCACTATACTTGAGAGATTGGTTATAGATAGAATAGAGAAAGGTGTTATTGACAATACCCTCTTACACAAGATAGCAGAATATTCATTAAGATTTGATAACTTGGAAAGGTTCTACTATACACCAATTATTTTAGCTCTCATCAAGTTGTCTGACGGAGTTATCTAGAAATGAAACCTGTGGTTAATACAAAGTTACTTAAGTCTAAGGATAAAGTAGTTCGCAATGATACTGCATATTTTATTTTTGATAGAGCTAACCTTCTACCTTTCAGAGTGAGTACTATCCACCAAAAGATGAGGTATGGAGGATCGAGTGATCCTGTATTAGGTATGACTAAATCACAGGTTTCAGAATACACCAAAGAACTTGTAAGTGTTCATGGGCCAGTCATAGACGCTATAGATTATTTCATAGAGGGTGCCACCATGGACATCTCTGTAGAAACTATGGCTATCATGTATGATAGGATAGACAAACACATAGATGCTCACATAAAGGCCATGCGTGAAGATCCTGGGTATTATATCGGCGATACTTTCCAACTATTCGAGCAAATGGTGGAGTTTGCTGTAGCCATCTATCCGCGAATGAAAGAAGTTAGAGAAAGGAACCTTGCTTCAAGAACATCTGACGATCCAATGAAAACACTGTTGGGTGGTAGAGCTAGTTTTATGACTATGGTTACAAGAGACATGGATCTAACGAAAGGAAAGGAATCGGAAGAGAAGGATAAAGTAACTTTGTGTCCATTGATAGATAAATTCGAAAGAATGAAGATGTACTACGAATCGTCTCAGAGTTGGAGAGATAATTATGTCTGATATTTCTGGGGGACTGTTGCACAGAGAAGTGACATCTATTTCTTCTAAAGGTACAGATTTCAAAAGGACTTACAAGGCTGTCATCTTTGCAGGTACTAAGCAGTTTCAAGCTTTGTCTGTGACAAGATTAGATATACATTCTGATTTTGAGAACAACTATAGGGACGATATAGCCATTACTCTTCTAGTACCACTTGGTACTATGTTGGATAAGATAGCCCCCTATCAAGACGATCTGATGATCAAACTAACTGAAAAAATTTCTGATAGTTATGATTTCAGAGAAACTGAGTATAAAGCTTATTTAATGGAAGACATGCCTAACGATATAGAGAGAGCATCCGATCCTGCCTATAGGGATATGAATACATCTAACATGGTTAGTAATGTAAACGTGACATTCTCCCTCACGCTTCCAATAGTAGAATATATTGACGCAATCCATACTGGCACAGTAGTTAGACAAGTTCCTCCTTTCTCAGTCCTTAAGGTTCTATTCGATAAACATCTTTCGGAACTTAATCTTTCTCAGGACGATGTCATTAAATCAATTACAATGGTAGAACCTTCTAACTATGAGCCTCGTGAACAAATAGTAATCCCGCATAATACAAGGCTGGTGGATCTTCCAACTATCCTCCAGAATGAAATGGGTGGCATATATTCAGCAGGACTTGGTTTCTATCTTAGTAGAAGATCTCTTCATTTCTGGCCACTTTATGATGTAGAAAGAAACGAAGAAATGAAATCTAGACTACACGTCTATATCCCATCCTCTAAACATTCTACTATAATAGATAGTACCTTTAAGAAAGAAGGTGGACTAGTTTCGATATTAGCTTCAGGTAAGCCCCGTATAGTAGATGATACATTAGGTCAGACATACGCCCAAGGAGACTCTGTAAGGTATCTAGATGGAACCAAAGCATTTTCCCCCATGGGTGATGTTAAAGATGGTGTTATCAACTCACAGAGGGCTTCTAGAAACGTAGAAGCATCTTTGGTCAATACCGGTAAAAGAGTTGGAAGCGTTTCTGGTACTAGCGGACACATTACATCCAATATCTATAAAGAGATGAGCAAGAAAGCTAAATTGGATGGGATCTACCTGATTGTACAGTGGAGATATTCAAACCACTATTTAATCACACCAGGAATGATCACTAATGTTTATATGTTTGATGGGGATGACACTAGAGAAATACCTGGTATAGTTATGTCAATAACTACTAAATATGAATTAGAGCAAGCTGGTATAAATAACCCAACGTTGTTACCATCTAGTGTTGTAACTATATTCATAAAGCGCGAAGACTGGAGAATGAAAGAGTTCAAAGAATCTGGTCAACAAAGAAATACAATAACTAAAAAATAGTCTCTAGATACCTACTGGTAATGGTCCAGTAGGTATCTATTTCTTTATGATGTTGTCTTATTATATAGTTGCCAACTTACAAAAGGGATTGATAGTGAAATTCTTTAAATTGTTTTCTAAATTCAAACGAGAAGAAAAGAAACCAGAAATAACCGAAGAGAAGATGTCTCTTGAAACAGCCATACTCCTTCGAGAAGCGATGACTGTCGGTTATATAGAAAACTGGTCAGTTGCTGCACACGCTATGATGTCTACAATTAATGCTACTATTAGACATGGTGTAAGACTAGGTTATACTCTTGAGATTATAGTGCTTGGTGAAATCTATTCTATTAGTAAAGAAAACTTTAGAACCATTAGAGTAGTAACTATCAATGAAAAGATTAACGATGGTAATGAGGTTATTAGAAGATATAGGTTGGAAATCTCCTTGACCAATCCAGATAAGAAAGGTACCAATATTACACTTCTAGTAACTACATCTTCATTTAATGGTCTTTACATTATTGGAGATAACTCAAAAGTGGATGTAACTGGCACCATCCCAGATTGCAGAACCTTTGACCCTGTGTGCGACATTTATAAAGCTGTACACAGAAAGAAACCAACTGACAAAAGATCTACTGGATCTAACGTAGTTCAATTTACTCTACCAACTCGAAATAAGGAATGATACAGATGAATATTCTAGTAGATCACCAGATCAAAGATCTGTGCAAAAATGAAGTTATCCATAGTCCCATCAACGGACTCAAAGTTATCGGACATGCTGGAATGATCCACCCGTTCTTTGAAGAATCTGTCAAAACAAATGAATTTGGCCAAAAGATTCCTTCTTACGGATTGAGTAGCTGTGGTTATGACATTCGATTAGCTCCAGAATTTAAACTTTTTACTAAGCCTAATGATGGGCGCATCATCGATGTAATGGATTTTGGTGAAGAAGATATAGTCAACGAGAAAAACGGTGATTCAGTAATAATTCCTCCAGGTGGATTGTTATTGGGTCGCACCATGGAGACTTTCAACATGCCCAATAACGTAATTGGAATTGCAGTTGGTAAGTCTACATGGGCCAGAGTTGGTGCTAACGTATTAGTCACTCCGTTGGAACCTGGTTGGAGGGGCGAGTTGGTTGTAGAGATTGTTAATGGTACTAACCTACCACTTAAGATTTATGCTGGTGTAGGGATCGCCCAGATTATGTTCGTTCGTACTGCAGAACCTAGTGTATCTTATGCTGATCGTGCTGGAAAATACCAGGATCAGACAGGGGTAACCGTTTCTAAATTGTAATCGTTTTAATCCAACTCAACCATCGGAGTTCTTAAAGTGTCTAAGAAACTTGTTAATCAAATGTATATTGAACAAAGTGATATCGAAGATAACACTGTGGAAGAACTACTGCGAAAAGCCATTGGTCGTAAACGAACAGGTGTAGTGCGTATGCAATACATCAATGGATACAGATCTTATCCTAGAGATATAAATAACATAGCTTCAATCATCAGTTATAAGTTCTATCGTGAGATGGAGTGTTTAGAACACATCGTTGATGATAGACCTTCTGTTGATGAGTTGATGGGATCTGATCTTCCGTGGACTGGTCTAGTTAAGTTTAACGATCCTGTGCTTGATGAGAGATATCGTGTCGATGGGTTTGTAAGACCTCTTGTAGAACAAGATAATTTTATCTTCATGTTGAGAGATCTTTCTGATGGATCTCCTTACTCCGATGGGCTAAGTATATTCGATATCACTACCAATAAAAATGAAGAGACCAAGGTAATCACCCGCACTGGATTGAAGCAAATGGAAGTAGTAAATAAGTTCCAAGGATATCCATCGGCACTTGCCAATCTAAATAAGAGACTAGTTTCTCTTGGATATAAAAAGAACGGTGACGGTAACCTAGAGTTATTTCACGAAGAAAAACTAATATCTACAATAGACGTCACTCTAGTCGGAGTACGTTCAGGAGTATAATAAATGTTTCCATTATCAGGTAATGTGAAACTGTTTATCGTGCTTGCTGTTCTTGCTTTAGCTCAAGGTCTTTATACTAAAGTAGTATTAGATGAGAGATCACGGATGATCTCTGAGTTAACAGATAAAGTAGAGAACCAAGCACAAAGGATAACAGTACAAAATAAACAGATCAAAGAACTAGATGATCTAAGGTTAGTTGAAGCCGGTTTAAGGAAGATCATTGAGTTCCAAAATGATAGATACTTTAAGCTATCTGGAGAATACGAAACCCTTAAAAAGAAATCTCGCGAAGAGATCGAAGGCATGTCTGATAAGGATCGTGATATGGGTCTTGAGATCTACACTATTTGGAAACTGTATAGGGGAGGTGTAGAGTGAGAACCCTGTTGTTGCTTGTAACTACACTATTGGTGACAGGTTGCTTGCCTTGGCTTAAACCTAATATAGAAGAACACTATATTTACGTGACCAAGTATAGAACCATCTCCAATGAGTATTTGCAGTATTGTCCTATAGTAGAACCTCCACCCATCGAAAAATATATGTCATCTACTACTAAAGAAAGAATTGATCAGTGGATAGATGTTTATAGTGAACAGGTTCACAAAACACGTTTAAGGAATATCAAGATGGATGAGTTGATAGAACTCAATGACCATCTTGATAAAGAATATAATGAGAAGATAAGTCAAGACAATTTTGATGATACATTATCTAAATGAAGACACTTATATAAACAGGAGCAAAGATGTTAATTACTATCGAAGGTATTGACGGGGCTGGAAAAGACACTGTTGCATTTGCACTTAAGGAAAGGCTGGTACTCAACGGAGTGAATTCTAACAAAATCGTTATTCTCAACGAACCTAGCATAAACAGATTGGGTGAGATAGCTCGAAGGGAATCCACCAGGGACGATATTGAATACCACAATATTACAATGGCTATGTTGATGGTGGCTGCTCGTACCGATAATCTTTTGAGTACAATCATTCCTATGGTGAAGAATGGCTTCACTGTGATTTGTACAAGGTCGTCTTTGAGCACACTCGTTTATCAAATTCCTGGTATTGTGACAGCTTTGACACCAGGGGTCATTAGAGCAGTCAACATTGCTGAATCTATACTAACGTTACATTCTGTCAAAGAGCTATCCTTTTTGATTACATGTGATGTGGCTACATCCATTTCTAGAATGAAACAAAGGGATGTTCTTGATAAGTTTGAGGATGTGGAAAGCTCTGTGATAGAAGAGCGTAGCAGATTATACAGGAGCTACGGTTCAACACTGGGTTTTATAGAAGTTTCTAACGACGGTGAACTAAAAGATACTATCGATGAGATTATGGGAGTTATCGAAAATGGCAATCGAAAGTGATGGGCCGAAAACATCAGACATCATAGAGTATCTCCAAGAACATGATCTTTGGGATGATCCAGAAGGAGATATGGATCCGAAAGAATTGAGGGATTTTTGTGAATCGCTGATGTTGACTCAAGAAGTGGGATTTGTCGATATCTACGAATGGTTAGCTCTTAGGAACGCCCAGGACATAACTGACAAAGTTGAGGAAACTGTGAATGAAGTTAGTCAGGTAGACTTAGAGACTTCACAGTTGTCCTCTCCGAAGTCGATGCAGGATGAATTGGTTGAAGAGATGGTTGAAAAGAAAAGTTATGAATATTTGGCCGATAAAGTTAGTTATGACAAAATCTTGAAATTTGTTAATACTACGGCCAATAACTTTATTCAAGACATTTCCCTTGAACTAGATGGTCACGATCCCAAATTTCTTCGTTCTGTTAGAATAGCCATTCCAATGTATATTGGACCTAAAACAATGTCACGTCTCATAGAAACGCTGATGGAAAAGTTTGGTAATAGGGTTATGTTTGAGGTTATTCCAAAACCCACCAATCAATTTACTGATATTTATATTAGACCCAATGGCAATTTAGAAGCCATTACTAATCTGGATATATCTGTAAGTATCGAATTGGATTAAAAAAAAGGAGTAGCGGGGGGACTATGAAACTTATAAACAAATCTAGCGACACTCTGACTATAGTGTCGCTAGACCAGTATCAAAAATTTGATAAACTTCAACCGTGGATTTATAAAAATCCTGAATTCTGTGATGCAACCAAATCTCTTTCCCTAACTAAGTCTGAGGCTTTGTTTGATATCCCAGAAACAATTTACGGAAACACAACTAATCTTGCTGATGCTATCCTTAAGGATTACGATAAGGAGGGAGGAGTATTAGGAGCACTTCTTGTCGGTAAGAAGGGAATGGGCAAGTCTCTTCTATCGGAAAAGATATCTATTCAGATGATAGAACAGGATATTCCTGTGATTCATGTCACTAGACCTGTTTCAGCCACTGCTATAGAAAAGGCTATCGAGATACTAGCACCATGTGTTCTTTATCTTGAAGAGTTTGAGAAGTGTTTCACTGACCCTTCAGATGTACCCATTTTTCTGAACATGTTCTCATCCACTACCATCAAAGGACTGATGGTAATAATTGCAGCTAACAGTATCGATAATGTGATGTACGGTCCTCTATTGGACAGACCACAACGTTTGAGATACCGTATCAACTATAATGAGATTGATGATACCACTGTTGATCAGATTCTTTCTGATAAGGAAGTGTCTGATGCTCAAAGGAAGGTATATACAGAATGGGTAAAGTCTTCCAAACCAAACATTGATTCACTGATCACATTGGTTAAGTTGACTAAACATATTTCCAACCAAGACGAACTTGTAGATTACATTGGTATTCTTAACGTACCAAGACTCAATTCACTAAGATACGTATTGACAGATCTTACAATTATTGAATGGAACTATATGGCTGTAGACAGATTCGCCTATACAGTTACAGCCAAAACGGTAGCAAATCCTGGTATATTTACTTTGGAGATGAATGCACAAGCTAAACTTAAAGGCACTGTTGATCTTACTGTAGATGAGAACAACCTTAAGCCATTTACATCTACATTAGTTATGGCTGATGAGTCTAAAGAAGATGGTGCACGAATAGTGGTAGAAGCCTCCTTTGGCCTCACAAGGGATGATGGAGACATAAAGCAACCACTGCAAGTATCATTGAATTCTGAATTCAAGAAACCTCTAGAGATAATCAAGGGACGTAAACATGTGGAAGGAAATGCTAATAAGATAACCGACTATTACTTTTGACAACATAAGACCTGAGATCACTACACTGGGGAAATCCAGTGTAGTGATCGGGTCAGTTTCTTTTCTTTTTTTATTGGAAAAGATGTTTCAACTTACTCTACAGAGATGTTGAACTTACGAACCATTTCTGTGGTAGGAGCCATCATGTCACCCCACAGTTTGGACTTGTCGTCCGCACGCAGAGCGGCGTAGATCTTGACTTCACCGGACTCAGCCATAGCAGGAGTCACGATAGGACCGAAGTCGATGGACCAGCTACCTTCAGCGTATGCTACAGATACACCCATAGCCGCGAACTTCTCAGAGTCGTTACCGTAAGGATTGTCTGCATCAGCGTATACGGTGAACTGTTCTTTAGCATTCAGAGGAGCTACTGGATCAGCAATGATGATATCCAGTTCCAGAGCAGCTACTTCATCACCATCGAAGTTAACGCCGTACTGGAAAGTGTCGCCTTCAGCCAGAACGACATCACCACCTTCAGGCAGTTCTACGCTACGTACTACTGGCACTACCTGGCCGAAACCATCTAGTTCAGTACCTTCCAGATCAGTTTCTAGGTTGAATGGATATTCGTTAATTGTAATAACGATATCTTTAGAGCCGAATACGGTATATGCACCTTCAACAGAATCTACACGCAATGTGAAACCATCTTCTGTTTGCAGAGGTTCGTCTACTTCGATCTCGGAAGTCAGACAAGGTAGTTCAGCAATTTGTGCTTCTACCTGTAGGACTGCATCTTCGACAGTATCAGCTGCGACATCTTCCAGAGCAGATTCCAGGTTTGCTGCTACGTAAGTTACAGTTTTAGTACCGACTACGCCTTCAGAAACACCAACCAGATCAACCTGGAGATGTGTACCGTTATCGGCATCAGCCAGGTTCTGAACTTCTACATTTTCTGGTACCAGCACATCGGCTTGTTCAGGCCAAGTGTGTTGTACCAGTTTGTAGAGGTTCTCTAAACCGGTCAGTTCTTTGTTTACTCTCAATGTCATGGTCATTCCTCTAGACTGTGAGACAAGTTAACTTGTATGTCCTGATTGGACATACCATGGCGAATCAGGACATTCTGATCATCATGATATGTGGTCTTAACCATGGTTTAACAAAAAAGTACTTTTTAAATCCACAGCATAGAGATTATTGAATATGCCTAGTAATCCTACACTTCATGTAAGTGATTTTACAAAAGCTCCAGATCAGATTGTATTGGATCTGATTAACCACGATAACCAAGGTGGTCGCTATCCTAGCAACCTGACTCTGGAACTGGTGGAGTTTGGTCCTGCACTACTGTCTGGTCTTCCAGAAGCTAACACTGAACTGGAAGTAACCGCTCTCCCAGGTAGCGGCTATAAAGGTTCTCAAGTAGTTGCCTATAACCGTCTGAATATCCAGGACTTCGTTCCAATCATGGTTGGTAACGAGCTGCGTCTGCCAGCTGGTGATGCCGAGAACTTCTCCGATCTGATCGGAGAAATTAACGTTGCCCTGAATATCAATCTGACTGAAAAAGACTACGTTGATGGTCCTATCGGCGAGTGGTTGGGTACCCCTAACGAAACCCAAACCATAACCATCCCAATGTCTGCCGACAGCTATGTCTATATCGGTAGTCTGCAAGTTGTTCTGGAATCTGAAGACATTCTGCTGTCTGAAGTTATCACCAACACCATCCTGCAAGGTCTGAACCTGCCAGAAACTCCTGAAGTCAACATCGAAGATGTGATGGTAGGTGCTCTGGATGGTTTCGATCCAGAAGATAACTAACCCTGAACTGTTAGATTAGCAATAGGAAATACATTATGTTGCAAGTAAATAAAGCTAAGCAGGGTATCGTCAATATCTTCGACCTGCTGAAGTACACCTTCCCTAACGTAACTCGCATCTGCAATACTCTGCATCTGACTGTAGAAGCTGTTGAATATGAGGGTGAAGACGAGGCTTATAACCGTGCACTGAAAGTGAACGGCATCAGCGACGTTACCTCTGGTGAAGTGATCCTTCCTTACAAGGCGTTTGATCTTAACAACTGTGAGTGCCCACACGAGATTGCAGCTGAGATGTTCTCACTGACTCAAGTTAAAGCATTCATGGCTACTAAGCCAATCGCTATCGATGAGCTGGTCTTCACTAAAGAAGGCGAGGCTTATCGTGTGACAGCTACTGAAGGTGCTTACACTGTTTTCGGTGAGCGACTGTTCGAGCTGGCCGAAGAAGAACCAGTAGATCCCTAATCTGTAGGTTCGTTACGGTACTCGACTGGTGGTCTATAATAGACTGCCAGTCGGGTCTGCGATATTTTTTTGTTTTTTGTTAAATAGACACTTTGGTTTAGTTTGCACTTTAAGGGTATTCATCATGAGTAGCAAAAAATTAGTGCTAGACTTAGTTAACGCCAAGAACCAATTACCTTTAGAACTGAACATAAACTTGGCTAACGTAATGGGGCGTGTGCTAGATCCTAGTAAGAAAGCTTGGATCTCTACCACTATCGTTCCTATGCCTAGTACCTTCTACGAGGAAGCTGTAGAAGTAGAATATGATCGAGTCGACTTAACCAAGATGTTTCAGTCAAAGGATGAGGGTAATAACACTGTTACTTTGATCCCTAGAGTCGTTGGTCCTTATGCGGGTCGACTGCATGACATGGTAGATTGGATAGCTAAGGAATTAGGTCTTCCACTATCTAAAGATGATATCGTTGATGCTGACTTTTCTTTCTTAAAGGAGTTTGAGGAGACTAACGTTCCTCTATTAGCTAGAGACGATTCTCTATTGTATCATGGTCAGGCTGCCATCAGGTATACAAGGCGTCGACTCAATCTTGAAGAAGTTGTACGCACTACCGAGTTAGATGCTATACGTAAACCCAAACTCACTGTCGACGGATGGGAAAGAGATAAAGCATCTGTTACAGCAGCTACATGGGCTGTGGATTTTACTGAATATTATTCATCTATTAGAAAACACGATCTATATCCATGGCCTGGCAATCCTACGGCACTTCGTAACTTAATGAGTAGTCTATTTGGATTTACTAACTGGCCTGTAGATAGTAGTCAGAAAATGGTTGATTATCCTACAGATGTAGTAGCAGATGCTAATCAAGAATATGATAGGGTAATCATACAGGACTTTGTAGATCGCAGTAACAATAAAACTAGACCTTACGAGGGTCCTGCATATTTCCATTACAATATAATGGATCTTGATCTTTAAATTGGGAAGGTAAATATGGCACTTTACAAATCTCCCCTAAGTACTTTGATTGATACTATTAATGCACAAAATAGACTCAGTCTTAATCTTGAGGAATATAGATTTAGTGAACCAGTCCCTATTACCCCTACACATACACGTGGGGATAATACGGAATTAAGGATCTCATCTAAAGACCTTCAAAGTACTTATTCGGGGTCTGTAGTCGTTACCTATAGACGACTCGCATTATCTGAGGTTGCTCACCAAGGTAATGTCACCATCCCATCTAAAGGTCTTCAGACTACTAGGGATGTGTATGAAAGAATTAACCAATATTACGGCACTGTATTTACGGATGATGATATTGTTATAAGGTCTCTTACCGAAGAAGAGATGGAAGCTCCTACCACCATCAGTATCCAAGCCAAAGCAACTAGCTATGGTTGGATTGGTAGCACTAGCGTATCTGTCAGAGAAGGTGGTTATGAACTTAAGGATCATTTGGTATATACCAAGTTGGTAGGGTTTGATTACCCTAATAACGCAGTTAGTAAACCCTTTGGCCACATCTATAGTTACTGGAGAGACTTCAGTGGACACTATGATGGGTTAATTCAATTAACGCTAGGCAAGTCTATCGCTAACAACTCTATTTTAAAATCAGCTTTAGAAGCTGTGACGAATGAGCCTTGGGTAACTGCTGGTATGGCTAGATATAGTCTACAGGGTGCTGATGTAAAAGAGATTGTGAAACCAGCTGAAGAGAACAATAAGAATTATAATGTCAGATATGACAATGCTGTAAAGGTAGAGCTAAATGATTCTTATAACTTGGGTATTGGTGGTTACTTGATACTTCATTTTAACACTCCTATTGAGTATTTATAAGGAGATTGAGAAATGGCAGTAAGTAAAGAGAGGATGTATGTCGTACTGAACGATACATTCGTACCACCCAAAGAATTCAACGATAAACGATTAAGATTCAGCACTCCAACAGTTGTAGATAAATACGATCGTAATACAATGGTGACTATTTACGGTATTCCGGGAAAAGGTTACTATGGTGAGGTTGATGTCTACTATAACAGAGTAGATGTTTCTGAACTACTTTATAGATTTAAGTTTAAAACTAACATAGCGTTCAATAAGAAAAATATTGTAGAGTCTTTCACTAACTACGTACAAGAAGATTTTACATTAGACGATTTTTCTGATTTTGAAACAGTGTCTCTTGCTAATGGAGATGTGTTAGATACGTCTATAGATATAAATCCAGATTCTTTACAATGGATTGGTACATTAGCCCTTACCCTTGAAAACGGTTTACCAGAATTAGAGACTGCAGTAGGTCGTAAAAGTGTTGGGCTGTTTGAACACCCTAACCCAGAGTATAGAAAACGCTATGGTCGCATGTTAGGTTGGAATGTTGACTTCACTGGTGCACTAGATATCATAGGTCCATTTAAGGGACCGGATGATGGCATTAGAAGAAGATCAAACTATACTGACTGGGCTGCTGTAAGACGTTTGACTGCTACCTTAGGATGGCCAGCATGGATTGAGGGTAACATCGTTGATCTTCCCACAAGTCAAGTGCCCGAAGCTAATCCTAAGTTCGAAAGAGTAATAGTACAATCTAGTGGTACATCAGGATCTATGAGAGCTCCTATCTACTTCCATTACAATCCTGTGGCAGGTTATTAAAATATGGCTATTTATACAGGTGGTGACCTAGATAATTTGGTTACCCTTATCAATGAGTCTAACCCCCAGTTACCGTGGGAGTTAGATAGTACAAACTTTATCTATGGTCCACCACAAGTTATTGCTGGTGCTACTGATAAACAACACAATACGCGTATACGTGTACAGGCTAAGATGAGTAGTCCTTATCAGGGATCTGTAGATCTTACTTATAGACGTATTAAATTGAGTACCTTGTTCCGTGGTATTAAGGTAGAGATCCATCGTTGGTGGACTGGTACTGCTAACATGAAGCAGATACTACCTTTAATCAATGAACAATTTGGTTTGAATCTGCACGATGACTTTGGTAATGGTCCAACTTGGACTGTAGCACAAGCTGGTCAAAGTAGAGTACTAGAACTTAATCCTCTTAACTACATGTACACTGGACAGGTTAACATCTGGATGTATATGGATAAGGAAGAGTTAGGATTAGACGTACTTAAGATTGGTGATATCGATCGTATTCAGTGGCCAGGTGGCAACGACTTTAGTGTTGATAGACGCGGTCAGGCCCAGTTCTTGTTGACGGATGGTGACTTCACCGAGTACTATATGAATCATAATGCAACTGGTTCGTCTAATATAAATGGAACAGACTTCACCTCTGGTAAGTTCCATGAGATTATTTCTTTCATTAGACCAGATCTTGAGTTCGGAGATAATTCTACAACGACTGTAAATATCGACGGTACTAACACAATAGTCAATACCGGTAGATTTACTAATAGTAGTGGTAATAGTAGATTAGCTGCTTCAGGACTAAATGACACTGCTTTAGATACAGAAGTTCAGATACTGAATTTAGAAAATAATCTGCGTAGTAAAGCTTATCTAGATAGGAACGTACCTTTACATGGACATGGTTTTAACAGGATAGGTCAATATATCCCAGCTACCGGTTATGGTCTACGAATAGTAAATGAGAGAAACCCAGAAACTGATGCCATTACAGACTACACTCCAATTGTAGGTGAACTAGTACTCAAATGGAACAGACTCTGGTAATCTAAAGGAGAGATTAAATGTCAGTTTTTTATAATCCCAAAACAGCTCTCCTTGACCACATCAACTGTGCTAATGGCTACACTACTGTAACCAATTATAGGTTCACAGAAGATGAGGTTACTCTGTCAAGACCTTCTCCCATTGAAGGTACTTGGTACGAGGAGACTACCGATAAGAATACTTTCATCCGTGTATCGGCCATTGAAGGTAAGACTTTTAAAGGTCACACTACTGTAAAGTACAATCGTCTAAATCTAGGTGACTTTGTACATTTCAGACCTACTCGCACTCTGCGTTGTCATGAGCCTACTATGACTCATGATATCATCCCTAATATCTTCTTCTACTACGGTATCTTCTTAAATCCAGAAGAAGTTATTAATGAAGAACTTGCATTGGATGAACATGGTGCCGGTACTGTCACTGTTAAGATGATTGAAGATGCACTTATCTTCACTGGTGAACTTACATTTGATGTAATCCCAGGTGGTGCGTTCTTGCCTGATCATTTGATTAATCAACAACTAGATGGTCTTAACTATCCAGTAGACGACCCTAGTACAGAAGTATCTGCTATCCTTTATACTTATCCATTTGATCTATCTGAACATCGTGATGAGCTGATCGACATCGAGGAAGGAATAATTCCTGATGACGATGCAGAGAATCTTGTTACTTTATTAACTCAGGTCGATTATAATGAGACCAAAGGTGACTGGAACGCAGATCCAGCTAGTACCGAGTGGAGTTTACAAGGTGCTACTGTTCTATATAACGGTCTGAACAACCTAGGGTTTGCAAGTAACCAGAGATTCAAATACATCATGCAGATACAATTGCGTGAAGGAGTCACTACTCCAACTGGTGTGTTCTTCTTACACTATAACGATCCATTTGATCCAGACGCCCCAGAACAACTATAAGTCTGTTCCTTTGACGTGTCTATACTACACTCGGAGCAGACGTCATGTCTTGCTCCGAGTGTATATGAGGTTATATAATGTTTTTAGACTACAAAAAGGAAACAAAGGATCTAGTACTAGATCTTATTAATAGAGATAACCCACAGTTAGAGTATCCTTTAGACCATGATAACTGCATCATAGGCGTGCCAGTACCTTTGGCGGTTGCTGACATGGTGGGGTTTCGTAATACATCAGTGATGGTTACTTATAAAGGTGAGCCTGCACAGAAGTATGTTGGTCCTGTTAGATTGTACTATAGGCGTTTGACTGGAACAGAGTTATTCCCTGGTGGTAGAATTATCATAGATCACTATCGTCCAAGTGGTAGTATACCTAAGCAAGAATACATTGATCTGATTAATGACAAGTATGGCTTAGAGTTACGTGCTTCTGACATTAGCACTGGTGATATGGCCAATACAATAACCACTGGTAATATAGGTGTATCTGCTGGTTGTTTAGCCTTTGTAGGTAACTTTCCATACCGTCGTATACAAGCCATGATGCCTATTAGTGTCCCAGTACCAGCTGTGGGTGATAACTGGTTAACACTACAGAATCATAATCTGGATTATGCCCCGGTATTATACGGTGCTGACTTTACACCTTTCGATCATCTGATTCGCGGTGCAGGTAACACATTCCAGAACCCAGTGTATGCATCTCCACTTAAAGATGTGATGTCCGAGTACGCAGGGGTGAACTTCCGCGACTATGGCGACACTAGACTAAACGCGGATACCATCCGTGCTACGATACACGACATCCCTAGTCCAGCAGCGAGTGGTGCTAACCAAGAATACAACCATGTGATGATAATCACACCAGTCAATGCTAACAGTTGGTTGAAGGGAGCTCTTTACTTACATTTTAATGAGGACCTCTAAGATGAGTGAAATACATCTGAAGCAACTCGCACAGAGGTTCTTAGTTCATCGTGAACTGGATGCAGAATTCATCCTGCAGACCAGATACCTGGTCACTAAAGGCGATGACGTAAGTGACCTACAGTTACGACAGTTCTTAGCTTATTTGAATGTCAACTATTCGCTGAACTATGACTTCGGTCCTGGGACTTATCGTTACTGGCATGTATCACCTGTCTTCCGAGTTGATCCTGAAGATCCTCGTCGAGTGACAGTACGGGTGTCAGCACTCAATGGTAACGGAGTCTACACAGGTTATCGCGACTTCACTTACAACCGTATGGATGTGGGGGAGTATCTGAGTACACTGGGTGAGCTGAGTATCACCGATGCCTATGTTACAGATGACCTACGTACAACAATACAACAGTTGATTGGGATTGATTTTGATTCAACTGGGGTAGTGTTAGACAGTACTGTAGTAGATGGGGTGACTGAGTACACAATAGAAGTCACTAATGAGAACAACCTCCTCTGGTACGGCACTGGTACAGTACGAGTGAAGGATATTCCTGGGATAGATACTGTGATACGAGTCACAGGGATTATCTTGGCAGATTAAGAGGAGTTAGTAATGAAGATTCGATTATTAGAAGATTTTAGTAACCAAGTGGGGTTACCTAAAATAAATACTGCTTGGAATACAGCCAGCAGTAGTAAAAGATATACCAATGCTAACGATAGTTCAATCAAATCTATTTTTGGAGATCTCCCAACAACCATTGCTTCCGATAACTATTACACCAGGTGGAGTAATACCAACTACAGTGGCCGTGGTCAGAGTATAGATATGTCAGTTGGAGATAACTTCCTACATGTTGTCTGTGTGGTGAATTACACCGGATATATGTATCAGAACAATGGCTCGGGTAATAGATTGGATTGGGGTATGTTATTCGACCTACCTGTAGATTGGACTGAAGATCGTACTATCATTAGTTTCGATTATGGGGGTGGAGTAAACACAGGATTAGGTATAGTAGAGCGTAACTCAACGAATGAGCACGTACCTGTCCCATCTACTTTTAATCCGAGTGTATCAGGTAAAATTGAGATGGTGTATGAGTCTGGTAGACTGAAGGTATATCAGAATAACTTGATGGTACTCAACATAGTTAAAAATAAAGTATTTGGATTGGGAAGACATTATGACGGTACTTATACTCAATCTTTAGTCACCCTCGATTTTACAATCTCCAATCTGGTTGCTATTACAGTCCCTGTGGAATCACCAGTCCGTAGACTCAGTAACGTACGTATCGAACGTACCTACATAACTGAGGACGATCAAGGTCCAGTCGATTTAGACGATCCTATTAACTCTAATGAACCTATGGGTACGCAACACCGCACTGTATCAAGGCCTGTTAAGTTTACTCCTGGAACACCAGTTACATTAGGTGAACAAGAACGTATTCTAGGTATGGAATCTACTCTGAGTGTAGTATCTGATACTGCCGAACGATTCACAGTGCGCGTGTCCGACGGAGAAACAGAGTTGAGTGAAGATGTCCACGAGACAGATTCAACTCTCCAACCTAGAGTGGCTGTGGGAGATTATAGCCTAGGTGATGATCCTGAAGACTATGATCAAGTACGTATTGAACTGTCTGTAGAAGACTTGGATGAGACACCATGAAAACATTAAAGAATTTCTTTCGCATTGATTTTAGTGAACATCGCGACTGGTTGTTGGGGTTTACTAAAGGACACCAACTCCATGAAGACGAGGTCGAAGAACTTGTACGGATCCTGAACGAGAATGATCCAGTAGAATCCACCCGTGGTCAGTGGGCTGATCACACTCATTGTGTACAAGTGATTTATACAGGTCTTAATCATAGTGACCTACCTACACACCCGTTGTATGAACGAGTGGTAGGTATTCAACTGTGTGATGAGACTCGAGTGTACTTACATCTAGATCGGAGGAACTAATCATGTCTGATCAGTATGAAGGAATGATCATCCACCATCTGGAAGATTTCAGTAATAAGGTGACGTTGAATGCGAACCACCCGGCTATAACACATAATAGAGATACCCCGGCTTCAGTCCAGCGTATATCTACTAATAACCAGATTCTACGTAGTTTTTTAGGTAACATAGGAACTATATGCTATGGTTCGCCCGGCATCGGCTCCAGCGGCGACGGCTTCAATGGCAGCGTCGGCAGCTCACCGCGACTTAAAACTATGTCTCGTAGTGTAGACTTAGGTGCTGACAGCGACCTTCTAATGGAGGTCGCCACCGTTAGAAGTCGGAATCTCAGTGGAGACTTTTTAAGATACGATAACGACCGTATCAAAGCTGTCCCTAGAATAGGTATTGAATTTACTCTTCCTCCAGAAACTCTCAATAAACGCACTATACTTTCATTCGACTACCGGCCTATAGATGGTCCTCTGAAGGGTACTTTTAGTGGAACAGTTGATGTTACCCGTGTCTGCATAGGTCGCAATGGCAACCCCGGTACTCAGTATGTTTTCTCTTCATTTGAATTGTTTAACTTCGCTAATCGACACCTTCCGGGTAAACTAGAATTCATTTTTGAATCGGGTCGACTACGTACCTATTTCCGTAATAAGTTGATCTCTGACATCGCCTATTCAGACCGCACATTATTTTTTGGTGAAGTCTGGGGATCTACCAAGAATACTCATTCAATGTACATCAATACTGTGAATCAACCAATCAACGTTCCCGACTCTAACACACCTTTCGCCATCAGTAATTTAGCTTTAGTGTCGGTCCCGTTAGAGTCTCCCATCAGACGTCTAGGTAACTGTCGCATCCAACGATCGCTCGTGAATGATCTGGATGGTACTGTCCAAGATGAAACCTCAGCACTCAACGGTGACTCTACTAACGATGGTAAATCATTAGAAGTCGACCATGTTACACAGACTATCAAGTTCGCACCTATCGAACTCGAAGATGGTGAAAACATCATCGGTACTCAGATGGTACTCTCTGGGACTAACACTGAGACAGGCTCCAACCTAGAGACTATCGTTTATAACGGCGTAGAAGAACTTACCGATGTGACCCACACACTCATCGAGACACATCTGTCTCGTGAAGTCATCGGGGACTTTATCCTAGGTGAACAACCTGAAGATTACTCTGAGGTCGCACTCGAGGTCCGGTCAGTAGAGGTTTAACATGAACAACCTAGATCAGGTAGGAAACCGATATCTTTTAAAACAATCCCCAGATGTAAAGCTAGATCAGCTACAATATAGGTATCTAGTAAAAGATAATACGCCTCCTCCACTAGATTACACTAAGACACCACACCAATATATCTTAGATGCTATCAAGATTGAAATGTACTTACCTGTAAAGGAGAGATATATTTCATTTAGCCATCCTACTCCAGATGATACAGTTACAGGATTTAACTCTACTGTGAGAATGAATGTAGCTCGTGATTCAGGCTTTAAAGGATACACTACATTAAGGTATGTAAGATCTGAAATATCTGACCTAGTAGTCAATAAAGACATCTACGAAAACTTTAAGCCTCGTATATCTGATATCGAAACTACACACGATATGTTAGAGGCTTTTAATAATCACTTTGGTACTAATGTACCTGTAGATGAAACCATAGACTCTCCAGTAGACTTAAAACAAGATGTAGTGTTTACTGCCAGCAATGATTCATTCTTCTGGATACCTGGCACTACTGTATCTCTTGGTGTATTCGATGGTGCCGATAGATATTGGGATTTGGAGTTAGGTACATTTACTATACCTCAGTCCGCACACGCTAGGTTAGATCAGGTATCTAAACAAACTGTAAGGTACGTGCCCACGTTAGCCACCATCTACAATCAAAGGAGGATCTAATGGCTGTATTAATAGATGCTAAGACGATCCTCTTCCAGAAGATATCGTCATTAACTAAAGTAACTCTAAATGAATCTAACGCTACTTTATCTAACGTAAGACCATATACTGGAACTACATCTATACGTAACACTAGTATCGATGTATTACAGGATGGTGCTGATAAACCTTTCACAGTACATTATGATAGGATCAAGATAGATGATTTGGACTTTACTACTGAATTGGATGATCTATATCTGATCCATGGTGAGTCTACTCATGAGTTACTTGAGGAGATGTTTAAGTGGACTGGCTTCCATTTTACAACTGATGATGTAGAAGATCTTCCAGTGGTACATCTAGGTGGTGGTGTCTACAGATGTGATCTGAAAGCTAAGTCAGATAGTCTGCTATGGATAGGCGAGGCCCACTTTACATTCAGAGATATGCCTGGTATATCTGGTAACATCATAGCGGAAATCAGTATGGGGTATATTTGATGGACAGTGTATTAGTATTAGAAAACTATGCATCCTCCGTAGAGGAGGGTGCTACTACAAGATTGAATACTACACAAGTATCCGAATCTAAAGGTAGAAATAGCAGTACGATATATCCAGATTACATCAATAGAGCTTATCAATCTAATGTAGTGACCCGCACCAATGCAGCCGTATCACCTGGTAAACTAAATGGTAATTCACAAGATACATTTATTTTAGAACCTAAGTATGATGATAGTTTTATCTACATCAATGTGAATGTAGCAGCTGCTCGTGGACTATGGTTGCTTGAAGCACAGAGTGATGATCAGTTTCCCAATTGGGAGATTTCAAAGAAATATCTAAATATATCTACTGGTACTATGATCATAGATAGACTATTGGGTACCATCAAACATATAGCTGGTAATGGAGTGACCACACACTTAGTGGTGGACGCTGTAGACTTACCATTGATTAAATCCAATAGGTTCGGTGTACATATTCAGTTTAGTACTAATGACAGTGGTGTGGTCATCACTGAGGTGACTCGCGATGGACAGGGTATATTGCCCATAGGTACTACCATATCTATACTAGAGACATCACACATGTTCTCAGACGGCGAAAGGCCTTCGATATCTATGGAAGTATCTAAACCTAAAAAGAAATCAATGGTCACAAAGATATGGGCATGTGATGTCACTGACGAGGACCATAGGTTGACATTGTATCATCGTGGTGACGACATAGATTCACGACCCTATCATGATAGCAATGACCCTACACATGCTCAATCCCAATGGATCTTAAAGCCCATAGATAAGGATACATTCTTCACACTAAGGTCTATGGTTAATGATACTATAGAACCTTAACGTAAAAATACTTAGGATTTCAACATGGATAAAATCACTTCTAAGTTTGGAGTGGTATCACTAGATGCTCCAGATACTAGACTACCGATCCATACTAACAAATCTGGTCCAGATGCTGTATGGGACATGATAGTGGATAACGCCAAATATAAAGGCTACACTATCAATAGAGCTGACTATGAGGTATCTGGACCATACACTCCAGAGGGTGCCACTTCTAATAGAGTGACCCGTGTAGATATCACTAATAAATCAGACCCACTGTTTAAAATCGATTCTAAGTCATATATAGACTACGTACGACACGATTTGGGTCTGGTAGAGGATTTGCGCTACCCCTACTCTCACTCTGAGTTCAGTCAGTTACTAAATAGATTGAACTCAACCAATGGATTGAAGTTGACTGAGTCTGACTTTGATATGGATTCAGTGAAGCGGGAAGACGGTCTATGGACTATCAAAGCATCTAGTGATTCCTATTACTGGATTCCTGGTTCTTGGGGCGTGTTATACGACCGTGGTGGTTGGACTAAGATTGCGGATTGGTTTGCTACAGACACTATACCCGATCTTCGTGGACTGATTCTTAATCTAGAACAGCCTACATGGGATGTACGTCGTGATGCAGTGAACTATATCCAATCTAATCGCGCGTTCAATATCCCATGGAATGACTTGATCGAACACCCGGTAGATAAGAATGCGGATGGGAGCTATCGATATCTTCTAGATCGCAAGCCTTTGATGGAGTATATCGAACCTCAGTATATTCAGTATCGTAAGCTGACGCTGTCTGAATACATGCACCATCCCGGCGCAGCGACTGTAGGTGCGATTCCATTTGATCGCCAAGGTTGGCTTAACTTCGGTACTAAGAACCTATTTAACCAAGCGAGTAGTGGCACAGGTTCAGGCGGCTACATCGCTGCTACTGATACCTTCTACATCGACACCACTAATAAATCATACAATCGGATTAATATCCCTACAGATTTTGTAGGGGTTGATTGGAAGTTCTTACACAGTGGTATCGCCAAGATAGAGTTTACTTCCACCTATCGCAAAGGTCGCTATTGGTTTAAATTGGGAGGCGAAACTCCTGATATCGGAAGTTTTGTTGATAATCCAATTCCAGAATTGGACCGTAAGAATATCCTAGGCATCTCCGAAGAAGCATCTGACATTCCTTTGAGATTTGAATGCTTCTTAGATTTCACTGATGTTAATGTTCCACTGAGTACATTATTTATTAATGGAGAATTCATCTGGGAAGGACCTATAACCAGGAAGTACTCGGATAACCCTGGGTCCAATACAGGTGAGTTTATATTTTTAGCAGGTACCAGCAATGCTGGAACTCACTCTCGGTTAGAAATCACGGATTTCAATCTACATGCGTTACCGTTGGGATCTCCTAAAGAATCCAGTTACGTTCAAGTTAATGCATCTGTAACTGGGTTGTCTGATGGTACGATCTACGATAACTTACCTCGTCTGAATGAATTCTATAAAGTTCATCTGACAGAAGAGAACGTAGAGGATGGTCCTCTCAGTACGACTGAACCTACTACATTAGTAGCTCGTGATGGCGATGCGATCATCGAAGCTGAGTCTGAGTTCATAGTAGATACAGCTCCTAACTTAGCATCTGTGTTCTTGAATACTGATCTGGACGGATTTGATGGGTGGGATCCTCTGGGTCCAGGTCAACAAGTCTCTTACATTGGGTATGAATACCCAGATGGTCGACACACTCGTTACATGGGTCGTGTGGATGATACTGAGTTCTTTACCCCACAAGAGGTGATGGAAGCTATAGTGGGTGATAGTGGTATTACTTATCAGATCCCTTATAGTACTACCCAGTGGTTTAAGTATCAGCTAGATGGCGATATAGTCTATGTCCCTATGAAGCCATTGGCCAACCACATCAGTTACAATGAGTTAAAGTCATTAGGCGTAGTCAATAGATCTGGAGATCATCTAGCTAGAGTACCTGCTAATACAGTAGGTAACTATAAGGCTGGTATAAAAGCCGACTATCGTAGTAAGATCATCCATAAGGACGGTCGAGCTTATGTAGTGAGGATGATCAAGGGTCTGAATCAAGACGGTCCTATGTTACCTTACGTTGTAAATGATTCCGATAATGCCTGGACACATGACTCGGAATGGAATCGGATGTTTTATAACTTGGCACGTCAAACCATCCTGCCAGCAGGTATTGGGGATAACCACGCTAGTCAGAAAGGACCCAAGTGGGAATTTATCAGTGCTGCTGATTTAGTAGTGGAAAACAACGGCTCAGATGCTCGCTATACTCTAGCCCCTGAACTTACAATAGAGGGTGGTGTAGCTAAGCCGATTTATCGAGGTTGTTATGGTGTCTCAGCAAGGGGTAGGAATGACTCCGGTCCAGATGCTGTTGATAGTGTCATGGGATTTAGACCGCTCATTAAGTTACTCGGTCATTTAACAGAACCTTACGGTTTACGCCTTGTAAAAACCCCAGGTGAATATGGTGTTGAGTTCCAGGAAGGTGCAGATTACGACCTTTGTTTGGATGTAGAGGTTTACTGTAAGAAAGTCGGATGGTCACACTTTTCTAAAGTGAATCCGCCTGAAGATGGATTATTCACACTATCAATGGATACGACGTTTAATGGAGCTGAAATCTATTTCAAACACACGGATAGTGTGAATGAGTACACCACTACAACGCTGACCATTCCAATGGACTCCATACCTGATATGCATGTCCTGTATGATCAAAACTCACAGATTACAAAGGACGTTACATATCCAACGCTAGCTGGACGCATTGCATCTACCGGTAATGCGACTAAAACATATTCCGCATCACACTCTACCTTTTGGGCAGATTCAAAAGAAGGGTACTTTAACGTGATGGTTGGAGGATATTCATCTGGTTGGGGAACAGGCGGTAATACAACCCGATATATTTCATCCATGGCGGTACGTTGTCAAAATGGAATGTTCGAGAGTCGTTTAACAGGACGGTATTACTCAAATAACGGTAATACTCAGAGTGGGCTGAGTAACGTCGAAATGATGGTAGTGTTCCCTATTGATGAAATAGTTGCATATCAGAATATATACACTATTTTGATGGACTACGTACCAACAGGTAATCTTACGTGGCCAATGCAAATCTTTGACGTCATGAAAAGTAAATCGAATCCAATATTTACACTACCTACTGGTAACGGTAAATTAGCGTTTGAAATTTATAGGTCGACATTGACCATATACTGGAACAATAACCAAGTATGGAAAGGTCCCTTTTCCGGTACGTTACTTGGAGTGGGTAGGGGATATACAAACGTACCAGCACGTACTCCGTCTAACGAACCGTTATATGGAATTGGGATGCGAAATCTTCTGATATACATACCCCTAAGGGATATATTCTAGGGTGTCGTTCCTGAAAGTTAATTTATCACCGAACAGGAGCTAATCACAGCGTCTGGTACAACAGGTTCACGGAGTAAACTTAGATACATAACCCATAATCACTATCCTCCCAAAATCTTATGTGATGACAGTAAGACTAAACATCCTATTGTCATCACATAAAAAATCTAGATTTCAATCACCCTTAATTAAGGCAACGAATATGAAGATTAATTTCGACAAATCTCCTCTGGAGAACCTCGTCAGTCTAATTCTGGCTGCTAACCCAGAAGCTACTCTGACTAACGATCAGTTCACAGCACATGTACCAGAGGTAATCGTTGATCAAGTAGATGGCCGTAATACCTCCATCAAACTGGTAGCAGTACTAGGTAACGGCTACTCCGGTAACGTAACCTTCACTTATCATCGTCTGGGTCTGACTGAACAGGTAGCCACTCCTCCTGCTCAGCTGACCGTAACAGAAGGTTGTTCACAAGGTGCTATCCTCAATCACTTTGCTAACGTATTGGGTCTGATTCCAGAAGAGCTAACAGTGGTTGAGTGTGTGGAGCCTACAATCGACTCCGTAGATGGTCGTGATAGCACCGATGGTCACATCACTATCGCGGCTAACGAAACCTCACTCCTGTATCAAGGTGATCTTACCATCGCATTGAAGGCCTTCATTGAGCCTGATATGGAAGATGAGTTCACTAATACTGAACTGACTGGTTTCGATCCCGACATGGATGCACCTACCGCTGAAGACACCGAACCTGCTCTGCCGGATGATGGACCTATCGGTAATATTGAATCTGTATCCTTCTTACCTACTGATTACAATGTAGTACTAGAGGAAAACGAAACCTTTGGTTACAAAGTGACCAGTGTAGGTGAAGGTGGTGCTGCTCTGGAATTGGATATCCTGATCCAGAACCCACAGGGTGGTCTGCGCGCTAAAGAACAGTTCACTCTGTATGCTGATTCTGAGAATCCATATGGCGACGACCGCGCCCAGTTTGAAGCGCAGCAAGTATTCGCTCATTACGCAGACGGTGTATGGTCCATCGACTTCGGCCCTGTAGTGACTGCAGGACTGGCAGCCTCCGGTGAGGTTAAGATCTACGCATCTATCCTCGACGTCAACGGTATGCGTCTATGGGGCGACATGAACAATGTAACCTCAGACATGTTGACTAAGGTTAACATCGAGTTTGCACAACCTGAAGGAGAGGAAGAGTAATCTTTCTTGATATCAGTAGTTTGATGTAGTAAAAAAAGAAACTATATACCCTCTACCGAGCCATTACGGTCCGGTAGAGGGTATATGTTGTTAAATCATTTCGTTTAAATTAAAGTAAGGTTTTTGTATACATCACATGTCTTCCTTAGGTAACATGTTCTCTAATTTGCTTTTTATAACCAAAAGTATTGATGGGAGAAAATCGATTATATACTTAATAGCCAATGGGTTCTTATCGGTTATTTGACGACTTTTTAATTTGATCTCTCCTGAAAAATAATCTGCATCTATATTAAAACCAATGTCAGTGTCATCTAAGTTGACATCTACACCGACAGAGCTCAAGTATCTGACTTCTTTGATCATGCGACACAATTCAAAGATTTTCAATATGAGTTCTTTTAACTCGTTATTGTCTTCGTCATCAGAGTTGGAGATCTCGGTTATATATCTAGTAAGATATTTATCAGTATACTTATTCCAATCATCGCCAACAAGATAATTAGCCATTGCATTTGAAATGACGTTCATCAAATCACTACTAAAAGCTGTGACTATATCGTCTTTCAGATACTCACCGCCTTTAATAACTACTTTGTTTAGTTGAAGATCAATGACGTTTACATTCATTAGGTTGTCATCCCAACTAAATGTAAAGTCGTGTTTCTTATTATCTTCAGAAGTCCTATAGTGTAGAGTAGTAGCTTCCACACCAGGTAGTTCTATCTTTACGAACCTGGATTTAGATAATGGTGCTATCTTCTGAGGTTCAACAATCCAAGCAAAGTTTAATAAGTTTCTTATATCAATCGGACCGGATACATATACAGCGTGTGATGTAATCATTCTCCTAAAATATTCAGGCATCTCAAATCTTTTCCCGCACTGCTTTTCTATTAAAGTGCAGACAATGGAAGATCCGTCTATTCTACTCATCAAGTTATCTTGTCTAATGTCTCCTTCCAGGGCATACAGGTTAGAAGCAATCATTCCTAAAACAGGTGCTAGTTGAGGATTGTAGTTAGATATATAGCCACTAGCTGCAGATACTTCACTAGCCAATTTATTTATACGTTCTAAAATCTTGCTCACAGTTCAATCTCCCGTGGTTCATAAATTAGGATCGTAGAACTCTCCAGTGTTCGGATCCAAATATTCTTTCTTTCTTCTTTGTCTTAGAGAAACAGAAGGCGTTTTACTCACAATTCTATTATTCGGTTTACTTAGATCTAACTCATCTCGACTAGTACTTCTTGAGAAAATATTTGCTATAATCACGTTTGCGACAATAACAAATATTGTCAACAAAGCCAGTGTGGTTGCGATGAATAGATGTATAGTTTTTATCCACAGACCAAAAACTGTTCCAACTACCACCATCAGCCCCAACGTCAGACTTGTGGCTTTGCTTATCCATCCAGTTAGAACGAGTAAGTATTCCAATTCATCTTTATTTAATTTGAACACAGCTTATGCACCACCTCAGCTCTAAACCTGTCAAATTCGGATACCCTCGAACTTATAGCCATACATTCTGCTGTAGATAAGTCAGTTCTACTAATATCTTCAAGCAGTTTAGTTAATAGGTGTTCTAGAGTCCATACAAGCTCACCAGAGCTTTCTTTCTGCAATAGTAGTATGAAGAGACCTTTGTGTCTATTAAGTGTGTCACGCGTCTCCTGGAGGCGTTTAGTGGATATATTGTAATAGTCTGTGCTAATGTAGGCATTAGGAGGACTTTGTATAAAACGCCTTAATAGCCAATTTGTTTCAGATGATAAATCCGATTCTAGGTTAGACACTCTTTTTTCAATATACTCTACTTCGCCTAGAGTATCCTCTATTTGTTGTTGTAAATTCATATTTGATTACCTATAAAATAAAAAAAAAACTACGTCCACCCACAACAGTGAATGAACGTAGTGTATATTAAATACCGGCTACTTCCAAGGCGGCCAGTGACAACTCATGCATCCTGTCTGTTACTCGCTGGTAATATCTATCTGCAGAATCTTTGTTATTTGATCCATTATAACAAGATAAACCTCTATACAGATCACCATCGTTTCGAGCTAGACATTCCTTAAGATACGTAGTACCAACTTCAATGTTAACGTATGGGTCTAGAATATTCCTTCCATTAATTTTATCCTGATGCCATTTAGGCCATACCTGAGTATAGCCTACTGCACCCACCCTTGATTTAACATTAGGTCTGAAACTACTTTCAGCAGCAATCAAACCAATTACCAAATCTGCCTGCAATCCACGTTTCTCAGACTCTTTGAATACATGGGTTACAAGTTTCTTATCGAAGTCCCTGTTATAGACCTTCTTTATTGCTTTGACGATGATTTCCTTTTCATCGATTGTTTCCGTAGGGGTCTTTGGTTTCTTCTTATCCGTTGATGTTGCCTTGACTCCAGTTAGAGTTTCTTTTGCAGGCCAATAATGGTTCATCCATGCGCCACGATCCCCAGGCAATGGAACGATGAAAGAAACCATCAGCAGATAGAAGATGGCTACAGTGAGCTTAAAGCACACATCATCGAAAATTTCATTGGTTTCCATATTCTTTCCTCATCTTTCTGCGAGTATCCCAATCGTTGCGATCCCATCCACAACGAAGTAGTTTCCTTACAGGATTTAGTCGAACAACAAACCAGTCAGTTGTGTTGGTAGGTAGAAACATCTCCTTAAATTTCAAGGTGCTACCTAGAGTATGGCGAAGCTCCTTCTCCCAATCATTCCTTGTCATACTCATACCACATATCTCGATACACTGTTGTTTATTGGCATATGCATCGAGCTTAATGTTTGTCACGATGTGTCCATCAAGAAGACACCTGGTTGGCAAGCTACCAAGATAGATGTATTTCTCCTCATCAATCTTGAGATCACTGCCAATAAATACATCCACGTTCTGGATGTTGATATATAGACTATCACGGTTTTTCATAAGTCTGTCCTCCTCGGACTTATCAGTTACACAATGTTTTATGTTCAACAATAGTTGAGTTTTCCTCGTAGACAAACAGATATCGTTCGCCTAGTGGAATCTCCACATCAAGACCCTGAGCATCGCCAAAGATTGTTACTTCCGATTCGTTACCTGTCATAGATACCACGATAAGACCAGGACTGTGATTTTCTATATGGATCTGCTCATAGATCTTCTTTGGGTTATAGTATCGCATCCCAGACACTTCTGTGTATGGCCTGATAAACGAACGTCTACCATCCACATGGGTATCGCCCAATTGAACGTAACATTTACCGAAGAGAATCTCATCTCCGGTAGTGCGTTCAGCCCAAAGTGTGTAAATAGCAAAACCAACACTAGCTACAATCAGTGTGATTATGACTAGTGTAAAACGAAATAGTGTCTTAAGGAAGGATTGTTCTTTCTTGTAGACCTTCTTGCGTTTATCTAGTTTTTCCTTTGCTACTTCCTCAACGTCTGCCTTATCCTTCATGAGTTCTTTGATGTCCTCTTCATCCATGATGAGATTAATTTCGTCGTCTTCTTTCATTTTTACTTCTCCACGAGTTTGAAATACCGCTTACATCTCCCGACATTAGCGGTTTGGTTAATTAAATCACAAAATGGAATCGTTCACTATCAGGTCCTATTACTACCATCACATCAAATGGCGCATCGAAGTGCACATCACCACTAGGGAATATAGATACATTATAGTACTTATCCCCATTTGACACTTTGATGTAGCCAATGTCTGTGGCTTTGGTCAATGCCTTTTTAGTCTTAGCGCTCAGCCCATCAAAGAAGTCATTGACGTGACGTTGCACAGTCCGGTGGACTGCCATTGGCTTGTAGACAACCTCGATCGACCATTCACGGAATACTTTGTCATTAGTATTCGGAGTGTGAATGAAACAATTCCCACCAAAATCCTCTTTCGGCAGGTCCCTTACGAACTGCTCCAGACGAGACTTTATATCCTTGAGCAAGGCGATCTCAACTATGGACATATCCTGATAAACTACCAGGGACATGTATTCATCCTTGATGATTTCGCACTTTCTTATAGACGCCTTTACCACATTTTGCTCTCTGAACCACTCGTTACGCTCATCATGATCCATTTTGAAGATGTGATCTAAGTCGTATTCTTTAGCCAGTTCTTTAAACTTAGCTATAGACTCACGACCCGCCTTGTAAGTCCTTCCGCAATCTGAATAATTGTAGTACCAGTCCAATGACCTCAACTGGAGAATGAACGCATCACTATCGTTCAAATTATTCAGATAGTTTTCGATCTCTTCCAATTCCTTCTGGAGACCAGTCACTCGATTGTGGACCTCAGAGTAGATTTTGGATATATCAAATCCGTAACTATCAAGACCGTCGGGTCTCTGCTCGTATTTGAAGTTTACGTCGTCCCAGTAACACCATTGGCGATGTACAGCAACATCACCCTTGAAATAGGTGAATATACCGCCCTTGTTACTGTGGTCGATATCCTCGTCGAACAAAACTACGGTGTCAAATTTTACTCCATTGATTGACTTTTGCATAATCTCTACCTCCTATCGGTATAGTTTCGACATCCCAGTTATAAGACTAGTTCCTACAACTGTTGTCATTATGCACTCTAATTATGTGTGATTGTGTTTATTTTCGTTAATCTCTTCTTGTGTTGGATATATGACTTCTGTATCGAACGGAGTGATTTCGAAAGTCGTAATTTCCTTCATGTTGATTCTCTCACCGTAAGTTTGTCCGTTAGGATCTCTTACGGTACAAGTACCTCTGAATCTCATGGACAAGTTATCGTCTTTGATCAATTGTTCTAAGACATCTTTCATGGGACCTGTTGGTTTAATCTTTAAGATGAGAGAATTACAATCTCTTTCACCAGAGACTATCGTTGCACAAACCCTTTTCCACTCGATGGTTGTTGATAGTCTTATCTTCTCTTCTGGTGTACCATTCATCTGGATTTCTGAATTTGCTACGTCCATATCGACATCATGTTTTCTAAGACTATAAATGAAATAGTCAATAGTTTCTACATTGTTCCTATTCTTGTTCAAAACGTGAGTATAGTTCTTTTCTAATAAATAGAACGTCTCATCGTTTTCAATGAGTTTGGTTACTTTAGTCTTGCTATTCATCGTAATGTCCTCTGCAGCGTACTTGTTATTAAGATTATGTGTTTTAGTAAAGTAAAAGAAAAAAAGAAGACCACTACCTGAGATTACTCCCAAGCAGTGGCCTCTTTACATTACATGAAGATCAGTATATAGACCATAATCATTTCTCCTCGTAGATTGAGCGACAAAGAATTTCCATTTCATTCCAGTTATCACCAGAGATCTGACCACCTTGGTCACGATCTGCATACTCGATGATGCAGCTATAAACTGCACACTCTACACTTTCGTATTCATGTGAGAAAACCTCTTGGTGAGAGATTACCATGAGTACGAAAGCGATTACAAGAAAGATTACATTTTTCATTTCATAGTCCTCCTCGGACTGTAGGTTATAAAGTTAACTCATCCTTGAGTTTACCACTTCATCAATTAGGCAGCTTTTACACCACCAAATTTATGCCAGTTGGCCATGATGTGTTCTACAGCATCCTCGCTGAAATACACATCCCAATCGGCAACTGGGACTTGGATAGCGTACGCCTCCGCTTCCCATGGCTTCTGGAGGATCTCCATAGAAACCACTTCCTTTTGGGACTTCCCTGATACCAGATTCTCAGCATTTTCCTTAACGCTAAGGGAGATAGGAGACCATCCATTCCAAACCATCTCTCCATTGACGAACGCAAGGTCACCCCTGCGCATCTGGAGAAGATGTTCCAACTCATGGCGGATCAAGGCAACAGCTTCCTTACGGTTACCGTAGATGAGATGGTCAGAGTCGATCGCCATGATCTCCTTACCTTCCACTCCAGGAAGGACAGCCGCTGCCAACCCAGCCATACATGGAATTCCCTTTTCCATGGAGATCTTCTGGACCTTCGATCCAGATTTTATCAGGAGGTAAACCCCACTGAGTTCTTCCTTGAACTCATTTAATGCTCCCTGTATAATTTCCCACTCTAAGGAAGAGTGGGGGATCTCTGAACATTCATTCAGAAAGTCGATGTAGTCATCCTTGTCTACACCGATGGAAGCCAACATTGGAATAGCTGGCGCTGATACTTCCATCATCAGATTGAAGTAATCTTTCTTATCCATGATTTTCATAATACCAACCTCTCGGAGATTTTCTCAACCCTGCGAGCTATTTTCTTATAGCCCTCAGCATGTTTTTCGATTAGACGATCGTTGATCTCCTTATCGAGGAGATCATAGTGCTTTCTATCTTCAATCCCATCAAACAGTTGATCGGACAATCCACCGATCATTTGGTAATCCCAAAAACCCACCTCTTTAGCAACCATTTCAGCTGCTTGAGAAATGGATGCTTTTGATACCGCAATAATCTTTTCTACATTCATTGCAATTCCCTCCTCGGGACAATTAACATTTAGGTGATAGATTATTCCACCACCTTTACTACATCACCAATTAGAAGAACTTATCGATGATAGAAACCATTCCCACCAGGGAGATGGCTGCATAGCCCATATGGATCATGATCATTTTTACACCACTAATCATACACATAGTCCACCCCCATTGATGGATTAAGTTATGGATACCGACATTGGTATCCCTGTTCACTCTAACTATGTATGATTATATTTTTTTTAGATAAGATTTTTTTCTAATATAAACTCTTTAAACAAAAAAAAGAAACACATCGACTACACATTATCCCGTTAAGGATAATGTGTAGTCTTAATTGTTTCCTCTATAAAATGTCGAGTGCTTAATAGAATAATGTGTGGTACATTACATGTTAAACATGATATCACCTACGTTAGTCTCAACAACAACTTCGATGACATCGTTTACTTTACAACCCTCTGTCAGGTAAACTTTCTTATTCTTACCGAACTTAACAAACGCTGGGAAGTGTGATTTCCCATAGTTCTTACCAACATGTTGTTTAGCAACATTACAGTTACCACGGTTGACTACGATGTTCTCAATGATGAGTAGATCGGATGTGGCTTGTACTGTGATAGTTGGTGCATAGTAAGGACCAGTGATTGTTTGTGCAGCTACTTCCGTAGACAACGAAAGGTTAGCGGATGCTCCATTAGCCCTTACATTGTTAATGTCAACAATACACTCCTCTTCAATCATCTGTTCTACTTGACGAGGAATTCCTTGGCTCTTAGGATCTTCCTTGCGAGTCTTGTCTGCTACACACCAATCTAGATATGCTTGCTCACCAGTAGTGATGTCGTACTTTGGACTAGCATCGATGTCTGTCAAAGTAGAGACCGCCATGCGAATCACTACCTCAAGACATTCGTTCTCCCAACGATCTTCCACATGCATGGATGCATTGTCGGGAAAGGCTGCTCTGTAGCCAGCCATACATTTGTCCAACAGAAACATTTCCGATTCACCTTTCCCATTGTAAGGGGCTAGGATGTCTGCGGCTGTTTCTGGTAATTCAGCAGATTGTGCGTTGCAGCCTGCCAGAAAAACAACTGAACTCAGAAGTGCGGAGATTAGAATGTTTTTAATTTTCATGAGAATTTCCTCAATTGGATTAGTGCTACATTTGGTTGGTTTACACACTTCAATTATGTACGAGTATAATAATTTAAACTACATACGACTCCTAGAAGACCACAAGGGTCTCCCAGGAGTATTAAATCGATGATAACTGAAGTTATAGTTAGTGGGTAAGTTGTAGAAGTAGTTTCTACATATACATAAGTATAGTTAGTAAAACATTACCCCTCTTTACTCCCCCCCCAATTTGACTTAAAGTTTTACATAATGGTAAATATGTTATAGGGGGAGGGGAGCGGAGCGACGGAGGGGGTCAAGGTAAAGGAAGGAGATGTTGTCGAATGGAATGAGAGAACATCGACATCTCTACTGAAGAAATGGAATAGATATACAGGAACGAAGTGACTGGATAGATATGAAATGTAGGAATTGGTTTTATGAATGGAATGAATAAAACATCCTTATTACTTAAGAAGATAGAACGGAATTGAAATGGATAGAGGATACGATAGTAGACTCTAGGAATGGAAATGAAGTGAGGTATGGGTTTATGACTGGAAGGAATAAACAACCTATACTCTTAATACAAGTAAATAAAAAAAAAGAACTTATAGTAACTAGTCCTAATACCTCCATTATAGAGATACTAGGACTGTGTACTTATCTAATCCATGTGATAGTTAACAACATTTCTCCGTCTTCATTGGGTTCACTCGGATCTAGATGATAGCCTAAATTGAGTAGCATCTTATCCACTATTTTTATTAGCTTATGGTTCAGGAAGATCTGACAACTAGGTAGTTCTTTATCTATAGCTTTGTCTATGGTGGATGTGATTCTCTTTATTAGTTTGTTAGCTACTCTGTATTCAGCATCAGCGGCAGATGGGATAGATGGTTCCTCACTAGAGTTCTGGACAGTATCTACTGGTGGTTCTTCCTTAGTTCTTTCGACAGCTTGGAGTGAGTCTATCTTCCTAAACTCTTTGGGGTTGTGTTTGTAACCTAACGGATTTGTAAGTTGCTTTAAGAATAAGTAAGCCCCTTCAACGAATTCTACTATCTCCTCAAACCCAGGTGTTGGACAATATGGGTATATTCTGAATCCCAAACCTATGTCACTACACTTTTTAATAACTATGGGTAGTAAAAGTTTATTCTTATTGTCAATGTCACTGTAAGTAATTGAAAGACGTTGTTCGAATTCCAGATTGAATTGCAAAACCTCAAACCCTTTGTAGGTGAGTGGTTTAGTCGCACGATTCTTCACATTACTGTTCAAACAATCGATAAAGTTAGATACAACAAACCTCTCGTTTAACATCTTAGTTTTCCTCCAAATATTTGATGATCTTCAGCGTCTCTGCTTCTGTAGGATCCCTTGGTGGTTGATCATTGTACATTAGTAACAGTTGAGATGTCTTACCACGAGACTTGTACCATCCTACATATAGACAGGTAGGATCTTCTGGGATAGGATCGTTTGATTCATAGTCATACACTGTAAGTTTTACAGATTCTAGATCTATTACTACCCACCTCTCTTCATCATCTCTGAAGACTAGATCGAGGTCCAGAGGATTCTTTCCATCGAAGTGTTCTAGTATAAGTTTGCGTAACTTACCTAGCGTAGCACAGTTCCAGTTATTGATTGAAAAACTATCCTCTTGGAAGGCACATAGACGATCGTCACCTTCCCAGTATTTAGGGGTAATTTTACACAGGTTACATGTTTTAGACATAAGGTATATTTCCTTAGTGATACTAGTGTCCTGACGGACACTAGTATCATGATTAGATTATAGGTTTCTTAACATCTCTACTGTAGAGTCAAGATCTACGCGTTTAGATACCTTGATCTTGACAGCTAGATATTTAGACTTGTATTCTAGATCATAGCTTCCTGAGCTGACATAGTCTTCGCAAAACTTCTTAAGTTCTTTACTAACTGCTTCTGCGTATTCTCCAGTACCAGCTACGTTAGCATATGGAACGGGTTCTACATAATCCAGTACCTTAAGTACCATGTTCTTGATGTTGTAGATTTGATCCACATCAAGAGGCGGTAGTAGAGTGACGTCTAGTTCAGGTACCAATCCCAGGGCTGTGTTGAAATCACACACATGAGATCTGATCAGCACTCGCACTGTAACATCTTCGTTGTCTTCATAGAGTTTTTTAATTTTATATTTGTTCATCATAGAGTTATCTGTAAGAGGATAGACCTTAATATATTTCTTACTATCAACATAGCTTAAGTCAGGCCATTTGTTTAAAGCGAGTAGCTTGTCCTTAAAAGTTTTATTAAACATATCTTAATCCTCAAACCAAATGATTTCCATTAGTACATCTCCGTTATCGTCAGGATCACTGGTCAATACCTTGTATCCCAAGATCTCCAATTCTTTAGACATTGCTCTAGATAGATGACTATCTAAAGAAATCTTGCATGATGGTTTTTCTTTCTCTATAGCTACATTTATAGAGTTCATAACTCTGGTTCGTAGACTCTTGAATATACAGTATATAGCCCTAGCTGCATTTGGGATAGAGGTATACTCTTGATTTGTATTGTCCATTGGTGCCTTCTCGCTCATTTGATTTTCTTTTCTTATGAAATAGCTGCCATAAAGAGTTGTGAATGCGCCTTTGATGAAATCTTTTATATGGAATACGTTTTCATCGTAATCGCCCTTATCTAACAAGCAACATCCGATTGATGTATCTAACTCTACTAAAGATAGGCCTGTGTCTATATCGGATATTGTGTCTACATTGCCGGATTTATATACAAACCCAGAGATCAATATATTGCCATTTGGTGCTATCACTATCCTCTCGAATATTTTTGTCATGTAAGAAAGTGCGCCAGGTCTTAATTGTAGACTATCATTAAGGTGTCTATATACTGTTTCTCTAATATTAGAAAAACTAGATTCTTCGTTCATTTTCATTCCACTCCATTACTTTGTTAATTAACCATTCGTTTAGTTTGGCAGAATATAAGTTAGTCTTGTTTTCTGAGAAACCAAGTATCTTAATTTTGTTGGGAGGAGATTCACATTCGCCCAATATAACTGTAGAGTATACTGCGTCTCTTCCGTATGGTTTATCGGAAAACTTCACTAAAGTGCAGGATCCGTCATTTATAAACTCTTTGACAGTATATCCCTTTATCTTTAGGGACTCCTTCTCTAGATCTTTGTTTAGTTTATCTATGAAAGATTTTATTGAAGACATTGGTTACACCTCCCATCAAAACCTACGGTTGTGGATATAGTTTCCAAAAGCTATCGTCTAGTTGATCTTTATAATCTTCCGGATTAAACTTATATTCACTACCCAATTGTAGTAGAAAATATTTAGCGTAACGCCATTCATCGACAGAGACTTCTATCCCATGTGCTGATATAAGACCATTGTGATCTTCAAGGCCTGTGATATAGAAAATTTCGTCTTTTGATATTTTTGGATTAGTGTCTCCAAATATGATCTCCATGAATTTACCAACCATGCTAGTAGGTGAAGCATTGATTGGGTTCTTAGACTTCATCATGAAATAAACTCTACTAGCCATCAGCTCTAGTTTATTCTTTTCTTCTGAATAGATTTTATCTAATTTCCTTCCGATGACGCCATCCATCAGTTCTCTTGGAAGTGTAGGGCAGTCTATAATGCCAACCATAGTTTCTTTATTGTATTTGCAATCACATTTGGCTATGGGTGATTTATAGAAGACTTTAAGGTTTTTAGCAAACCCTTCTTCGTCGGAACATTCCAGTGTGAATACATGATCCACGACATCATAAATTTTTATATTAAGTAGTTCTAATACCTGATCCTCAAAATCAAATAGAAATCGATATGACAATGAGTGGAGTGCTTCATTTAAATCTTTCTCCACCTCATCTTGCATCAAGTTAGATTTACCTTCACTGTTCATAGTTTGTAGTAGTGCTTTTAACATTTTTAACTCTCCAGTTGTTTTGATTAACCTCAAAAAGATAATGTATCTTTGAAACCATTTAGAACATACAACATAATGTCCACACAGGGGCTCCTGAGGAGCCCCTGTGTGGATACTTTGATTATATTAGGTACTAGGACCCATCCATCTACCAGTCGGCTGTAAACGAATGGTAAAGGCCTTATCGAGGTCATCATCATCTTGTTTAGACCAAGAGTGTGATGGTTTGATTTTAAAACCTACTACAAAGTTAAATACGGTATCGTATTCAGTTCTTTTACTACCTAGTAGATTCTGTATCCAAAGGAATGTATGTGAGATCAGATACGGAATACCTTTAGTGTCATTATTCCTAAAGAGACACCGATAGGCATAGTAAACTTTCCCAGTTTCTTTATGAACTGCACGGATAAAATACCACCCATCTACAGGAGGGTTCTTGTCGGATACATCACCTGTACCCCACCAATCGATATCACAGTCATTTACAAAACATGCAAACATCTGACTATTGCGTTTACCCCAGTTATAGGGGTTGCGACATACCCATTGATAGATAGACCAGAAAGTATGTTCGTTACCTTTTACTCGTGCAGAATGTTTGCCCGAAGGTTCTCCCAATAAACCATCTTCATAATTATTAAAGTTCCTAAGAAACTTATAAGGACTCCACCAATAGTCCCACATTCCAGAAGAACCTTGGTCTATATACTTCTGTTTATGTTCTGTAGGACCTTCACCATGCGGAGATGGACCAGGACGAGCTGTAAGTGCCACTAGGATGCCGAATGGGAAGTAGGTGAGTAGTACCAGTACACCGTATACAACGAACACTACAAGCCACTGTAGGACCGCTGCTAGGATGTATTTAAGGGGTGGGTTCTTGTTCATTTGCAACTCTCCAGTTCTCCATAGTTTTAATAAAGTTATCATTATGCGTGACATAACATGAAAAAAAAGAAAAAGATTGGAGACCACTACATCCATTAAGGATGTAGTGGTCGTACATTAGATCCGAGTTATAATGATGGTGTCTTTTCTAAGACGATCTTCAAATCTTGCACCGTAACCTATCTCTTCAAGTTCCTTAACAAACATCTCAGAGACACTAGGATTTACCTTTACAGATACAGTGGATTTTTCATCCAAGACCGCTTGATCTATTTGAATACCAATATTGTCTCGGATTGCCTCTATAGTCTCTTCCTTGACTATGGTGGTTGTACGAATGGGACTTGTCATCATATCCTCCTATTCATCATAGTCTGTGATGTCTAGATCTGATTTTAGATCGTCGATCTCATCGGTTATATCCTGTAGAGATTCTTCCAATTCTACAGCTTGGGATCTTAACTCATTTCCACGATCTAGATAATCCTTCATCTCATCGTCATAATCATCTACAGCATCCCCGGCCCATTCCTCCTCGGACCGATTGGGCTTGCTATAATCATCGTTATGGACTTCCATTTCGGAATTGAGTTCTTGACTGTATTGTTGGCTTCTTCTTTGAAGAACTTGAACATGGCTTCATCTTCGATAAAACCCGTTTTAGTCGTGTAAACATTAGTCATACGTCAGTCCTCTTTACGTTACGTCCTTTGTTACTACACTCTTAATAGAGTTTCTGCATCTTTACCGGTAATGGATACATCATCCATCCACTCGTTTTTGATCAGGATTTCAATAGATTCTGCAATACAAGTGGTAAGCAAGCGCTTACCTAGCTTTCCGTTCCACATGAAGCACTCGTAACCTTTGTCGATGCAGAAAACAATATCTTTATCTTCAGTGAGTTTTACATTCCACTCCTTGAAGTTTTTGGATGCCGAAGTCCAGTTCGATAGTAACTCAAGTAAGTCCTGTTCTTGTGACTGTCTTACATAATACCGCACTAGGACATCGACATTCTTTCCTGGACGAAGGGCGTCTTCTGGAAGATTGACCTGGGTTTTACCGAACACCATAGGATCAGATGATGAGACCAGTCGCGCCATAGCCTTAGGTAAAGCACCAAATTCAAACTCAGCTGAACCCATGTAATTAAGATTAATGTTGCTAAGAATACTGTTCTTTCCATTACTGTCCCACTTCGATACAGGTTTGATATTGCCCATCTGTAATAAACGATAAGTATGTTTCATAACCAACCTCACTTTAATTAATTGTCTTTATCTAGCAATTCTTTTAATCTGCCAGACGGATCTTTTAGTTGTCTAGGTACTCCACTGAATCCAAATTGAGGAAACAGTACAGCCTTTATACTGAATCTTGCGTTATCCTGACACTCTAGTAAATATACATCTAGAGCTTTCTCAATAATTTCAGTTTCATCTTCTAGATTCCACCTGTCATCGGGGTCGGATACCCAATTCTCCCTAACATCCAGCTTAAGTGGATAAACACTATTACCCTCTTCACCAGTCATAATCAATCCATGGGCACCATCTTCAATGAACTTCTCCATAAGGATAGCGAAGTCTCTGATTCTAGTTTCATAGATCTTGAGTAGCAATTTAGGCTTGGAATGTTCAGCAAGTTTACTAGCCAATAGTTTCTGTATTGGTGTGTACTTGTCACTAACGCTAATCCTAAAAGCTTCCCTTGCTAGTTTCTTTGGGTTAGAGATAGTCTTCAACTCTTCTATTAGTTTAAATTCTTGATCCCAAGCAGGACCATATTCTACTGCTTCAGGTGCTGTGGGAACCATATCTTACTCCCTTAGACAATCTAGTCATTAGTACTATCGTAGTCAAATTCAATTACTAATTTATGAAAAAGATCGATTCCAAAACCGGTATACTGACTTATAGTTTTTACGTTATATTGAATCCCCTCGTCGTCATAAAGTTTATAACCACTTCAATAGTTACTTTCGTTAATGAGCATTAATGTATCAAATAGGGTTTCTCTATCTGTCACATAAATCTTTCTTTTAATTTTGCTATAATTTAAATAAACTATGGTAAACATTTATTATATCCCTTTAGTGTAACCGATCTCTTCTTTTATATCGGCGAGTTCTTCACGGCGATTATCATCCAAGTAATCTTCATATTCTTCGATTTCTGAGATGGTTTCGATGATAGTCTCTTTATCTGCTCTTGGATATTCACCCATTCGATAGTCACTCAAGGTATCGTTGAGAAACACAAATCTTTCATCCAGTCTTTCAATGGTATCCAATTGACGTTGGAGTTCTTTGATCTGTGCTTTCTCGTCCTTGGTGGACATATAGAACTCTTCTGCACTAAAGTCAATACGTTCGTATTGTGTTTGGATCTGATTTTCTAGATCTTCCATGCGGGATTTGATATCGTCTTTGTTCATAATAACCTCTATATGTTTTTTGGATTACATAATACGTGGCATAGTCTACCGTTCACTATGATAATGTATTATCTAAAAATCTTAGGATAGGAAACGGGCATATGGATATGGTAACGATTAATAAGTAACACGACATAGTACACACTACTCTAGCCATCATAGCCAGAGTAGTGTGTATATAACTTTATATTTCGAATTTTACTATTACTGGTTGACCTAATTTACTTTCCATGTAATCGGCGAGGTCAGTTACCCCATCGCTGAAATACATCTGATAAAACAACACAGTTGGTTCTTGTATAAAGCCTACATGAGATTTATTTGTATAAATAGAATGGTCTTTTGATATAGTAAAAAATAGAAGAATATACACCCTACACCTTAACTGGTGTAGGGTGTCCAATAACAGTTAAGGCAAACATCTACTGGTACAACATTTAGAAAATATCTTAAGATCTTATGTTTAATGTAAAGACCCTAGAAAAGGATCTAATTCCATGATTGGCTATGCTCGATTTAAACTTAGTAAACTACAAGTAGTGGATACAGGTAGAGTAACTAAAGTAACTGGAATCAACTTCTTCTCGCTAATGAAGGATATAGGATTCCATTGGGAAACAAGTGTACTAGAGAAGTACATGTTTAGAAGACTTAACGGCTATTCTTTCGAAGTGCCCAATTTCTTCACATTAGATCTCCTATACATGATGGAGACTCTACGAGACACTGGCGGTATCAGAACTCCAAAAAGAACTCTGATAGCCATGATCAACTTACTGAAAACTCGAACTTGGTTATCTAAAATAGAAGTTGGTGTAAGACCAGTAGTCGACATGGATAGGATTAAAGGACTCTTCCCCTTTGAATACAAAGAGTTCCAAACCAAGTTCATCGAACACTATGGCAAGACTGTACCAGCTTATAATCTAAAAGGTTATATGTTAGATGCTGGAGCCGGTACTGGAAAAACTGCAACTAACCTTGCGCTAGCAGAAGCGCTTGGTGTTGATAAGGTCATTATCATAGCCTTAAAGAACTCCATAGATGAAGTATGGAGACACACTATTGATGATCTGATGATTGGTAACAAACAAAAAGCTTGGGTATCTGGAGATAATCTTCCCGTCGATCCTACACTAAAACACTTTGTTGTGCACTATGAATATCTTGGTAAATTCCTAGATGAATTAAAGGGATATAGAAGTCATTTCAAAAACACTCTAGTAGTAGTTGACGAATCACATAACTTCAATAGACCTGAGTCACAAAGAACTGAACAGTTGGTGGAATTGTGTCAACTACCTGGGGTAAAGTATGTCAACTTCGCATCAGGAACGCCTATAATGGCTCTAGGGCACGAATGTATCCCATTTCTTAGAATTGTTGATCCATACTTCGACCAGCGTACAGAAGAGCGATTCAGAAAGATCTACGGACGTACAGCTAAGAAAGCCAATGAGATATTACGCAACCGAATAGGACATTTAAAATATCACGTTCCAAAACAAGATGTAGTAAAAGTCGAAGTAACGGAGCAAGACTATAAAGTCAAACTAAAGGACGGGAATCGTTTCACCCTACCCGAAGTATCCAGATTAATGTCTGAGTATGTACTACAAAGAAAGAAGTATTACCAAGAAAACAGAGAGGTCTATATAAAGGATTACGAAGACTCGATAAGGTTTTATAGGGATACTTTGAAAACTCCTTCTGAGAAAAACTCTCTGCAAGTATATCTTGGTGATATAGATACTATCTCTAAAGGGTATGATCCTAGGACTATGAGAGAAATCTCTATGTCTTGTAATAGGTTTGAAAGAACTCAAATCATACCAGCTCTACCATCCAATATGAAACAAAAGTTTAGAGATGCTAAGAGTGTAGTCAAGTATCCTGATCTAAAAGTAATGGGTGAAGCGCTAGGTAATATCTTAGGTAAATTAAGGTCAGAATGTAACAAGTCTATGCTTCATGCTATCGAGTTTGATAAGCTAATCAACGAAGCTACCAAAAAGACTCTAATATTTACAAGTTACGTAGATGTAGTAGATGAGACTAGTCGCATATTAAAAGGAATGGATTACGAACCAATCCTAGTCTACGGTGAGACTAACAATGAATTGGCTAAACATGTAAGGACCTTTTATAAGGACCCTGATGTAAATCCCATGATTGCCACTCTACAGTCTCTATCCACAGCAGTGCCAATTACCTGTGCTAATAATGTCATCTATCTTAATCAACCTTTCCGTGAAGCCATCAAGGTACAATCGGTATCTCGTGTAGCAAGACTAGGACAAGATAGCCCGGTTACTGTGTGGAACGTGCTCTTAGATACTGGTGATGTGCCTAACCTATCTACAAGATCCAACGACATCATGGAATGGTCAAGAGAGCAGGTAGCTCAAATCATAGGTAACAAAAACCTGGATCCTGAAACACTTTCTTTTGAACATGATTTGGTTGATGTGTATGAAGTACCAACGGACGATACGTTGGACTCAGTACCGCACTTGAAACAAGACGTACTAAACCCCATCCTATTGTATCGAACCATCACCACTGGTAACGCAGGACACATATACACAGACTCTAAAGAAGATGCCATACTCTACGCACTAAGAGATTTGGTTGGAGAGAATGTGATTTATGATCCAACTACAGATACTTATAAAGGCACAGAATGTCTTACTAATCTGAGTAAAGATGTAGAAATTGTTTTAGATATGATAAGACCTAAAGAAGAATCAGGATGGTACTTTTACGAGAGCCACCAGGGGATACCTGGGGCCCTTAGAATGGAAACGACTACACAATCTGTAGATTTTGATTCAGGACTTGTCTCTAAACGAATAGTAAAAATATCCTCACTAAACCTACAAAAGGTATAACAATGAAGCTATATGACTTGATTGACCGTATCGCTACGGTAAACAAAGTTACCCTAGAGAAACACAATATTGATCTACACAAGCAGAGACTTGTAGTTAAATCTCTACTGCCTCTAGACGCCAACCACGAAACTGAAAGAAACACAGAAGTAACTCTGTACGCAAATACCCATGAGGTTATGGGTAGTCAAACTTACTTCTACAATCGTGTAATCATCAATGATGTGATCTGGCCAGAAGAACACCATCCTCGCATTAGTCTTTCTGATGTGAATGAAAAAGGATTGTTACAAACTCTACTAGATACCAATGATCCATTGATTGATGAGGAGCTTGTTACAGAACTTCTTAATAACGAAGAAACTAATCTTACACTACATTATACATCGGTACAGACAATAGATACAGATGCTTATGTATCCATTAACTGCATTGGTTACTACGGTATAGCTAATCTAATCGTAGACATCGATGAAGGTCAACCAATTAGATTAGATGATGTTCTTCTTGGTGGCGAGTTAGACGGTTTTGATCAGTCTAAAGAAGCATAAGTGACATAGTGATCTACAGACACCCTACCTCCTTGATAGAGGTAGGGTGTCTGTATCACAAGGAGGTGGTTATGTATAGGTGATGAGATGAAACAGAACCACACCTACTTTCAATGATAATTACTTTACTTTCACTTGATAATCGAGCCAAGGCAACCATCTCGTATATTTAAGGTGCTTTATCGATACCTTAGCTTCTACACCAGCGTGAGAGTATTCGTCCCTCACCACTAGATAGACTTCACCAGTATCGGTATTTCCCTTTATGTCGATTAGGTAGTTTGACCTTGGTCGAAACAGCGAAGTTTCGAGTATACTTATCATTGATGTCGAAATGGCAAGTGCTTTAGGCTTGCCGTACTTCTTACATAAGATATCGTAGAGGTACTTTATGGTTTCCATTGGTGTCAATGTTAATATTGAATGTACTTTGTCATATTTCAAGATACACCACTTAGTTGGAGGCTACTACACTATATCCCAGAATACCAAACCACTTTGGCTTGTAGGACAATCCTTTTAGAGATACTTTGATACTACTGGTTCTTTTGATTTCATCTTTACATACGAACAGAAACACTTCTCTAGTTTTGGTATCGCCCAGTAAGGAAATGTAATAATTTCCCTTTTTAGTAAATGTGCGTGTAGAGATTGATTTCAAAATAGGACTAATGTCAGGTACAATAGATCCACTTTTAAAATAAATTTCTTCTACAACGCTTTTGATCGCATCATGGTCTTCATCAAAATAGATGATTCGAGATGTGCCAAAATCAACAATTTCTTCAAGAGTAAACTCAGTCGACTCAACCATTTAATTCCTCTCCATCAAAACCAGACAGTGGTAAATTCATTTCTATCTCGATATTCACAGCCGGTGGTGGTGCCGGCAGATTGAGTCCTTTAAGCATTAGATTCCCAATGACTTCATCAAGAGGTATTCTTGTATCGAGCGGAGCAACGATGATTACGGCATCGTTAAATACGGTGTATCCATCATCAACTGCTGTAATGGAATATGTGTACCTATCCATTCTTTCGATGATGAGTTCGTCTTTCACTAGAGGAACTTGACTTATAAAGAAATCTAATACATCGTTTAGTTCGACTGGTACATCTTCTATGTTATCAAAAAGCCATTCTTGGCCATTTACATCGTCCAAATTGAATCTTTTATAGTAGAGAGTTTTACTACCTTTAAAAAGAGCAGTCTCTTTGGCAGTTACTCTGATACTAGTGTTGGCCACATTAGGTTCAATAATGTGTCCCCTGATATTGTCAAAAATATAATCATTTAAGTTAATTATACTTGCAATATCTGGATAGCTGTAATCGATCAGCCTGATTAGGTTATCGCCACCATCAAGGCTAGGATCGATAGGTAGTTGTTCTTTTATATATACCACGACGATACCCTTGTAAATGTAGTTGTAAAATGCGCATTTCTTTACTACATATAATCTGAACAGGTCTTCAAATCTTATGTTTGTCAGGAGAGTGAGATGGGCTGTGCTTAAACTATTTAATAATACAAAATTCTACAACGTTAGAAATGTTGTAGAATCAGATGAATCGATTATAGTGAACGGAGACTACAATACTGTAGTGATGTATACGTTCTTTATCAAATCTAAATCCAAAAGACTATTAGTCCACCAACGTCCTGAAACTTATTACTACGAAGAATTTAGGAACCTCTATTCAATCGGTTATGGTGGCTCACTTGAAATTGAAGACATAGTTAGAGGTGAGGCTGGTGATATAGCTAAGCTTGAGACTATAATCGAATCTGGTCTTCGTGAAGTAGAGGAAGAGGTACATTACGAAGGAAGGAGATTTGGTAGATCAGATGTAACTTTTGTGGGTCTCATTGAAGATACTACAGTTGCTCTAGTTTGTGCTATTGAGGTAGATGAAACTGTAGACATACGTACACAGGAGCCAGAGAACAATCATAAAGGTTGGTATTCCATTGATGATCTCATAGCCAAGCGCAACCTTTTAGAGCCTTGGTCTAGAGATATCCTTGACGGGTTTCTTAGATATTACAATGACAAGGTAGCTATGGAATCGACCGACATTAAGGAATGGAAACCTATCCCAGGATACAGTAAATATAGGGCCTCGTCGTGCGGTAAGATAAAAAACCTAGCTACAGGTAGAATAAGTGAGGGTGGTAATGCTGGTCGGTATCTAAAAGTTTCTGTATTAAAAGATGGTGAAAAAGAACCTCATTTAGAATATCTACATATACTTATTTGTAAAGCCTTCCATGGTCTAGGTAAAGACGGTGAAGTAGTGTTACATAAAAATGACTTAAGACACGATTGCAGATCCTCCAATTTAAAATGGGGAACACAATCCGATAACGTACAAGATGCCTATGATAATGGGCTAGTTGAAGATAAAGGTTCTAATAGGAAATAAAAATGTCTAGACCGATCATTGGATATGTAGTAGAAGCTGCTACTAAGTTGTTTAAGTCAAGAAAGATTGGTGGTGTCGATTTCGATGGTACACAAAACATCGATCTGCCTGGAGTCAATAAAACAGGAAACCAAAACACCACAGGTAATGCAGCAAGTGCCACTAAATTAGCTGTAGCACGTAGTTTTGCTATTAAGGGCGATGGTACGGCTACACCCGTTAACTTTAATGGTGAAAATAACGTATCTCTTAATTTTACTCTAGCCAATTTGATTACTGCTGAACAGGTGGGCAATAAGTCTACAATTCCTGTACTTAATATCAATGCTAAGGGACAAGTCATTGGTATTGGCAAGGCTGAGATTGGTAAGACTATCTACACATTAGTGAATGAGACTACTACCATAGCCAGTGGTGCAAGTAAGGATTATAATCTTGCTACCATCGCAGGCTCTAGTTTATCTGATTATGATCTAACTGGTGTAAGAGTAGTTGCACTAATCAAGGACACTAACGCTTCATCTCCTACACACAACTACTTTATCAATTCAGAAGCGTTTTTAACAGTAGGTGTTTCAGCAAACAACCAGTCTGTTAGGATCCATAACTCCCGTGAATACAGCGCTGAGACAAAAATAGTAGTTACTGTACCCGGTATTTAACTATGGCTATTACAGTAGATCTTATCCAGTTAGACGGTGCTACAATTCCGTCTAACTGGAATATAGGTGTTGCTAACTTCGTACGCGCAGATCTTAAATTGACTGTAACCTCACCACACAATACCCAAGTTATAGATGGGGAAGTTTATAAGAATGGATCAGCCATAGCTAGATTCAATAGGACTAATACAGGTATATTGACGCAAAATTGGTTTGCTGGTGCCAGGCAACCGATCTATGTTAACGATGGTGATGTAATTAGTGTGAAGGTTGTGTCACCGATCACAGTACAGGTTGATAAAGGGATATCCAGAGGCGGCCAGGATATAGCGGGCGATAGAAGCTATTCTAGTTGCATTAAGAAGAGCGAATACTTCTTACAAGGTGAAGAAGTTCCACCTAATGATGTTCTTGAGGAAGTTATCGATAAGATGAAAACCTACACAGACATTAGCTATACACAGAGACCAGCCGAAAATGTATCTAACGTAGTAAGGTACGTACAATCCGAAGTACAACTTCCTCCAATCACAATCAACATTTATAACAATAGTTCTGATCTTCAAGACGCCTTGAGTAGCATTAGACCTGTTACACAACAAGATATCTTCAATACATGGCCTAGATTCATGTTTAACCAAAACGGTGGTGGTCAAAATTACTGGATCGATCCAAAACTAGCCACTGGTGAGGCCTCACATTGGACATACAACGCCAGCGAACAACGTGTCCAGATGCCCACTAACACAGACAACTGGAACGGGTTTCTATCTCTTAAGAAATACGATAGGTACGACCATGAATGTACTATAGGGTCCAGTAATAGTGATGATGATTGGAATGGTGTTGTAATTGCACACAACTGGTCAAACAACGTAAATAACCTTCTGTTTGTCAATGTGTCGACAGCAAACAATCTAGAAAACACAATTACATCCCCGTATAGCACAAGTATCATAGGTCACTACTCGGCCAGTAATCTCAGAACATCTCCAGACTTTTTTATACCCAATCCATCTGATCCACGATTGAGTGCCGGGTGGAGTGGCAGAACGAAAAGAATAAGGGCAATTAGGCGTGGTGACGATATAACTGTTGATGTTTCGGATTGGAATTCACAAGAATATTCCCCGCCTAAACAAATAAAATTCAACTTGAATGACGATCCATCGTTATCTATATTTAAAGGACCACAGTCTTACGGATATATAAATTTGTCTCAGGCGGGAACATATTACAAGGATTTGTTTTTCGACGGTGGTGAGAGAACAGACACCATCACTTACGCTCCCACTGGTGAAGTGTATACCTATAATCCAATAACAGGATGGGTAGTTGAACAAGGGCTGTCCCTTACTCAGATATATGGTGCCCCTAGAGAACTAATTTCTGAAACAACAGGTCAGAGGTTCATGTTGAACGTGAATGGTACTATAACACCTATAATTTAAAAATAAAGTAAAAGTGTTAAGTATATGTATACGTTCTTTTAGGAAGAGATTGTGAAATTAGTAATTGTAAATATAGATGCTGAGCAAAATGATTTACTAGTACCTCTTGACTTGAAAGAAGGAGAAGTTACTAAATATCTAGTAGGGATTTACCCTAACTTTGATTTAGAACGAAACCTTCTAGAGACTCCTGTAGAGCTACATAAAGGTAAGATGGGATACATCATGTACTCTGGATTGAGAATCATGATGACTTCTGAGAAGGTATTGTCTAGGGCCGGAGTTAGGCACATAAGGAAGATCCCTGAGACCAATCTTCCAGTTAAAGACCTTTACGATACTCATAAGGCTATTGATGAATCAGATGTTCTAGTTCTCCACTTCGTTGACGAATTAGAAAACAAAAGTGAGGAAGTATTTGAGCTAACTAGTGATTTTGTCTGTACCCTTTCGGATCTATCTAGATTAACAAATGGCGGATGGTACTTTGGCGATGTGGTGGTTAAGAAACTATCGTGTCCAGGGGAAGGTTGTGTGATGTCAGATGTAGATTTAGAAGAAGACATTTACATCGGTCACGATTTAGATACTGTTCACATGGCCTATTGTAGTGATGGAAGAATAAAATATATTGATCCCGAAGATTTTCTACTCTGGTTTGGGCTAGATAAGACTACTGGTGTATTTACAACCTTTATGCTTACTAGAGGCGAAAACAAAACCGTCTCTATTCCTGGCGAAATACATTATGTTGGAATTCCAACAGAAGAGAAACTTAAGTATATTCCGATCGATGAGATAATCGAAGAAGAAAATACTACTAAAATAAGATCTAAAATCCAATTACACGGAACCTATAAGGACGTATATGCTAAGTTAGATATCATATTAGATGAAAATAGAGAAGCCAGTATATTCATAGAGGATTGTGAAATCTATCCAAAAGATATATTCTTTGTAACTAAATTATCTAACGATAATAAGTTAGATATTAGAATGAATAAAGAAGATATGACAATAGAATCTCCAATTGTAGAATCTAGAATTAGATTTATAGATCCTATAACTATCTATGAGTCTCTAATCTATTCTATGACTGATGGAGATTTTAGAGTCAATATGGCTGTTACGGAATTAGAGAATCTAAAATTACACAAACCTTATACTTTCGCAGTATTCTTATATGTCTTAAATAGATTTAGAAAAACTTGGAAAGAAGGTTATCCAATTAAATCAGCTCGTATTTATAATCAACACTAGGATATATTAAGTGAAAATCGTAGAAGCTAATGAACTTGTAATTCGCACCATCAAAGAAAGCTCACATCAGCACTTCAAAGTTGAAGCTGTAAGACCACTGGGTGTTACAATGCTTAAGGTAGGTATCATTACTGTCAAAGTAAAATTAGATAGTAACGTAACCCTTAAGAAGAAAGATGAAGTTATCATCAACCCAGAAACTCTTGAAGTTGCTAAGATTTAACGACATATATCTACCTATACTACAGGGGAGAGATCCCCTGTAGTATAGGATTTATGTTGTAGTCTAGAAATCAGACCACTCAGACACACCTTCTCCAGTCGTAGATCTATTACCTACTTTCTTATAACTAAAGTCTTCGCCTTCTTTATCTATATCCCACGGATATCCAATCATTCCTACTGGATAATACTTCATTGCAAAGTACTTATCTGTCTCAAGGGTAGCTCCAAGCTTCCTGTGTTTACCCCATTCAAACTCTTGCCAAGTCTCTCCATTGTGACTCTTCTTGGCAACAAAGAACTCCATATCGAATTCAGTAGATAGTGTTCTACAGCCTTCGTAGTATCCTTTATCAATAAGTCTCTTAATGAAGTCTTCGGGAAACATCCTTAATACATCACGAGCATCAGACGATAGCTGAC